>Ga0180217_1000023_pt1 | contig 332684 bp, 116 predicted proteins | sample eDN3rd37CBELigOP_FD_128521 | JGI IMG/M metagenome (GOLD analysis project Ga0180217, IMG submission 128521) | Enriched Organic Plus compost microbial communities from Emeryville, California, USA - eDNA 3rd pass 37_C BE-Lig OP (version 2) (version 2) ...
CTGAGGAAGAGGCTCGTATCCGAGCTGAGGAAGAGGCCCGCATTCGCACTGAGGAAGAGGCACGCGTCCGCGCTGAGGAAGAGGCTCGTATCCGAGCTGAGGAAGAGGCCCGCATTCGCACTGAGGAAGAGGCACGCGTCCGCGCTGAGGAAGAGGCTCGTATCCGAGCTGAGGAAGAGGCCCGCATTCGCGCTGAGGAAGAGGCACGTATCCGAGCTGAGGAAGAGGCTCGCATCCGCGCTGAGGAAGAGGCACGTATCCGAGCTGAGGAAGAGGCTCGCATCCGCGCTGAGGAAGAGGCATGGATTCGTGCTGAAGAGGAACGAATCAATGCTAAGGAGGCCAGAATTTGGGCTGAAGAGCAAGCTCTCCTTCAGGCCGAGGAGGAGGCTCGACTTCAGGCTGACTTAGAGGCCAAGGCCCGTGCGGAGGTAGAAATGCAAGCTCTTGAAGAAGAAGCCGCTCTCATCGCGGAATTCGAGAAGCTCCAGGTTGAGCAGCAGTCTGGCCAGTCTGTGATTCAACAACAACAACCCGCACAATCGATTGATGACGCTTTTGACTCCGTGCTTGCAGCACAATTCCGATCCATCGCTTTGGCTTTCTTCGGCGGAGCAGCAATCATTGCTGCGGTAGTTATTGGTGCTTCATCAGTTCAGGCGGCATCGGCCGCAGCTTCAGCGACCGCAGAGCTCGCTGAATCAATTGCAAAGGCAAAGGCCACTGCCAATGCAGCTGAACCAGCCATCCTTGACGCTGTCCGTTTCGCTGGTCACACCGCTCATGCTACCAAGGTGGACAATGTCCGTATCCCCAAGGAGGAAATCCGAACTCTGGCAGCTGAGCTGAATCATGCTTCCAACTTAAGCGAGGCTGCTCCAGCCCGACCCACGCGTCGCATGAGCACTCGCCTTGCTGCTAAGGTTGAGGCTGCCCCTGCAGTGCCCGAAGTTTCGGGTGCCTCGGAGACTCCGGCACGACGCATTACTCGTTCCAGTGCTCGCAAGTGATGCCAACCATTGCGAAGATTCACTTCAAAGTGGTCCAGATGTTGCTATCATCATCCATACTATCCAAAATCAAGTTATATCGTATGTAATATCACCTAGTTCGCTTTCTCTCCAATAGGTCCATACTCAGAATATGGTAATTAGACTCATTCCACTGAAATCATGTACAAAACGCGATCATACCACTTCAGTTGTCAGTTGCATCTAGGAGGCGCAACGGACTGTGGTGAGCTTAGTTAACATGTATGCATAAAGTCAAGCGCTGATTGATAACATCCCGAAGTCTCCCAATCATACCCGTTGCGGAAGTCAAGCTTCAGAGCTCTTTATGATGCAATCCAAACAGGCGAACGCAGCAAGCAACCAAATGAAGCCGAGGGAAACGTTCACTGCCCATCGGGACAAATGGCCGAGTAGGAATTAGCCGCCTGCCCTTCTTGACGCGCACCAGAATGCAGAAGAATCAACATCCCGCACATTTAGTCCTTTGCGTTCTTGGCGAAGTAGGACTTTGCATCGCTGAGGTTAATGGCGTCCTTGCCTGGCTTCCAGTTGACAGGGCAGAGTTCGCCGTTCTTGTCGTAGTACTGGAGAGCCTGAACGATGCGAAGAATCTCCTCAGGGTTACGGCCAGTCGGGGGGTCGTTGAAGGAGGCGTGGCGGAGGTTGCCCTTGTCATCAATGATGTAAGTAGCACGAGTCGAGAAGCCCTTGTCCTCGAGGAAGCAGCCGTAGTCCTTGGAGATTTGCTTGCTGGGGTCAGCGAGGATAGGCACATTGAGCTTGCCGAGACCACCCTCCTTGCGAGGCTGCTTCATCCAATCAGCGTGAGACTGAGCCGTGTCGCAGGACGCGGTGATGACCTCACAGTTGAGATCCTTGAAAGCCTTGGAGTTCTCCGACATGGCGATGATCTCAGTGGGGCAGACGAAGGTGAAGTCCTTGGGGTACCAGAACAAGACAACATACTTGCCCTTGTAGTCGGAAAGCTTGATTTCCTTCGTGCTGAAGTCAGGGAACACAGCTTCACCCTTGAACTCAGGAGCAGCACCAAGGAGCTTGGCCTTGCCGAAACTCACGTTGCGGCGGCCCAGGGCGGCCTCCGCGGTGAGATTCATCGTGCGGGTAGCGATGCGAGTGAGATGGCGGAACATTGTGTGGATGCAAGCTACATTCGAGGGTTAACAAGCAAGTTGAATTGTGTTAGAGTCTGACCTCGAATTAATCCGATCTGAGTCAGGTAAGAAAAGGTTATTTTTCGGGGAAGATCCGGATCAATACGGACATAATAAACGCACGATCGAGTACTTATCCCGTGGATCCTTCGAGATGGCTAAGTTTATCCTCACTCTACGGCCGAGATCCTCCTAATCTTCACTTTTTGCGAAACTGTTCTATCACAAATCTTTACTTGCCCTGGAGGCCGTTACGCGGTGTTCCACGCGCTGCAGAGAAATATATACCTCAAGTTTACCTCAATTGTGGCGAGCTAACTCTGGTTCCAGAATGCAAACTCTGAGCATTCAATGACCACAGAGATCAACGCACTCATCGACTGGGTCCGCAGGAACGGACTTGATATCGATCGCTGGAGGCTCGAGCCAGGCGAGTTCGATGGAGTCCGCGGCCTTGGTACGCCATGTGGCGCCCCTGACGAGTACTATGCCGAGTTGAAAGGTGCTGGAGCTGAAGCGCATCCTCGGTTAGCCAAACCACTAACACTGCTCAAGGTTCCGTTCCATCTTATTCTCTCCAGTACATACCTGCTGTGTGCGTGTCCAGGCCTCGCATGCTTAAGCCGACAGGCCTACGACTTGGGCATGCCATTTCACGCCCAGGATGTCCAAATCTTGTTCCTCATCGACCAGCGAAGGCGGTACCAGAGCCTAGTCCAGGCCGGACAGAGCACCACCGAAACTAATCAGACTGAAGCAAGAAAGACGGAGGCAGAGGGGGATGAGGCCAAGTTCGGTGCCGGGAATGCACATGACAGCGGCCATGGCAAGACTCTGGAATCGGCCCTCCATGACCCATCGCCAATCAACTGGATGCCGTACATCGCCAGTCTGCCCGAGACCTACTCAACGACCCTGTTCTGGAGTAGCCAAGACATAGTGAACATCGCACCATCGGTGGCAATCTCGACGTACGAGTATAACCAGCTCGCACTTGAAGGTATGAAGGCGATCCAGCGATTCCGCCGATTATCAGGTCAGTTCCTTCGTGCCGCAGAGGCGCTTCACAAGACTTTGAAGAATGGATCCGTCGGCCCAGATGTGGCTGCAATTGAGGTCATGTGCCAATTGTCGCCTCTATTTGCCAGTGTTGTTCGTGGTGAAGATGGCCTCACTCTAGATGAATTCTTATGGGCATTCAGCGTGATTGGCACACGTTCAGTATATCTACCATCCTTGAGCGATCCCGTTTCGACAAACCTGTTTGCACCCGAATTGAACACAATGCAGTTTGCTCGTGATTGCTGGAACGTGTTGTCACGGACCAGTTTATCGGAATCCACTACGGAGGCCTCAATCGTATCGAGCGAAACAAAGAACCAGGATCCTCGCACCAGCCTAGTTACCTGGGCATTCGCTTCGACTGCACATGGTACGGGCCCACAGGCGCCAACGTCATTGAGCGACTTTTTCGCTTTGCCTGAAGGTGACAGTGAACTTGAGGCAAAGAGTGTAGCGGAGCTATGCTCTGCAGAAGGAACTCCAGAGAGTACGACACAGTTCAGGACCAAATACATCCGTGCACCCGGTCCTCAGCTACGCAAGGAGACCCTGCGACGAGAAGGCGATTGTGCCCTCGTACCCTATCTCGATTTGTTTAATCACTCGGATCGTGCGATTTGTGAAGTTCGATGGAAATCATTGATGGAGTCCAAGCAAGCCAGCAAAGGGAAAACTGGCAAAGCCGACAAACATGAGAAACAGGACAAGCAGGGGAAGCGGGAGAAACAAGACAAGAAGGACGGTAAGGCTTCTAGACACAAGGGAGAGGGCAGCCGCGATTTAGACCGAGATGGAGACATCTTCGTTATTCCGGGCACTCCACATTATGAACTGAGACTGAGCGAGGGGAGCTACTTTCCGAGGTTTTCCGAGAGCGAACTCAGTCAGAAGGACAAGGTGGTTAAGGAAATACTTATCTCATATGGAAAACTGAGCAACCTACAGCTGGCGATGCGATATGGTTTTGCGTTGAGTCCCAACCAGAATGATAGTATAGATCTTGATCGTGGCTTCGTCGACTGGTGCCTCACAACATCTGTGACTCCGTCTGAATCAGTTGCGACAAACCATGAAGAAAGTGTCGAGGAGATCTCTCAGGCGGTCTACAGGAAACGCGCGCTGACTTTGCTGGAGGCGAAGTACAATACCCCTTGCCAGTTCCACAGCAAGGCTGTTCCGTTGGAGGACTTCCATCTTGAGCTACTACGGGGATGCGGTTTGATCGGGTCGGTAGAAAGCAATAAGGGCGCTAGCGCACGCGACGAAGGCGCCGACGTTTCTGCGACGGACGGTGTGGAAAGTGCGTTTAAGGTATTTCACATCAGTTCTCGGGATGGATTGCCTTGGGATCTTCTGACATACCTCAAAGTACGAGTCCTGGGAAAGCGTCAAGTTTTCGCTGCTTACTTTAGAGCTAATGAACCAGCGGATCCATCAGCGACACAGAAACTGAGTTTGACGCATGTAGAACCTGGCTTAGAGCCCATCTACGGATTGTACACAAAGGGGCAACTGGAAAGCACACCACCAAATCAGCTGCCCTCGCCGACAAGGTTCCCAAGCATCATGCGTTGGGCAAGACAGATCTTGCTTGAAGACGGTTACCTCAGTGACGCCCACAAATCGTTGCAGACGCGTGCTATCCACCGCGTGATTGATCATCTCCAGAATCAGTTCGGTGTGCAGCGTGCAGAAACGATTGAGGAGCCATCTTTCTCTTCATATGAGTCATTCGAATCATTCACGAGTGCTTTGGTATTGGCAAGCCGCCAGCTCATCGTGAGTGAGCTGAAAAGTTGTTACACACCTTGAGCAGTTATGTGGCGAGAACTAGTCGTCGCAAAGTGAAGGCAATAAACGGACTCGTGATGTTTAGTTCCGTAAGCTGGTGGATGGGAATACTGTTTTCAGCAAAGAGTCACATTTACTTGAACCGCAAAACCATGCGAAAGAGCGATGTACCGACTAATCTAACCTTACCTAGCCCTCGAGACTGGCATGGTAAACTGGCTGTACTGGCTATAATTCCCATTGCACTCGTTACCATCACAGGTACGTCATCTTACTCTTGCCGACTGAGTCCCGGTTTGCGTCCAGCCTCCCGATCTGCGCTGATTTCACGCCTTCCTACATTCCGCCGTCTAGGTATGGCCTACCGCATAGCCCGCAGGTGGCTGGGCTACTCGTCCGAGCAGGTTGGGTGGCTGATGGACATCCACACGCTCCAATTCCTAGGCCTCAATAGGGTCTATCCACTTATCGTTGGATCACTGTTTATCAGTACGTAGCACTGAAACTCGGGTGTACAGTGCGAGTTGACTTGATGTCTATCGCGGGATCGGTGAGAACCTGCTCACTCTATTGAATCGTGCGACACAACCCTGCATTATCTGTATCTAGGTCTGACTCTCTTCGGCATCGCTGTTGCCCTGAAAAGCCTCAGACGACAGGGATCGAAGTTCTTTTGCCCCTCTCGTGTACGTGCCACTGGGTCAGTAGCAGTTTGCCTTATGTATCGAAGTTAAAGCCTTTCTGTTCCTACGTGCGCGGTTTGTTTATCCCGCAATATCTGGCCCTGACCCATTTCTAAACCCCATCCGGATGTTCTGATATAGGTCTCACTTCGAACACTCCACAGAAGCGTCGCCTGTGCAGTGGTGATTCCGATCTTACTCACTGCAGGGAGTGGTATGGCGTTCGTTCTCGCCACATCCTGGGCTGGAGTGCCTCGAAAAGAAGTCAAGTTCCTCCTTCAGACACACCAAATGTCGCTGCTCATGAATCCGGCGGTCTATGTGACCTTCTTGGGATGCAGCGTTCTTTTCTTGATTGCATCCGCGCTGCCCATGATTTCACCATACCTAAGCGAATGGGGACTGCGTGGGGATTATACCATCTCGGGTGCCTCCAGCAAACCTTCCCATCCATTGACTACGGGGGCTTCACAAACTGTGGTGGCACCTAGCTCACAAAGGAGTAGCAGCTCGACTGCGAGTGCTTTCGAGTCAATTGAAGATGAGGATGACTACCCAGCCTCTCCTCGGCCTATACGAGCCACAAACGCACATGGTAGCTCAGAACGCCCCGGTCTGGACTCAGCTGCCAGCGATCCAATTATGGGAGTCGCATCCGCCATTCGAGATTGACTTCTTCGAGTTCACTTGAACTAAGCATAGTCTAGCAAAAAGGTACAACATGGTTTATAATTGGTGCAAGACTATCTTCTTCCGTTGCAGCCAACATACTCTGAGCTACTGCTCTGAACGTACCTACTGCTTGCATGGGGCAAAGTCGAAAAAATGCGAGATCTTATCCACCCTTTTCCGTCCGTTTCGGGTTTGGATGAGGCGTGATTACGACAGCTACATCAGTGAAATACGTTATTGGAGTTAGTGCACTGGAGAACAAACGTTGCGATTAAGTAGAGTACGTTGCTGGGAAACCAACACCATAATGAGGATTTTGCTGCGCGTCATACCCAGAGCGCGGAGAAACGCAGTTGAGGCTGTCAGTGATGGTACTTATAAGGTGCATGTCACGGCACCGCCTGTGGATGGTGAGGCGAATGAGTCTGTGATCAAGGCGCTCTCCGCTCACTTCGGGGTGCCGAAATCCAAAATCAACATACTCTCCGGTGCCACAGGCCGCGACAAAGTCGTCGAGATCCAGGGAGTCGAACAGCCCTCTGGTTCATCAGAAGCAGCGGCCGCCAGTGAGGCTAAAGATAACAGCAGTAGCAGTAGTAGTAGTAGTAGTAGTAGTAGTAGTAGTAGTAGTAGTAGTAGTAGTAGTAGTGGCAAGTCAGGTAAACAAGGAAAACGAAAGTGAACACGTTTACTACTTTACATTTTATTCCTCACCACGGATTGTCACGCTGCAAAGGAATCACTGGCCAGGCGGCTACTCGATTCAACCCTCCAATGAACAACCGCTGAGAGTAAGGGTCGAAGGCTGCTGCCGTCAGGTCGCAGACGTTCGCAGTTGAGCTTCCCGGATTGTCACCAGTGGTTTTCGGTCCGGACCCGTCGTGTAGACCCGATGGATGATTGGAGCTCGCATCCGGGCCGGCTAAGGTAGCTGCAAGACTCAATCCGCGCTTCATCGTCATGGACCGGGCTTCGGCCTGGTTGAACTTGTGGCTGAGTGAAGTCGTGGAGTACACGTTAGAAGTCCCATTGGCACTCTTGGTTACCCGAATCTCCTCGGGTGATCCACTAGTCTGCTGCTGCATACCTAACCCATGTGCGACTCGCGGCTGCGCTCGTGTCACAGAGACGGGCAAAGATGTATCTCGTAAGGTCTCGATTTCAGCGAGTGTCCGCAAGTCATGGACGGCTACCTCAGAACCTGCTAGCAGCATGATGAGCTGCCTTGCCTCCGAGTTGAAAAACATGTCAATAATCTACATATAGTGCATAGTTGGTTTATCATACAGTGAGCATTACTTTGGAACGGCGGTAGCGGGATCTACATCAAGGCAACAGTATGGAGGCCACAGTACACTATCAATCGGTTGTAACAGCTACGTACCCTCTTTCGTTTCTTCACCGATGCGATAGGAGATTGAGTCACAATGTCCCACAAAATCACCTGCTTATCTAACCCGAAACTGGCGAGGATCTTGCGTACCGGACAAAAGGCGAAGCCTAGTACCGCCTCGGTATGACCGGTACAAACATCTGAATTAGTTGCGTCGGATTCTTCATGCGTGCTTCCCGCAGACTTGGCCTCAGGATGGCTCGAGTACGTGTCTCGAGGACCATGTGCCTGAAGGTCCACTGGCTCGCGCTGCTTGCCAAATCGCAGGACGACCTCACCAGACTCCAAGTCAGTGATAGCAAGTGTACAGTCGAGAGAACTCGACAAGATAAATCGCGAGTACGCCATCGGGTTCCAGCCGGTTCTCTGCGGTTGCGAGGCTAGCTTCGCCTCTACTTCATCTCGAGACCTGACGAAATCATCCTCTTCAAACCGCTCATCTTCGTGCGCGGGGTCCAGAGTTTTAGCACTATCACCCAGGTGAGCAGAAATTAGAGATGCGCTCAACTCCGCATTAAACTCCCGACTGCTGCGATCGTTTGCCATTGGAGTTGAGATCGACAACCTTGATGACGATGGAGTTCTCTGAATCTCGTAGGCTATGAGGTTGCGGCGCAACCCACGAGCGATGCTCTTTTCAAAAGACTTAGGGAGAACAGCTAGTTTCGTTAACGAACGATTATGCACTTGGGTGACCAGAATGGGTTCGAGTGAGACTTGAAGGAACGGTAACGCTTGAAGTTCAGCGGCCTGCCGAGTCGCGTGGGCTTTCGTTGCCTGGGCCAAAGTTTCGGCTGAAGAGGGCTTCGAGGAGACATCAAGGTCGTCGTCTTGTGGTCCACTATCCCAACGTGACTGACCTCTGAATGCGCGAACTCGAGCTAGCAGCGTCGCACTGAGCTGAAGGGCTGCATGTGGGAGTGACAGGTCGCGCAAGTGTAGTCGCCCACGGTTGTCACCAAGGGCCAGAATGGGGGTGGTTCTACCGAGGGCATTCGAATTCGCTGAATTCGAAGGTTGACCCCAGGGCTGGCAAACAACCATGCACTGTGGAATGAAGTTGATCGGTCGACTCTCTGCCAACTCGAACTGACCAGGAGTGGCATCAACTGCCGACGCAAAGGCTGCTGCACTAACAAGAGGTTTGGCCTCATTCAGCGAAATTGGCGAGTGAGAAGGAGCAAACAAGGACGTCAAATCTCGACTCAATGCACCACCACACCAAGCGGGTTGGGGTACCATTGAGGTTGCTCTGAAGGTGGCTGACTCGGTCTGATGAAAGGGGATGAGGGGTAGACCCCTGGCGTGATGCTCAACCGAATTCTGCCTGAAATCAAGAGGCAGAGAGGAGGACAACGCCTGAGCTGATTTTTCCAAAGTCTGCGCGTAAGACACTGTCTTTGTCAACATAAGGGGGGATTGCGATGGCGTCGACGTCGACGTCGACGGTAGCTCTCCTTGTGGGGGACGAGGTGACGAGGTACCCTCAAAGTCGCGTCCCGTGATAGGCATCTGGGACGGCACTGAGGTCTTGGGCATGCGTCCTGTTTTCGAGTCCATTCTACTGCCGCTGCGAGAAGGTGAAAGGTGCATGGCGGGAGCCATGACTGCATGCACGGTGGCTGGAGCCACAAGGCGTGACGGTAAGTAGAAGCAAATCCTGGGACCCATGAAGGCATTCGACGCTTTGTCGTCATCTCGTCGCGTTGGAGCTACTGCAGCGATTACACAGTGGAAACCACGGAAAGTCCAAGCACATAACGTTACAAACTCTTGACCCTGCTGGGAGTAATCGGCTCCATTCAGAGTTCGTCTCAGCACCGACGTATTCCTCTTTGTCCCCTGCCTGACTAGTAAGTCCCGCTCAGTCGACTCGCTTGCAGCAGCAATTGCAGCCTTTGCGGCGGCGAGCAAATCCTCACTCTTCATATGTGCGTAAGGATTCGGCGATGTATCATCACTTCCCTTCAACGTGTCATCTTTTTGGCCAATGAGCGACTTAATATCCGCATTATCTTCAGATGGTTCGTTCGAGGCCAGTCGGTACTCACCTTCAAGTGAGATAGATGCCCTTGTGCGGGTAGTGGGTGGTCTTCGAACTGTTGTGACATAGTAATCGTCTCTTGTTCGAAGGGCTCCTCCTCCGCCGCGAGGTTGAATAGAAGGCACTCGTGGCCGTTGTGAGAGGACTCTGGCAACACTGTACCTTCCCTTCGCAACAGCTTCCGTCCAATGTCGGAAGTGGAGCGTGCTGTTGTTATTGTTGTTGGATCGGTCACTGTTTTGGATCATCTCCAGCAATTGAGCCTTCTTCTTTTGCTGCTCAGATTCTCGCGTGTACCATCCTTTGGGCTTCGTTCCAGTCGCGCGATCAGGGAGATCGACCTTTTCAAGCCATGGCTTATGACGTTGGTCGCGAGCTTCCTTTCGAGACGTGGGTTGCCCCTTGTCCGTCTTAATGTCTGTGGCGGTGTCGGCCACTGGAGACGAAGGATAATCGGAAATCTCAGGGCTACCAGTGGCAGCATTCTTTGCTTTGCCACGAGGATTGGCTCCTGCAGGACCACGTAGAATGGATTTACTCTCACGCAGACTCTGGGTACCAGTGTGTGATGTTGTGTCAATGCTCTGGAGCAAATCCTTGCTGCGATCCGAGCTTTGTGCGTCGGTCGTAGCACGCAGTGAGAGCCTTGCTTGGTATGTGGGGCCAGGCGTGAGTGGAAGCGTCCCAATCGGGGTAAGCGTATCAGCATCCCAAATCTGGACAGGACCCCGTCCCCGTGGCTTGATAAGCATAAGCGAGGGCGAGTATGTGGCCTTATAGACCGGAATCGTTGTAGTTGTGAGGCCTCCATTTGAGTCAACTTCCTGATGAGGCTCTTGCGAGTGTGCCTCAGGGCCGTTGACAGTGAGCGCTTCAATAACAAGTCCAGGTTGACCGTAAGCACGTTGAATACTACTAGCCGAGCTTGTGTGGTTTCCTTTGTGCGCGTCTGCCAGGGCGGTGTGATTTGACGAAACAGGATGCGGTAAGATACGTGTGGAAGCCAGTGAGGGAAGGACTAGAATCTGTTCGATGGGTGGGGCTGCTGTGGAGAAGTCGGTCCGCTGCGGGCCTGGGTAGTGCCTTCGCTTCACTGGTCGACTCACGTGACCCACCTGAGGCTTTGTTGTCGTATCCTTACTGATCACAGATGAGACCGAACCCGTCCGCCTCATCATCGAGTTGGGAATCGAAGTCTGCTTTTGGATGGTGCAATTACCACTTCGTGCTTGTTTTCCTTCCACTTCCGCTTCCACGTCCACTTCCTCTTGGTCTTGGTCGTCCCGATCAGCTTCCTGCTCCACTCGCTCCTGATCTTGCTCGGGGTCGTTCTCGACTTCCTGCGCTGCGAGCGTCAATGGAACAAACGAGCAGAGCGTCCAGGCATCAACAACGTTGGATGCGTTCTGCGCAGTCTCCACGTTTACCGCTTCTGGGTGTAGTTGGATCATTTCCCGTCGCAGCTGGGCCTCTTCGTCCGAACTGGTGTGATACCGCCTGACAATGTCTGCGATAATTGGGTCATTGGCATCAACTCCCGTCCGCTCGCGCTGCAGAGGATTTACGACACTAGACTTCACCCCACCCACAATCTCAGAACCAGCTTCGTCTTCCTTGCGCTGATCGAGGCACCTCAACACAGGTCGAGCCGTTAGGCCTTTGCCAGGAACTGCCGAGCGGGATCTCTTGAGGAGCTCGTGGGGTTCCGACGCATCCACAAGGCGGCGGGAATTGCTGGAAGGGGGCTCGGAAGCGCGCGGAGCATATCGGCCAAGCAACCGCGCTGACGTGGGGCGTGCTAGGGCCGAGAAACTCGTGTCGGTTCCTGAGTTGAGACCGAATTGTTGTAATAGACTGCGTTGTTTCTGGGTCGTCTTGTCATCTGAGTGTTCAAATTGGCTATATACCTGTTGTAGCAAGGCCGTGAAAGAGGTTTTGGATAACATACACCCTGCATATACCCTCCTTACACGAACTTGAATTCAGTTGGAACGCATACTGCAAATCTCGAATCTCAGCTGGATATCTCACGATCCCGACCACGGCAAATTCGCGGAATGTCATAGAGGGCTTGCAGTCGTCCTGTCTGACCACCTCACCACTGCTCGTGTGGCCTCTGTGGCGCGGATCGAGTTAGCGTGGCGCGGCAAGACATATGCTGGTGGGTGGCAAAATCCGGGCCAGGACAGATAGGATTCCGGAGTTCGGCATCGAGCAAGAACAGTCCTGAATTCGTAGTATAGGCGTAGAGGAGTTGAGCTGAAATATCACTCAAAAGATTGATACGAGTTCAAAATGCAGCAGGACGATATTATTTGGGACACCATTATGTACAAAAATGAGTGCACGTTCAGGAAACGCACCATCACTCGAAACTTTTGCAAGAACCCGTACAATTTGACGGGTCTTTGCACGCGCAAGGCATGCCCGCTCGCCAACAGTCAGTACTGCACAGTACGCGAGGACAAAGGTAAGTATTTGGAAGGATCACTGACCTCATGCACGCGCGGTCTGCTTGATAACGACGCATTCTGCGACCCAGCCAGGGACTCGTTTCACGGTGTTCCGACACTCTGCGGAGGTGGTTTTTCTCGGTGCGTGGTACGCTAACCTCAGTGCGTGTGGTGTGCAAATGTTCTTCCCCATATTCTAGGCCAACTGTATCTATATATGAAGACCATCGAGCGAGCCCACATGCCCAATCGACTGTGGGAGCGTGTCAAACTTTCCCCGAAGCTGGATGTTGCACTGGCGGAGCTCGCGGAGAACCTGTTGTACTGGCCTTCCTACTTCCAAAGGAAGTGGGCACGCGTTCGTCTCGTTAAGCTGTATCAAATGATCAACCGCATTCGACGCATTCGAAGCGACCCCGACCGAATTAAGTACTTTGCCATCAACCGGCATCGCGACAAAGTCGAGTCTCGACGAGAAGAGAAGGCCCTGCGTGCGTCCCAGCTCAACGAGGCGATCCGAACGGAGCTGCTGAACCGTCTCCAGGCCAAGACCTACGGATCTCTTTACGACGCAATTGTTGCAAACAGGCAGAAGCGATCACTCTCGCTACGCGATAACGATGATCTTCGTGAGGCCGACCTCGAAGAGTCAGACTTCGAAAACTTCGTTGAGGCCTACGACGAGGACGAAGAACTCGAAGAGCAGGAGATGGAGGACATGGGCGAGTACGAATACGAGTATGAGTATGAGAACGAGGGCCCTGCACGCCAGCGTCTTCGTGAGCGTGAGCAGAATCAATTCGTAGAGGCTTACGGTGATGACGAGGACGAGTACTACGACGGTGATGACGACGATGAGGTCGCCAATGAATATGCTGGCCTCGACGATGACGAGGCTTTCGGAAAGCTCCTTTCCAATGCTTCCGGTTCGATAAGCAGCAAAAAGGCGGCCGCAGCTTCTTCAAGTTCCAAGATGTCTGCAAAGCGTCATGCCAAGTACGACGACGAAGAGGAAGAGGAGTACGAACAGGAAGGCGATGATGAGGAAGAAGAAGAAGAGGAGAAAAGCACCATGCAAACAAATATTGTTGCGCCGACCAAGTCATCAGTTAAGGCGGCACTCGAGAAACTCGCTACTGCACCGGTCAAGCCTGTCGTTATGGCTCCACCTAAGGCACCCACCTCCATCTCATCAGCTTCATCAAGCAGGACATCTGCACTAGCCACAAAGTCATCACAAAAGGCCCCTGGTCCGAAGGTCCAAGCATACAAGGATGAGGAGGAGGAGGAAGAAGAGGAGGCCCCCAAGGTAGTGAAGTCTGCCAGTTCATCATCTAAGAGGTCATCCAAGAAGACCACGGTAGGAAAGAGCAAGAAATAAGCGAATACAGCACTACACTAGTGTATTAACCGTAGCGTTCTTCTCACGAAGCTAATGGTTCGATATGAGCTCGACCCTGAACGAGATGTAGTAGAAATCCATCACGTTGGTTCCAGTGGGACCTGTGAATACCAAACCAGTTGTTGTTGATGCTGGGATTGTTCGACCAATGCGTTGATCTAGCCAGGTAAATGTTGAGTGTTGACGAATTGCACACTCCAACTCAGTCCGAATATAATCTCTTGACTTCCCTAAGCTCTGTGTGAGATGGGTTAAATCAGCCAAGCTAACGACTGCGCCTGCAGCTGGGGTTGGCCCGTCTGTGCCGTCAGTACCGCAACATAGCACGGCCGCATCTGTGATACGGACTGCAAGGTTCTCAAATTGGCCTTCTTGTAGTTTTCTTGGCCGGAAAGGTTCTGTCCACTCATCGAGCCAAAGCAAACACCGTGCAGCCAACTCTTGACATCGCCCGCCTCGTTTCGGCATGTTCCAAGTGACTCCCAGCTTCGTCACCTTCCGAGTGAATTCTTCCTCATCACGATCGACCAGGTCCAGGTTGACAGTGATTTCACCACCAGCTTGGATGGACATATCTTGATGCGTGTGCACCGATCCCGACTGCTCCGAATATCCGGATTTCATGAGGTAACTCACAATAAGTTCCTCGGCCTCGTCTCGTAAACGATCAACCACATCTCGTACTTCTCCTGCAAGGGTTGTACCGAGGATTCTGGAGTACTCAAGTATTGGTGTTATCCCAGCGGTGGACTCGAATGCATCACCAATGGACTGGATGACAAAGTTGTCCGCAATATTTCCTGTGCATAATGACTGATTCGAAGGGGCGAGTTGCTGGATTTGCTTCACAAGATTGAACATGCAGTTGCATTCGTCCTCTTCGGTCCGTTGGCCGCGACATCCAGACAAGAGGGACAAAATTTGGCTCTGAGTCACCTCTCCGGCTTTACTTTCAGCATCGGCAGTGAATGCTTTGAGAATAGATGCTGGAAGCTTCTCTCGAAGTGAATAACGCTCGACGAGTTCGACTGGGGTAGGTTGAGGTCCAGGAGACTGCTCATCGATGGCAGCAGTTTGGGGAAACCAAGTAGGGCCCGAGGCAATCACAGACACATTATCGCCGATGACGTCCGAAACAATGAAGCTTACAACATGGATTCTGCGTTGCATGAGTTGTGAGAGACCTTGACAAAACCTCAACAGGCCACCCCCCTTGAACAAATCCACCCGTTTGCGAAGTGTGTTGATCTCATGAATAGGCATTCCTGATGCTAACACGACTTCGTTGAAGGTTCTAATGTCATCGATGGTGATCTCAGGATCTGATACGGCGGTCATCAGTGCCGATCCGCCACCAGATATCACGTTGAGGATGAGAATATCTCTCTGCTTCATCTCGCGCGACATGTGGGGATCTTCTGTGCGTCCTAGTGCTGCCGTAATAAGCAAGCGCGCGAATTCAGCCGCAGATTTGACGCTTTCCCTTGTAGGAATTGGATGACCAGCCTCCCGAACGTGCACTCGTTGGAGACGAGATTGGCCTAGGATTAAGAGCTGGGGGCCGTTTGCCTGAGGCTGATCTTGTTCAATAGCACTGGTTTCTTGTCCTGACGCGAGGGCACTCTTCTCCTCAGGCTGCGAAGCTGGACTGTTGTCCAGATCGACAGGTGTGTCGGGTCCTTGGTAGTAATGCCCGTGCTTGGTGACAACAAGGCCGGATACACGCTCAGCAATTTCCCCTTTTACATCGTCAGCGCCTAGTAGTGCGGATTCAAAGTAAGCTGCCATGCGGGTCGATACTTTACCGATACCTGTGATTAGAATCTGGTCCAAGTCCTTGAGTGCAAACTCGAGAGTGTCACCCTGGCGATTACGCTTCATGATGAGGATTCGTTGATCTCGGGACTGGTCTGGCGCTTCATTGTGATTGACCATGCCTGTCTGGCCACTCTCACTTGGCACTGCATCTTCCCTCGTAATGATATATAGGCTGACCTTGTTTCGAAGATGCGTTTCCGGTCTGCACATTTCCAGGTGGTGATGATACGCCTCCTTCACTCGGCTGACATGAAGCTTCGTATCGTTGTCTGACACATGGGCAGTGGTGGCTATGCCACTGCCACTGTGGCCACCTGATGATTGCTCTTGGGTGTGTGACATTGTCCAAGTCTACGAATCAGGTGTACTGGCTCTCTTGGAGGATTTATAAACGTCCACGACTCGAGTGCGAGTGGGCGAGAACTCGATCACAGCCACACCAATGGCGCAACTAATTTGACCAAGTGCACCACGAGTGAAATATAATAGGTTCTACGCAGTGGGCAAAGCCGCGTATTTCCTGGACAGTGAGATTCAAGCGATTGACTTTCTCGTTAGCCATCAAGATATTGCTCAGGTCAGGTCGTAGACTGCGAGGATTCGGAGATAACTCTTCAGGCTTCATGCCCAGCAGCTCCGTCCTCAGTGAAGTAGTATTTACAGAACATCACAAATTAATTTATGGTATTACGACCGATGTGATGGGTTTATTACTATAACAATAACCTCAATTCCAACGACGAGGATCAGCTGGTGACCCAAGGTGATGCAAATCCTGATCGAGGAATCTCAGTTCTGCAAAACAACCAACTCGCGGGGAACGATTAGCATGGAATGACGAACTCTTCGCGCACATAACCATGCTCGTCCTTATTTGCGGAGGTCCTTCCAGGACTTGAATTCCTGGCCCTTGGGTGGCTGAATATTCTGACTATAATCTGTCTTCGACACTTCCTCCCAGTTTGTCGAGAGGACCGTGCCGTTTGAGGTTTGGAAGGATTTAAGCATAGCCAACCGTGTCTTCTCATCTGCATTCTTGTAAAGTTCTCGGAAGAACGCACCAATATCCTTCTTGGATGCTTCATCCTCCTTTTCTACTTCATGTTCCAATTCGTCCCAGTCCTTTTTCGGCTTCGCGTGTGATGTCTGTGGTGGACGCGTCGTGCTCGATTTGCTCTCGCTATCCTTGAGCACTGTGATGATCTCGGGTCCCTCAGCGATAATCGCCCCTGGGACGTACTCTGCTGACGTCCACTTCGGGACCACACCTCCGATGGGCAACTTCTTCAGTGGCACCTCGACTTTGTAGGGATTGTGCCTCGGGATGACGCGCACACCTCCTTCAACATGCTCGACGTTTTGGTCAGCATTGGCGTGCCCGGGAGCGGCCGGACCGAAGAGTCTCATATAGCGATAATATATCGAGCCATCGGGCATGGGGATGACCACTCGGAGATAGTTGCCATCATTATGAAGAGAGCAAACGACCTATATGCGAAGTAGTTGTGTGAGACGTGAGTGAGCTTGACAGACATGATGTGCGAAACAACCAATGATCCCGCTATAGCACACGCCAGGCTTACTTCTAGTGAAAACTCATAGAGTTGGGCTCACACTCATGCTCCGGGTTTAAAGCCTTCCATCTGACGAACCATTCAAGTAAACATTCATCCACCACTTGGATGCGACGTACCTTGTCAATCACAGCGTTCTTAGCGAAGAAGGACACAATGCCAAGTCCACCCTCTTCGTAGAAGCTATACCTAATCTTCCCTGCTTGAGAGTTGGGGTCGGGCTGTTCGAGATGCTTGGGCTCGTTTCCGCGGGCCGCCTCCGGTGACGCGCCAGCAGCCTCATGTGATGCTTTCTCCTTCTGGTTCCCACCCGGTGTCGTGCTTGTTGCGGTCGACTCGGTACCGGAGGCTGCTGCATCAGCAACGTGTCCTGCCTGCTGAGAAGCTTGCTGCGTGGGGTTACTTTCTGGTGTGGATTTCGTGGCCGTGTTTGCGTCCGATGCGGGATTTGTCACGCTCTCAGACATTTCTATAGCACAGTACAGCGTGGGGCACGGTTTTATAGCGTGAGTGTCGTGCGCCAGTGCCGTTTTCAGTGTCTAGGCATTGTAGTGCGGTTTGAAATTTCGCTCGCTCGCTCGCTTGATATCCTCCCTCGGGTCAGAGAGCATGCTAAGTAATTCATTTCGGCCTGCAGCGACGTAGATCACCGCGGTGGTGTGCCATCGCGCGCAGTTTGGCGCGGCGCCACGGCCCTGGGCACCCGCACGGCGCAGCGAAAGCCACTGCCTCAGCCCTGGAATTTGAAATTGAAAAACGGTCAGTCGAGAGAAGAGAGGTTGGGATTGCGGGTGTGTGTGGGTGTGGATGGATTTGAGTGGGTTTATTCGGTGTGTCTCTACATTCTACACTGCTTTGGTAAGGTTTAATCTCAAAACACTCACATCTATTACCCAATTTTCAACGAAAACACCCGCGTTCCTCAACATTTAGATTGCAGTATGTCAACTCTAAGCGGTACTGTCGCATTGAGTGGACATGGCGGCCATCAACGCCTCACGGGTGGCAATATGACTCAGGTACGTTTGCTTTTCCCTTCGCACGACTCGTGGCATGCGCCCTATGCATCTCTTGAGGAGGCATCAGGCCCAACGCTCAACGTTTAAATTCCAGCTCACCATGTCGTGTGGATATGTCGCGTGGTATCACACCTGGATGCATTCTGATGCGTTCCAACGCACCATGACACGTCTGACCACCTATAGTTGATCTACGGTTTCATCCGAGACCAACAGTACGCCGATGCCATCCGGGCTCTCGAGGGCCAACTGAAGCAGTACCCCAATAGCCGAGCCGCGCTGTCGCTACTGGGATACTGCTACTACCACATCCAAGACTACCTCACTGCGGCAGAAAGGTATGCTCAACTCGTTCAGGTGTGCCCAGATGTTCCTGAGTATCGTGTCTATCTTGCACAGTCGTACTACAAGGCAGGACAGTTCGAAGCTGCTGAGAAGGCGGCAGCAGCTGTCACCGAACCAGAGTATGCCACTCGTGTCACACACATTCTCGCTGCAACGAAGTACCTGCAGGACGACATTGCTGGCTCTCGCGCATTCCTCGCCAAGGCGCCAGAGAATGATCCCGATAGCCAGATCACAGAGGCTGCGCTCAACTTTAAAGAAGGCAAGATCGCCGAGGCAAAGGAACAGTTCATTAACGCCATGAATATGGTCGGTTATCAACCCGATCTCGCGTACAACATCGCACTGTGCTACTATAAGGAGCTCCAATACGCTCAGGCACTCAAGATGGCAAACGAAATTATCGAGAAGGGCGTGCGAGACCATCCAGAACTATCAGTTGGCAGCTCCGCAGAGGGTGGAGATGTCCAGAGCGTTGGCAATAGCCAAGCTCTTCGCGAGTCAGCCCTTCTTGAGGCCTTCAACTTGAAGGCAGCGATCGAGTTGAAATTGAACAATGTGGAGGGTGCACAACGCGCACTCCTGGACATGCCACCTCGAAGCGAGGACGAGATCGACTGCGTTACATTGCACAACCAGGCACTTGTCGATGTCCGCAAGGATCCCTCTAAGGCGTTCAAGAAACTGCAACACCTGCTTCGCAACCCACCTCACCCCCCAGAAACGTTTGGCAACTTACTTCTCCTGTACATTAAGCATCAACTATATGACCTCGCTGCCGACGTGCTCGCAGACTATCCAGAGCTGCATCAGACCTGCTTGTCGCAAGACCTGCTCGATTTCTTGGTCGCTACGATTGAGAGCCATTCTTCGCTTCAAGGCAAAGCTGAAGCCTTCCAGAAGCTCGACATTATCGCCGAGCGCCAGGTCGATCAACTCCGAAAGCACATCAACAAAATCCAAGGCAGCCGTCGTGATCGCCAGGATGAGGGCATGCGAAAGGCCCTTCAGGACTACGACCAAGTCATGGAGAAGTACATCCCAGTCCTCACAGCTCAGGCCAAGATCTATTGGGACCTGGGCAACTACGCTATGGTAGAGCGAATCCTTTGGCGAAGCCACGAGTTCTGCCAAGATCACGACACGTGGAATCTCAACTTTGCTCATGTTAAGTTCATGCGAGGTGACTATGCCAAAGCAATTGCGCTTTATGAGCCCCTGGTTCGTGAGCATGCTAGCACAAACATCTTGGACGTCACTGCGATTGTCCTCGCCAACCTGTGTGTTGCATATGTCATGACCAGTCGAAACGAGGCCGCAGCCGACCTCATGCGACAAATTGATCAAGAAGAGGAGCGGCAAATGCAGATTGACCCCACGTCCCAGTGGTATCATCTATGTATTGTAAATATTGTTATTGGTACACTCTACTGTTCGAAAGGTCAGTATGCCTTCGGTATAGACCGTGTGATTAAGGCATTTGACCCCCTCCCTCGAAAGTTGAGCGCAGATACATGGTTCCACGCCAAGCGTTGCTTCCTAGCTTTGGCCGAGGCATGTGCAAAGCACATGTTCGTCATGACCGACTCGACATTCCACGATGTCATCACCTTCCTCAACGCATGTGAAACACATGGACATGAGATCCGAAGCAACGTGTCTGCAACTGGAAACGACATTGGAGGACAAGTTGAATCTGGATTTGAGGGCGAGGGCAATGCGGATGATACAGATGGTGCCAATCCCGATAGTTCGACAGGTGATGACGAACGCCCTCGAAAGCTCTCTGCCATGGCCTCTAGTTCGCTCTCATCTCGGAATAAGGGAGTGCTACCCAGGTCACTGCACACCGTGGCATATGAGGCTCGCTTGTTGAAGAGACTCTTCATCAAGCTCCGCGAGTCCTGCTAAACGTGGTACAACAAGCAAAGTCGAAGCAATAAACTTCGTTAACTGGAACACAAGGATTGATTTTGCGCGATCAGCACTGAAGCATGCTGTACTATTATATTTTGAAGGGCTTAGTCAGTATCAGACAAATCACTCTCGTCCGCAGACGGATCGAAAGGCGTGAATAGTGTTCTAAACTCTTGTGTAAGTTTGGCTTCATCTTCCTTCGTGTCGACACAGGTCTTCCAATCTATTCGATCGGGGCATCCGAGTAGATTTGCGAGTGCGGCTCGTGGAATTTCGAACAAACCAGGTATCCTCAACGGCATGGGTGCGCCCCCAGCTTTGGGATTCGGGACAAGCGGGACTCGGAAGAGCAGATGGATAGGCGGTAATTCGCCCATCGCAGGAACCTCAAAGTAAACATATGGCGAAGGCGACTCGCCAACCGCCTGAATAAGAACATCCTCACTGGACTTTGTCTCTCCTGCAGAAGGCTGAAGGACCTCAAGTGCTAGTCCTTTGGCTTCAAACGCATTCTCGATGGCCGCCTTCACGGACTTTCGCTGGCTAGCAGTGACAGGGATGGCATGAATTTGCATGTGTTGAGTTGACTTGGTTGGCATATGTCGTTCGTAGAAGACGACACCCATGTTCTTCGAACCAAAGCATCGGATCAGCGCCTGTTTCCAATTTGCCATTTCTGCACGAGCCTCTTCGGGCAGCGCAGACGTGTAAGGAGTGTGAGATACAGGCAGAATCATGATATGCTGAGGGTGCAACGGGCCGCGGGGAAGCGCGATATATACATTGTCTCCGATGCTCGAGATCAAGTGGGTCTCGACTTTGTCGGTGTTAGACAAACAGAACCAGCAATCGGCGTCAGTAGCAACGGGTTTGGCGGTCTCGGTTTGGCGTTTAGGGCATTCGCGAATGTAGTGATCATTCTCAGCCTGACAGATCTTACATACATATCCTTCAGGTGGTTTCGAGCTCGCAGCCTTGCGTGCTTCCCTTTCTGCAGCACGCTTCGCATCGCGCTCTGCTCTTGCTGGGCATTCGCGGACGTAGTGCTCAGCTTGCGCATTGCAAACAACACAGACATACTCTGCAGGAGGCTTACCACTCGAGGGTTGACCTTCACTACGATTGGGGCAGTGTTTTACCCAGTGCTCGCCCTGTGCTTTGCATGCTTGGCATACGTAGTCACTTGGCGGCTTATGCCTGTTCGGACAGTTTCTAATAAAGTGCTCAGAGGAATTGCATATTTTGCATACATATCCTGGCGGTGGCCGCAAGTTCCATCGCTCCACGCCATTGACCACACCTGGACGATTTGCTAGTGCCTCTTCCTCTCTTTCCAGTGCCAGGAATCGTGCCTGCCGAGAGGCCTCATCTTCATAGTACGATGCACCGGTACCACCTTCCATCTTGACGCGTTTTGAGCCCTGTTGAGCTTCATTCACTTCACCGAAAGGCTGTCTAGGCGGCCTTGGGGTCAGATACGGACATGCAGTGGCATTTGAGCTGCCTTGCATGATAAGAATCTCTTCGGGAGTGAGCCGCGATAGGGCCGTGTAACTAATCGCAACGACTGCCTTCTGGTTCTGGCCTTGTGGCTGGGATTCCTCCGCTCCGAATGCGCCCATGCCGTAAAACTGGCACACACAGTTGCCGGCGCCACGATAGGGTGGCAACATTAGGTACGATCGTTCAGACCCCGCAAAGTGATATCTGATGCTGAGTGTACTTGCTAGCAGGGCAACGGCAGGAGAGCCGACGTTCAGTGGGTCTCGCATCGCTGTGGGAAGGGCAGAGTCAGCAAGCAAATTGTGCCAGCCCTTTCCCCACTCGGCTGTGAGAAGGATATCAATCATTCCTCGCGGCGCCTGTTTCGATTCGTCAATTACCTTCTGAACATCGCCTTGAGTGTAGTAACTTGCATACCCTCCCATACTCTGCGTGATCGCAGTGCGGAACTTGTCGGCAGCACCAGACGTGAGTTCAAGGCTGTCATCTTCTCCCTCAGCGGCACCATCCAAGCTGGACGACGTATAAGTGTGCTCATCAAAGGTACCTGAGAGGTAGGCTACAGTAAGTCCTTCAATGAGATCTGTTTTAACGCCACTGCGGCCAAGATAGATCAGGTTCGGTGCGATCTCACCACCCTTAGTGAGAACATCGTGCGGACGTCGACCCGCTGCACTTGTCCCCGCCGCTACAGCGTCGAGGAGCACCTGCGTCTGAGATTTGGCCTCGTTGCCGAGGATGAAGTAAACGGGGATATCAAATTGGAGCTTGCCTTGCTGAAAAGGTGATAGTGAGACGCTCGCTGGTGCGGCATCGTCTCCGGCAAAGAACTGTCCGACACAGAACGCCGCTGTGAAGGGGCCTGCCTTGCTGGTGTGGTATTTTCGGAGTTGTATACTGAGTTTTTCAAATTGGCCGAGCACATCGCCAAATATGATGTACTTCTGGGTAGGTTTGCTGCTCATTGCGGTGCCCGACTATGTAGGGATAGTGTCCCGTACCGTACTATATGGGATGCAAGCCTCGGCACGCGTGCTTATCCGGCCTTTTAATACACTTGATGTTCTGTAACGAACCTGGAAATTTTTTCCCAAGCTCAGGTTGGGCTGGGTTGGGGCAGGCTTTGTCTGAATGATTGAAACAAGTGTTATGCCTTCGTACAAATGCCTGTATGATTGATAAAAGTGACACGAAGATCTATCGTCAGCACGTCGTTCTTCGTGCCGCAGGTGTGTAGATGTCTGTTATTGAGTTGGTTTGTGTGACTGAGCATGACCGGGCACCAAAGATCGATCGTCCTTTTCCTTCGCTTCGTACTGGTGCTGCAAAGCACACAGCATAATTCGTAATGAGCTAAGTTTTGAGGCTCGCCGCTTGACCTTCATATGGAGTTACCATAGAATCGATAGCCCGAGCAAGCAGCCTCGCCAATCTTACTCTTTGAGAGATCGCTGAAGTGTAAAGTGAATGGAGTGCTTGCGCGTTGAATGCGCTAGTGCAGCCGTACGCAGCGGTGGGAGGAACTCTCGACGTAGATCGCTGCCGGAGTTGGTAGAAAACCGCAGAGACATTAGTGGACCAGTTTCTAGTTAGTGTGTGCGCACCTTGCTGTTTTCGGGTAGTCTGATATGTCTTACGAGTTAATGAGGAAATAAAATAGAGCTCGGCCACGGTAGAAAACGTGACGTATCATGGTAATTCGAGTTAAGTGGCGAGTTAAAACCAAGAAGAAGGTGCTATGGGTAATATTTGAGAACACAACAGGGAGAGCCAGCATTCATGACCAAAACTGACTGAGAAGACGCCTGGTTCGTTCGTTCGCTGTCCAAAGAGTTCCACTGGATATACGCAGACGGAAGAAGAGGACTGCAAGCTAATTGTTCCTTCTGTGGCGGGGTCCGCTAGCTTCTTAGTGAAAAGCAAGGCCTGAGAATCATGACCCTAAACTTTCGAGCAAAAGTCGAAGCCTACGCGAAGGGCAATCGCACGGAGGAGGTTAGGAGCGATGTACCACGGCTGACCTAAACTAAGAAATATGTTAGCGTATAGTACACTGAAATGTAGTGATGTTGTGTGAGTATAACAAGAAGTTCGCAGATTATTATATGACCCAGAAGGGGTGGCCAGAAATAAACAATAGGACAATGTGAAGTAAGCGATATACGAGTCTGCTCAGAGGCGGTGACAAACTGTGGTCGGATAACGCATGCGCTGCGCTGGCAAACGTAGCCAACGCTCTAAATAGCGCATGAATTGGACAGAGCACCAGAAAGCAAACGCTTTGGATGCCCCGACGTTGACTCATCGGGATTTCATATTCATTCTAGGACGCAAAATGAAATGGACGGATATGGAAACCAAATAAGAGAGACAGAGGGGCCAACCGGAAGCATACAGAAAAACCAATGACAAAAAAAACCTTGCAGAAAATTCATGAAGCGGAGAAGTTACTGATAAATAGTAACAACTGCAAATACCAAAAACAAACAGGAATGAACGAAAAAGTGCTTGGCTTAGAGCCAGCATCAAATGTGGATGAGATATTGCATCGGGTGGTCGGGAACTACTGGGAAGATGCTGAAAATAGGACTCGCTACTGCCAAGATGGGAACCCGTCGAGCACAGTTCTGAGTGTGGAGAATTGCATTGCGTCAGACACATGACTGAGTTGAACCACAATAGCGCGGGAACACTAATATTACCAAAAGCTTGCCAATTGTTCAACCCGAAGGAGTCTTCTTGAAGCTTGACGCAACACCTTACCCACTAATTGGTAGTTGTTAGGAAGATTGATGCAAAGCCCGTTAGTGTGGGCCGTGGCTGATAAAGTTAATGTGTTGATGCGGCTGCTACTGTTGAGGCAGCGACTATTGCTGATGTCGCTGCTGTTGTTGTTGCTGTTGTTGTTGTTGCTGCTGTAGTTGTTGCTGCTGTAGTTGTTGCTGTTGCTGTTGTGGCTGCTGTGCATGGTACTGTGGTTGGAGAGGATTAGCAACCTGAGAGAGTTGCGTCGGATGGAGTTGTTGCGAGGCACCAGACTGTGCGGTGGCATAGTATGGCGCTTGCGAATATGAGACATTTTGCTGAATATAGGAGTGCTGCTGTTGCGGAAGAGCATTAGCAGGTCCTGGTTGATAATGCTCAGTGTGGGAAGGCTGGGGTCCATCGGCGCTAGCTTCGCTAGTATGCGACATGGTCTGAGGCACTGGTACGCCTTGTCGAGCCTTTCCCGTGCCGCCACTTCCATGCGAGAACGCGAACGACCCGCCTGCATGGGGAGGCAACGGAGCCGCGGATCCTAGGCCCCTCTGCGGACCTGACACGGACTGGTGGGAACCACTTGCGCTCGAGAGAAGGTGGGGTGGGGTCACGCTAAATGACCCACCTAAATTTGGTGTTAGCTTGGCACCGCCAGGGCGAGTCGGTGGCGTTTCTGCATACCTGCCTGTCGATAGTGAGCTCGTGCTAACAAAGGTCATGGGCAAAGATCCCGGGCCACTCGGTGAACCACTGATCAGCGACACTCCACTTGTAGGGGGTGGATTCGTCAGTATGGCCGTCGCGGCTGGATGAGCTTGAACAACACCCATGGGTACATTCGGACCACTCACATGGACATATCCACCCGAGTTAGGAGATCCAGCGATCGCGGTTGTCCCTGGATTACCACCAACCGCAACCGGAACTGCGGTTCCTGTCGACAATGGAGGATTCTGCATCGCAGTGGTGCTTGACTGAGGGAAACGGACGACGTGACCCGGTCCGGAAGATTGGATTAGCTGGCTCGTAAATACAGGAAATTGGCCAAAAGTTTGACCTGGGACAGTGCTCGACTGCTGTGCGTATTGCTGTTGTTGGGATTGAGCCGAGCGTGGTGAACTCAACGACCCAGACTGAGTTGTACCTTGTTGAGGTTGCTGGTGTTGAGGATAACCGCTGGTCATTCTGGAGTGTGCAGCGAAGAAGTGATTCTGCGCACCAACTCCATAGGGACCCTGAGTTTGAGCTTGAGGCTGAGCTTGCGTCTGCACAGAATAACCTTGCTGTTGCTGAGCGCTAGGCGCTTGAGCTGCGCTTAGAACCGGAGATTTCTGGACCGCCTGATACATCGTTGTGGTGGGCTGATTTTGTTGCTGATGCATTGAGTGATGAATGGTAGGCGGCACACCTTGGTGTGAGATTCCCTGGTACTGGTGCTGATGCTGATGCTGATGCTGATGCTGTGCTTGCGCATGGCCAGTGGAAAGATGCATCTGAGAGAACGCTGTCTGCACCTGCTGCATCTGAGGCGAGACTTGCGGTGATTGCTGCGTATGCGGTTGAGGTTGCAAAGATTGCGGTTGATGCTGGTGTGCATGCTGGGTTGGCTGTTGACCTAGAGGACGTAACTGAGGGGATTGTTGGATCGGTGGTAATGCCTGTGCTGGAGAAGGTCCCTGTGTTTGAGGGCCCGACTGATATTGAGATGACGCAGAATGCTGCACCTGATGGAGCTGTGGTGCTTGCTGAGCCTGGGTTTGAGGCTGAGCTGAGGATTGTGCAGTTGATTTAGAATGAGACAGTGGTTGGGACTGGGCATGGGCATGATGGATGTGGGATTGTTGTGACTGGAGTTGCGGTTGCGCTTGGTGCACCATATGTGGTGGAAGAGGCGGGCCGATTTGAGGTTGAGGAGGGCTTTGGATCTGCGTCTGCAGCTGCGGCTGGCCAATGATGAGCGGAGCCTGCGGCGCACCGCCAACCGAACTTGACAGCGAGGGATGACTCTGCAATACAGACCCAATCACTGATGAGGCCATGGTTTGGACCTGGGCCATGTTTCGCTCGGCTTCAGCTTTGATCAAAGCCGCTTCGTCAAATGACTCTAATGGCTCACGCGAAATAAATGGGTGATGAGAAGCGATAAAGGGTGTCCAGCGAGTCTTTGGATCCCAACGCAGCAAGCCGTGGAGAAAGTGAACAAACTTTTGGCGCAGTGCCATTTCCTTCTCCCGGCTCGCCGGTGACGCATTCTTTCGCGTTGGATATTTCATGACAACTTCTTCGATTGTGTAGCCTTTGAAATATTGTCTACATGTGGCAACGGGTGTGCGATTCTCCTGTGCGTACGCTATAGGCGACTTCAGCACGTACTTCTGGTTGTAAGGACCAGGTGTATGTACCTGAAGGAACGATTGAGACCTTGCTGGTTCCTCCTCGGGCTTCTCATCTGGACGGGTGTTCAGCGGGTCGACGTACGGGTCAGCGTAACTTGGATAGGGGTTCTCTGTCGTAGCGCGCAGCTGGAAGTAATGATGGGATTGGCGACCACGTTCCACAACAACATCTGGAGGATATCCGAGGAGATTCACAATGCGGGTAATCTGGTTGTACTGGGATGTACCGGGGAAAATGGGCAGTCCCAGGAACAATTCTGCAGCAATACAACCGAGTGACCACATGTCAATGGCGCAGTCATAGGGTGCCCCTAGAATGACCTCAGGTGCACGATAAAATCTCGACTGGATATAGGTATAAGTTGTGGAGTTTACATATGCTGCAGACCCGAAGTCAATTAGCTTAATATCCGCGGAGGTGAGCTTACTCAAAAGTACATTTTCAGGTTTGAGATCGCAGTGGATAATCTTGGCATCTCGGAGCACTGAAAGCGATACAAGAAGCTGTTTGCAAAAGGTCCGAATCAGTTGGAGAGAAATGCCTCGGAAGTGATTCTGACGGATCAACTCATACAAGTTGACCGACAGCATCTCGAACACAAGGCACAGGTGATTTCGGAACGTGAACCAGTCCAGTAGTCGTAGGATGTGCTTTTCGTCACTAGGATCCCACTTTTCGTTCAATGCACGCAGCAATTTAATTTCGAGCAGAGCCTGGTTATAATACGCAGGTTTGTTCTTGATCACCTTGACCGCACGGATTTGCTTTGTTGTGACATCTTCGCACTTTACGACTTGTCCGAAGGTACCTTGGCCGAGGAGCTCTAGCACGCGAAACGTGCGAATCGGTACATCATCACTAACAATGCGGTCGTTGACGTATAGGATGAGGTTTGCGGCCGCGTTGTCGAGGCCATTATTTCCTGCTGGAATCCCTGGATCTGTCAAAATCCTTCGTGGATTTTGGGACTTGTCATAGCCGAATTCTGGGTTAACCTTCTTGTACAACTGGGCAAGTTGCTGCGTAGCACGGATTAAGGGTGATCCTGATGGAGTTGAAAGGTTACCTCGGTGCCTTGTCCGCGCCTCAATTGCATCGCTGGTACTCTGAGCGGTCTCCGGATTGCCTGCAGAATCTTTAACAGCATCACTTGTCCCCTGATCTGCCTTTGGGTTTTCGTTTGCACTTCCTGTCGTTGTAGAATTGCCTGCGGTCATGGCTACCGGGTCTTCAACACCTCTGGGGTTTGCAGGTGCCTGGGTTGAACTAGCACTCACAGTGGAGTCCGTAAGAAAGGAACCTAGGGTCCTTTGTGTGCCCGCCACGGATGGTTCATGCACGTTCTCGGAGTCGGCCGGCGGGACATACAGCTTAAACATGTGCGGCTTGATGATCACGCGCGGAGGAAGAGCTGTGCTACGATGTCGGCTCTTACCAGATTGGCCACCACTCTCGCTCGAGTGCTTCATGACACCCGCTTCTTGCTTTTGAGACACACTTGTAGCATTCATCTCCCCAACATTAGCCTTTTGTTCAAACGCAGCGAACCCAGCGCTCATGTGCTGCTGACTAGAGTCAGGCATGCCTGCACTCAGGGTCGACGTTAGTGTTGCGGAGGTTGCCGTGAGCGGACTCATGCCCGAAGTCGATGTTGCATTCAGCATACTTCGGCTAGTCATCGTCCTTGGTGAGAGATTAGGTGATTTGTAACTCTGAGACGAGGACGTTGGTGGATTCTGGGTGGGTGTCGCCATTGGAGGAGTTAAAGCGTGGTGGACCACGTATTCGGGTGCGTGGTTGATAAAACACTAGGGGCAGATGCGAAAGACAGTATGGGTTGGGAAAGCGGAGGCAAGAGAGAGCGTGCCTCGAGAAGCCTAGAGTCGCCACTCTTCTCAGCTGTGCCACCTCGATACGCGCGTGAGTTAGAGGTGAAGAAACGCGCAGCAAGCAAACGATTGAACTGCAGGGCAATCAGCAGCGCGCAGTGCAGTCGTGCCTCTCGATGCGGCCACCTGGATAGCCTTGTCTCGATCCGAGAGAGGTTTCGCCTGGGGACGGGCGTGCCAGCTTCGCTGCTTCACCAGCGAGGATACGAGGTTGCGGCGTGTGGGTTGCCCGCGCGCAGTTCCTCTTGATCACAGCGCTTGCCGGTTGGCTAGGAAGCTAGCGAACCCGCACCGTTAACGTTTCCGCCAATCGTTGTTGGTTCGGTTTCGAGGGCCAAATGAACAAAAGATGAAAGGTCCCACGAAGTAGCCAGGGCGCGTTTACACTGGATTGGTCACACACGTCGGCTTGGCACGTCGTCCGTTCGACCGGTGAACTACTCCAGTGAAATCGTGCTGGGCAAGGTGGTGAGAGTCTAGACCGTAGAAGGTTCGGAGAGTTTTTTCGGTTATTTTCGCCGCTATGAGTCGGGTATATGGGAGTGCTGCAGGAGAAGTAGATCTTGGTGGAGCGACAGTCGGTGTAACGCTGCGGTCACGGCTGAGCTCTAGTACAGATTCACACAAACGCCAGCGAGAGTCCGGACCAGGGAGGAAAGATTTTAAAGCGGGTAGGGGATAATCTCCCATTTTCGTAGGCTTGCAGCGGGGTTGTACAGACAAACATGTGCGCATGACATAAAGACGCGCAAGGTCGCTGCAAAGCCACAATTATTGCCCCAGAACACACTGAGAACTGGTAAGAAATGTTAGAAAAACAATGCGGGGGATGCAGAGAGACGGTGCAAAGTCCTTCGACGTGCGTATATCACGCGATAGAGTTACATAGCTATGGTAATACCCACATCAGTCGAGCATCTATACCATGCTGAACATCATATCGCAGTGGCCATGCTAGATAAACCATCCAATGCTGAGAATTTCCCACTTTTGCACTCTAGAGAATATCTTTCAAAACCCCCCCTGTGCCATGGCCTTTAGGTGGTTTAGCCGGATGCGGCTAAACATAACCACAGAGTCGCTCAGCGATGGTTGTCGGAGTAAAGGTCCGAGGGTATGCTCGCATTGGGATGTTGATGCGGTACTCATAAGGAGGAATCGTAATATTGTGGTAGTGTATGATGTCTTTTAGAAAAACTAAGAAGACTGCGTCGATATACCTATGATACACGTTTTCACCCCTGCTGCCGAGCAGTTTGCACATCTCCCAGTGCGGCTGGAATTTCTTCTGTCTTGACCCGATGACGGGTGGCACCGACGCTGATTGACCCATAAGGATCAGGCAGACTTGGGGAAACGAGGCGACTGATGTTCGGTGGATGCATCGTGTAGTATCCCGTACTTGGAGTGCGGTTCGAGAGGCCACTGCCAAAAGGAGTCAGAATTGGAACCCCTGGCGAGAAATGAGATGAGTGAGGGAGGTACTGCTGCTGATGCTGTTGCGGCTGAGCAAGGGTACGCTGATAGACTTGACTTGTTGTGATGGTATATGGCGACGTGAGAGCCAGATCAAGCGCGTCCGTTTTCAACTCTGGTGCGGGAAACCTCGGGGCCCCTGAATATGGATAGATCTGATTAGGATGATTCGGCACGTATACTGTCTGTCCCATGCCGCAGGTGCGGAGGGAGCTATCATCCTGCACTAGTGGATAAGTTCGCGCAATCAAGGTCTCGTCCGTGGATCCATCGCCCGCAAAAGCAACATCAGCAGTCGATGGGGTTGCGAACTGAGCGGTCATGTCTTGACTAGAACCCTGAACACTATCAGACATGTGAACATACTGATCCTTGGGTGCGGCTGTGGAGGATGACGCGGAAGATCCGCAAAAGAAACGGCACAGGCCTTTCCAAGCCTCTCCTGCGCAAGAGAGCAAGCCACCGACCACTCCAGAGTGTGAATCGGTTTGCCCGACTGTACTCTTCCTATGCGAGGCTGTACACTCTCCGGCTTCCAGATCATAGAGTTCAATGGATTTGGGTGAGGCTGCGTATGCTGTGGTAGCTTCACTGCGTGTCTCATCGGCATCAGAAGCTCCTCCGAGGTCCTCTTGAGCATGTTGATGCTGGTTCGATGTGGCAGCTACTGGAGTCGTTCGAAGCATCAATTGATCATTCGAAGGGGGCAGCCTAGGAGGTGGAGGGTGAGGTGTTGCTCTGACGGTAGACAACGGGGCAGGCTGTAGAAACCCTGCGGGACTTGTAATTGGCACATGAAGCACTGTGGGCTGTTCTCTTCGACTTGAACAAGACTGTGTAGGATTTGCTTTTGATTTGTCCAAATCGTGTATAGAGGCCGCGTGTACAGCTTCAGTCGAAGCAGCCTCATCATTGGGCTTGGACTGCTGCTGACTTAGCTGACTTTCTTGTATCCGGGGGGTCTGCCCTGCAGGGCGTGCCTTTCCCATGATCTCAGCAACTGACTGCAGTGCTGCGTCAGGCGAGGTGGGAGTGCTCTTGGTTTCCGTGAGGAACCAGTTAATAGGACTACGACTGCGATGGCCATGGGCACTGACGGCGCTTTCAGGTGAGACCGCCTTTTGTCCACGGCCTCTGTCTTTGACACTTCCACTAACACCCAAGCGCCTTTGAATCCCGAGTAGAGCACTGGACTTCTCTTCGGTGGTACTGCTACTTGGTTGCGCAGAATCACATTTGCCTGGCTGTGGTTTCTTTCGAGGAGCAAGCTGCTTCCCGCCTTCTGGGGGAGAGTGGACTGGGTTACCAGGTGTCCGGGCTCCGTTCGGCAGTTCACTGTAAGACTTGGTCGAGGGTAGGACGAGGTGTTTGTTGGGAGAGCTCGCTTCTTCGCTTGTGCTCGAGGATGAAGGAGAGGTATTCACTGTCACAGCTGAGGCATGCGGTACAATTGGAGGCTTTGTCTCTGCCTCACCAACACTGTCTGCATCCGTGGGTTCAGGAGTGCCACGAACAATGGCCTTTTCTTCAACGTGAGTTTTCTCCTTTGGAGTTGATTCTGAGCATTGTAGAGTGCTTTCTGGAACAATATCGACGGGTTTCTCATCTTTGCATCTTTTCTGCCTCGATTTCCGAGTGGAGGCGGTGGATCTTGACATTGAGCAGTTCTTCAATCCGAACCTGCCGTCAGATGTACTCAGCTGTGTTGTTGTCGCCAATAACGTCCTGGTATTGAGTAAGGAGCTTGATGATTCAAATGACGTCGCTTTCTGACTAGGATCTGGGTCGAGTGACTGTGAGAAACTTGATAGTGTGGCGATTCTGTCTGCCCTCGCGACCGCGACCGCGGTGATTAACTACACTCCTACTCTGCAAGTCGCATTGATTGAATTCCAGAAACGACAGTTGCAAACGAGGGTGTGGTGCGGCGAGGGATGAAGGTGCATAAGGATGAGCAAATGCGTTTCCAGCTCGGACATATGGCGAGTCGGGATTGTTTCAGCACACATAGAGGTATACTTCCGGAACACATGCTACATATCCAAACCGATCTGCTCAGTGAGGGGAAGCAACAATCCACCTTTCGTTCAGGAATCCCAAACCACCGTGAGAGCACGATTAACCAAGCGTTTCCCGCACAGTAGCCCCTCGCTTCAGTACAGATCTCGCCGCAGAACGTAGATATACCTTATTTCCAATTTAGTCCGAGCAAGGTATGGGGACGAATGAGCACGTTACGCGAGTGTTGTGGACTTAAATGAGCCAAATACCAGTAGAGCGAAGTTTATTGCCGCCACACAGTCACAAGAGTGTGCTTTTCATGACCGTGAGCCAGGCTGCGCGAGATATCTCCGAACGCCTCACCAATTGGAAAAAGTTTTTTCCAATCTGTTTTGTCACGCTAAAAGTGGGTATACGAGGAGTGATCTTGTGTTGCAAATCTATGCATAATGTATTCCAGTCGAGTCTATGCTCAAAGCTCATATTTTCATTCATGGACACTATCACTATATCTAGAAAAACAAATAGTTCATCTCCCATGAGTTCCACGAATGTGTTGACTGATCTGGACCAGCGCCGCGCGGAGCTGAGCGCTGAGCTTCAGGCATGCATCCAGGACAATGTGATGCAGCGACGCCGTGTAGACGAGCTGGCACGCCATAAGGCCGAGCTCATGCAGACACTTACTCGCATTCGCATCACCTGCTCCGAAGTCAATGCCAACGTTCAGGACCTCGAGGAGCGCAAACGTTCGCGTACGTTCAATAGTGCACGCCATGCAACAAAGGGCATATGAGCTGGGCGTCGGGTCTTTAAAGAGCTTATGGCGGCCACATACGAGCGAATCTACCGCACTCCACCTGTCCTTCCAAACTTGAAGAAGGCACTCGGTTTCAGTTGGACTCCAGAGGGATCAGAAAGTCATATGTGGAGCACCCTGTCGTACAGCTACCCTTCCGCATACTTCCTGGGATTCGAAGTGGTGCTTGGTATCCCCCTTTTTCAAGCCTGTAACTGTGCGCATTTCATCGTCTCATTGCTTGGTCTCATATTTTCTGCTCACACACTATAGTTGAGGCTATCATCGAAGCCGAGAATGCACGAGTCAATGCAGCACGAGAAGAATTGACAGCCGCCGAAGCCACTGCGCTCGAAGCAAGGAAGGAATGTAAGCGCTCGTTTGAAACTGCGGTCGCAGACGTCTCGCAGTGCTACCGAGTGGATTGCAACAAGGGTACGTCGAGAACCACAGATCAACTTGCTGCGTGAGTGTTGCCATGAGTACAAGGCATGTTGCCGAGAGAGGCAACTCTCTCAATGGTTTGTACCCTCATACTCGCCTCACTTCTATTGCCTGTTTACTGCCCCTGTTCCCTCATATTCAACAGAGCACCTGAAGAAGGAAATCTTCGAGGCCAATGAGCGAATTGCCGCTCTGAAACGCCAGGCACTCTTGGTTCAAGCCTCTACATTAGCCCTTGTGAACCAAGCACAGTTAGACACTGAGCTCGCCGACACAAGCTCTAAGATGACTGCTATGGGGGCTGATTCGGATGAAACTGAAGAGTTGTATTTGGCCCATCTTCAGAAGAAGGCTGAAGAACTTCAACAACAGCTCGACCAAATTGATAAAGAGATCCAATCGGCTGAAGGCACCTCGGCTTCTCAAACTGATGTTGACCAGCCTCCTACGACGCTCGATGAACTACTTGATGCCGTGACCAAGTTTGATCCTGAATCTGCAACATCGCGTGAAACCTTCACATTAACGAAAGCCTTGGCTGAGAATCTGCTTCAGCAATTGAATCCAGCCCTTGAGGAGATGTACAAGTCGATTGAAGACGAACTCCGCACTATTGCCACGAGTTCCGGTAGCCCGTTGAATAGCATTCAACTCGAAAGCATCCTGTGCACCAAGGCTCGTGGAGAAGAGGAGTGTGGAACCTCTATCTTGGTTTCGTTCGCAGAAACCTGTCAGCAAATCCTGGAGCGAGTTGAAACCACCAGCAAGATGGCCAATCGACTCCTGAATGCACCACTGGACGAGATTCAGAAACAGTATGATCAGATTACTTCGACCCTTTCAGGATAACTCTTAACTTCTCCTCTCCTACCTTGTCTTTGCAACTAACCTACGTACGCAGACAGCGGATGGCTGCATGACTTCATGACTTCATGGCCAACATTCATCTTTTGCCTAAAGTACATTATTACAGATTGATTGTATGCCAAAAGTACATCAAATGCTAAGGTACAGTGAATCATAAACACGAAATTGATACGTTGGAAAAACTAGCATCGAAACAAGACGGAAATTATGCCCACTGCGCTCCCGTGTACTTAGCAAAGAACGAGAAGACATCAGCATGTTCTGCGATTTGCTTGCTGAGAGGCTTACCAGCACCATGACCAGCATTTGTCTCAACGCGGATGATAGCCGGACGGCCAGATTCTGGGTTCTGGTGTGGGTTTGTACCAACCACTCGCTGGAGCTGTGCGATGTACTTTAGTGAATGGAGCGGCACGACTCGATCATCGTGGTCAGCGGTAGTAAGCATAAGTGCCGGGCAATACTTGTTGACATTATGCAATGGGGAGTACTTGTACAGATACTTAAAGTCCTCTTCGTTTGTCTCAGCATTACCGTAGTCGCTGCACCAAGCATAGCCGATGGTGAACTTGTGGAAACGAAGCATATCCAACACACCTACAGCAGCAACTGCTGCGCCGTAGAGGTCGGGACGCTGGTTCACACATGCAGCAACAAGCAAGCCACCGTTGGAACCACCGTGAATTGCCAAGTGCTTGGGGCTGGTGTACTTGTTGGCAATCAGATACTCTGCTGCAGCCTGGAAGTCATCAAAGACATTCTGCTTACGGAGCAGTGATCCCGCCTTGTGCCACTCCTCACCATACTCACCGCCACCGCGAAGGTTGGGGACAGCAATAACACCACGGAAATGCTCCATCCACATCCAGCGAGTGACCACGAAGGCAGGTCCAAGAGTAATATTAAATCCGCCATAGCCATAAAGGTAGGTGGGATTTTGTCCATTCAGCTCGATGTCCCTACGATGCACGATGAACATGGGGATCTTCTCACCATCCTTCGAAGGATAGAAGACCTGCTTTGCGACAAATTTCTCAGGGTCAAAGCCGTTAGGCTTGCTGTCCTTGAAGACTCGCTGCTCACCTGTCTTCAAGTTGTAGACATAGGAACGGCCGGCATGGAGCATGGATGTAATCTGGATAAAGATTTCATCCTGATCCAGCTCAGAAGACACTCCAACAGAGACGTAGCTCGGTAGATCAAGCTTGATACTCTCGTCGGGCGTGCCATCAGCAAGGTTAAAGAATCGGATGTAGTCGCAGACATCAATGTTATACACAGCCAAGAGTTTACCACCCGCGGTTTGAGCAGTGGAAAGCACACCTCGGCCTTCAGGCTCGGGAAGGACCTCGGTGATGCCCAAAGGTGGAAGCTCTGGGTCACGGTCCTTCGCCTCGGCTGCAGCGGTGATGTCGACTTTGATGACGCGGTAGCGAGGCGCATCCAGATTGGTGACAAAGTAGAAGTACTTGTCGATATTGGTGATGTACGAGTACTGGGCCTTGAAGTTGTCAACAAGCTTAACGAACTCCAACTTCACCTCCTTTGGATTGTCGGTGAAGTTGTTCAAGGGAGCGTACTGGAACCGATTCACAGGATCGCACGAGTCGGAAATGGAAACAGTGACGTATTTGCCGCACTCGCTGACCGTAGCAGACATCATCCAAGCTGGATTTTCGGGGCAGGAAAAAACGGCCACATCGTCATCTTGGCTGGTACCAAGCGCGTGATAATATACGGTCTGGTTGCCAGCCATGTCGGTCTCTGTGCCTCGCTTGCCGATGTCCGCGTCTTTGATGGATTCAGGGGCAGGATAGCGTGAGTAGAAGAAACCTTTTTCATCGTGCGTCCAGGAGATCGAAGAGAAGCGTACCCAGTGTAGTTCATCCTTGTACTCCTCAAGGGTTTCGCTATTCTTAACATAAATAATGTTCCAGTCTGAACCATTCTTTGCCAATGAGTAAGCACAGTATCGGCCAGACTTGCTGAAGGCGGTAGTCTTGAGCGCGGTGGTACCCTTAGGGTCGACAACTGTCATATTGAGGAACTCACGGCCAGGATCATCGAGCGAAGTCGTCTGCCATAGCACGGGATGGTCTTGAAGACCATCGTTGCGGTAATAATAGTAATACTGACCATGCTTGAAGGGACGTGAAAAGCGCTCATACGTGTACATCTCCTTGAGTCGGTCGTTGATACGGTTGCGCATCTCACAGGTGGCGAGGACCTTGCTTGAGAGCTCGTTCTGAGTATCGACCCAGGCCTTAGTCTCAGGAGAATCGGGGTCCTCGAGCCATCGGTAGGGGTCAGCGACGGTAACACCGTGATAGTTATCATACACAAGACGGCGCGGTGTGGGAGGGTACGGTGCAGCGAGTGCATCGCGTAGACCGCCTAAAATGAAATTGTGGAAACGCTGGACAGCCGTGGAGATGGAGTCGGTGGCAGGAGCACTGCAGCTCAGCTCGACCACAGCGGAGGCCTCGCTCTCTCCATCGGGCTTGACGGTCAGTACATGGACATTAGGCACCTGGATGCCGCTCTGAGCGTCAGCGAACTTGGAAGCTAGATCGCTAAGGCTTGGCAGGTTCGTGGGCATGGTGGTGGGCTCGAGAATCTCGAACTGAACTCGCTTGGCAGCCTCATCGTAATCCACAAGCTTAACAGACTTGAGGTAGAAGAGGTCAGGGAAGGGTGGGATGAACTCACTCTGGCTTGCCTCTGCAACGTTGGTGTTGAGTGTGGACGAGACAGTGAAGTTGCGTACACTCCCAACTTTTGTCCATTCAGGAGCAGCTGAGAGGCTCGAGTTGGCCTTATCAGCGGTCTTGTCCTTGCCACATGGCTCAATCTTGCTCACAGCCTGCTGCAACGACGCATCGAGGCGTGGATGCAGGAAGCTAAAGTCCAGGGTGCGCACGAGATTCCATACAGTGGGCACCTTGGCTGAGACACGAATCGCGTTAGTCAGCATGAGGCTGCAAGGTCATGAGTCAGGTATGAGATCAGTGTAGCAGACGTTGTAAGGGTCATGGGGGTCACATGCAAACACAAGTCAGCACGGAGACGAGCGTAGGACAGCGCAGTCGTAGAGCGAGCGAGTGAGTGAGTAAGCGAGTGAGTGAGCCAGTGTGTGGTCAGATCGGATCAGATCCAAGTCATAATCGAGTGAATGAATACGTAGCATTGCCTGTGAGTCAGTGTGTCAGTAAGCATTCGCAGCAGCAGCGTCATGCACGCAGATCCCTCATGCTGGTCATTTGATCCCGCGGTAGATCCATGTAGATCTTGCATGCAATATCTCGATTCTGATCCCTCAGAGAACGCTTCGTTCATGTATCACATCCTATGTCGTGTCATGTCGGGTCTGGCAAGCGAGTGGGAATAAAATCAGCCAGCACATCACATCACCGCCGGTGTATATCCACAGTATAGCCACATGCTACCTAGCAGCGGCAGCAAGCGAGAGATGCATATATCTTGATTCTTAAGGCGTCTCTGTCGCAGCTCGGTCTGTCCAATATGGGGTGGATGAAATCTTCGCTGACTTTTATTCATCGCAGTAGCCAGGCGCTACACTTGCATGCTCTGGGGTGGTACAGTCGCTCATACAGATGCGTCACTCCACGCCTGTAGCGGTATGTACTGCTAGCTCATGCAAGGAACCTCGGTGAAGTGTTGCCAACCCAAGTTCGACTCATAAATGCCACAAGTGAGGTTGCAGTTTGTTACTGAAGCATAGTGAGTAAGTGTCGCACTCGGCGACACACATACAGTACACGTACTCGGATGAAGTACACCCTACACAGTGCACGCATATTGAGCATCCTACATTCCCCAAGCGACCCGACCGTTACTCCGGCTATTCTTCCCAGGCTGTCACAGGCTGTCACACGAGCTGTCACACTGGCTGTCACACTGGCTGTCACACTGGCTGTCACACTGGCTGTCACACTAGCTGTCACACGTCTGTCACACATTTTCGAACTTGTGGGCGCACGGCACGTGCGCTTGGCCGGGCTTTGCGCTTGATCGCCGCAGGGGTTGCGGATGAAATACTGGATGTAGACTTGGGGTCACATGCTGTATCCAGCAGTTAGCGATATGTGCGGCCTGTCTGTGCCTTTGACATTGAGTTAAGCCAGGTTGAGGAAATGTTGGCGAAATTTGGGCGTGCATCTTCTTACACGAATGTATCGCGATATTTGCTAGTGCATTCGAGGGGTAGAGGGATTTTGCGGCTCAGAGCATGCTCTAGTACGCGCTAAACTGGTTATTGGTACACGGCGTCTGTGAATTCATCGCGAAGTACGCGCTATTCGGTCCTCGGTTAAGGTCAATTTTTGCGTCCCCGCAAGCCGACCCGCTTTTGAGTCCTCTGACGATGGCACAATTAATTCGAAATTGTGACAACGCGTGCCTTGTTGAGGAAAAAAATGTGTTAACTTCGGAATTGATTATTTGGGTATATCTACAGGTTGCTCACGTATCGGATATTTATATTGCATCTTAATTTACACAACTATAGTGCATACCTATCGAAATGCGTGATATTTGTCGTACACGCACTTCGGCACGAGGAGTTGCACTCGCTTTAGCGATCATTTGCTTGCTTGGACTGGCATCTGGTAAGTAACTGGCATAGTCATTTCGACGACGCATGCCGCAGTTATCAAGGGATGCTGCATCGATAACGTCAATAATGCAAGCGTACCTGACTTTGACCCTGCGTAGTTTATCAGTGGATGCAAACCAAGTGACTTACGATCTTCGAAACCCTCGCTACTTCTACGCACTCGACATCACAAACCAAACTGTAATTACCACCCAGCTGCACCAAGCCTGCACTATGTTTTTAATCCCGATGCCCACGCCGAGGCGTGCAAGACTGGCACCTACGGTGCAGACGTGGAGGTGCAGTGCATTGAAACCACGACTAATAAGCTTGTGGCCGAGGGTTGTGGTACCTTTGATCCCGTGACCGCACTGACCGCGGAGATGTGCTATGAGTTCGTCTCCAGCTGTGCGGACATGTTCCCGTACGTTGCTGAGAAAGGTTATGACTTTACCGCACCCCAATGCAAGCATTATGCTGATGGCGATGAGGCGATTATCGACTGCTCCGCTGTCCCTGCAACGGTTACTGGCGCAGATGGCGTTGTGTATCTTCCCTTGGTCAGTGATGCGTACTTCTTGAAGCATGAGAAGTGCATCACGTACACCCCTGGTGAAGGCACTCCCGCTAGCTGCAAAGACCCTAAGCCTGAGGGAACTTGCGCATTCGATGGTCCTGATGGAAATGTCTTCATGTTCACGATCGCCAGTGGCACTCAGGATGCTGATGGCGAGTACTGTGCTGGGCTGAAGAAGACGGCATCTTACACATTGGAAGACCGCACCGACCTTTGTGGAATGGACAAGTTGAGCTGGACTGACGTTTGCCCAATTCACTACGTTGCTGATCCCGCGAACTACGAGAATACTTCGAAGGAGTACAAGTGTTTGTACGACGGTGAAGAAACTCCCGAAGAGTTCTGCGAGGTGAATGTGGGCAATAAGCCCGAGCCTTCGGGCAACAAGTGTACTGTTTTCGACATCAAGTCAAATGATTTCGTCAGCACTCCATCATGTGCCCTCTTGTTCAAAGAGGATGGTGCTAGTCTGGATGACTCACACCTCGGGGACGCTCGTTGCCTCGTGTCGAACGGCACACTCTCTGCAACGATCGAAGCTCGCTCAGGTCTGACTTGCACGAGCAGCACATTCCAGTCATGTCTCGAAAAGGTCAGCAGCTATGGCACAAATCCATGCGCAGATTCGCCAGAGTTTTACTACAAAATTAAGGATACCACTGGAGATGACGAGATCAGAAGTGTGATTGTGCCTCAGCACGACTCCGATGATTTCGATTATATGAAGGTAGCAGCGCTTGCCGGTTGCAGCGTTGGATCCTTGGTTATTGACGCCACTTTCTGCGATGGCAAGTACATCAATGCCACTGCTCTCTTTGGTGGCGCCACGACGTGCGTCTGGAAGGATGGTGAGTCGTCAGTCAACGCTGACATCCGATTCTGCCAGGCCAACCTGCCTCTAAGCACACCCGAGGCCTGCTCATTCAAGCACCTTAGCGCTGCCGCTGCTCGTCCAAGCACATGCACAGAGCTCTTCCCTAAGGTAGAGGCTGACGGAAAGGCACTCGTCCCGGCTACGGACCCAACCGAGTCCTGCTGGGTGCTCAACGTCAATGGCGACTTTGTCGAGGTCGCTCCCGCCGCTGGTGACGTTCCAGATGCATGTGGTGCACTCAAGACTGTTGCTGCTACAAGCTGCGCGATCGCAGATTTCCCCACCGACAGCACTTGTTACGAACTTAACATCAGCGACATGAAGTGCACTGTCTCAGGTGGAGACTACGAGTTCGAGAACACAGTGCCTTGCGCTGATGCTTATGCATCGGCACGCAGCGCCCGTGCTCAAAACGCTGATTGCACTGCTGAGAACTACAGTACTCAGGTTGTTGAGCGCGACTGCACCTATGACGCAAACAGCGCAACCAAGTTCACTGCTGCCTCTTCCACCAAAGCAACCTGCCACTACAAGTCAGGCGAGACGACCCAGGCTGCTGACGCTGAGTTTTGCAGTCAGATCAAGAGTGGAGCCACTGCTTTCAGTGATGTAAAGGATGGGAAGGTCGTTATTGACTGCCAGTTGAGTGACTACGTGGAATGGAGGGACACTTGCGCCGACGTCTTCGGCGCGAAAGGCAGCTCTGTTGTCGCTGCGGCCTCCTATAGCCCAGTTTGCGTTGCCACTTTTGGTACTATTGATACTTTCTATGTTGATACCCAGCACTGTGTTGACGCGCAGCTGACAAAGCCCGACGATATCACATTCGATGACTGTGACTCCGATGATTTCAAGTTTAACAAACCTGGCAATGCAGATCTTGCCACTTTCGACTGCACATCTGCGTCTGGTACTAGCTTGATCGCCACCAATGCAACGTGCACGGTCGTGGATGTCCCCATTGTTGATGACGCAGGCAAACCTGATTTTACACGCTGCGCGGGCTTGAAGGACTACACTGATTACGTGTATAACCCGCCTGAAGCGGCTTGCGCCGCTGCAAGCTATGCTTGGGTTTATTCCTGCAACAAGGACTACGTTGAGGATGGCGCAGAGCAATTCGCCCAAGGAGTGACCACTACTAGTTGCAAGTTTGGAAATGATTCTGCTGAAGACAACTTCTGCTCATTCAAGTTCGGTAGCCCCAACACCAACAATGGTGAAGCCTGCAAATTCGAGGATCTCCCTGCTTCTCTATTTGTTGCCACCCCAACTTGCGCCACGGTCTTCGATGAGAATGACAGTGATCCCAGCGATGCATACTGTTTGCTCAAGTCAAAGATGGACGACAACAAGACCGTCCGTATCCCTGCAGCGGCAGACGGTGACCTTGGTTATAATGTCCCAGCTTGCAAGAATAACAAGAAAGTCCTTGGTGATTGCGTCGAGAAGCATATCATCGTCGACGAGTTTGCACCCTGCACCACCCCAATTCAGTCGGAGTGCATCATTAAGGACTCGCCTGCTGGTAACCTCATCAAGGCTCACGCTGCACTAACATGCGGTGGTGTTCAGGACCTTGACTGGAGCTACGACGCCCAGCACTTCGTAGACAAAGCATGCGATGCTGGACAGCTCAGTGTTGACAACAAGAACTGTGACGGCACTTTCGTGGATATTAATGTGGGCTTCTCTGGCGCAACCAACTGCGCGTACGGAACTACTGGTGTCGCGAAGGAGTTCTGTCTTAACAACAACCTGGTGGACGCAGCCGAGTGCACTCTTCAGATGCTCAGCAACGATGCTGTGAGCGATCTTAAGTGTGATCTTCTCTATCCCGACGATGGTGAGGGAGCTGTTGCATCGAATGCCGAGGTGCCAAGAAAGTGCTTTATCCTGGCAAAGGATGGCAACTGGATTTCCATCACTGCTGAGCAGGCGACTGCACACGGTGGGCTTCCTTCTCAATGTGATGGAATCGACGCAAAGGTCACCTCTCGTGCGGAGTGTACCGCCATCAAGGCGAGTGAACCCGATTGCACTCACATCAATCTTGATGATTGGACGTGCGTAGTTAAGGGCACCGATGTGGAATTCTTGACTCCAGATACTGATCCCACCTGCAAGACCAAGCTTCAGGAGGAACGCCAGGCGCGTGCTGCATCCACTGCCACCTGCAAAACTAACGGTGCTTATGTGTTGCAGGCCGTGGATAGTTCGCAGTGCGTTGCATCTCTTACCGGCGCCGATCCTCAGCAGGGATACCTGTCTGAAAAGTCTGCCACCCCAGCCGCAAACGGAGTTGTGTCACACTGCATCTACAGGACGGATTCTGATGCCCCAGCTTCGATCGAGTTCTGCTCCCAGAAGAATGATTTGAGTGACATTAGCGAAGACGGCACTTACATCAGTGGAACTTGCTCGCTCCTCGACTGCGGCCTGCGCTGGAACACTGAGGTCTGTGCTTTGCGCACGGGCTCGTCTGTCAAGGTTACTTACACCGCTTGCGTCATCCGCACTGATGATGGAGCTGAAACCGAAGTCAGCCCTGACCTGTGCTTGGGTAATCTCTCCAATGAGGAGCACAAGTACGCTTGTAAGCAAACACCGATCCAGTGGGTCGACCGCGCGGACGAAGTTACTTGCTCATCAGCCTCCCCTATCACGAACACTACGGTCACTACACAGCCCCACTGCGCCATTTTCGACGTGGATGGTCAATGGCACTTCATGAAGGAAGATGATACTGACGTCCACTCCTCCTACTGGACTCTATGCGAAACCGAACTAGGTACTTATCCTGATTCTAAGGAGATCCGCCCAAGCCCTTGCGTTGCTAGTGCTTATTGGAAGGTCGGTAGCTGCTCCACTCCTGGCACAGATGCCACTTACACCTGCGAGGGTGCAAGCGAGGATTCTGTCTGCCAGGATAACTTTGGTAACGTAGGTAAGGATGTTCTCAAGTGCATTGCTCCTGAGGCCAAGATCTACGATTGGTATGCCGATGTTGGATCTGGCTGCAACAATAATGACTGTGGAGTTGCCTCCATCACGTGGAAATGCAAGGAAACTACAGAGATTCGCAAAACAATCTCCCCTCTCGATCCTTTGTCGGCCAAGATCACATATTCCGATATTGCCAGTGCGGTTGACGCCGATGATGCCAAGTGCACGGCTTTGGCTTCAAAGCCAAGCTTCACACAACTTCCATGCCCTTGCGCGGCAACTCAAGTGGGATCGGGTCCTCTCGTCTACGACGGTAAGCTGAAACCATTCGCTGGTGACGGAATCCTCGCACGCACTCCAGAATGCAATGACGACAACGGCGCGTGCCCAGTTCTTGAGAAGTACATCCTTACGAACAGCATGCTCTCGTCTGTCTATCGTGCCCAAGATGATCTCCTCGATGTCGGTGCTTGCGATGAATCCGTAGCGCAGCTTGATGGCGCTTCCAAGTCTGGTGTTTCTCGGGCTTGCACACCTGCAAGTGAGATTGATGCATTCTTCTGGACACGTAATTACGGCGAATTCGATGATGAGTCTGCCTGCTCAGCTCCTTGCAATATCAAGGACAAGGCAGTTGCTCTCTTTGCGTATTCGTGCGCTCGCCGTGTGATCGTTGATGGCGATGTCAAGGTCGTCCTCGTTGGCGATGAACACTGCGCTGGTATCCAGAAGCCCCAACCACCTGCCTGCAACCAACACGACTGCGTTAAGGCATACAACTGGGTTGCTTCGGCATGGAAGGAGAGCAGTGGCATGTCTAAGGTCGAACGATGCGATGCTGGCACTTATCAAGTCACTCGTGACGTCGATTGTCTTGACATGGAAGGCAACGTCTCTCCTTCTGACAAGTTCTGTGACGCAAGCAAGAAGCCAGAGACGACACAGAATGTTGTGGAGAATTGTGGCACACCAATGTGGCTGGCGTCTTCATTCTCTGCTTGCCGCTGGAGCGCATCTAGCAGTGTGGCAACTCGTGTCGTCATGTGCGTTGTTTTTGCTGCAGATGGCAAGCGCTATGTACAGGTCCCCGATTCCAATTGCCAGGAAACAAAGCCTGCAGAGACTACCGAGTGCTGCTTGAACGGTGGTACAAGGACTGCAAATGGATGCGTGTGCAAGCCTGGAACCTACGGAAAGGCCTGTGAGTACGCTCCTTTTGCTGGCATTGAGGTGCACGTTCCCAATTACCAAACTAACGATGAGTTCTTCTACTCTGCGCCACTTCTCTTTGGATCTCAAATCAATCGTGCCACTATCGACCTGGTCCTGGCTTCAACCGACGAATTTTTTGCTCGCGTGGCCAGCAATGTTACTATACACGCCAGCGGGGTTCTTGAATATTTCCCCAAAAGCGATGAGGACGCCTTCCATGGCGAAACCTTCAAGCTTCGCATCACGTCCAGCAGCCTGCCGACTAAGGAGTTGTTCTCGAACTCGTTCATTCTGAACCGCAGTCCAGTCTGTGAAAACGGTGGTGTCTATCTTCCTAACTCTGGAATTTGCGCATGCCCAGACGGCACTCCCTATTCTGGCAAATTCTGCCACGTGAATTCCTGCTCCAAGTGTGATCCTAGCGTGAATGGCTGCAAGTTCTCTGGCGGTGTGCTCACCAACTGCTGCGCACCTGACAGCAGCTTTAACAATGTCGTCGGTTCGTGCGTCAAGGAGTGCAGCTCTAAGGTTTGTGCGAACGATGGTGTTGCCGTAGAGGATGTGACGGAGGGCTGTGTCTGCATGTGCCCCTCACACACCTCTTGGCTTCCCAGCAGCGACTGCACAACCTGCGCCCTGTCGTGCGGTGCCAATGGCAAGGCTGATGAAAACTGCGTTGAGTGCATCTGCAACCGTGGCTACAGCAGCGAGCTTGGCATCTGTGATTGCCGATCACTCATCGTTCGCATTGGGTTTATCCGTTCTAACCCACTGTCACTTGCCGAGCGTCTAGCATTGTCTTCGGATTTGGCTGAAGTGTTGTATGCTGAGGACGTTAACGTTGACCGCATCATGGTTTCAGAAGGTACAGTTAGAGGTTCACGCTTGGCTGTCGACATCACGATCAGGGCTAAGGCATGCGTACCAAGCAATCAGGAAGTTGCCAAACTCCTCACTAAGGTCCGTCCAGCCAGTTGGTTCAAGTCCTTGGACAACTCGGACGACTTTAAAGTCGAGTTTGAATCGATCACCCAGATCCTAGTTGATGCCTTTGAGAACCCCGAAACTCTTCCCTCCTCATTTGCAAGCTTTGATGCTGCTCTTGGAGCTTCTATCGCTGATCCAGGTTGCATTGATCCTTCCCAAACTTGCATGGACCCCGCCACAACCGGTGCTGGTGGACCTCCCCTCAACCCGGAGGAGAGCGGTAGTGACGACGACGACCTCAAGTGGATTGTTCCTATCGCTGTGTTGATTCCTCTTGCGGTCATCATCACTGGTGTTGTGTTGTATGTCAAGTGTGCTCCTTCACGCAAGACCACAACCTCGGCCGCGACTCTGGCACAGCCCGATGATGTTGAACTCACAACCCAGTAAGGCCGTCGCTTTGGGTTCTGCTGTTGATGGCATCGTAAAATCCTTACGATGATCTCACCAAGACAAGAATGTATTCATAATTATCATATGTGTGTTCCTCACCTCCCGTGTTTGTTCTTTTTGTTCTTTACAGATGTTTGAACACATTTCGTTCTATTCTATCTTTGTTTTGTTTTGTTTTGTTTAGTTTTGTTTGTTTTAGTAGCTATTCATCGGCCATTAGGGTGTTAGCGCTCGCGTCATCTTTGATGGATGAGAGATTGTGGCGCGCAACCTGGTGGTTCCTCAGTGTTATTTGATCTGCTTGTATGTGTCAAACCAGTTATCTAACGCTAAACGACTCGTTATGCTTGTAGTTGCACTCAACTTGTGACGAGAGAATCCTGTTGCCGCATTGGTGAAATTTGATGTCATGGCTACTGCGTGTAGTGCCCTAGTTGACACACGTTTCTCTGTCTTCAATGAACTCCCTTCACTTCAGGATTGCGAACATCGCAAAGGTTAATAAAATACCTGACTCCTAGAGCATGTTCTGTTGTAAACCCAAGTGTGCATGGCTGCGCCTAACGCTAACGACTCTGTCTTTCATGGCTCCAGTCAGCTACGACGCAGTCCCGCATGTTCCCGCAGTCCTTTCGGCAGTCAGTCCATTCGAAAGGTCCTGGCTTTGTTCTTATTGTCCACAACCGGGGGTGTCGAAATACCAGCTCCATGCACAAAGCGAGAAGACTATACCAGGGTCAATTTGAGACCATCGTATTAGATATATTGCAATCAGATCTGAAATTCCTGCTTCGATCGAGTTAGCTAGCTCGATCCTCTACCAGATAGTCGTCAAGCACATCGACAAAGTACTCAAACCGCGCTGGAATATCATCCCGCTGAAAAGGCCACTCACACGAGCACTGTAAAGGGTGCGTTCCGTGACACCTGAGTGGCGCACTGGCCCGAGAAACACGCTAGGTGGTATATCGTGCTTAAACAAATATGCGTGCATATGACAAACTTGCGAAACGCACGCTAAACCGTGCGATCCAGGGGGTCGCGGAGTTTGGGGTACGAGCCAACAACGTGTCAACTCGTATGGGGTCTAGTTCAGTGGCCCGACCATATGTGGCATGCTCCGAAGCGGTAGTGACATATCCGCTCCTAGGCAACTGCACCTCACTAGGGATTCGACGAAGTCACACTCAGATGTTCGGAGTCACTCCCAATTTTGATACGACCAGCCGAGAGCCAACGCCTCTCAACTCGAGGGTGACAAGCGTCTTCACGCCTAGGGGTTCTGTGCGGTGTACAACATCGTTTTCGTCATCCACGATCCCTTTGACTTCGCAGAAAGAGCAAAATGCAGCAGGGCGCCAAGAAAACAGATACAATGCATTGGATGACGGTGAGCTCACCAAGGATGGGAAGGTGGCTGCGTCAGCGCCTGCAGGTTGGAATGACACGTTCAGGGTACTAGATCACGTTAGGAACGGGGAGAAGGATATCTTTGCTAATGTCCCAACTTATAACTCGTCGGTTCTAGGTCGATTTGGAACGCTCACTGACTCTGCCAACATTACTACCAACGAGCTTCCCTTTGAGCCTCCACCGGGTGTGTCGGTGGTCAAATCCATCAATCGTGGTGGAATCGCCGTACTAACGGACCTCCCGGGCGCTGCACTGGGTTGTGTAGTGCGATTATTGAGCAGCATGAGAGCGGGAGCCGCGAAAGGCACGAGTGATGTCGAGGGCATTGTTGTACGCATTCACGAAAAGGAAGTCTTTGTGGCACTTTATGACGATAGCCACAAGGTGGCAGTCGGTGATCCCGTTTATTTACCCTCTCTTGATGATCCGGAGGAGCATCGCTCCCCACTGTCCACCCCTGATACAACTTCGTTCGCACCGAAGAGTGTGCAGTCGTCCAGGCTTGTCTACCCCAGTTTCCCTTCAGGTCCTAAGCTACTGGGACGAGTAGTCGACGCGCTGGGAAGGAGTCATACCCGCCTTGAGGAAACTGTTCTCTCCTCTACAGCATCGCATCCACCTTTGAACAAAGCACTTCGCAGGATATCCCTTCGCCAGCCCCGGCCCATGACGACGGCACAGCGAATATCAGCTCTGGAAGCACTCACTTCAAGGAGATCGCTACCATCATCAGCAGATAGTATCTCTTACGAGCTTCCTGAGCCACCTGTTATCGCTCGTGTGCCGGAAGGTGACTCCCTCCTCACTGGCATTACACATTTGGATATCTTCCACCCGCTGCGACGCGGACTTCGGACTGCTGTCATTGGTCAACGACGTGCTGAACTTCCGCTTTTCGCGGCGTGTCTGCTTAGGGGAATCGCAGCCACTAGTCGCGCACAACGTGAGTTTAACGCAAGAAGACAGGCTCGTCAACGTGAGCCCTGGCGTGAAATCCCAGCTCGCCACGCTGACGATAATCAAACGGCACCTGCCGCTGAAGCTTCGTCTCAACCCGCTCCTGCATCGCAGAAAAGCGAGCTTTTTGACACGGTGTTCGTGTATGCTTTAATTGGTCATTCAGTTACGTACACCGAAGAAAGCCTACTCAAACTGAAGGCAGCTGGAGTTCTGGACCAAAGTATTGTAATCGCGGCACTTCAAGACGAGCCCGCGCTCATGCAGCAGCAAGCCTTCAATGCTGCAGTAGCTACTGCCAATTACTGGCGTGCTCGAGGATTCCATGCAGTCTGCGTTGTTGACGATGCACTTGGACATGCACGAGCAGCGAATGCCCTGGCAGAGCCAGTAATGGGTCAGGCTGCTTGGAGAAGCGTTGCTGCAACACAATCACAGCTTGTTGAGAGCTTTGCCCAACTTACCCCAGCATTCGGTGGTGGCTCTTCCACACTAATTTTGTTAGTAGAAGAACGTCCGACACCACTGGGACCGGAGACGGCTCGATCACGTGCACTGATTGAGAACATTCATGGCAGCGTGGACCATGTTCTTAGGTTTGATGAAGACTTGGCGAGCGCGGGCATATGGCCTCCAATTGAAGTTGGAGCAAACATCCGTGGCATTCGCTACCAAACCCCCCTCCTACGAGAACTACTCCGGCGCTTGAACGCAACACTGGCACTATCCAGAGAAACCTATGAGGCCTCTAAAGTCGGTGAGGATTTAGGACTTGTTACCGAAGAGGAAGCGTTGCAGATCATCGAATGGCGACCCAAAGTTCAGCTCCTGCTCACACAAAATCCGGGCGAGGCCGTTCCGTTGCATCACCAATATCTGCCCCTCTTTGCAGCGCTCTGCCCGAGGTTGCTTGTGGGGATTCCAGTCAGACGCATGCGGGAATTTCGAGAAGCACTCATCACTCGCGCGGAGGCCGAGATCCCTCACCTACTTCTGGAGTTGCTCGACTTGATCATGCCCGAGGTTGACAATGGATTGAAATCCTACGCTCAGCGCAAGCTCAACGAGAACTTAGATGCGTCATCTTCTTCGCTGCAACAGAACACCCAATCTAGTCAAGTCCCTCGGAATGCCTCAGGTGAGATGCTGTCACTAGATCCCACCCTGAGCGCTCAGCTCGAGGCCTTCTGCGAGGTCGTAATGCGTGAATTCGCAGCGAAATATGCTGATGAAGCTGAATTGTAGCTAGAAAGCTCACTGAGAGATGTGCCCATTGATAGGCATGTAGTAAACAATCATGTTAGGTAGTAAAATTGTACTATCATACACATTGTGATAGGTTTGCTTATAGCAAGATCAACTGTTGTGTTTATTCTTGGCTTGCACCGGCTTCTCAACCGGCGGCGAGTCTGCTGTGAGTTGTCAAAGATGCATTCATTTGAGGAGTCATTTCGTTTACATAAAATGGAGTGTAGTGCAATGGAATGGAATAGGGGCACCGACCAGACGAGGTGCACCCATTGTGAGGAGTGAGCATTCCCAAGGGAAGTTTGTGGAGTCCCGCTGCTTAATGTTGTGGACACACAATGCCAGCTCAGAGTGTAATATACACATGGAGCGAGTAAATAACGCAGCAGTTGCGTCATTGTTCTTCGAGATTCCTTAGGTAGCCACTAGACCGCTGCGGCCACGATTGCACCGATAATGGCCAAGGCAGTGAGGCCAATCATAACCCACAGGTACTTGTCTGTCATCATCTTGCGCGCCATGGACTTGAGCACCTTTTCTGAGACCTTGAGTGTCGACTCCATCTCGTCCAAGGAGTCTGCCGTACGCTTCAGGGCCTCATCCTGCTGCTCGAGCATTTCGAGTGAGTTCTCACCAATCATTCGGGCCTGTTCTAGATTCGACTTGGCATCTTGCAGGTGCATCTGGTTCATGGCGAGGATCTCTTGTCCAGCTCGGATGTAATCTTGCTCAGTTTCCTGTGGCTCCCGCCCTTCGCCACCTTCCACGAGCGCGTCGCGTTTGTCCGTTTTGGGGCTCATGCTCTTGAGCTTGGCTTGCCATGACTTGATTTGGGATTTAAGCTCAGATGGGAAGGATGAGCGTGAGCGATTGAACTGTTCTAGCACGTTGGCACGCCATACTGCCTTCATTTTAGCGTGCACTGCTGCACGCTCCTCATCTGTACGCTTGCGATTGTACTGCTTTTCAAGATCTTTCAATTCGGCCAATGCGCGCTCACAGGAGGCCGCGTCCTCGTCTGCCGACATGGTGTGTAGTGTATATTGATGTCTCTTTCGATTTTCTAGCGATTTCTACTTTCAGCCAATCTCCAGCTTAATGTCCTCGCGCGATATTATCGTGGAAAGACTCTTTTACAAGAGTTTCTCACTCTCCTCGGTTGGCACCAATTTTTTCGAGCCCGCAAGAGTGTTTCGTGCAGGGGTGGCGAAATTACCTCGGTCGATGTCTCAGAGGGTGGAGAAGAGGCTTTGCATTGAGAGTGAGGGAGAGAATGGTGAGCACCGGAACGAACGATCATTCTCCGTACCCCCCGTCCTCGACACGCCCTCGAGCCGAATTTCCCGCATTTTCCGGGGATTTTTCGGGATTTTTCAGAGCAGGGGCAGTGGGGACAAACTGTGTGTGATCTCGTGGCGGCCCTATGATTTGGAAATATGCCAAACCTACCGCTGGACATAACCTCTCATGATATATCTACACGCCATACCTCATCCCACAAAGCCTAAGCAATATCCTCATTAGACCAGGAATGGTTCAGTCAAGTTCCAGTAACACATGTCACTTCAGAATACGTGTAGGTTGCGAAAAGCGGGTGTAGATAGCCGCAGAGACCTAGCACTCATGCCCTCGAACTGGAATGCTGGTTGCCCGGCCTCATATCCCACCACACCGCTGGAAGGACCATCGCTGCGCACAAGCAGTGGCTGACCACGTCGGTTGCAGCGAATTTTTGCGTGCGCGTAAGTCTAATTCAAATCGGGAGAACAGAATATACTGGAGTAAAATATACGGCGTGTAGTAGATATAACATGAAGTGCATTATGAAGTAGTGTGTGAGATTCCACTGAATTCCCATATTGGATAGTAATCTCGCACATTGCATATCGGATAGCGAGATATCGCGTTTTTTCCGCTACTACCACCCCATGCGATTTAGAGCACATGACGTTTGGAATGTATACCACGCGAGTATAACTTACAAATTGAAAGCACTACTTGCCCCACTATAGACAAGTCTCACGGTTTAGTTCGAACCGCCCTCGGACGCATAGTTCAACCCAACGAGCGACGCAAACGCCCTCGAGCACACCGGTTGTCCGAGCCAAAGACGTGTAGTTTGTCACGAAAGTGGAGACCATTGTGGTAATCGAGAGTTGAAAATAACGTGGATAGATTGAGAAGCAATATGTCGGCACACGGAGGTGATGAGGATGAGGACATGGAGTGTCCTCTCTGCTTAGAACCACTCGACATCACCGATCGCAATTTCCGCCCTTGTAAGTGCGGGTATCAGATCTGTCTCTGGTGCTACCACAGTATTACGGACCGCGGAAATAAATGTTGTCCCGCATGCCGGACAACCTACTCGCCCAGTGCCATCGAGGGTATCACGCTAGACGAGGATACCATCAAGGCTATGCGCAAACAAAGCAAAAAGCATCAGGAGTCGAATTCAGGTAGTGCTGGGTCGGGTGCTGGTGCAGGTGGCACTGGTAGTGCTGGTGGTCGTAATCGATCAGGTGATAGTAGTAGTAAGGAGGATCTGGCTAGCACACGTATTCTGCAGAGATCTCTACTATATGTTGTCGGTCTTTCACCGAATCTAGCCAAGGAAGAAGTACTAAGGAAGAAAGAGATGTTTGGTCGATTTGGTAAGATCATCAAAATTGCAATCAACCGCAAACAGAATCATCCAGCACCACCCAACCCATCATACTCTGCATATATCACATATCGCCACGCTTCTGAAGCCAAGGCTGCTATCGATGCCGTCAATGGCGTCATGATGGATGGTCGCATCGTGAGAGCGACGTACGGTACTACAAAGTATTGCTCATACTTCCTGCGTGGGCTAACGTGCACCAATACCCAGTGTCTATATCTACATGAATTTGCAGACCCCGCTGACTGTTATTCCAAGGAAGAGTTGGCAGCATCAGACCGATTCTCGAGTGACTTTGTAAACGCATCTTCGGAGCGAGGTATGGCCGCTGCCGCTGCTGCCGCCACTGCTACTACCGCAGGCACAGGCACAGGTCCAGCTGCTGGTGCAGGTGGGCATCACCACTATCACCACTCGAGCTCGGGTGGATCAGGCTCATCAATGCATCCTCCCACCTTACTTTCCTCGAGCTCGGTCCCTGCAGGTAAGTCAAGCGCTGCTGGGTCCTCATCGGTAGTTTGGGGCCGACAAGCCAGCACAGGAGGCAGTAGTGCAAACCAATCAGCAGCAGGCGCAAGCTCAAACACACCATCGAAACCTATGAATCCATGGAATATCCGACCACCCACTTCGGGCCACACTCCACCCACTGAATCTCCAGCACCACTTGCCCGAGCGACAAGCCTTGCTACTGGTGAAATCACGGCGGCCGCGCGGCTGGCGCAGGCTAACGCTCAAGCTGAGAAAGGCACAACACATTTCCCTCCATTGGGAAGTACTCCTACACATGCCAAGTACGCAGCAGTAGTGGCTGGAGACAAAGCGAGCGGTGAGAAGGGTAAGGACGCAGGGACGACGACAACTTCGCCATCAACCACCCCACAGACCTCTTCGGGTGTTAATAAGGTTACGGAAGGTCTCTCAGAGCTTTCACTGAGAGACTCAACGTTCCCACTCCCGGCCAAACGGCAGCAGGAAACTAAGCATGCACATCATCAACAATCACAGTCACAACATCAGTCACAACTAGAGACCAAGTCCGTGTCAACCGTTGCAGTCCAATCCAAGCCAGATGCAGCACAGTCTACAGCTTCTCAAGCTGCCTCAGCGACGGGATCTAAGGTGGATGATGATGTGCCAGCGTCATGGGAAGACACGCTAAGTGAAGTGGAAGATTCGAAAGCGGCAGACACACCCGTACCAGCACAGGCAACTGCAGAGGAAAAGAATCAGGACGGAGCCGGATCCCCACCAAACACTGCAGACAAGACCAATGCCGCGAACACCTCGACCCAACAAGCAGGTACAACGTTGGATTTCGCGGCGCTGTCTGCTGTGTCGTCCAATCCTTATGCACTTCTTGGACTCCCCCAGCAAACCCTGGGTTTCCCTGCAAAACAACCTGTTGCACCACTTTCAACGTCCGTCACAACCTCTGTCGGTCCCAACCCGAACTTCACTGGGTTGGGGGGGCTGCAGGGTATGTCTGGCCTTGGAATGATGGGAATGAATCAAATGGGCATGGGTGGTTTGGGTCCCACTATGCTTGGAGGCTATAACATGAGTATGGGTGGTCTCGGCAACGTGGGCCTTGGAGGATTTGGACCGCTTGGAGGGATAGGCGCTTCGATTGGCACATCTCTTGGAGGAGTCAGCGCAGCACCCTCGACAGCGGCTGCAACCCAAACCACCCAAAGTGGTAATGCAGCCCTTTCGTCGGTAGGCTTGCCCCCCGGCATCCATACTCCTCCTCGTCCGCTTCAAACGGGTACAACTACCTCGCCGACAAGTGGATCCGGTGCAACTGCTAATAGTGGTGCTGCTACCAGTGGTGCAGGCGATGTGTCAGACTTGTCTGCACAGCTCCGACCTCCTGGTATCGGCTTATTCGCGGGAATCAACATTCCTGGTGGCGACGGAACTGGACAGACGCAGAGTCGCCTCGCGGGCTTAATGCAGCAACAACAACAACAACAACAGCAACAGCAACAACAACAGCAACAACAACAGCAGCAACAACAACAACCACAGCCAACTCAACAGGCGCAACAGCAACTCCAGCAAGCTCCGCAGGCGGCTCAAACCGCGAATAAGGCCAATACGCCTGTTCCACCAGGTGCATCCGGGCAGATTCCTGCAGTGCCGCCTGGTCTCAGAAACACCAGCGGTAGTTTAGGTTTTCCCTCGGGTCCTCAGACCTCCCCCGATCTCGGACTCGGCATGACGGGAATGGGAATGGGAATGGGAATGGGAATGGGAGGCCTAGGAATGGGCACCATGGGTATGGGAGGCCTAGGAATGGGTACCATGGGTATGGGTGGTATGGCAGGATTTGGCGGAATGAATGTACTTCAAGGCATGAATATCCAACCCGGACTAGCGTCAGCGCAACAACAAACTCAGCAGTCCGGCCAATCCCAAGTTCAGCAACAACTCCAACCTCAGGCTCAGGCACATTCACAGGCACAATCACAGGCTCAGGCACAGTCACAGGTACAGGCACAGGCACAGGCACAGGCACAGGTTCAGGCTCAAAACCAAGCGCGTATGTCCGGCGTGAACTCTCTCCCGCCTGGTGTTTCAACGGTTGGTACCGTTGGCGCACAAGGTAGTGCAACTCAGATGCCCCAGGGTGCTCCAGGCCTTGGGGCTTTAGGAATGCCAGGTATGGGTATGGGTATGGGCATGGGCATGAACACAATGGGCATGAGCATGGGCCTCGGCATGGGTATGGGCATGGGTACGGGTCTTGGATCGGCTGGAATGGGCATGGGAACCATGGGCTCGATGGGGGCGATGGGCATGCCGATGGGCATGCCGATGGGTGTAGGTGGCATGAATATGGGTATGGGATTGAGTGGAATGAATCCACTTGGTGCTGACATGGGCATGACAGGTCTCGGAACAGGGCTGAACGCTAACCCGCTCATGGGTGGAGCTTCAGGTGCCCAAACTGGTGGCTTGCGCGGTTCGATCCCTCCGCCAGACCCAATGAGCAACGATACCTTCTTCTTCGGTGCAAGCGGAATGCGCGATGCTCTCAACTCAAACCCTATGATGCACCCAGGTCTGGCATCCTCAACCATTGCCACAAATGAGATGTTTGGAAACCAGTCGACTTCTAGAACTGACACCTCATCGGTTCCTAAGCCGCCCATGGCCGCCCAATCTCAGAATCAACCAACGACCTCTGCTACGAGCCGTCTTCAGATGGTTACCACTGCAGCAGCAACTTCTGGACCTTCACGTGCCGGTCGACGCTAGACCCCTCATAACTCATCTCCCCTAACTTCACATTATCGCCAAATGCACCTCAAGACAACACTAACCGAAACAAGCGAAACAGAATTACCAAACCTGCTTTAACTTACATCGAAGAGACGACAAATTTGTGATACGTGAAGCCAACATAAATGGCTCCCTCTGCGAACCAAACTCAAAGAGGAACACACTTTGAGGGCTTGTGCTGTTGCTCAAGCTGGTAAGGGGCGAAGCTCACGCTCGCCACACTACCGACCTCATTGATCACAAATTGTATCCCATGACTCTAGGTTTTGACCTGAAATATTTAGACAGATAAGAGTTGCATACAACCCTCGATCTCCTTAATAACCCGCTCCAAACTTAGGAATACACGACAACACGAACAGTTACAAATCCGTTCATGCTACGCTTAAACTTTATGTGACTATCGTATACCTAAAGGAGAAGACTTGCTTCTGACCTTAGATTGGATAAACAGGGAAAACATCCATCAGCAACTTGATTGCGCTCTGGGTTTGTGGGTTCGGAACAAAGAGATAATCTGTTCGGAATGTCGACATGTACATCGGGCAGATTCCGGCTTCGGTAATCGGTCGAGAGAGAGAATAAACAACACCTGTTTGCTCGAAACCCCAGTCTCCATCAAGCTGGAAGCAACGCCAGGTTTGGCCTGTCCAGGATGCCATGAGTTGGTGCGACCATGCCTCAATTGCATCCCAACCGCCAGACTGCCGTTTGATCGTAGCCAACCACGAATCGATCGCGATATCAGCCGCACGTAGGGTGTTTCCAATTGCAACCCAATCGAACTCGTTCTCCTCTGCTCGTTCGATTATCTGTTTCCCATTCTTGCCGAAGTCGTCCAACTTTCTTGGCGGGAACAGAACCTTAGTTATCGTTGACCATGGGGAATAATGCAAAACATTTTGGATCATACGGAATCCAGAGCCATTCAGAATACCCCAAGTGGACTTGGGATGAGTGGTTTCGTTTGCTTGATTGAAATGCGTACAAAGCGTATTGACATAATCGTGCGCCTCTTGACGAAGAATATGCTGGCAGTGGTTCTCTGTGGTGATCTGTGGGTCATCTGCTGTGATCAAATTGTTAAGATGATCTAGCTTTCGCTTCCGAATTTGAATAGCCCGTTCAAGCTCGTTCCAGAAGTTGTCTGTGATCGTGCCCGGGCAGGAATTGAAGTAGCTCGCCTCCTTGAAGCCATCAAGTGGTCTGATTTGGCATTGGATAGCAGATGCCTGCTCCCCAAATGCCAAGATTTCCAGTTGATCGCGGTCTACGAGTATTGAAACTGAACCATCAACATCAGAATAGCTGAAAAATCGAGCGTGGTTTGGTGTCAGCGACGTACTAGTCTTGAGTGCCTCGTCGGTCTCATGAGAAGCACCCTCGGAGGAACGTAGAAGCTCAGCATACGAATCGTGTAAAAACATACAATAAAGCAGTCGATTAGCGATGAGTTGCTCCTTGTCATCAGCGGTATAGTGAATCATATACAACGTGCGTTGCACGAGTCTCACGACGAAACGATGTTGATTGATCGAGTCGCCAGTCTGGCAAGATCCTGTGCCACTACTTGGAGCAGCCGATAGGGCCGGTGAGAAAGGGGTATGTGTAGTGTGCTCCTCGGGTAAACCAAGAGACACACTGGATTGAGTGTGACCGCCGACATCTCGTCCTTCACACACGTCGTTTGTAGTCATTGCACTGGGAAACGAAAGCGGCACTTTGACTTCATTCTCGTGAGTCCCATTATGAGTCACTCCCGAGTTGGGATGTGGTGTATCGTTCAAGAAGATTGATTGTACCGCACCCGTTTGAGACGACGTACTCGCGTGAGTCGCCGTCTGTAGGTCTATCGCCTGCCCCGCTGCGTTGTCAGAAGTTGACGAGCAGCCTGGTCTGAGGTACGATGTCGCACCAGTCTCGTAGACGTTCACTGTGAGCTTCTCTTGAAGCAATGTGAGTGCATGTCGGACCTCCGCCTTCTGAATCATGAAGTAGTCGCATGTTTCTGTTGAAAGGTAAAAGATCGAAATAGAGTGGCTTGAGAGAACGCCTGAGATAAGAGTAACAAGAGACGAGTCGCCTTCTTTGATCTAGATTTCATGGTGTGTAGGATAAGAAAGCATGTCAAATGAGGGGGTATCCTGAGCTCTTAAAACGACAGGGTTCAACTGTGGCGAGCGACTGAAATCTTATCCGTGACATGAGCACCCTGAACAATCAATACGTACTCGAATCGGAATCCAGATGGTCGGCGCAACGACGATCTCCTGACCCTTGAGGAGAAGCTCCTCCAATCGAGCGGTGTGCCATAGATCGCATACTATCGAAACCATCCCGCTGGGTACTTGGCAATATGAAAGAAACCGCTGGGTCCTCGGCGAGTAGAAGAGAAGCGATGCGATTGCCGCAGTGTGGCGGATCGCGGTCTGAATGAGGTTATGAATGGATGTGTGGCAGGGAATAATGGGACGATATAAGAAGAGAATGATAGATAAAGGCAGCATGTGTCTCTTTCCTTAGCGGGCTCTTGGGTATTCCTCTCATATCCACGGAAATCTGCGAGAACACATGCAGGCGGGAGAACGACAGTTACGAGGAACGTACGTCTCGGGAGATTTCTGAGTACTTGACCTCATAGGGGAGCACCTCGAGGGTCTGGATAGGTGGAGAAGGCAATGAAAAGCCAAGTTGCGTCAGTTGATGTGCATCATGCCACAGCAGTGTATGTACAAGCAAGGAAATATAGGATGGTACGTACCAGTTTAATCTGTTTGAGCTGGTTTTCAGCTACCAAGAGTTCCGTCATGCGGTATAGCTAGGGTGCAATTGATTTATAATAGCAACTTAAATAATTCTATCAATTTTCTAATGACACCTCAAACCCACAATATCCTGGTTTCAACATGTAGGTAAAGTAAAATTCCGACTTGTCTGAGTCGTCTTTCTCGCCCGATTTCGCGCCTGATGCCGCCTGCATGTCGTTGCTCCCAGTATGGAATGATACCCATGCTTGCGTTATGCACGACTGTCCCGTTGAATCCGAGTGAACTCACTTGAAGTAGTGTGTATTTCGAGGTCTTTCTTCTCACTTACGGGAACAAATCTTGTATAGGTGCGGTTTGAGGCATATACCTGCATGCGAGTCACTCACTGAAAGGTGCATTTGATGTGCTTTGTACGAATTATGTAGAATATCCTGTCAAAATGTTCAAGGCACTAACAGAGATTGCCGCGTCGGAGGCGGAAAGACAAAGATATGAAGACCTCCGAGCACTCGAGGAGCAGCATCTGCAGATGCTGGACCGCCGTCGCAAGGCTGAGATCACCCAGCAGCTTATGGAGACACGTACAGCCGCTACACAAAAGCGCATCCAACGAGATGCTAAGCATCAGGAGGCATTCAACAAAATGACCCAGGGTATCGAGCAAACTGCACAGAAGGTTGTATCCAAGGTGTCGCAGCGCGTGAAGAGCGAGGAGACTCTGCGTCGTCACGTCTTCGAAACACTCTACTCCGAGGTTGCTGAGGAGTCGCGGATGTATCAGGCCAAACTCGAACAGGAACAGGATCCTAGGACCATCTCACAGTACTTTACACATGCACATGAACAGGAGCCCCCGAATGACTCGGACGATGAAGAGGTCGTCAAGAAGGTCGTGCGAAAGAAAGCAGGTGCGAATCCTGCCAATGCAGCTGCGCCCAAGAAGGGACTCACGTCTTTCTTGCCGTTTTAATCTGCAAACGAGATGGCTCATGGTATCAGGTGGACGCTCTGTCTTAGCTTCATCTATCGTGAACATAGGTAGGGTCCCATCGACTTGTTCTTCTTGTTGTCGTTGTTGTCCTAGCTCTGTAATGTAATCTACCCTATTGTTATGTGACATTGTATTCCGTTCACTTAATCAATGTCATTAGTTGTACTTGAAACCGCTCCCATAATGTACGAATGCCATCGCATATCAGCATAAAGTTCCTATGTGCATTGCTCACTTACCTTCTTGTATTGCGATGGACCGAGGTCGTTACCAGTGCTCGCGAGCCAATGGCAATATAGGTCCTCTATAGATCTCTCACGTGCCATGTCACAGCTCCATTACAAAGGGGTCACGTACGCCGAGGTGATACCTCCATCTACAAGCAAGTCATGGCCTGTGACAAAGCTCGATTCAGGAGATGCCAGGAAGACCACGGCTTGGGCCATTTCTTTAGCCTCCCCAAAGCGACCCATTGGAATATGCACAAGGCGACGCTGCATCTTCTCGGGGGTATCAAGGAAGTCCATCAAGAGCTTCGTCTTGAGAGGTCCAGGGCACAAGGCATTGACACGAATGTTCTCGCGAGCATGCACCATGGCAAGTTCGCGAGTCATAGCAGAGACCGCACCCTTGCTTGCCGTGTATGCCAATTGGCAGGTAGCGGCGCCCATGTGGGCAACAAACGAAGAGGTATTGATGATGGAACCCCCACCTGCGCGTCGAAGTGCAGGAATGCCATACTTACAGCCGTAGAACACGCCCTTCACGTTAATGTCGAAGGTAGTGTTCCACACCATATTGGAGGTCTTGACGGCATCATCGTCCTCAAGATGCATGATGCCAGCATTGTTGAAGAGGACTGTTAGCTTGCCATACTCCTTTTCTGCAAGTTTGACCATGTTTTCGCAGTCAGTGATCTTGGACACATCCGTGCGAACGGTCACAGCCTTGCCGCCTTTCTCCTTGACTAAGCGCAGTGTCTCCTCGAGTGCCTTTTCATTGACATCAGCGAGAACGATACCATCACAGCCGTTCTCCGCAAACAATAGTGCCGTCTCGCGTCCAATGCCACCACCAGCTCCAGTGATCACAGCAACTTGGTCCTTGAGACGAGGTGGGAGGGTGTTAGTGGACGCACTCTTGCCCTTGTTCAAAGGCGCGGGCTTGTTCGAGAAGAAGGAGAAGTAGCTTGCCACACCCGACGAGGAGGAACGAGCGTTATTGGTAGTGGTGCTGTTAGTGTCGCTTGTGACCGCCGAGAAGCATCGCATGGCCAGCTGTTTCATCTGGCTCGCGGCTGCGGATGAGGCCTGTGGACGGGTTGTTGCCAAGAGTGTCGCGCGGAACATCGCAAATAGCCTACAGGATGTTGTTTACGTTGGAATCGTTCGTATACGCGTGACAAAATGCCCGAAAGCCCCTGAGAACATGTGTCAGGAGGATGGATCAGTAGATCTCATTTTAGATCTCATTTGATATAGCCAGCATACTGCCAGCTTCGCGCATCCACCTTCATTCCGACGATAGAGCGCCTTGTACCACATGCGAATGTAATGTTGCTCGACCCCAGCACGCTGTGGATCGTCGAATAATCGAGCTTAATTGCAGTGAACTGCCCAGCCCGGGTCAGCACCAAAACATAATCCCATCCACCCCTTCCCGGCCACGTCATGGACGGAATATTTTTCAAATTTCCCACTTTTGCAGCAGCGGAGTGGACTGCGCATGACATGCTTCCCGGATGTGTCCAGCCTAGATCTACTAGATCAGAGCTTTGCAGTACATGGCACGGTGTCTGATAGACTTTTATGCCAATTGGACCGTGTTTTTCCTTCGATGTTGCAGAGCACACGTTTTTCAGTGTCTAGTTTGCATATGTCCAGGCGGATTCAAGTTGAAATAAAGCTTGATATCAGCTCATATGTGTCCAAAACCCGTAGATCCGCTGTCATTTTATGACGAATGTATGCGCACCCATGTCAGGTCACACACATGAAATCACTTATCAGAAGAGAAAAAGTATGAATTCGGCGGTGCTTAACACTCGAGATGCATGCACCGCACGGAACACTCACACGTACCGTTTCGTACCACACCCGAAGCGTTATGTACTCACCGAATAACTTCCGCTCTCTCCCCGTATAGACGCTCAAACCAGCACTCGCGCGATTCCATATTGTTCGGATTGTCGTCACGAGCGCGCGTTGGTGGTATTGGAGGCACAGCACGCACAAACTAAGTGTGTAAATTTGTTGGCCAGCTCCACATCTGTCATTTTGCGCGACTCTGTTCGCACATACGCATACACCGGCCTCGAGAACCTACCCTCCAAGCCGAGTGAGAACGAACGTCAGCAGACCCAGCCCGCTGAGTGTCCCGGGGCCAGGGTAGCCGGACGGCTCCGCCTCTGTTAAGGGCTAGATCCCACGCAGATGTACACTCAGCATTCAGTGAAGCGCCAGGACTCTGTCCTGAGTGTGAAAAACTTGACGAAAACCGGAGAATTCATAGATCCGAATGACCCATCTGCTAATGGACGAAGCAGCTGCGGCCGAATCGCGTCGCACGTCATCACGGCAGTTGCGTCGCTTCCTGTAGGCATGGTTCTAGGTCTGGCCGGGTTTGATTGGTATCACTTTACATTTGTGTACACGTTTGATGGACCGATCAAGCGTCCATTCCTCTTCTGGCCTGGGTTCGTAGTGTTTCAAGTTAGCATGGCTCTGCTTGTGGTGAGCTATCTACGATGTTGGCTGACGAGCAACTCAGTCAAAGATCATCCGCCGTCTCTGGAGTATTTTCAGCGACTTCAGAAACTCGCTTTACTGGACGAATCCAGTTCGCCCTCTTCAAGCACCACTACGATTACGACCAAGCATCACTCACAAAGCGGCCATGCAACTGCTGCAGATATACTAGATGATGAAATTGATATGGATGACAACAATGATGATGACTATGACGATGATGACACAATTGAGAATCTTCAGACTCAGCACGAGAACAACAAATGTCAACAAGATGATGAGAGTGATCCTGGCAAACCACTTTACGTCTCACGGAGGGAGCTCGAAAAGGGCCGGAATTTCAGGAAAATTCAAGGTCACCCACTTGCAGAGACGCGCTCCGCGGATCACCAACATCAACAGAAGCAACTCCTGCTTGACGAGAGCGATACTGAGGTCGAACTGGACCTCGGAACGAGTAATTCAATCAACAACCGTTCGTTGACTGGTGTGGCAATTCACACTCATGCAGACTCGACCTGTGATGACGGAGCCTCATCTCGCGAGGCCAACGCCAACCGTGGCTTGACATCGCTTGAAGGCCTGAGTGTCTGCAAACGTTGCACGCCTTATCGGCTGAAACCCCATTCTGCGCATCATTGCTCGATGTGCAACGAGTGCGTCCTACGAATGGACCATCATTGTCCCTGGATTGCTAACTGTGTTGGCTTCTATAACCACAAATACTTCATATTGTTCTTGTTCTATACCTGTGTGTCAGCTACTCTCTATGTATTTATGCCGGTCCTACCGCTTTTCACTCGTATTTTCTTCCCTGTCGAGGGAAGCATTCCCAGGCGATCCTCTTACTACTATGCTGAGCTGGCTTGTAGCATCATCACATCCGCCTTTGGCACAATCTTCTGGTGTTTCCTAGGACTGCATGTCAATCTCGTTTTGTCTGGTACAACGACTCTTGACTCACTGATTGTCCGACATCCAACTTCAAGGGCTACTGTTTCCGCTGCCGCGAAGATCATCTCAAAGCTCTCTCGAAAGCTCACGCCACTAGACCATTGGAAGCACATGTTTGGTGACGAGGCATGGAAGTGGTTCCTGCCCATTGAGACATTGCCTCATGATGGTTACTCGCTCCCTCCCCTCCCCACAGAGCGTCATGAAGAGGCTCCCACTCGACCACGTAGCTTCCTTAAGGCTCTTAAATTGGGTGAAGAATTGTTTGCGAGTCGAGCGCGAAAGGAGGTTGAGGCTGAGGAGAAGAAAGACACTCGTGCCACCGAAGCATCGGAGCTTATTTCTGAAACCCTCGGGCGGGCACTAACCACAGAACCATTAGTCGCCGCAGATGTAGAGGCTCGGACACCCAGTCCGATCGTTCAGCCCAAATCACCAGTCGCGGAAGGCAAGGTTGGGAAGATTGAAACCTCACCTCCTTCACGGACCTCCACGTCGCATTCTGACTCCCGATCTTCTACTCCTAGTGCCCAAACTCCCAAGGCACAATCACCGCCTTCACGATTAGTCCTGCGGACAGTGACTGTACCAAACCCAAGATCGCCCGAAAGTGGCTATAACGCATTCGCCGTCGACTTGGACAGCTTAGAGGCAAATCATCGGCAACTGTTCGGAAAGGAGCCGCCATCGCACGACAAGAAAGAACTTGGTTTTACCGCATCTATGGGTTCTAAACACGATTATGATGTCATGCTCAATCTGGGCGAAGGCGAGGAGTTTGTGAGCGAAGATCTCCTATAGTTCTTATGTATCAGTGAAAGCGCTCAGCATCTTGTCGTTGACCTGCCTGAAATGAATTTGTATACTGATTGCATACAAATCAAAGTTAACCTGAGTAGCCATGTGAATGGGATTATGAAAGGGTGGTTAGGGGTAAATGGGTAACATTTATGAACGTAAATTGGATGCGCTTAACATGCATCGGACGGTTAATCCTTTGCATGTTTGAGAATGTGGAAGTAGTTGTCAATACGTCGACTTGTTGAGGACAGCGCACGCTTGAGTTCTTGACTAAAAGTTTGCACAGCATCGCGTTCAGATTGTCCTAAGCAAAGTTGACGTCGAATGTAATGTACATCTAGCTTCGTCTTGAGTTCAGGCATCCCAGTGGAGAGTGTAAAAAACAATTCAATGTCGAGGGCGTGACGTCTTAAACACAAGAAAGCTTTGTGACAAAGTTCTTTGAACAACTTAAAGCGAGGCGAAGACTCGTAATTTTTTCCTCCAATCACATAAGCCATCTCGGGAGTGAAAACGAACGCTGAGCGTTCACGTTTAAACCCATACTTGGACTTGAAATTGCCTAAAAAGTGTCCGAAGTCGATGTGGAATAGGTGACCGTCCTGGGTTACCATGATGTTATCGTTGTGTCGATCTCCGATACCCAAAACGTAAGTCGCCACACAATATCCTGCACAAGAATACAGGAAGTTAGTTACGGCCTCTTCGTAGTTCTTCTCGATGGGGTTGTGCATCTGCAGGTACTTATCGAGGGGCTCAAGTTTAAATGCACCACCAGCACCGCCACCAAAAGTCATTTGGATTCCAGCGGTTGTGCAAGATTTTAGGACAACCTCAATCATACCGCATCCACGACCACCTGGATTACTACCAGTGGGGACGACAAGGTAGGGTGACAGTCGCATATCTAAGCCATCCTCAAGCCACATTTCATCCATTGCTCGAAGAATTTGCAATGTAAGCACATCTTGGCGCAAATCATCTCCATTTTTGAAAATGACGTAAACGGGTGGTGCTTTGGGATCGGCGTTCTCAAAGACGAGCCACAAGGGCGCCATCTTACTGGACATGATTTTGCATTTGTTCGGAATTAGACCCTTAACTTCAATCTTGGGGTTCAAGGGCAGCTGGAAGCAGCCTCCGGGAATACGAGCGAACACATCTCGATTCAGCTTCGTGATTTCCTGCACATACATCTCCAACAAAGCAGCGTCCGAGAGGCCACCTCGGTCCCTGCGTGCGCGAACCAACTTTGCAAGGCGTTTCAGCTTCTCAACGACCATCTGTTGGTTTCGCAGTTGTTCCGCTGCAATGGGACAGAATGTTAGGAAAGCTTCTAATATTAGTACGAAGCGCTCGGCAAATGTAATGTTGATCGAGAATTCGTTGCGTAAGTTCCAGTACAAGGCATGGCCTGTTTGTGTAGGTGAGGCCAGGGCGGATTCGATCAGGAAGCGTGCAAGATCCGAGTCATGATCTGTTTCGTACTTCAAGCTTTGTGTTAGTTGTAATAAATACGGCTGGAGTTCTGGTGGCGAGAGACCACGCAGCAATGAAACAGCATACCGTCGTACGCGTGAATTGTAAAAGCTGACATCAAGGAGCTCAATCATTAGAATTGGACGAGAAGGTCGGCTCCATCGTTCAATCAGTCGATACGCTTCTTCGCGGTGAGGTTTTGAACGCCACTCGATTGACTGTAAAAACAGTCGCAACATCCTGGGCTGGTTGAGCAGCGAGTATCTTAATTGCCAGATCAATTGACGATCTGAGGTTGAGAGCGCCGTAAGTGCGTCTGCCTGCTGCAGTCTTTCTAGCCGCTCTTTTTGTTCTTTGCGCAATGATTTCGTATCAATGCACTCGTGAAGAGGCTGCAGACGTAGAGCAGCGGATGTATATGGGCATCCATGGTACGTCAAGAAAAGCGAATTCGCCATTGTGAGCTGGGTAGGCGCCATGGAAGGCGCGGTAGATGAGGCAGTTGCCGATGAAAAGGATAGGAACGAGGAGGCGGACGAGTTGACGGGGCTGACCTGAGGGGTGGACCCAGTGGTGGTAGTGGCCATCACTGCCATTTGGTCTGGGTAGAGACTCGTACTAACATCGAACCTTTCGAGTTTGGGCGAAGTAACCTCGAATGGATACGTATCAAACCTAACTGTAAGTCGTGGCGCAGTGGAAGAAATCAGATTGGGTCGATTACAACCTCGGAAGGTGAAGGTGTGGTACTCTGGATTGAACGTACGCCCAACCCACTGACTTATTCCAAATGGTGTCAAAAGGTTTTGATTGGAGTCAGGATCACGTCGAGACTTCGGAATACCCGAGTTTGATTTGTCATAGAAACTACTCCCGAGTCCGCGTAGGGGAGAACCTTTGACAGCAGCGGCTTCTAGATCTTCATCTGCAATGATCACATGAGCCTTTGCAACATTCGGTCCGGAGAGTGGCTTCTTTGAGCCATGTCCTCCGGCGACGTCATCAAAGGCAAGATTAGAAGGAGCAACGTAATCAGCATCACCATCCACTGGCAGAGACCACATGGGGAGACTATATGCTCCCTGTGAGAGCCGTCCTTCGGAATCGTAAAGCTGGTGAGCGACCCATGCCAGAACAACATCCTCACCCCATCCACCATCGTCACTTGTGATGCCAGAGTTGCCGTATGGAGTTATGCCTCCTCCACCCCATCCAATAATAGGTGGGGCAGGACCATCTGCAACGAATTGATTGCCTAAGTCGCCTGCGTCATTCATATCAGAGCGACCTAGGCGCATCGAGGTTCCATTGAAGTTGCCTGAATTTCGCAATGGGTCGCCGTCCGAGTCATTCGGTGAGTAGCCCAATGTAGCAGAATCTAATGCAGAAGTTGTGGTGGTGATAGCCGGGGGAACATACTCCGACGGCATTTTGGTGCGTGTACGACCTACAAGGTAGAAGATAATCCTGGCTTCGCGCGGAATATTAGACATTCGTATCGTACGGGTGGTCGGTGGGTAGAGGTGATTGCTCCAGCGTGGTGCATAGGTTCGTTCTCGATCCTCAGTTGTCAAGAGCGTATCAAAGCAGACCTGATCACCTGCGACAGCGACTGCTGCAACATACACGTGGGTAATATTTGGACCGAATCGTGGGAGAGCGTCTGCACAGATGCCATCAACACCTTCGACCTTTAGTCTGTAAACACAGTGTGGCAGATCCTCGACATCCACACTTGTTGGCATCGCATCAAAGACAGCCTCGAGATCGCCAAGAGGGGCAGGGGGCGGTGCCACGTTCTGCAAGAGATTCGATTGGGGTTTGCTTTGGAAGAGTTGCTGGGAGAACTTGCGGACAGCTTGATTTACAATGTCTCCTCGAGTATGGGGCTCCGAGTGGTGTTGGACCGCCTTCTTTTCTTTAGAGCCACCGTATGAGAAGGGGAAAAGCAGCTTGCGAAGTCTGGACAATTTCGAGGTGCTCTCGTCCGGTGGATCTTCGCTAAGAGACTTTGCAATTGGGGCCTGCGTTGGAAGGGTAGGGGGCTCAGCGTTGAGTGTTGGGTCAACTTCGACAACCAAATCTTGGATTCTCGAGTTGCTGTCGAGCACAGCCGGCGCTCCTGTTTGTGGTACTCTGGATATCGGGGCGAGGAGAGACTTGCTCAGGCCGATTTGACTAGCTGTTGCGACGTGTCCTGAAGCCGTCATGAGGAAGTTTTGCCTTGTGAGCGCATGTGCCTGCAAACTGCGGTAGGACGTAGGTTCAGGAAGCTGCTGCTGATGTTGCGAGTATACAATTACCTGATTGGTGTCACCGCGCGAAGGACTCGGCAGGTTCAATGGAGACGTAGGTGCGCCTCCATTCTCAGTAGCTTCTGGGCTTACTGGATTGCTTGTCGGAGTAGATGCTAACTTACGTGCAGCCTTTCGGAAAGCCTCAGCGTCACGTTCCTTTGCAGCGGTCATCTCGCGTCGAGCCGCATGAAGGGCTTTGGTGATTTCCCTTCCCCTTGGAGAGTTCATTAGAGTCTGAATAAATTCATTTGCCTGAGTTGGTCGAGGCAACAAATACGGTGGAAACCGGTATTGCTTCAAATCCACCTCATATCCCCAGCGAGGGGTAACCGATCTAGGCTCCTCAGTGGTAGTCTTCATGGCTCCAGTAGAATTTACCAAGTCGGTTTCTCCAAGCGCATGTTGCTCGGTTTCCACATTGTCTCCATCCTGTGGGGACAGCAGGAGCGATGCAGCTTGCGTCTGCAGGAAGTGGGTCCCGCCAGCATTTTTCGGAAGCGCGAACGGGGACAGATTTTCTGCAGCCAAACTTCCATGCGTTTTCGTCTCCGGGGTTGCGAAGGTCTCAGGTGGACTAATTGCTTCTGTCTGGGGACTTGGGCCCGCTCGAGTTGACAGCTCTCCATCCTGATCCTGATCCTGCGCGGGAACCTCATCTGCCGATTCGAACTCTTCATCCTCGCTTTCAAGACTCGTTTCGCTCTCGACTGTTTGTGAGTCCTGCCCGTGCACACGAGCCCCATTCATGGTTGACGTCGGAGGCAACAGGAGCTGATCAGGTCGCAAGTCCAAGTCATCTTCATTGGAAGCACACAGTTGAGCGGGACCTGGGCCAAGCCAAATTACCGTTGTTACACTATGCCCTGCGGCTTGTTGACCTGCCGGCTTCGAGGACCTGTTCTTGGTTTCAGCCTCGCTTGGCGTGGCTCGGGCTTGCGAAGAGACCATTGGAGTATCATTACCCCGGAAGTATCCTCTAGGTGTCGCGCGCGACGTTGTTACAGTAGGTTTCGGAAGTGCTGCTAACAATGCATCTGTGTCCGGCAGACGCAGCTCTTTGACGCTTGGCATTCGGACGCGGTTAGCACTAGTTTCAGGGACATGCTGATCTGGATTGAAGGCGAGAGAAGTCGAGGGCGATTCTGCACTTTGGGTTCGAAGCACTCGGGTTGACTGTTGGGGTGACTCCTTCGCCTTGGCAAATGAGTTGGAGGCCATTGCACGGGTTTGATTGGCGGCGATTGCCATAGCTTCGGCAGGGCTAGTCCATGGGGTTGATTCGTCCTCAGAAGAGGATGCAGATGAACTGGGGACATCGTCGAGATGAGTTCGAGGGTACTCCTCATCCTCTTGAATAACGAACTGCTCTCTCCGGAACGAGGTGGAATGATGTGCATTCGCGGCACTTTGATTCCCGAGCGTCGATCCATCGTTCTCTTCGTCGGAATAAAATACAGGCACAGAGGCAGGATCTACCACAGGGGACACAACTGCTGCACCACGCCGGACATGCGATGGGCGGTGGACTAGGCTGGGGGTTTCTGAAGGAGCCAGATGCTCAGAAGTGTTGTCGGCGTCGCTCGAATCCATGGTCCCAGTAGACTTCTCTGGGGGCGTGATTGCGATGATAAATGCTGCTTGGGGTGAGGGTTCCTCTGATGGATTCACCGAAAGTACATCGGGCAGCGTGGAGGATGGGGTCGCGGGCGGTGCGTCTTGGTGGCTGTTGCTGAGAGGATCAGCTATACTCATATCATTTGTAAGAAGCGAAGGAGGCTCGTCCGCAGCCGGTGCACAACCTGCTGCAGGGACGGCTTCCAGGTTACCGCTGTTTTGCGCCTGATCCGTCGACTCCTCCGTACGCTGAGTGTCTCGAGTCGACGACTGCTGTGGATTCTCATCTGAGCTCGCTTGGGCTCGCGCATGTCTTTTCTTCTGTCTCGGCCGAACGATTGGCGAACCGGTTGCGGAGTTCTCTGAGCTGGCTTGCGCGTAGGTGTGACTCGTCGGGGTAAAGATGTATGGTTGCAACTGCCGCGTTAATTCGTCCTCTTCATGGGTCGTTACGATCCGATGGTTTCTAGAGGCGATTGATCCTGAAGTGGATTGCCGTCCCAGCGTGGTAGGATTGACACCGAGACCGGCTCGCTTCAAGAAGTCCGCCATACATTCCTCTCCTAGCCGAATGATGCGTTGTTTATCCTCCTCGCGCATATCGAATCTCTCCACAAGTTCTAGAACTGTTGTTCGTCCATTTCGTACATTCTCACGAACGACTTCAAAATACAGAAATGAGCAGTGGCCGTAAACGTATTCGCGCTTACCTAATGCCTTCAGACTAAAGCGCGTATGATCCAGTGTTGGAGAAAGATAGCGATGCACTACTTGCTTCAGCACGGAGTCTGCTGTGTGCTCTTCCGTCACAACGATGGTAGTAGACGTCAGACCACCTGTGGTAAGTGAGACAGAACTGGCATCCGCTCCACTTGCCACGGCCTTGGCTTGAAGCTCCTCAAGGTACTTTGCCAGCTTGCCGCCTGGGACAACGTCGGCAGGCGTGGGCAGAATGATAGCTATCCGGGCCGAGTTAACTTGGGGCGGGAACGTTGGAAGGTTGGTGATGTAAGTTGGGTGATGCGATTGCTCGATCGCATGATCCTTCAGATTGCGGCTCGGCTCCATGGATAAAATTGAGCGCCTGAACCTCTGCACTACGAGGTTATCCAGGAAGTTCCAAGCAACTGCGTTGAGTTCTAAAAGTGCGAGGACGGGACTACCTCGCGTCATACCCAAACTGGCCATGTCATTTTCCAAATTCGTGGCTGCTTTTAGTAAACTTTCTCGCACCATGATAAGCTCGGACACGATCTCACTTGAGAACAGTGCATCGTAACTCAGCATTGCCCCTAGCTCATGTGCAAAGCTTCGTATCCTGTCCAATGACAGCTCCAGGAAGGCGGACGCGCGCCCTGCATCCGTGACAGGGTTACCTGTCATCGTCAGATTCAGTCCGGCAAAAGGATTGGGGTAGTGTAATGCATGACTAGGTACCTGGACTAAGGCTCCGGTGATGGATGATGGATGGGTCGGCGTCGTAGCCACGACAAGACCTGACGACTGTGGAGTTGCAAGGTTCGATGCAGATGAGCTGGAAGTTTGTAACTTTAACGTTCCGGATGACTGCCGTTGCTGAGATGGCGTTGATAGCCTGGCGTTCAAAGAAGGCGATGGGATGTGGAGATTACTACTACTGCCGCTACTTGTGACGCTACTCACGTTGCCTCCACCGGAATGCAGTGCGGGCCCGAGCGCTCTCTTCCCGGACGTAGGTGTTGTGGGCCTGGAGTTGGGGCGCGACCTTGGTCGATTTGGTGCATCCCGGAGTGCAAGCCCTGGGACCTGATCATAGTCTTTCCACGCTTCAAGTGACAGTTGCGCTGCGACTTCTATACAATGAGCAAGGATTGGGGTGGGAGGTGGAGATATCCATAAATGTGTGGAAGTGGTAAGAGTTTTTCTTCGGGTCGTCAAGACTTCTTCGCGGACGCGTGAGTGATGCTGTTCTAGCGCGTGCGTGCGCATGCTAGGTGTAAAAGCCTGCTCCTCTCTTGAGCGAGTCCCAATACCGCATTAATTGCGAAACAAGGCTTCGACAACAGATCTCTCCCACAAGTCCAAGTCATGGGTACGAGCTCGACCGATTCATAAAACCAGGCAACAGTCCAACAACAACACAGATAGCACAGTCCTGCAAACACTCAGCAGCGCAGGGGGGCAAAATACACCAGCCTCGACGAGACTGAGTTAAATCAAACAACACTGCATTGAACGGGAGCACGTACGGATAGCTCTCACACTCGAGTCACCGGTGTCAGCCTAGAGGATGGGGGTTCAGTTTGGCACACGGGGTTGAGCAAGAGCACGCGCAAGGATATGGGAGTTCGTGCCTACAGAGAGACCTACGCCGTTCAGTATGTCATGTATGCCACACCGAGTGCGGCATCATTACATATCCTATGCATTTCCAACCGGGTTACTTACGTCGTCGTCGTCGTAGTCATCGTCATCGTCGTAGTCAAAGTCATATGCTTCCGCTCGGTCGCGTTCAGCAGGTTCCTTGGCCTGCCGCGCGGCACTCCGCAGACCCGAAAACCATCGCGACATGCCGCGTGCGCCTCAAATCGCGAATATGCTCTTGGAGTGTAGATTTGAGAGGGTTGGAATAGTCGTGTTCCGCGGGTAGGACTAGGTGGTTGTAGCCTACAAACACAATAAATCGATCGTTCAAGTACCTGCAGTGTGGTATCACCACGTTGGTTTGATCCACACCCAGTGCACTCACGAGATATTCAATACAATTCAAGTTCGTGGAAACTTACTTGAGTATATTCCATGTGGCGAGGTTTTTCCAAACTACCCTCATTTCAGTCCTGTCCAGTCGTCTTTCCTCCGCTTGTAATGCTCTGGTGCTCCCACTGGCTCTGGATCTCGCTCCAGACGCAGTCTATACTCCTCCCCTGTCCACTTTCTCCCTGACACTAAAAGTCGGCTCTCGGGGTGGATAGGGTCTTTGGGGAGGGGGATTTTACCCGGATGCGGCTAAAAAGATCAAATTGCGGATTCACACATCCAAGTGCGAAATTGGCGTTCGCGTGGTAAGATCTCGTGAAGATGAGCGCACTGGACGATTTGTTCGAGGAGAGCGATGAGGAATCCACGCAGATTACTGCGGGAACCTCGACGACCGGAGAGAAAGCCGAAGGGATTCAATTGGCTCCAACCGATGAATCGGTGACCAATCCCACTGGAGAAGATCTCGCGCAGCCGACGCCAGCTCCCGAGACCATAGCTGCCCTGGATGGTAACGAGAAGCCTGAGAAGCCCAATACTGACGACGATGTCATGCAGGACAGCCTCTTCGACGATGACGATGAGGAAGAAGAGGCGCAGAAGAGCGATGAGCGGGCTGGTGACAGGGGCACGCAGGAGAAGAGCCTGTCTAATGAGGCTTTGTTTGAGTCAGACGAAGAGGAAGAAGAGGAAGAAGTGGAGAGTGGACCTGCAAAGATGGATCTCTCCACCAAATCTAGGATGAAGGCTTTCGTTGCAACTGCCCTAGGCGACCCAATTCAAGTCCAGGTGCCCTCTATTGACCGCATCCCGAAAGACGCACAGACGGCGCATTTGACGCTACCGAACGTCGCTGCGATTGAGCCTCGCGAGTTCGATCCTGAGACCTTTGACGAGAATCAGAATTCCTTCTCGGACGCCCGAGCTAAGGTGACCGTGCAGTCCGGTGCAGTTATCCGATGGCGCAAGGTAAAGAACGAAGATGGCACCGAAAGTATTGAGTCAAACGCTCGCATTATTCGGTGGCCGGATGGCTTGATCCAGCTTCAAATCGGAAATGAGGTGTTTAGCGTCTCGCTGCAACGTGCACCCCCCGAGTCTACAGACATGGTCGTCGTCGACGGTGCAGACGGCGTGAGTGTGGCGCTTGGGCCTATCACCTCCCGCATGCGCTTCTTCCCCAGCAACCTCGCCACGAGCTCAACGCATCGATCACTTAAGGCTGTCGTCAGTAGTCGAGTTTCCGCTTCTGTCACTCACACCAAGGCAACCATGGACTTCAAGAAGGTCTTGCAGCAGGAAATTGAGAGCGCAAAGTTGGCCGAAAAGAAGGCCAAGCAGAAGGCTGCAGGAGGACGGGGTCGCAGCGGATTGGATCGATACGGTACCATTACAGATTTCGATCGACAGAGGTACGGTGGTGCTGCTAGTGACGATGACGACGAGGGTGATGAGTTATCGGCATTCCGAAATGAGGAGTACTCGACACGACGACTCTTAAGTGCGAAGTCGGACGCCGCACCCACAAGGTTCGCCCGTGGCCTTACTGGTGCCGGTAGTGGATACGGCGATGACAATGAAGAAGAAGAGGAAGCTGCAGAGGAAGAAGAGCTTAACGACTTCATTGCGAGCGAGGATGAGGAGGACGAAGAGGAATTCGTGGACAGTGAAGAGGACGAAGACGAGGAAGAAGGCGAAGAAGATGAGGGAAGTGAAGATAGCGAAGAGGCCGAGGATGACAGCCGAGAGCGCAAGCGATCGACGAAACCCAAGAGCATCTCGGACGAGGCCTCCGATAATGACACAGAGCGGAATGAAGACACGGGCTCGAAGCGTCGCCGTATTGTCGACGATGATGAGGATTAATCGTGAGTCAATTTAGCATTCCAGGCTGCATTTGTATGAATGTAACAGAATGAAAGCCAGCACGATAATCAAATGCAGCCATCTGTTTTTAGTCAGTGTATTGTAGGACTTCGACGAATCAGAAAACGACCTGAGTTGTCATTGCATTTAGATCTCGCAGTCTGCTCTCACTAGCTCACGACGCATTACTTACCATGCGCTGGTGTAGGATTGCACAAGTCACGTCATTATCTATCCCACCGCAAGTCGTTATCAACTACCCGCCGCACCTCAGACTGCTCTAGCAAGTGTGTTTGGTTGGGCTCCATACAAGAATACATCATACACAACCAAATCAATCCAAGCCATTGTCTTATAAATATGACTAGCACAACCACTACTATAACCACTGTTATTATTGTGCTATTCGAACGGGCTCCTGGGTCTTGGGCGTGAACGAACTAGCCTAACCAACTCCAAACTTACCCAGAACAACGGTTTTCCAACTTGTTTCGTCTCTTTTCCAAGACTCGTGAAACGTGGGGTCCGCGCAAGTGGCGTGAAGCGCAACAGAGTCTAACCGCTTCCAACACGCCAGTAACCTCGTTTGGGCAATTTATTTCATTACCCCACTCTACCCATGGACGGAGAGATCAGGAAAAGAAAACAAACTCCAGTCGGAGTCACGAACGAACCTCACGCGCAGGCCGAAGCATCGAGCTCCGCACTCAAATCAGCCGAAGATAAGACCTCCTGCGGCTTCTGCATTGCCGCATGCGGTGCGTTGGGCCATGTTATAGCTTCCTTCTGCATCCTCGCCTTCATCTACGTCGTAGCCGCACTCCTCGCACTGCTCTTTAATGGATATTTAAGCTCTGCGGAGGGACTCATTCCCACGCTTTCCCCTGACCCACTGTGGGAGGCACGCTATTTTGAGGCCCCTGCCAAAGCCCTACTCCCTGGTACGCGCCCAGACGCATCAGTCATTGCGATCCCCTGTGCTCGTATGCACGAGTTGCAAAACCGCGACAAGCAGGAAATCGAAGGCCTTATTCGAAGGTTCACCGGTCAAAGTTCGGCATCACCAAGAGTCAACATCGACGACGTCCTCCCCCTGACTTGTATTGAGGACGATTCAGTCTTTGCAGCGAATGGTGGCAAGTGCGTTGTGTCGGTTGGACCGGTCATTGGTGAGGTGAACACAAACTCCGTACGAGTTCTCGTCGAGGTGACAAGCGACACCCCTGTTACCGTAACGTTACACCGACTTAAGCGCACTCCGGATCCAGATGCAGCTGGACATGATGGTTTTGTGGACCTTAATCAGGATCTCCAGGCGGCTGATCGTGCTTCACTCTACGCAACGAATGCTTCGATTTCCTCAACCATGGAGCTCTCTGCATTCAAGGCGAACGTCTTCTCTTTCAATGACCTCATTCCAGGATCTGGTTATGCAGTTGAAATCAGCGGCTGTGATTATCCTCTGCAGCGTCTGCCAAACGTTTTGGGCGCAGCTCATGGTTATTTCCGAACGTTCCCAAGCAGCGAAGCTAGCAGGTCAGAGTTAGCCACCACACCCTCCAAGGTTGGCATCACCTCATGTAATAATATCGTGCGCATGACACCACGACCCAAATCGTCCTTGTTTCGTCACCTTGCGACTCACTCTCTAGGGTTGCGCACTGCATTCCACCTTGGTGACCAGGTCTACTCCGACAGCAAGCGCCTGGGTCCCTATCGAAGTGCCTACGAAGCAGCGCAGACCATTGTCATGAACGACATTCGCCAGCTTTGGCAATTGTACCAGCTTTCACAGAACTCCGACTCAGTCGATTTGCCGCACTACCTGACGGCGGAGGAATTATTCGCTAAGAACCCTGGTTCTGAAGCAAGCTTGGCAGCGGACTTGGTGTCTGCGAAAAGTAAGGAGGCAATTGTGGAGCTCTTCCGTAGTTTGTACCGCGATACTTGGGGTGGTTCTCTTACAGAAGATGCCAAGCAGGTTGCATTTGCTGCCACTCGTATTGCTTTGGCGACCGTGTCAAATATTATGTTGCTCGATGATCACGATCTCTTCGACGACCTTGCTGATGTAGGAATTGATTTCCATCCTCACTCGCTGCGTCGGCTCGTTATTGATTGCGGACTGAAGGCATATCTGGAATTCCAAGATTCCGTTGCACTTTCTTCTACATTCCATCCTACGTCATCGAGATATTACTTCCCCTATGTTTCCGTTGAAGAGCGTCTCAAGAAGCTCCAAGCGTTGATTAAGGTCGCTGAAACGCCACTTTCGTTACTCACAAAGCTTGGTGAACTGAAGCCTATTACAACTCTGCCGACCTGGAGGTTCATTCGTCTTGGTCCATCGCTTCACAACCAGCAGATTTGCGTCATTATGATCGACACACGCCTGCAGCGAGATCCACAATGGGTTGTCACTCAGGAGCATGCCTATCTGCGTGGGGTTTCGACGGCTACTGACAATGCAACTTCTCCAATTCATCAGAACCCTCCATATGGCTTCTTAGGTAAGGCTCAGTGGGCCATGCTCGAGTCTCTCCTCTCTGTGAACGGGAGTCGGGCACAAGAGACATCGGACTGCACAACGTTGATCCTCACCTCGTCTATTCCATTTGTATTCTTTTCTAAGCATGTCACGGCGCTGGTAGCTAAGTCGCACGATGATATGCTTGGACAATGGTCAGGTCCGTCATTCTTTGCGGAGCAAATTAGAGTATTAAATCTTGCTACAGCATGGAGAGACGATGCCAGTACACAGCAATCGCGGTCGGTGGTTCTTGTCGGAGGTGATGTCCACACTGGTGGCGTTACGGAAATTGTACCCCACAATACGTTCGTTTCAGGTAAAGAGTATACTGCCGAAAAGCCGGTTTGGCAGTTTGTCACCAGTACTATTACCAACGATCCATTGGCTCTCGTTCATTTCTACCCCTTACTCGGATCATCTTCGTTCTCGAACCGAATCGGATTGATAGGAGCTAACCTACCTGACTGGGCTAAGTACGTTTTCGCTTTCCGACACAAGCGTTGGCTCCAGGACCACAACTACGGTCTCCTGGACTTTAATGGAAAGGACGCACGTGTTCGAGGTACACTGGTTCGCGGCAGCGACTTTGTGGATGGTTGGACGGTAGATGAGCCAGTTGATCTGAGCTGAGCTCAGATCCTTCCGACTTAGCTCGAGTATTCTCTGCGACTTAGATTGGACAATCATCAATATAGCTACGATTGTATTAGTATAACTCTCTGCGCGATCATGAGTCCGACTGTTGGCGTTGCTGTGGATGAGAACCGGCGCGAACATCAATCCTCCCCCTGGTCCGCGTCGTATGGGTACTGCATTCGAACAAGGGCTTCCGCTGGACTACTGGATGCCAGGATCAGATTCTTCTGTTCAAGCGTGAGCGCATCAAAGAGCGGGTTCTTGAATGTCTCAATGATCGCGGCTTGGACTGCCCTCCGATCATAATCACATAGGTCTCCCAGTAAGTCGTAAAGTCGATAGTGTTGAGTTGGTGCACGTTCTGAAGTCATAATCGAAAGGAAGGCGTGATTAACCAAGTCAGGGAGCAACTGAACAATCCATTTGTCTAGAAAGTCGACGAATTCAGGTTCAAGATAGCCAACTGAAGCCTTATTAACTTGCTCCTGTGTTGCGGTAGCGGGCAACTTAGCCCGTGCACGTTCTGCTTGAATAGCATTTTGCAGTAGGCTCAGGACCTCTTGATAATACACACAAACAGCACGTAGAGGACTCTCTTGCCTCGTATATAACAAACCGTACAGTGAAGAGAGGTGAGGCTCTGCTACGCGGCTTTGTAAATAATCTTGTGTGTACAATGTTAGGAACTTCTGATGGAGCCAAATGTAGTCCGAAGCGAGATGTGGCATTTGGTCGACTGTCTCTAGGTTGGTCAGATGCTCAAAGGAGAAGTCCGAGATCTGTTCCAGGACTTGAATCAAATAACGTGTAAGCTCAGGTGGCCGGCTCGATGAGAGGGCCTTTGCGAGCCGGGCGATCACATACAAGAAACCAGGGTGCTGACCACCTTGACTCTGGTACAACTCGAGACAAGCACTGATGATGGGATCTGCGATGTGGATGGAATCTGACCCAAGTCGTCGTAGTACATCAGTCCAGCAACGACAGACGTCTTCGATAGCGTCTGCGTCGCCAAGGCATAATTTTGCCACATGTTGTAGCAGTGGCGTAAGCGAGATCATAAGCTGTGTGATGTCCTCGGTTTTAATTGCACTGCGACGTGCCGCAGTGGCACCCCAGAAGGCGTCGTCAGGTACATCATCTTCATCATATTCTTCCGATGAGCTTCGATCCCTCGTGTCGACTAATGCCTGGAGGAAATCCACCAAAGTAGACAAGGCCACACGTACGGAAGCAATATGGGCCTGAGCGGAGCCTTCATCGGTGGAAACGAACTGTTGTAGCAGTGACGTCAAATCCGTAAATAGTGCATCGAGCTGTTTGCGCGCTTCCTCTTCTGGGAGAGTGACGATGACCCGAACGAGAGCCCACAAACAGTCTCTCGCGACACGACGATATGCTGAAGCCACCGAGCCTCGGGCAGTGACGTAGGGCTCGGCTTCCTTATGCGTGAACTCTCGAAGCGCTACCAAGGAGGCAAAGTGGGGAATGAGGTACGGTCCACAGTATTGGCTCAACGACCTTAACGCCTTTGCGGCAGTTTGTGCCTTGTGGGGATCGGAAGGGAATGCAATGCTCGTGAATAAATGCTGGACGGCATTCGAAAGCACTTGTGTGAGCTCTTGATGAATTTGAACAAATCGCTGCCGCTCAGCCTCAATCTCGGCTTCAGCTGCCCCCTTCGTGTGCATCTCTCGTAGCGTCAGTTCAACCTCCTCTCCGTAGGGGTCGGTATCGGCCAACCGCGAACCGATGCGCGTTGCACATCCTAGTATCAACTTGTCTACATACGGTCGAACACCTTCCGCCGCAACGCGAGCCAATTTTGAAGTAGATGCAGCCTGCGAGGATGCAAGCAAGGCGGCCAAAGTCCCAGCTCGGCCACTTTGTGAACCTGGATTCGAGTTTGCAGCGAGCTCAAGCGCAAGTGGCAGCATACTATCGAGTCGCGGACAGTAGGAGCGCCCCGCGAAGACATAATTCGCAATGTGAAAGATAGCAGAAAGCGGAACCCAAGGTGCCTCAGGGCAAGGGACGAATTCTGGATCGTACGCAAGTGTCTGGGCCAGAACGCCTCTTGCTTCATCTCGAGTCATCTGAGTCTTTTTTCGCGCTAGACCAGGTCGCAACAGCACATCTATAGCTAGCTGGACCTCAATTGGATATGTGGGTGTCGCAACATCGGCCCATGTGGGATCGATACCAATTTCGATCATTTCAAGCAGGGTTATCCGAACAGGCACCTCCAGCTGCTCGACTTGGTCCTCACCAAGCTCCTCAGCTTTAATGCACTTCCAAAGATAGTTCCAGCTTTGAACAAATTGTACCCAAATAATTGAATCTAGACGGTCAGGACCGACGATATCGATCAGATCAAGACACATGTTTCGAGTAGCTTTTTCAACAACTTCAGCCTCTTCCTCTGCAGATGATCCCAGTTCGTCTTGTTCTGGAGACAAACGGATGGCGTGTGCAAGTGCTGAGATAGCTCGTTGCACCTGGGATGCGAGGCGCTCTTGTGCAAAACTCATGTCGCGATTGAGCTCCTCAAATTGGTCTAACCTTCGATCGTCGAACGCTCGACGGATTTTCTTGCGTTGGTCTTGAGCATCTTTTGCGAGACGGAACCACATGGGGGAGATGTAGTCGATAGCTTTACGTCCACCAGCCCTCAAACAGTAAACAGCACCTGAGAGAATATCCAAACCCAGCGGGTCACCCGAAAGGATTACGTCCCGGAAGCGGATGCCGAGTCGAGCAACAGTATTGCTAAGACGAGTTAAAAGACTACTGAGTACGCTTTCATCTTGTTCCTGAGACGCGGCGGAAAGGATTTCACTGAATTGTTCAACCAGTGAGAGCGTTGATCTAATCAAGACCTCGCTTGCTTCCTGTTCCTGGTAGATGATCTGTTCACGAATTCGTGCGACATCTTCCGAGGTATGGTTGGGAACGTTGGCAAGTTCCGCTGCGACTTTTTCTGTCAAGCTTCGTTCGGATTGCGAACGGTCAAAGTAGTCGATGACTCCGCGCAAGGCGTCAGAGGCATATTTGAACAACGAAGGAACGCGAGCAGCCTGAAGACACGCACTGAAGATGGGATGACTCACAACAAGGATAGTGTTAAGGCAACCACACTCAGCCCATGCAGCGAAGCATTTGAGAACAATACCTTGTAGATAAGCGTCCTCTGTCGATTGCAACAAGCCCAGGAGAAGGTCAAGGACCTCAGGGGCGGTGCTGCGCAGCTGAGCTATGACAGCATCTCGATCTTTACCGGAGATTTCTACTCTTGTGCTCTTTGCCACGTCCGGAATAGATGTGAGTACTGCCACTAGGGCGACCTGGCATTCGTTCTCCGCGAGGATCTCGCTCAAATCTGAAATGGCCCTTGGCCATTCACGCGTTGCCATGAGATGCACCGACATCACTGCAAGCGCATAGCCCAGTTCTCGGACCACCATGCGGAATTTGCCGCCTTGCGGTTGACCATCTTGATTGCTTGCCTCGTCGAGTCGGGTGAGTCTGACAATGTGGTCGATCAGACAGTTGCGAAACTCCAGACGCTCTCGGCTTGTGCTGAGTTCTTTGAAGCCTTTACGCAGTCTGCGCACAATATATGTCGCACCATAGAAGTAGGTGTACACTGGGAGCCCCTCTTGGGAGAGGATCAGATGAGCAACATTCCAGATCTCAGGTGATTCTCCAAGATTGCGCAGCCACTCGTCGGCCTCTAGTCTCTGCTGCTGAGTGATAGATGGCGTGTTGCCGTGCAATACTTCGAGCATCGCACAGCATGTTGAGAACACTTCCTCGAGGGACATCTCTCAGCTCTCAGCTCTCGGCTATAAGCTTTTAGCGTTCAGCTCTCAGCTTTCAATCTCCAACTCGCCCCAAGACGGGTAACAGTGAGTATGCTCGTGTGAGTGTTTGAGATGCAAGATTCTCCGTTGAATCGGATGGCGGCCAAAATGACACGACTTAGTCCTCCAGTAAGAGATGGGAGACCAATACGTTCAATACTTCCACTCCGTCGTGCCCGTCGTGTCCGCTGAGTCGCGTTCTGGTTCCTCACCCGGAGAGATGGCAGAGGCCTATATCCATTGAGACGCGAGTATCAATTGAGAGAGCATAAATTAGCACCATAGCGTTGAACCCAATCAAGTGGAGCCCACAGCTGCACTCCGTTTGCAATATTCACACCCAGCACCGTCGTAACGAGTCGTCTTCCACACTTCGATCCGTTAGCATTCCGCGAATCTGGGCGAATCAGCTCGGTTTCACCGCTCTTCCCACTCCATTCGGAGATAACCCCGGTGTGCTGACCTTGCACCGCTGTGATGGATCGCATATTGGTTTGAGATGGGTGTGCGTGGCACCAACAGAGCGGGATTCCGAGCAGAGCGAGTTAAGGATGGAAAAAGCGAAAGTTTCAGAATGGATCAAGTGTTGATTTAATGATATTGAAGCTGGTATGTTGGATGTTAACTAGATCGTTCAATGTATCATACTATTCGACACACATATGATTCACGAAAACTCCATCATACTCCACACTATACCTAACTCTAGGCTCCTCAAATCGCTATCCAGATGGACTTTATCCCATCCGGCCGGTTGCGGGCCCAGGGCGCAGCACCTCGCGCGTCCCGTCATGCCTTCCGAGCTGCACTAGCACTACTCATCGCCGGTCTGATTGCCTGCGCCGCAGCCTTTGATGCCAGTGCTCCAGGCGCAGCGAGCGGCCTGCCTCGCAACCTCGTTCGACTGACTTGTAAGTAGTGAGGGAGATATCTTGCGTGAAATGGAGGATTGACAAACGAGCCTGAGATGTATGGAGTTTGTGTGGTAGTATGAGTGGACACACACGGCTATATCAGGGTTGCGCTTGCTATTGAGATTCTGTATTATGGCCCTGCACTCACTCGATTCGGTATTTCAACCCTTCATCATTTCTCCTCACTGTCTCACGTTGTGATCGCCCGTTTGATCGATTGGCCGACTGCAATGACCAACTGCTCGACTGACTCACTCGCGTCGCTGCTCATTTGACGCATTTATTCTGATACAGCCGAGACTTTTGACGATGTCACCTCACAGGGAATCTGGCTCTTGGATTTGTATGCACCCTGGTGCCAGCATTGCCAGGCCCTGGCTCCCGAACTTGAAGAAGCTGCACGAGAACTGATTACGCGATATCCACATGAGAACTCTCCGCCTGAAAAGCAAATCTTTATTGGACTGGTTGATTGTACTGTCGAAGCAGACCTCAAGAGGCGATTTAATGTTCAGGGCTATCCCACACTACTCACGTACCGCGCCAAGACCGGAACCAGAGTTTATCGAGGGCCTCGCACGGCTAAGGGCATTGTGGAACATATGGCGGAGCAATTGAAACCAGCGGTGAAGGCCATGCCGAACGGTATGGGCGATTTAATGACGATAATGTCGCCTGGTGGGAGCTTTGCCAATTCCGTCTCGTTCATCTTCCTGGCATCAGGAACCGGGGAGGGCAACCCTAAGACACTCACACCGAGATCAGCAAAAGCTCAACAGATCTTCCAAGACGTGGCAATGGGCTTGGTCGGGGTTGCGCATTTCTTCACTCCTCAAGGACTCAAATCCGACTCCTACCTGAGCACACTGAGCAATGTAAGCGAAGCGACTTACGCAGCTGAAGATGCAAAGGCGGAACCACTTTGCGAGGTGACCGCATCCCTCGCCAAGAGGTTGGGTGTCCAAACCAAGGACCTCCCTGCGGTTGTGGCAGTGAGCCCTGACTTGCCTCTCGCAATCTTCACTCGGAGCGAAGAGGGTGAATTTACCGAGGACAACCTCTTCTCCTGGGTGAAGGACCATAAGCTTCCCCTCATCAATACTCTGTCTCCCGTTAACTTTGAGGATGTTACAAGTTCGGGTAAGTTGACTGTATTTATCGCAATCGATCCGTCTCACCAAGCGACACCAGGTTATATCCGCGATCTAATCCCTGTTGCACGGGCATTCCACCACAACTTTACTTTTGCCACCATCGATGCGATTCAATTTGCTTCATATGTGAGCCAATTTGGTATCCAGAGGCGTCATCTCCCATCGCTATTTGGTCTTGACTACGCAGGAGAGCTAGTATACGTTGATGCCTCAGCTCTGGAAGCTGGTGTCGGCATGTACACTCCGGAGGAACAACGTAACTTTTTATCACGACTCGCACAGGGCGAAGTTCTTCCCAAAGGACTGGTTCCGTGGTACTCACCCCAGAGGTATCAGCGAATGCTTGAGAAGTTCTTGGGCCAGTTTACCGAAACTCAGCTCCTCATTGGTTTCGGTATCGCAGGCACACTTGCGTCTGCATTCATGATTTGGATGTGTTGCCTAGTATGGAAGGACCAACCACCACAACACGTAGATGCAATTTCTCAGGCCAATCAGGACTGGCGAGCCCAGCGTGAGGCTGAGCGTGCCGCACTCGTTCGTAACGTGGCGGGCCAGGCAGCAGGCCATAAGAAGAAACAATAATAAGCCAAGGGAGGTGCCATGGTAATGTACATAGGCTAGCGATCCAACAGATATGAGACGATCTGTATTCTACAGAAGTATTCTGTGTATAAATCAAAAATACAGTTACATCAAGGAAATGTGGAAGTTCAGCGTACCGAACACTTCACCAGTAGGAAGACCTGCGTATGTGACAAATTCGTGGAAAGGCACTCCAGCGCTTTGTGAATCCGTATCCAACGATCCACGCATTAGCAGGGATGGCGGCTCTGCAGGTGCAATGCGCGCGTCTGGAGCTCTTCGTGAGTTCATACCATCATTGGTTTTCGTCTCAAGCGCGAGCATCTGTGCCACTTTCTGATTGATCCGGTTGAGCAGTTGAGATGCAATACCTGACGAGCGCAGTGACAGTGAGGCAAATCCGAGTGCACCATCTGTTGCCGGCCCTGAACTAAGAATCTCAATGTTAAACACGGCATCTTCAAGCCGTTTGGGGTTATTGGTCCGCAGTTGAACCCGAGAGCCTGCCTGCCAACGCGGCGAGACCGTGTTCTTAATGCTGTTCGTGATGTAAGGCGACTTCATGATAGGAGATGTAATGCGTGCGTAAGGGTGCATTGCACTTGGTTGTAAGCCGCGGCTGACCTGTTTAAAGAAGCTCACAACAGCATTTTGCTTTACAGAAGACTCGGCGCGGCGATCCTCGGAAATGTCATGTCGTTCTTGAACGGAAAGCAAATTATCAGCTCCAAGATTTGCAATCTCCAACGTGATCATGACTCGTTCTAAGATAGAGCGAATATAAGGCAGCTGGGAGACTATGGGAGTGTGAAGGCGATCAAACACCATTCGACCTGAGGGTGTGAGATCCATGGAACTAACCTCGTCTGGGCAGTTCTCAGGCCGGAGGTTCCTGCGAGCTCCATTCTCAAAGAAGGTAGATACAATTGGCAGACAATATGGAATGCTCGAGAGTTTGGCCGGTGGATGGCGTGTGACGTAGAGCTGGAAGCACGCCGAAACGGGCTTATGGTCCGAAGTCATCACGCTTTCCGCACTTGTATAGGCCATTAGTTTGAGGTGCGACTCGCTGCCTGGAAGGGACTTATACAAGACTCGATCACACCACGCTGGTAGTCTCTCTGCACTGTATACTAATTCCTCACCCGGTAAAACCTTGTACGTAGGGCGGAAAAGTAGCGCACCCTCATTAAACCCAAAGAACGCACGGTTCTGAGATCTTTCCAAATTGAGTTGATCGCTGCTCGCGATTGCCTGCAGCGTCACGTCACCCTGGTGAATTAGGTCAACGAGGACACGCATATCCTCTTCCTTGGGAGTTCGGGCAAGAGGATCTTGACCATAGTGAATACGGTAGTTCAGATCACCCATGAAGATGAGATGATCGAACTGATTCACCAAGTCGATGTTCGCCCCTCCATCATATGGGTACTTTCGGCCGAAACGCGTTCTTTTCACAATTTCCCTGAAGTTTTCATTCCGCAGAGCAACCTTATCTTGGTGTGCAGCCAAGTGGCTCGACACGAAGCAGATCGAAGTGTGGTCAAGGCGTAGGCCAATTGCAACCGCTCCCTTGTTTCCAACTAAGTTGGCTAAACCAGTAGCAACAGTGTCACAGATAATATCACTTACTCGCGGCACAAGCTCATTTGCAACAAATACAGCGAGTCGGATATCGTTGAGAGAGTGGTACTTCACCATGGTGTAGGAAGTACCCAGGTGCTGAACAAGTGTAGCTGCCCAGTCATCTCGACAGTTAGTCCAATCGTAGCGGGGGTCATACCTGCACTCCTGCGCTGCAATTGCATATACCATGTGACCAGGTGGCAACAACGCGGTTAGTTCTTCTGGAGTTGCCGGAGGTGGTGCATTGCCCATGTTCATTGTGACACAGAATACAGATATGCTTTGTCGCAAAGCATGCGGATTGCCTTGCGGAGCTGGCGCGGTACTAAGACTGCCGGGGCTTTCTGATAACTCCTGTTCTACTTCGAGTGTTGATATACCATTCTCAGCAGTCGTGGCCGCTTGCTCGATTGCAGATATTGTGAGCTGGAGCGATGCAAGCTGATCATCATTTCGCCCAATACCACCATTAGATGGCTCGCTCGACGTTGCAGCTGGCCCATCTTCAGAGATACGCTCTAATTCTGGGACAGTTCCTAGTCCAGAGCTGGAGCTCTCGAGGATTCTCAGTGCAGTATGAAGAGAAGGTGGAGTCATTGGTTGATTACGAAGGGTTGGGGTGAGTTGAGTGGCGAGATATGAGTTGTAATAAATGCGTGGAATACGCAGTGGTGTAATCGTGAGATACAGAGCTCCACCCAACTGAGTGTTACCTTGCTGAGTGAGCAATGGTATCCATGCTGACAAGGGCCTGATGGGTGAGCTTGTCAGGCAATACCCCAGAATGACTTTGGCTGGGAGTGAGATGCGACCGAGGACTTCATACGAAGATGATGACAGTGACAGTGGATCGCCTCCATGAGCATCAACCACGAGAACATCAGCAGGAGAACACCAGGGAAGCAAGAATTTCGAATCCCAGAACTGCGAAGAATGCACCGGGACAGTGTCTGCCGTAGATTTCCATTGTAAGAAATATGACCAGGCCATAGAAGCAACGGTTGCACCTGTTTGTGCGGGCGATTGACCCTGGGTTTCGGAGGTCACAAATACAGATTCAGGATCAAACATCGTTCCGTTGTTCGCGTCAAGCGCGGTGGGAGCAGAAGTGTCGGTCTTACCAGAGGTTGCGGCAAGGAAGGTTGAGCTTAATGCTAAAATCGGTGCCGGAACTACAATTGGTGGGGCGTTAGGATCGAACTGCTCCATGCTGGAGGGCCCACCTAAACCGGATTGATGCGACTCCGCGAATTGAGCCATTCCTACGTCGGACTTCACTTCGGTGGAGGATGACACATCACTTGCAGTCTCACAGCCGTCTGGATTTCTTGAACCCGTGGTGGGATGAGACTCAGCAATCACTTGTGTGGACGGAATAATATAAGCGGTGAAAGCGATCGATCCCCCTTTTGAAATCCCACACGATTCGACCAGTTCGATTGAGAACAAGCCGACATCGGGCGAAGTGCTTGCCCGGAGCATCGCTTGCGCAATGAGTTGATTGTCCTGACGCTTCTTTGGTGCTGACGAATCAGTGAATGATTGCTTGAACTTGTCGAAAAACTTCGAGAAAGCGGTGCGCTTTTTCGAAGAGCGAATCAGCGCGGTGTTAAAGCTGCTTGCAGCCGTGTTAGCACCGTTGATGCCTGCGGCTGCGTTCTGATTTGGTTGTCCTGCTGGTTGTGTCACACTAGGCACAATTAGCGGGGCTGCGTTGGCGGGGCCCGAGACAGATTTCCGGGCTATCCCACCACGTTTTCCGCCTCCGGTGGACAGACCAGCGTAAACTACTACTGGTGCGTCATCATCATCAGCATCTGCAGGTCCGGACTTGCTCAAGATATTCAATGCAGACGGTAAGTCCGATCCCCAACATTTATCACCATCCGCTCGACTTCGACTCTCATTATCATCATATTCCATGGCTCCAGTTTCCGATTCAGAGCCCGCATATCTCTCTGAATCCAATCTTCTCAATCTCAATAGCGCTGCAGCAGGGGCCTGGCGCCAGCAGAGCTGACTCAAGGTGAGGCTTAGGTCACTACTACTTCCTACTTGAGCACGTCGAACCTTGGAGCAAAAGACCGAAAAGCTTCGTTGAAAAAGGGAGAGATCGCCATTGAAGTGTGTTTGAAGCATGCTCAAGAACGAGCGGAACTGCGAATCCAGTGCTGAGGGAGCAAGCGCAATGTCACCAGGAAGCGAAACATGCCGGAGATGTTCCGGTCGGGCACTGATGAGCGGGCTTGGCCTTGGAGGAACTACATTGGGCTTAGTCTGTAGGGGTTGAGACCGAGTTCCTGGGTTCTTTGCACCCTGCACCACTTGGACATGCAGAGGGTTTTGGTAGAGGTGGAAGTCTGGGTCCGGGACCGAAACTACGGGGTCTGACTCGTTCTGTTCCGATGAATCCGCGTGAGTTGATGTGGTGCTAGTTGGCCGATCCAAGGCACTGAGCAGTGGCATTGTGGCAAATTGAGGTGCGCTGGGAGAAATCGGTGTGATAAGCCTTGTGGTACCCGGAGTTCGCAGAATAGCTGTTCCTCCTACGGTCGTTATGGATGTTGACGACGGAGTGGCTAGTAGTGGCCGTCGTGTGGAGGTTGAAGAGCTGGATAAAGTCTCCTTCTCTTCTGTAGAAGTGTTTTCCACCGGGTTCACAGCAGATCGGATCGGGGCAGGTGTGCTAGTCGCCGCAGCGGCGATCGCCGAGATGGTGGCTACGGCAGCTTGAAGTTGCTCGTTTGTCTTTGTCGCAGCCAATTGACGCATCTGGCGGACAACTTCAGTAGACGTCCCTGCTTGTTCCTGCCGAGATTGACGAGATTGGAGGGGCGGGGGTCCCAGTCTTCCGGAATGCGAACCAGGGCCCGGAGAGGTACCTCGCCCCGTGGTTCTAGCAAGGGCAGCAGCAGCCGCTGCAGCGGCAGCGATTCGACTATTCATGACAGCCACGCCAACCTCGAGGGCGTTGCCTACTAGTGAAATTACCACGCTGCACATTGGTAGTTCCGTCTGGATCAAATGTTTTGGGAGCCACACGCTGGACGGCGATGACGACGATTGGGCCATTGCCTTGGAGCGGTAGTTATACAAAGCCTGAAGTTCACTTTCGCTTAGTAGACTCAGTCCGTATGGAAGAAGGGATGACGGAACAGAGCTCCGAGGGACGGAGATGACTGGGGCCATACTTGGGGATGCAGCCAGCTTTAGAATGGCTTCCTCTTCTGGAGTCAAGGGCGCAGGGGGGCCACGCCGTTGCCACGTCGCAATCATTCTCGCCACAGCAACAAAATCCGTTTCGTTGAGGCCACGCGTTTGCCGATGAAGCACAATCTGATCCATCAGGACCCAAAGTGCCGCCTTGGCTTTCTGAGTAAACTGGTATTGGGGTTGCTCTGTGCATTGCGACAGAAACAAATTCAACTCAGAGCTCATCATCAGTGGTGTTGCCGGTTGCGTGCCAGGTGCGCCAGAGGACGAAATCAGGGCGGCGGCCGCAGCTGCATGCGGGTGTGATGGATTCGAGAGCCGAACATCTAACATCGAAGCGGCTTTACCGTGGGCGACATAATGGTTGAAAAGTTTTGAATAAAGATACCTTGCAATCTCAGGAGTTTGGGCGTTACATGGGTGTGCGATGTGCTGGTTCGGTTCATGGGCGGCAGCGTTAACAACTTCAAGCGGCGGAACCAAGTTCGGGTTTGTGAATTGGTGACCGTTCAATCGAGGTGGAGTTTGTGGCACGTTTGATGATGCTAGCAGCTCAGGGGAGCTGGGATGGTTCTGGTGGAACTGGGGGAGTGCTGCGGTTGTTATTGCTGTTGCAGTAGCAGAGCCATCGTCAACATCCCCGCTCACACACTTCTCCTCTCCCCTATGAGCAGGCTCTAATTTCAATGCCTGTACTGGCGTGCTCGATTGATCATGGCTCTGGGTACTTGGCGGTAAAGGGGGATAAAGGGAGGGCTGTGGAAGGGGTGGAGGCACAGCACGAGCTTCTGGTGCTGACGTCGACGATGTGAGCACCGGCATGGCGGGAAGAGTTGGAGGTATAGGCGGGTTTACTGCGGAACCTCCCATTGTTGCTGTCGGCACGGGAGGCGTTGGTAACGCTGGAAGCGGGAGAGGAGGAAGTGCAGCATTTAGCCTAGGCGGTGGCGGTGGTTGCGGTGGCGGTGGTTGCGGCGGCAGTGGAGGTGGCACCGCAAGTGAACCTCGCTCGGGCGACGCCACTTGGAGGACAGGTGGAACTGGCAGTTGTCCTGGTGATGGAAGCGGTGGTGGCTGCGGGAGCGGCCGCACGGACGCTTTCGTGTCCATCTGAACAGTCTATATGCCCAGGCTTTGCCTCAATGGACCCCGTATCTTCACTTCAACACCGAATGTTGCTGTCAAGTTCACAGATATGCTCACGATGGGGGTCTCCTCCCAATTACTGTTTCAGGCTCAAGTGAATCTGCGCCAACAGATTGGCGTGACAAAAGCGGGGGAGCCACACGTAAGTAGCTAGACCGCACACTATTCTCGTGCTGTCTCAGCTGACTCGCGTTCCTATCTGTCGCCACTTGTGTGTTAAGAGAATCCACCCGCCGTGATTCCCCTTGTCTAGAGCCTTTGAGTGGATTACAAGTGATTCGTTGCGGGCATCCCGCGAAGTTGGGTAGAGCATGAGGAGGGATGCTATGTAACGAGGTGCTCCTGGAGGGCTATGCCGCACAGCGCATTTCCGCCGTGTACTGCACCTCGAATTAGATCGAAACGCCGGTGATGTGAAAAACACAGGCGATTTTCACACCGGACATACATCACCCTAGGGTTTATCCAGATAGAGTCAGCACGCAATGATACAGTAGGCTGACCTATGTACCTCTCTCTGCTTCACACTATCCCAGTCCCGTGATTTCCACAATTGTGCATTCTAGTTGATTCCTCCTGATTTCCCTCGTTTGACCGGGCGAGGGTGGATGGTATTTCCGTCCTGGCACCATGATAGAGGTAGCGCGAGAACAATACTATGACTTGAAGAAAAATGCAATATATGCTGAATAGGCAGTTCTGGGTAAGTTCACAGGTTTTTTCGACAGTCGTATGTGTTGTACGGATCTCAGGAACCGCCCTCCGCTCAGCAAGCACAGAGATCTGAGACAACTGACACAACGTCACGGTATCGAAATCGCCATGTTGGTACGTTTCAATTCGTTGGATCCCGTCGCAGTTGCATAGAACGCAACTTGAGGGGCTCGTGTGAACTAGTCTATTCCCGCTAGTCAGACTGAACACACGACATATCTACAGATCCTCACTCCCTCATTTCTCTTCTTCAGCGTGCCTCGTGTTTCTGGACCAAACACATGTAGCGCGCTCTACCTGGGCATGCCATAGTGTTTGGTTTACTGCTGGAGGAGTGCTGCATGCGTGGCTTTGGCTTCATGCATGTTCCTGTGTCCTAGACAGCCAAGGTTCATGCACGATTAAATTGGTTGCTGACGTACAATCGTAGACATCAGCGTTGTGCACGCCAGGGAGAGGTGTGCTAGCACAGCAACGGCATGTATCGCGCACTTACCGCTTATCTGTTGCATGTGCCGCCCTACGCCTCGCTTACCCTTCTAGGGCATGGGCTACAAAGTTAGCGAAAGGGTGGACATGGAAACCCCCATACTCGCTTACGTCTCGGACGCCTATTCGACTGAGGACGGTACGTAGAGCAACCAAGAACTCGAGACAATAACTATTCTGGCGTTGTTGCTAAGTCCCAGGTTTTCCTCTTAGGAGCTCACCTCATATTCCATTGTGTTCCGTTCCGTCCCTGTAGCCAGAAAAATCCAACCACTTGTCAAGGCGATTGATCAAACTCGTCACCAGGTGAACCAATCGCTTGCTAGTAAGGATCCCTTGTCACAGACCCGGCTTTTGATCCTCGACTACTATGCTGTTCTGACCGAGCTCCAGCAGAGGTTTGAATTTGGTGATGATCGACGTTCCGTGGGTCTTACACTTCGACGAGATAAGCGCACCAACATTACGATTCCCTTTTGCTATAATGAAAGCGTTCAATCAGGCGCACCGGGCTCGCGTGCTTCACGAATTACCTCGACCAAAATCGAGTTTGAGAAGTGCGCCATGATCTTCAACTATGGTGCACGGCTGTCGCGCGAGGGAGTAGATGCTAAAGGTGTACCGGACACAGGTCTAACACGCGCCTGCCAGCTCTTCCGTGAGGCGTCTGGTGTTTTCGCGTACTTGAGCACATGCCCCGATGCCAAATCCGTAAATAACCTGACTCCTGACTTCTCTGTCGCTGTGACTTCATGGATTTCGAACCTCATGCTCGCACAGGCCCAAACTTGCGTTTTTGAGAAGGCAGCAGCCTCAGCAAATCCTCCAGCTTCGCCTGAGAGCGAGTCACCAGACAAGCCGAAGACCCCAGTTGTTGGTCCTGAGAGTGTTGCCGCACTTGCCTCAGGATGTGCCTCACTCTACACTAAGGTGTGTAATGCAGTTGCCAGCCAACCAGCGCTTAAAGCAGCATTAAGCGCTGCCGCTTTTCCATGGGATGCGCACGCTCAGTTCCAGCGATGCTGCTTTACCGGAGCGGCACATTTTTGGTACGCTAAGGCGCTTGCCGCGAAGCATGATTACGGTGGAGAGATTGCTCACCTCAGAGCAGCGAAGCAGTTTACACAGAGTGCAAGTCACTTCGATGAAAGCGTTCGCAAGAGCAACGAGGCGCTGGTTGCTCGCAAGAACAACTTCATCGAGGTAATCCAGCAACGACTTTCCGCCGCTGAGCGAGATAACGACACCATTTACTTTGCTCAGATCCCATCAACGATTTCCCCGGTCGAGCCTAAGGTCCTCGTCAGCCCTATCGCATTTGATCCAAAAGCAGGGCTTGAGGCCGCGCTTGCTGCCGAGCCACAGCAAAGGACTCTTCTCCCACGTCTCGTCGAATTGAAAACACTCGTGTCTGCTTCAGTACACTCGGCGAGTCAAGATTTTGCACGCAAACTGTCAGCTGCAGTTGACGACGCAGTAATCGTGGCTGATTCAGCGATTGCAAAGATTCGAACCGAACTCAACTCGCTTGGGCTGCCATCGTCACTTGATGCTGTCCTGAGCATGGCCAAGGCGGCGGAGGCTGCGAGACTTGCGGGTAAAGGTTCAAATGGAGAGCTGGCTGGAGTCCAATTTGCAGGCATCCCCGCTGACATGAAGGCGCAGCTTGCAACATATAAACAAAACGGAGGCATTGCAGGGCTAAGGAGCTATTTCAATTCAATTCAGAGCACTGCTGTGGAAGCCGACTCGCGGATTAACGCTCTGAGTTCTGCCCTTGAACGCGAGTCAGCTGAGCTCCCTGCAATGGAGGCTCAGTTTGGGAATCGATGGATCAAACCTGAAGATCAGGTCGAGCTCAAATCTCTTCGCACAGATCTCGACTCAATTACGAACTTGTTAGCTACAGCTGCAAAGTCGAATCAAGTTGTGGCAGATGAGCTCACACGCTTTTCAGCTAGTGAGAATGCCAAATTATTGGAACTATCCGAAGCCGAACTAGACAAACGCTTTTCTGAGATCCAGCGCGCGGAGCAACAAGAGAGAGCTAATGCACGTGAAGAGGCGAGGCGCAAACAGCGTGCGGAGCTCGCCTCATCTGAGGAAGACGCAAACTTAGACATTTATGAGATCCTAGCCAAGCGCCCAGCTACCGTTTCCCTCAAAGCAAGCCTTGACGCGTTGGCCCTTTACGTTGACCAACGAACCACACTGGTGCAACAGGCTCGTGAAGTGGCTGAAAAGGCGAAGGATCAGTGCCCACAGGCACTTGCGAAGTGTGACAATGAGGCGAGTTACGGCTCCACGCTGAGTGAGCTCGAGGCTCCTGTACAACAGATTCTTTCACAACTGAAGGATAATTCGAAGGCCGAGCAGCTTCTTACTGATGTTCGTGAGAAGAATGTCGCATTTGCAGCTGAGGTCAAGACCGCTACATCAGATCCTTCGTTGTCTTCGACCGAATCGAAAACGACTCAATCTGAAAACTTCCTGAAGTCGATCAATGATGCTTTAGAGGCTCAGGGTAAGCTCTTTGCGAACCTGCAAGAGGGCTACAATTTCTACTCTCAGCTATTGGAGGGGGGAATTGAACCCTTAAGTAACAAGATTAACGCACATATCGCGAGGCGTGAAAGTCTTCGTGCTGCTCTCATAGATGAACTCCAGCGAACACTCGCCGCATTCACAGCCCCTTCGCAAGGTCAGCAGCAGTCGCCCTCCGCGAGAGCTGGTGCTGCTACATCCACCCCATCATCAACGGCAACACCAACTGCATCTGGGCCTCAGCAGCAACCTCCCCAGAATGGCGCCGCTCCTCAGGGTTATTCGCAGCCAGCGAGCTACCCCGCAGCCCAAATTCTCCAGAGCCCTTTTCCGCCTCAAGCACCTGCTCCGACTCCTGGCGGCTATCCTCCACAAACTAACGCGCCGATGGGTTACTCCCCACACCCGCCACCTGGCTTCACACCTAATGCCGATGCTTATTACTCTCCAGCTGCCCAAGGCTATGCTCCACCACCTCCAAACTTCATGCCACCACCAACTGGACAGGGCTATCCAGGCTATCCCGGTTATCCCCCGAGACGCTAGTTGTCGTGATGTATGTATGTGTCAGTCTGAGGGTGCCATTATACGTATCCACACATTATGCTCTCAAGGATGGGAATGCAAGTAACTTCGTTTTATCAAACCGTTCCCTTTGGGCTTCGTGAACGAGCCCCTTCCTTCCGTTGATTCTTTCACGGACTTGTGTTTAACTAAGGGCTGTATGCGAATAAAACGACCACCCCAGCGCCATCTACCGCCTGCGTATCAAGTCTGATGAGCTGTTGCCCGTTACTCGAGTGTCTTTATCCTCTCAAATTCCAGTGACCCTGAAAAACCAAGTGTTGGTACATAATAACTAGCTGTGCTGAAAGGGGCATTGGGCCCAAACCGCACGAGGTGGTAATCACTGCACTCGATGGGCAAGCCTACCGAAAAGCATGGGAAACAAGGATTCAAAGCATATACTCTCGCAACAATCGTTCTCCTAGCAACGATTTTGTTCGGAGCGGATTGGGCCTTGGTTTGGCGTAACGCCTCCGCAGAGAGGGGGACAGGTGACGCACACCATGCGGCTCAGTCCAAGTTCTTGGAGCAGGGTCTGTACAATATCACTTGTGCAGCCCGCGACCGCGTCTTCGAGGGGTGCTCTGTGCACCGCGGTACCCACTGCGCACGCGTGGTAATCGACGACTTCATCTCGGAAGACGAGGCCGCATCGCTCATTCGCCTCGCCGAAACAGCATTCAACATGATTAGCAATGGCGGCGCTGGCCCTGTGTCTGTATTCGATACTGCCTCCGGGGCGACAAGTAGAGAGCGTGGGTTTATCGACGTCTTCGCAGTCGCCAAGAGGATTCGATCGGACATTGAGAAACTCGAGGCCGAGTTGTCCACTTTTCCACCAGCGAACAATCCTGACACAACTGCAGCGTATGAGACCAAGCAAAACAAGCTGACCGCACTTAAATCACGGCTGTTCCGCCCAGAGGATGTGCGTGTGAAGCTCGAAGTTGAGGCCCGCTTCAAGTCGGTGGCAGAAAGGATCTTTGGCATATCATCCACGCACTTGACCAAACCCTCGTTTATCGCTCGAATCAAGTCGGATATTCCTGCCCTCCAGACCAACGACGAGTACTGGTATCGCCATGTCGATACTGATCAGTACGGCACATTCGAGCACACGGCCGTGCTATACCTCAACTCTCAAGAGGGCAACTACAAGGGAGGTGAGTTCGAGTTCTTGGATGAGAGACCACAAGAGGGCCACAAGGGTGAGCTTCTGGTTGTCCCAAAGCGTGGTAGAATGCTGCTCTTCACGTCAGGCAGCGAAAATCCACACAGGGTTCGCAAAGTCCAGTCGATCTCGACAACTCAAGGGGGTGTTCGATACGCCTGGGTGCTTGCATTGACGTGTGATGAGACATCCAGGGTACCTCAGGGGCAGGTACAGAGACTTTTGGATAGCGCCTACCCACCCCTTCCGCACTCCCTTTAACAAAGTAGCTGTCGCTCCAGAGATCTACATCAAGTTAAGAGCTAGAAGAACCGAGAGCCCAGATGCGATGTGAAACAACTGTCCCAGCAATTCATGTGACGACGCGAGACTTCATTTGATATGTCCTTGCGTTTATGTATATGGTATGATAATATAACTCTAAATTGGTTTGATCTATCTAATAGCACCCAAGTCTAGCGGTTAGGTCGGACAACATGGGTGCGCTTTGTGAACTACACGTCGAGGTAGACATGAGGCCGTGGTGGAAGATTTGCTCTAGCTGACTGGCAGTTCGGCCGCATAGTTTAGCCCACCTTGAAGGGCTTAACCTTCATGTCCAGGGGGAATCCGAGAGGCCCTGCTGTGGACGAGATGTATGCTGACTTGAAGTAGACACCCTTAGCACCGCTGGGCTTTGCGTCGGCAAGAGCCTTAACGAATGCATCGAGGTTCTCCTTCAGCTTTTCGTTGGGCCAGCTGACCTTGCCGATTGCAGCATGCACAATACCGTGTTTCTCTGCGCGATATTCGATTTGGCCCTGTCGTGAAGCCTCAATGGCCGACTTGAGATCAGTAGTAACGGTACCCATCTTGGGGTTAGGCATGAGACCCTTGGGACCAAGGATACGTGCGACCTTTGCGACGATACGCATCATATCGGGGGTTGCGAGACATCGGTTGAATTCGATCTTGCCTTCCTGAATTGCCTTGACGAGATCCTCGTCACCAACAATATCAGCACCTGCAGCCTTGGCCTCAAGTGCCTTCTCACCCTGAGCGAAGACAGCAATAACCGCCTTCTTGCCTGAACTGTGAGGAACAGTTGCGATACCGCGCACGTTCTGGTTGGGCTTGCGAGGGTCAACACCTAGGTTAACAGCGATCTAGAGGACGAGGCATTGAGATTCATGTGAGCAGTGAGTTAGTGATCCGGCCGCACAGCCGTCAAGCGCAGGTTTCCGAAGCATCGTAGCGGAGAAATGATGTGGTATACACATGTTACGTCACGCTGCTGTGAGCATATGCCAACAATCACTGAGGAATCAGAGTAGGTAGCAGTATCTTGATGCGGGGTTGACGGATACGTACATTTACAGCTTCGTCGAAGGAGACATAGGAAAAAGCGCGAACGAGATTGAACGCCTCCATGACATCCATAGGCTTTCTCTGAAGTACATCTTTTACCTCAGAGGCAGCTCGAGCGGCCGCGCGCTCAGCTGCGCTACTTGCAGTGCTTACTTGTGCCTCAACAGCGGCCGCGGCGCCAGCACTGGTGCTGAAGGAGCGGAAGCTAGCAAGGCTCGCGGTCCTGAGGAGCCGGGCAAGCATGTGTCCCTATACGAGAGATAGAATGGGCATGAGATGGGGCACATAAGTGCTTAGCGGCCTCGTATTCGGTGTGAACGGGAGCGCAACCTCGGTCTTCGGCGATGGAGACGAGTTTGCCACGAAAAACGAGGTGTTTTTGGGACTACCGTGCTACTTTACCAGATAATAGAGATTACCAAATGTCGTTCATACATAATAGCATCCTTTGCAGAGCGATATATTCACCCAGACACTCAGTTTCCATACCCTTCCCATTCTGTTGTGAGAGTCCTGGATGCATCCGTCCTGGCCCGGATTTGAATTGCACCCGCCCCCGGTGGATGGGGTTTCCCGTCACTCTTCGGTTTGGAATCCGCGCTGAAACTTGCACTAAGGGCTGAGTGTGCACGATATCAAGAGGTGTAGTAACTAGAAACCACCGTGACACGATTGATTACATTGCGGTGTGTGTGGGAAGCCCCGTAGGTCCACGAAAAATGCCCCTAAACATCCGGGCCGCGAGAGCCGATTTCCTCATGGGACGTGATTTAGGAAGCGACTGTGTGAGTACTGACCGAAGTGTGGCGACAGTTGTATACCATGGTTATGTCTACATTAGCACAAAAATCTAGGGTGTGGTCTCGTCCGCACCTCGCCCTGGGCGTCAAGCCGGCCCGGACAGACAAAATTGAAATTCACCTGGGGACTTCTGGTGTTCAGCGCTTTGTGCGTGTCTGTTCAAATGCACCCACTCACTGAGACGCGATTACGACCCTTCACATCACCATGTACTTGAATAATCCCAGGTAGGACACGGCGCGTGCTGGCAGCTGCGCTACAGAGGTACTCGGACTCTGCTGCCGAGCAACGCTACACATTTCAGCGCCTGTTCCTAAGTGGCAGGTGGGACCCGGCTCGTGACAGGGGCGGAGTCTGCGACTATATTGTGCTTAGAGCCACGCCACACCTCGGGCTGCGCGCGCTAGTGCAGGAGAGACCGAACTGGAGCCGCTTGGCTGCTCTAAGAGTCGGAAGAAGGCACGCTACCACCAAGAGGACATAGGCTTGGAGTCCACGTAGAGCTCAGTGGCGCCCTATGTTTGCAGGTGAGGCAACGTCTCGAAGCATTGTTTTGTCTGGTTCTAGTAGCTCTGCGCAACACAGGGAGTCGCCGAGTTTGATACCATCGTCGCAGCCAGCGACTACAACTGGAAGCACAACAACGTCGGTGGCAACGGCAATGGCCGCCAATTTCATTCAAACACACGAGCAGCTCGTAATTTTTGAATGCCATGCCTGGCTACTCCACCAAGATGAAAAGCGACTACGGCAGCGGCTCAATGACGCCGCCGATTTGAAACAAGCGGTCAAGGACAGGATTATGGGCGCGTACCAGCACTTGAAGAAACGAGAGAAGGACGCCGAAGAAATTCTTCAACTGATTGAGGTTCGCGAAGCTGCGCTTCGAGAGGAGCTTGATGGGCTTGCAAACGACATATTCGAATGCCAAAAGCTTGTTGGCCCCACCGCGACATCGGCTGGGCTCAACCCTCTCGCTCCAACTGTTTATACTCGTCGCACTTCAATCCAGGCTCAGTCCCAAGCAGCGCTCATGGCTACACCTGAAGAGCGAGCAGCGGCAATGCGAAGGCTCGAGGACTTGAACACTCAGCAAGCTCAACTTTGGAGTCGGTTGGAGCGCCTAATTTTAGCTAGGAACGCGGCGACTACGCTGCGATACAGGATCGAGGAGCTGGTTGCAGAAATCGATCGAATCGTCACAAATGGGGAATCGATTGGCAAACGGTTCTTGACTTCATTGCGTCAGAGGGCGGAGGACGGTGAAGCAGAAGCCGAAGAAGAGAGGAGGATAACAATCGTGATGGCGTTGCGTCGTCAACAGGAAAGGGAGCAGGAGCGCATCAATAGGTTGAGAAGAAAGCGTAAGCGTCAGAGACAACTTCTTCATGCACTTCTTCAAGCAGAGGCCGCAGCAGTGGCCGCTGCAAACGTCTCTGATGATGCGAATGGTGAAGCAAAAGAAACCAGTGTAGAAATACCAGCGCCATCCGTTTCGAGCCTTGGTGGCGAAGTGAGCACAGAGGATACGAGTGATGAAGACGATGGAGTTGATACGGAGCTGCTGAATGCGCATTTCGATGATTCTGATGAAGATTCAGAAGGCGAACTTGGCCAGAACTCCAAACAGCCTGTGCCTGAATCATCTAATGACAAGGCCGAGCTCACCCCAGAAGCCCGACTGGCAATGGAAGAGGACAAGATCTTTTGGCTGCTTTCCACACCCACTTACAAGCATCTGGCGTATCCAACATGTGATAACTGTCTTGAAACTTTCCTGTATTTCCTTCTCCTGCGTTTGCGTGCAATTCGCAAGGAGCAACATCGGGCACAACGCGAACTTACAGATTTGATCGTTCGGCGTGAACTGGTCATGCATGAGATTAATCGATTGCTAAAGATTGTGCGGCCGTGGGTACTCACCTCTCTGCAATCGTCACAAGGCAGATCCACCGTCACAAGCCGCAAGAATTCAGATAAAGATGGTGGTGCGTCAACTGCTGTAGCTAATTCCCAACTTTCTCCGACTCCCGCCTCTCCAGACTGTTCTGAAGATGCTGCCAACCCTGACAGCCATGCCGCATTCGTTCCACAGCTCAGTGCTACAAGATGCGTTCGTGCAGCTCACGTCAGAGCGTATTCACAACAAAATGTATTGTCCTTGCATGGCCGCGGTGCCAAGATAAGCGTAAGCTCTGTAGTAACTTCGCCTGCAGAAGAAGGCAACGCTGCAGAGCAATCGGGCGATTCGAAGACGAGCCACAATTCAGAGCAAGGAGGACAAGTCGCGTCCGCTCCATCTGAGTCATCACCCGCGCTTCCCGTGATATCTTCTGGAAACCCTTTAGAAGTCTCGCAACAACAGGCAGATCGAGACATCTTTGGTAGTGACATTCCCGATTCCTCAATTCTCGCTGCAGTTGCTGTCGCTAATGCTTCTTTTACTCGAAAATCGGCATCACCCTCTGATCATGGTTCGGACTTGTCTCGTCCTGGCAGTGTCACTGATTCGACACCGCGGCCCTCTACTACTGCGATCAGCTCGAGTTCTCTGCAGGACCAAGCCGAGCTGTTTACAAGAGCAAGGCGTGTGCTCTACAAAATTGTGCAGACCATTCATCAAACGGGTCATGTCTTCGAACATCCCCTGGTCCGACCAGTTCCCCGCTCGCAAGATGCAAGCGAGAATCCGGAGGATGGAACCATCAAGGGTCGTAAATTGCCAGACTTAGGAGCAGTATCCTCGGTACGATGTGTAGACGTTCTCACATGGCTAATGGCGGCATACGTGGTTCCCGTCTTCGAAGATGCGCTCACTTTCTGTGGATTGCTCGTCAAGCTTGGGTTGGCCGATGTCATGCTACCTGGACCTTCGATACGTGCTGCTTCTAGCCTTATTCGATCCAAACTTCAACAAGAGATTGCCAGTTTCCATCGCCAACTTGCAAGCACGACGTCAGCCCAAGGTATTGTGATTCCTGAGTGGTCATTGTTGCTCTACGCTTCCGGTGTGTTGCCTCTCAGTAGTGTGGAAGCTGCGCTAACCTCGACCCTGCGTTTCCGTGGTCCAGGCAGCCATCCACGCCTGTACGAACTTGCGTCGCCTAATGAGGTCGATATGCTCTGTCGCGAGCGCGTGCCTGCCCTACTCGTTGGGAACAGCACAGAACGCGAGAGTATAGGAGGTCTGTTTGGTTTCGCTGGACCGATTGCCCCTGGATCGGGCACCGCTCTGTGGTGTGCGCCGTATGTGGAAAGCCCTTATGGAACTGCCGACACACACGCACATATGATTGCATCTCTTCGACCTGGAGTTGTCCCATCACTGCTTGGGACCTCGTTAGCGTGCCAGATAAGAGCACGCGGGTGGTTGGAGCGGATAACACCAGATAGCCGAAAAGCTCGGAAGTACTTTGTTTGGGATTCCACATCGTGCACACTAGAGGAGTATGAGGAAGACGTCTTCGCGGCCTCTACTAGATCTACCTTTCCCGCGCTGAGCACCTCCACTCCTCCGACTCGAACATATTGGCTAGGCTCTGCACTCATTACCGAGGAGGACTTTCTATTCAATCCAGATGCCAACGTCTTCGTTCCAACAGCCAACGCAGGCCTATTGTCATCATCAACAGAGAGCCTTCAGCATGTCTTTGCAATCAGGATTCGCTTTCCAGAGCCACATCGAAGTGAAAAGGTGCTCGTGCTTCTAGCTTCTTCTCGTACTCTCCGAGCATCGTGGGTCCGCGCGATGTGGCTATCAGGGTGCAACTGCGAACGACCAACATGGACCGGTCTTGTGCAGGCCGAGGCGGATCTTCAGGAATCCATCATGCACTGGGCACGGTGTAAGACGCTCGAGCGATCCACGACTCTTAATGATGACGATGACGACGATGAGGACTCCGGCACATGTGGCAGTAGCGGGCTATCCTTGGACAATCCATTAAACACGAGTGTAGTTCCAGGCTCACCTATGCCCACCGATCAATCCATCTTCCCTCCTACGAGCATGACTGAAGGACAACGCTCGAAGAATCCATTCACAAAGCCACCACGAGCTGCCTCAGGTGTAGTCATTGCTACACTCACAGGTGCAGGCTACATGTCCATGAAGATGCTGACACCACCGATCATTCTGGTCCGATCCCCGCCTCTTGTCCGCTGTGTTTCTTCACAGGGGTCAAATTGTTCTGCCCCGGAAAAGACTCCACAGTGCTCTGATTCAGAAGACGTCACAAATGCGTTGCCGGAGATCAATTCCATCTTCGTACCACCCGCTCCAAAGCCATCTGTGGTCAGCGCTACACCGCCGACCTTTGCTGCGATCGCAGTCCGTGACCCAAGCACTCCACTTCATCCTTCGCTCTCGCCACGTACTCTTGTGCGTAGTACTTCGCTCTCCACTGTCTCTGCCCTGAAGGCGGTTGCAACTGCACTTTCAGATGAAGCTGCAGCTGTCGCCGCAAATGCCGCACGGGAAAGCATGTCCTTTGGGATGTCCCCACATCTTAGCGGTAAGCTCGCACCAAGAAGTTCTCAGGGTGAGCTTCCAACCTTAATTCTGACATCCCCAGACAAGTCACGTTCGGCAGTGGGTGACGCGACACCTCAGCCTCCTTTATTTGCCCTACCACCTAGCGCTCAAGCAGAGGCGCTGGCTGAGCGTGAACCTAAGGCATCAAGTATTTGCAATGAGTCAGCAAGCCAAACTAAGAGTGCAGTGCCAGAGATTGTATTCGAATTAAATCCCACGCCTGCGGCTCCTCTGGTTGCAAAGCCTCTCAGCTTAGATGCAGAGATGCGCTTGCTACAAAGTATGCGAGTACTTCATGCGTACCTTAGATTGGCACTTGCTGCACCTTTAGCTGCCTTTTCTTCACCGCCTCGCAAGTCTGGCCATCAGCGTCCAGTTAATCAAGATCCTGATGTCAGAAACATGGGGACCCTGGAGTCGCCGACGTTAGCGCACGGAGTTGAGGTGGCAGACGTTTATGAGGACCCGCTCCTGCTTAAAGCATTGCGTCGATATGGACTAGGCACCCCAATTCACCTGGAAAGCAGAGTAAACGCGGCAAGCGGAGACGGAGCGCCAGTGAGTCTAGGCTCACCGGCTCTGTCTCAAACCGGACCAATGAGCTTAAGTGCTGTGATTACACCTTGGGATATCAAATGCGAGGCACCACTTCTATCATTTGGATTAGCTGAAGGCGCTTTCACACCAGTTTGGACACGGGAGCAAGCTGTGATCCTGGAGTGCTTCCCCGTTGTTACCGACCCACCTGTCTTTTTAGCCGCTCTCTCGAGGCGTCGTTTTGCACGTGCACTGCAGAAGGATGGTAACGGTTCCGAAGAAATGAACCCACCCTCGAATATTAATGATCCTCGATTTACTAGTTCTCTCGAACGGAAACTTATTATGGCCCCTCGATCGTACCGGCTGCGCGCGCTTGCTGCTGCGATAGGAAAGTGCACAGATAGTGAAGCATCGAAGCCATTCCTTCCGATGCTTGTTCAGGCTCCACTATTACCTTGCGCGATCATGTGTAGTGCAGAATACCCAAGCCTGGATAGTTTCATGGCGCGATTTTCAGCCGCTTATGCCAATGCTGTGAATGAGGCGACCTTAGTCATGGATGCTGAGGAAACATGCGAAGTCTCCCCTGCGCTGGAGTTGTATAAGGACATTATGGTTCATCTGAGCATGAATCCACTTGACTTTAGTCCCGTTACATCAGAGGAGCATGCTGAAACAGATAGCTTCGACTTTGATGAGGATGGCACCGGTGCAATGCAACAAGAAGCAGAGGCACATGCCGATGAGAAGCGCGCATCGTCTAGCGCTGGAATTCTTAGTGAGTCTCGTGACACCGCGCCAGCGTGGGATCTTCTTGCAAGTGTCACTGCCGCCCTGAGTATGACTAGCGAGGAAGCGGCTCCACCGTCGTCGACGTCGCTTTCTCCAAATTCGTGTGTTCATGCTAAGGACCACCAAAGGCAGCAGATGAGCGCATTCAAGCGGGCAACCAAAGCTGGACCTCCTCATCACCCACCTCAGGAGTCGATCCCGTTGTTGTGCACGCTATCCCGCTTTGTGTGCGCAACCCTACTAGGGCCGCTTGCCGAGACTTCTCCGCTTGATGAAGCAGCTCGTACAGCCTCCGGCGAAGATGCACCTGGACAAGCGTTCTCAACGCTTTTTGCATCCTTTGTGAACACGTTCAACTCTACATTTGCCCTCGCACCCCATGTCATAGAGTTGTCACAGGTGCAACATTCTTCACCAACGCCATTGGGTCCACAAGAGCAGAACGTTGATCCAAATGATCGTAGAATGTCGATGGCGTCTCGGGCATCATTGTCCACCTCATGTGCTTCCCAATCTCAAGAGCCCGACGCAACCGAAGAGCAGGTCTCAGGTGATGCTCGGGCCAGCCCAATATTGCTTGATTCTCTGATTGCGCTACTTCGGGTTCAAGCATCAATCAGTCCGATTCCAACAACTACGGCTATATCTATTCCCTCGGAAGCCCTATTACGCAAACTCCTTACGATTCGTAAAGGACAGGAGCTTCAGCAGTGTCCTACATCTGCCACAGAGGTGGATCAGACCTCGGTCACATCAGCAGCATTTACATGCGATGTAGATCAACTCCAAAGTGCACCTGATATGCCTGACACTCAAATTCAGCTTAGTCGCGCACCATCTCTGACAATCGATGATGTTTGCGACAATTTCTCAGGCACGTTAACACCGTTCAAAGAGCCTTTCGCTGGGGATGCCTCACAACCGCCTTATTTCGCTCCTCTTTTCTTTGCTGCTGCACAAACCCTCTCTCCTGAAGTGGTCCAGGCGCTTACCCCCACACATGTCACACCCAGTGTTACACCAGCGGCCGCCTCGGGAATCCAGGTTCCGACAACAATGAACTCATGTGTGGATGACATCAAATTGGCATGCCGAAAAGCAATCTTTTCAAGCAATGCATCGACAAATGAGGCGAGAGCTGGCTTCCGCAGTTCCGAACGCGCAACACAGTTCCTGCTTTCACTTTGTCCTAACCTGATCCCGATGCTTCCGCCCATCGCTGTACCTTATCCTGCGATGAACTACATACGCACTGTGATACAAATGGCCAAGGACGAAATTCAAGGCTTCATTCAACATCTTGTGAACTTACTAATGAGTAAGTGTGAGGTGGATCTCGTTTCGGTGAGTGCCGAAGAGGTGAGCTCTGCACAGAGCTACACTGAGCTGGCCAAAGATCGAGTGGTTCGATACCCCTCCCTACCTGGCCTGCGGGGAGCGAGTATTGCGGAAACAATGGGACCATTGCATGCACCAAGTGTAACGTCGCCGTCGGTGACACTCCTTTCAACATCGCGCCTCCCATACGCGCGACACGTCAGATGGGTTATCGAGCGCACCGTTTCACGCCTCGTATTTTATTTTTGCGGTCCAGTGCTGCAGAGACTATATCGTATTCTCCATGGATACCGTGATGCGTTGCTTCACCACCGGATTCACGCATTCGCACATAAGACTTTGTCGGAGCTTGGAGCAACTAAGGCGTTATGCCTGGACGAGCAGGCGCCCTATTGCTCCTTCTCTGTGGATAATGTGAAGAATTCGCCACTCAAGTACGAAGGCTATTTGTCTCTGGAGGATATGGCGCGCAAATTGCTCCCCCAGACATTGGGAACAGGACCCCCCCTCGCGAATTTGGCATCAACGATTTTATCGAGATCCTTACCCTTTGCACGGGAGCGCGCAGAACTTGACGCTCTTGGGTTCCCATGGGTTTCACCATACGCATACGCGGTTGATTGCTTTGCACAGATCTTCGTAATGAGTGATCCTCATGACAAACTGCGATTTGTAGGATCATGGGCTCGACTACTCTGTGCTTGCATCGACAGTGGTGAGCTAGCCGCCGACTATTTCACCGATCGTAGAAATGAGATCAAGTCCGAAATTAAGCAGAGCGCAGCTAGAAGTGTGCTAGCAGCTGCGGCAGCCGAGGCCGCCTTGTCTCGTGCGACGCGTAAGATTAAGCAGGCTCACCTCGCTGCAATCCGTGCAGCAGCCGCCGTTGCAAAGGCAAGGGCGCAGGCGGCAGACCAATCCAATGCAAACTGCCACCTGAATGACGCTTCAGCACCCAGCTCTACTGCCACTGAGAATACCGTTCAAGGTCCATTCACCACACCAAGAAAGAAAGTCGAGTCGATGCCAAGTAGGGAGGCCAATGGACGCGATGGGCAATTATCTACAGCAGGATCCGGGACAGGCGATCATTCTGTGCCATCCACAACACCTGCGCGCAGGTGGATGAAGAAACGACGACCCATTGTCGTCGGTGCTGATGATTTGATTGTTCTTTTTACACTCCTCATTGTTCGTATGACAATTCCGAGAGGTTTGACTGATGGAGTTTTGGGAGAAGCGACACCGTCAGTGAAGGCAAACGAAGACGGGGATGCATTGAATGTTGTTGCTCCAACCCATACACTGCGTAAAAAGCCAGGGCGACTGAGCTCAAATGTGCCAGACGAGGCCACGAGTGATGGAGTCTCAATCGAACTCTTCGGTGCAGCGCATTCAGTTTGGGCGGATCTTCAGTATATCGATGAGTTCATGGGCATGAAGGATCGATTCCTAATGACAGGATACTATCACGCGACAGCACAGGCTTCAGTAGAGCTGCTGCTCACACAAGATCCCAACAAATCCCAAGGGGCGGATTGATGTTGGGATTGCTGAAACAGGCCTTTTGTTATAGTAGGTGATACTCTGCCTTACAATACCTTTGCCCCGTCCGAATCCTGTCGTACTTCGAGCACAATAGTCCAATACACCTGAGTGGGCGCATCGTGCCCTGTGCTTAATGTCGCATACGGGAATGTCACAATGGGTGGGTTAGAACTTCGCCCTCTCAATTAAGCGGGAACTAACATTTATTGTAGTATATGGGATGCATCTCGAGTTGGGTTAACAAAAGGCAAGACCGTATTTGGTGGATTATGCACTACTCAAGTGCAAGCAGGGGAGACTGAGCTAGCCTATGCGCGACTTGCGTCAGACTTAGTAGTAAGCCTCTTCGAGAACAGTCATGACCTTGCTGACAGCGTCGGGGATACGAGTACCGGGGCCGAAGACAAGGGAGACACCAGTGGAGTAGAGGAAGTCATAGTCCTGAGGAGGAATGACACCACCAACGACAACCTTGACGTCGTTCAGGCCCGCCTCTCTGAGGCGCTTCATGAGCTCTGGAACAAGCGCACGGTGGCCGGCAGCCTGGGATGACACACCAATGACATGGACATCGGCATCCATAGCCTGTCGAACGACTTCCTCGGGAGTGGAGAAGAGAGGACCGATATCAACGTCGAAGCCCATATCTGCGAAGCCAGTCGAGATAACTTTGACACCACGGTCGTGGCCGTCTTGACCCATCTTTGCAGTAAGCATGCGGGGGCGACGACCAGTCTTCTCTTCGAAGCGGGCAACGCGTGCCTGGATTTCAGCGATCTCCTGAGCTGCTGCCTTGTTCTCGTTGTTCTCTCCAACTAGCTCACTCTTGTACGCACCGGAGACCATCTTCGCATCAGGCTGGTAACGACCGTAGACCTTCTCCATAGCGGAAGAGATCTCACCGAGAGTTGCACGCTCAAGAGCAGCCTCGACAGCAACCTCAACGAGGTTGCCCTTCGAAGGATCACGTGCAACCTCCTCAAGCTTGGTAAGGAGCTCGGCCACACGAGCGTTGTTTCGCTTAGCCTTGACCTGCTCGAGGCGAGCAATCTGGCTAGCTCGGACCTTAGCGTTGTCGATGACGAGGACATCAATGGGCTTCTCATCCTTAAGCTTGTACTTGTTGACACCCACAATGGTTTCCTCACCAGAGTCGATACGCGCCTGCTTGCGAGCAGCTGACTCTTCAATGCGAAGCTTAGGCATACCAGAAGCTACGGCCTTTGCCATACCACCGAGGGCCTCGATTTCGTCGATAATGGCAGTGGCCTTGTCAACGAGGTCTTGGGTGAGAGCCTCCATCATGTAAGAACCACCGAAAGGATCGACGACCTTGGGAATACCAGCCTCAGTCTGAAGAATGAGCTGAGTGTTGCGGGCGATGCGAGCAGAGAACTCGGTTGGAAGACCAACGGCCTCGTCGAGGGCGTTGGTGTGCAATGACTGAGTGCCACCAAGCGTTGCAGCCATGGCCTCAATGGTGGTGCGGATAACATTGTTGAAGGGATCCTGCTCCGTCAGCGACCAACCAGAGGTCTGGCAGTGAGTGCGAAGCATGAGCGACTCTGGCTTCTTGGGGTTGAAGTGCTTCTTCATGAGGGTCGCCCAGAGCTTACGTGCAGCTCGGAGCTTGGCAACTTCCATGTAGAAGTTCATGCCAATACCGAAGAAGAACGAGAAGCGAGGCGCAATTGCATCAATGTCGAGGCCAGCGCGGATACCAGTGCGTGCGTACTCGAGACCGTCAGCAAGGGTGAATGCAAGCTCAAGGGCACCATCTGCACCCGCCTCCTGCATGTGGTAACCGGAGATCGAGATCGAGTTGAATTTGGGCATATGCTTGGAGGTGTAACCCATGACATCACCGATGATGCGCATCGAGGGCTCAGGAGGATAGATAAAGGTGTTACGAACCATGAACTCCTTGAGAATGTCGTTCTGAATGGTACCGGTAAGCTTTTCAGTAGCGACTCCCTGCTCCTTGGCTGCAGCAATGTACATAGCAAGGATGGGAATGACGGCACCGTTCATCGTCATAGAAACGGAGACCTCGCCAAGAGGAATGCCGTCGAAGAGGATCTTCATGTCCTCGATGCTGTCAATTGCGACACCAGCCATACCAACATCGCCACTGACACGAGGGTTGTCCGAGTCGTAGCCACGGTGGGTTGCGAGGTCGAATGCGACTGAGAGACCTTGCTGGCCAGCGGCAAGGTTCTTGCGGTAGAAAGCGTTCGATTCCTCGGCGGTAGAGAAGCCGGCGTACTGGCGGATAGTCCAGGGGCGCACGGTATACATGGTTGCCTTGGGGCCACGCGTGAAGGGGAACTGGCCGGGAATCTCCTTGGCAGCATCGGCCGGAACATCCTCAGCAAAGTAGATGGGCTTCAGCGTGATGCCCTCGGGTGTTTGATGATAGAGGGTATCTGCGGGCTTTCCCTTCATATCGCGCTCGGCGAGCTTGTTCCAGACTAGAGGAGCGAAAGAAAGTGCAGTGGAGAAACACGTGAGTGGTTGGTACGATGGATACACACTCCAATCCATAAAGCACGTGAGATTGACGTTTCGGAAACCCGCGTTTCGGGTAAATTAACCAGTCTAGACATCGCTTGACAGGCAGTATGGGGGCGGCAATGAACTCATAACACATTCACGTACCGTCGCGATTTGAGGAGAAGGCGCGCACGGAGGCTGGGAGTGCTCCGAGACGAGCATTCACACTAGAAAGTGCAGTCTTGAGCTGAGCCGACTTGAGATTGCGTACAGCGCTGCGAGCGAGATGCATCTACAGTATAAAATGTGTAAACAAGTGGAAGCATCTTGGGCAATGAGAACAAGCATTATTGTTGCGAGATGAACGCAACTACATCGATTTTTCGACACTGAATCTCCCCGCTTCATTCGTTACTTTTTACCACCCTCTGTTTGCGGGCTTTGGGCCTGCCTATCTGGATCCGACGCATGCTCCGGCCGCTCTTGAGCGAACATCTAGGTACTACATGCGGATGCGTGTCGCGCCAGGACCTCTTGATGGCGGGCCACACTCAATCTACCTATGAAACGTGCCACCTCCGTGTGCGAAGAATCTCCGAAACTCGACGCTTCACAGGTTATTTCCACGGTTCACGTTGTGCACACAAGTTAGCTTTATGGGCAATACAACCGCAACTCAGAAAAGGGCCGTAATGCAAGGAGAAAGGATATAGATCCTGGGGCATATGAAGAGACAGTGGCACTCGTGCCACTGCACTCGTGACGATTTCTGAGGCCTGCTTTCTGCAGGTATTTCGTGGCACAGTCTCGCTATGGATAACAATGCAGTTAGACTAACCCTTAAGCAGGATGTTTTCAACACGCAGCAGCACACGTCTAGTGTCAAAAGTCGAGGAAATGTGAGAAACACATCCACAATTTCCACATGTAAGCGACTGACCAAGGCCTGTATTCCAGCACCCCCGTCGGAGAAATCACCTATTGAGAGCCAGCCTCGACAAACCTCGCGAGCTGATGTTTTCGCCTCGAAAGAGGGGGTCATGTTGAGTGTATCGAGATTGGTCTCAGTCCGTGTCTCTTCCAGCAGGAGAACTAACGATTTATGTGCATGCACCTTGAATGACTAGTTATGTACATGACGTGACATGAACCTAGACCCAGCTTACATTCCGTTCTCACTTGCGATATTCACGACTTCCAACGGCCGCGAGGTCTTTAGGTCACAAGGCGAACCATCTCCGTCTAGGCAGAGGCCACGTGAGGTAAATGCTCGCCATAGGCATTTGTAGCAACTGAGATCTCGAGAGAAGCTTATCATCCTTGTTGTAAGAAACAACTATTATCGGGCTGAGTGCAACAAAGAAACTAGCATGTCAGCAGTTCTACAGGAATGGCTCGGCAGCGACTCGGACGGCAGATCGGCACCCATGGACAGACAGGAGAATGAGGTGCCATCGCGCACTTTTGGAGCTCAGGCGGGTCCTAACCCCTTCGTGGCTGTCACTGCCTCTGTGACCAAGAGACTGGAGGAGAAGCAGCTCAAAGGCGTTGCAGCGATTCACACTGACGCTGTCACGAATATGAAGTCGCATGCAAGCCCCAACCCCCTTCGCCTTGATCCTAGAGAGACTCTCAAGCGTCAGGAGATGTACGATAAGATCTACAAAATGCTGGAAGGAAGCTTATATGGTAAGTTACGATGATCCTCATAACACGGCGCTTGAGCAAAGTTTGAGAATTGGAACATGAGTTGTGAACGCACGCTGTAGCTTACTTCAATTGTCGCATGCTACCATCATCATACCTTGTAGCTCGAGCATTCTACTTCAGTCCGGAGTATCTGCATCTCGTTACAAATGCACTGTTGGATTCTGATGCGTGTGACGAACGCAAGAGTACAGGCGATGATGCCTCATCGAACGCGACGTCAAAGCCAAGTCCACTACCCCAGGGGTGGTTGCAATCTCCAGCAGGCAATAGCCAGAACTCTGACACAAGATCGGGGGAGCAGGTATCCAACTCTACTGAGTTGTCGCAAGGGGAACTCGAAGAAGTGGATCCATGTTTTGATTGTGATGATGTGGATACCGTTCTCCCTCCGACGAATGAACCTTATGCTAAGGAGAAGCTTCCCCTTCTACTTCGATGCCGTGCTTATTGGACGAGTGAGAGAAGTAAGATTATGCTTTATTCTTTGTTTTGGCTCGGAGTCATCGGCTTCGGCTTGTTCTATGGTCTGACATTCTACTACGGTCCGGTCTTCCCCGTACTAGGATATTGGATCGTCTTCGCAAAGACCGCAGCGGGTGTCATGTACTGGTGCATGGCTGTAGTTTTCCTACCAGTCTGCTACGGTCTGATCGCAGCTCTACAAACGGCACATTCAGCGAGAGTATTGCTACCCTTAGCGAAGGCACAACAGTTTCATATTACCTGCGCATGCACTTTCGTGGCAGCTTCGATTGTTCACTCGTTCTGCCATCTGGCGGGTACTTTCCGAATTCTCGCAAACTTTCCTTGCTCACCCGGCACTAAATCTCCACCCTGGTGCGAACGTTCATACGTGCAGCTACTGCTCGCAACAATCCCCGGTTTAACGGGTGTTTTGCTGCTTGCCATCTTCCTTGCAATGCTTTTCACCTCAACTCAATCGTTTCGAAACCAGCGATTTCCAGTGTTCTACAGAATTCATCAGGCTTTCTTCGTCGCAGTGATTTTGCTTTGCATTCATGGGACGGGTGAATGGGTTCAAGTGACTCATGCGTGGAGGTATGTTGGCTTTTCATTCTTGCTCTATTTATTCGACCGTGGAGTCCGGATGGTTCAAGCTTTCCGTTATCGACACTTCAGACTCCTCCGTGCTCGTATCATTTGGACAAATCCAGCACATGCTGATGATGTGTTCAGAAAGGCACTCGAAGTTGCAGCAAAGGAGCGCCTGGCAAGCATGAAGACAGAGACACACCAATCCGCGACCGCGTCGGGTATGGATGGAGCACAAGCTAGCACACAAGGGCGTCAAGACGAAAGTGAACTGGTCAGCTTAAGAACAATGCTTGACTGGCTACTCTCGGCAGACAACTTAAAGCCAGCTGGAGAATCATTTGTTGTGCTCGAGCTAGCTCGCCCCCAGCCTTTAGACCGCTTTGTATTCAAAGCAGGTCAGTACGTTCTAGTGCAGATTCCATGTTTATCTCGCCAATGGCATCCATTCACCATATCCTCCTCCCCCACTGACCCTTCCGTGCTTCGGTTACACATTAAGGTAATCGGCTGGTGGACACAATCTCTTCGACGGCTTGTACTCATGAGTGCAATCAAGAAGCTCGTTTCAGGGTGCTTGGCGAGTATCGACAATACGAATAGACCTCATGCCGAGCAACGATTCACATCGGAGAGTGCGACGGTAAGCAGTGGTGGGGAGATGAGACAGTCTAGAGACAAGTTCCTTTCATTTAGTCAGGGTGTCTATCCTGGCTCAGAGACAAGCCATGTTAGTCAGCAGTGGTTACCGTTGAGCGATCTAAAAGTTCTCGATGCGGCATCTATGAGGAAACCTGTGATGGAGGCAACATCGCCGGAGTCTTCTGTCACGGGAGAGGAAATTGAAATACTGGTGAACGGACCATTAGGTGCACCCACAGTTTCGCTTCAGGCTGCAATCAAAGGCGAAGAAAGCTTCTGGACACAGATCCTGCGCCATTCCCCTATGCCTTTATTGAGTGCAATTCTGAGTCTTCCCGAAGCCCGGCTTTTTACATTTAACGAAGTATCGACCGCACCCTTCAGATGGCCTGGTCTAGGCACCCCAACCCCACTTCCCTCAACACGTGCATCAAAGTCGGCCATGATCGAGTCGCAACACGTTCAACTCGCTTTGAGACAGATGCTACTCACTGAGGAGGAGAGCGGATCCGTTGAGATCGAACCAGACCTCGGCGGAGCGAGTGAAGTTAAGGTCGGAGCAGATAATCAAACTCCTGCGCCATATCCAGCCATAGTGCACGTTTCAGGTAACGGAGGTAGCGAAAGCAAAGCACAGGCGGGTGACGATGGTGAAAAGTCGATAGAGCAGGCCCCATCGCCAACTTCATCGGGAGTCTCGTCGACCAATCAATCTTCTGTAGCCTCTTTCACAAGCTCAAGAGTGGCAAATGGAGCTAAGCGAGTCCCTGTCCAACCGCTGGATGGCTTTACCGAGGTCTCCCCAGGATGTGGTAGGATTTATCCTGATTCCCACAATCATCTCGCAGATGCACCCTTGCCTCAATCCGGATTCACTCCACGAGCAACACCAGTCTCAGCAACGGGAGTGCCAAAGACTCCTTACCAGTACCAGCATCGCTTAGAGGGGAGGTACCCTTCATCAGGACAAATCATGGTCGCAGCAGGAATTGGAGTTACTCCTTTCATTTCTGCGCTTGAGTACACTGCTATGTCGCTCCATCTGTCTCGTGCGCCAACGAAGGTGGAGCCTTTGGCTTTGTTAAAGCACGATGGTAAACTCCAGCTGCAAGTATCCAGGCAAGATGACACCGAAGGGAAGCGCAATTCTGCTGCCCAACAAGAACTCAAGTTGGTACCAACCGACGCCACAAACCCATCCCAGCCTGAGCGCGGAAGTTTGGTCACCCCTAGAGGTCCTAGTTCTACGGCATTGAGATTGAGCTCCCCACATGTATCAATGAGCGCTTCTCTTCGCGCTCCTTTCACACCCTCACGCGGTAGCACGCCTAAGATACTGACGCATCGCCGCCAACACAGCAGCAATGGCTCTAGTCTGATTTCCCCACATCATGAGCCGATGTCGCCTAGGTTGCATCCTGGTCTCGCGCTTCTCACTTGGCAGAGGAACTATTTTAACGCCATTCAACGACATCTTGTTACAAGCGCTATGCCTGTCTTGAAACCAGACGCTAAGTTAGCCTCCAAACTTGAGGCCCTCTTGCTATCCCCGCTGAACGCAAACAGCGGTACTCCTATACATGGCGTGACTAAAGCACTGCGACGCGCCGCTTCGAGCGCCATCAGAGCTGCTCGCCAACGCCACTCAAGTCGCGTATCAGCTTTGACGCCTAGTGTCCAAGAGGAATGTGGAGATTTGGAAGACCCAGTGACACCACAAAACACAGAGGATCCAGTCAAACTCGTACTCGAACTTAAGCCCAAAGTGAAAGCGACGCCAATGAAAACTGAAGAGTCACGCGTTACAGGAGAGAACAAATCCAAGGGCGCAATGAAGATTGAGGCAAAAGAAAATGGTACGACAATCGCAGCTTCAGAAAGAAATGACGTCGCATCGACCAATGCGAGAAAGAGAACGAAGAGTGTAGTGTTTGCGCAGACGTCAGAGACAATTGCAGGTGGGATCTCGGAAAACCCCGTGCCCCAACCTAGGCCCAGACGCAAGCCAACCCGCGCATTGGCACCAAAGCAAAAGCAGATTAACGCTAGAGTTTCAACCAAACGTCAGCTGACGAAGTCAGGGCACGGGACGCAGTTTGGGAAATTGTGGAGCACCAGAGGCCTGGCCATCGGGCGTGCGGATCACACTCTCTTGGAAAGGAATGCACGTCGCCTGAACCGAATAGCTCAAAATAGGAAGCAGCGCAAACAAGAGCTTGTCTCCTTGATCCAAGCAAAGCGTCGTGAAGCCAGACAAAAAGTACTGCGCCTGACAAGTTCCTCAACGAGCGTGGTGGGTTCGAACAGAAACAGCTCAGAGAGTTTGGAGAGTAGTGGTAGCAAGAATCTGAAAGTGCATGTGCCGAGTGCAGCACCACAGCACCTGAGTGAGCGCCGGGCCACTACACCATATTCCAGGCTCCTGGGATCGGCCTCTGTTCACAGCAGGGACCACGATATACTCACTGATGGGGAGCTAGTTGACTCGTCTGATGAGACGATTGGTGAAGTTTCGTCGGGTAGTCATACTGCATATGCCAAATCGCTTCGTACAGTAGGAACACAAATGTCAATGCCGACCAACCCAACAATACCTCTTGGGTTCGGGTGTCGGAGTAGCTTGGATCTTGTCTGGACCGTCAGAGAGTTCAATCATCTAACGATGTTCCATGCCATGCTAAATCACCTCATAGTCTTCTCATCATTGACACAACCGAAGCCACCAGTCTCGTTGAGCGGCAGTTATCGATCAGCGCCTCGGCAGAGTGACGCCTGCTTATCACGATGGCTGAACCCGTTGGCCGACGTTAGGTTCAACTTCAGATCTACCATCTTCATAACTTCAAAGGAACTCACGCGTATAGCAGCGGATCCCAGACCAGTTCTTCGTGCAATCAAGACCTTGGAGAGGCTAGACCCAAGTGCTCTTGCGTCTGGAGAGCGAACGAACATGACACCACGTGATCCTTCCCCTAATGGCAATACCGAAGAAACAAGGCATGATGTCGAAAGTGCGCGTAGAACCCTGAGTGCCTCCATGGATACGTTCATATACGCTGCAGACGCAGCGTCTTTACTCCTGCTTCATGGTCAGTACCTGCTTTCTAGCCTCCGCAAGGCAAATGGACGCAGCTGGCCATCACTTACACATTGGGTTCCTTGCCACGGTGAATTAACGACAGATAGTAATCGTCGAGTCTACTTTGCTACCTGGGGAACGTGGGTGATTGAGTTTGGTAGACCTGACAAGGACTTCTTCACACAATTGATGATCCCACCGAAAGGAACCATTGTGCAGTCGTTAGCAACATCACCCGAAGAGACGTACTTCGAAAGGGATGAAGGAAGTCCTCTCATCGTCCTTGGGAAGAGCACTCCTTCTCATGCTGAAGGAACCTCTCGGCAACTGTCGGCGGGTAAGCCGGTTGTCGAGATCGAAGGGGTCCGTTCGGTTTCTACGTATTGCTGCTGCCCGCGTGAACTGAGCAAGACCGTCTATGCTGCGGGACGCGATGCTATGCGGACCGAAGACGGTCTGCGCGTTTCCTTTACAAAAGAGTGCTTTTAAGAGCTTCCCCATCTCACAACCAGCGATGCAAGATCAGGACTCTCACTCGAACCCAACATCAAGCCAATTTCAGTACATTAGCTAAAGAAGTGAATGAACGAGGTCAGCATGCCAAGGGTCTCGTTGAATCAGCCTCTAAGTATACCCTAATGAATTCCTTTCGGGAATGCTTGGTATCCAAAGATCAACGGCAGTCTATTTTTCGATGGTATCCACAGCTTTCATACTAGCTCATTTCTGATTGCACCCGCTCAGCGCTCTCTGGGCGGCAACATAAACTCATGACCACTACAGCTCAAACACCAATAGTTGTATGCTTGTATTACATCAGGGTGGCAGCTGGGGTGTCGAGGAACTTGGCGGGGCCGCTAATAGTTGTGCGGTGGAGGGCGGTGCGGCATGTGGAGTCTAGCAAGGCAGAAATAGCGACCATGTACGCTTTATAATCCGCCTCAGTATGGAAAACAAGGGTAACGGGACCTTCGCCGAAGTAGCCTAGTGGATCGGGTTCGATAGATACAGCCAGGTGCTTCCTCGGCTGCAAATCCTTGGGGAGGAAGTCAACTTCGTTGATCACACGAATTGAGTGGCAGATAAAGATCCAATCGTCCGCTGCGCGTTTCTTGCTATCCCAAAACAGACCATAGAACACCAGTGAGTCATCATTGGGCATCGTGGCCTTGCGGATGCTTAGAGTGACTTCGCGAACAGAGGTATACAACGTACCCTTTGAGACCTTGGTGGCCCTGATCGGAGCACGCAGCTTTTGCAAATGCTGAATGATCTCGTCGGACAGGGGTCGATCTATAGGGTCCATAGCAGCACGCCTCTTTCTCTCAGCTTCTGCCTTGGCTTGCTCCTCAGCTCTGCGCTTACGTTCCATCTCGCGAGCCTGAGCTTCGGCTTCTTCGCGTTCTTTGCGTTCCTGTTCCTCACGTGCGCGTGCTTCCGCGAGTTCCGCTTCAAGCAGCGCAGCACGACGATTAGCTTCTTCAATTTGCTGCCGAGCCGCTACGTCTTCGACGGAGGGAAGATATCCCTGCTTATCCTCAATAGCACTCTTGGCCTGAGTCTTCGGTTTGAGAAGGTCGGCAGGAGAGAGGGCGCCCGCTGATGGTCCATGAGTTACTCCATAGCGATCCGTAGTCATCGTCTGTGACTTAACGAAGGACACGGGGCGTCTATGTCCTAACGTAATGGCTCGGATCGCGTCGTAGTTTAAATCGTACTGAGCACGGGTGGACTCATCACTGAGACATTGCTTCGCATTTGTGAGCAAAGTGAACATTGCATTCGCCTCTGGGCTCTGGTTCTTGTCGGGATGCACTTCCTTTGCGTGTTGGTTATAAGCATCGCGGATTTCCTTCATAGTAGCATTTTGGGGCACCTTAAGAATGGCATAGTAATCCGGAAGTGCATTCGGATCCTCGGTGGGCGGCAGGGTTTGGAACTGGTCCGACGTGATAGCCTGAAGCGCTGTCACCCACTGTGCCTTAACAGCCGGCGCGGGGGCCATGTACGTGCGGATGCCTTCTTTGGATTTGACATGGAAGCACAACTCAAAGTTGCGATACATGGGCAGCTGAGGATCGTTCGTAAGGATACCTTCGGATTCAAGCATGTCTTTAGTGACCTTCTTAGTCTGGTTGCGAGTGGGATCCTCAGGATCATTGCCATCACGCACACTGGTTGGCCTCTCTCCCGATGGCATCAGAAGTGGAACACAATAGTTAGGCGCTGACGAGTTAATACTTGAATACTCTGCGAGGATTTGAGCTCCCATAGCGTTGGTTACCGTGCGGACGTACACCTCCTTGAATGAACCAGTGAACTTTGTTTTCACAAGCAATGTGCCATGTCGTCCCATCTGCACCAAGCATGGAAGCTTGCTTTCTTTGAATTCAACAGGATCATACGTTTTGAAAGTGACAGTCTGAGTATTTAGAATCTCGTACACCATCGTTCGCAGTGAACAACCCTTAGCATCGTCATCCACTTGGGCATTGGAGCTTGATACAGCAGCGGCGTTTGCTTCGGGTGAGTACACATCACAAATCCACAAGCTGCGAGCTGGTGTAAAGATCTCCCAGGTGGGACGGCCATCAGGCTGAGGTGCGACACGAATGAGATGACCACCGTGCAGCTCAAACTTTTGGGTATAGCTGGGCTTGTTCAAAGGCGCACGGGCATGCTTCGCCAGTGCTTCATCATCCTTGAACAGGTACATCGTCCGACGTTTACGAGAAAGTCCAACGATGATGGAGCTGTAGGTTTTGCCATCTAACCGCACTTGGAACGTCCCAAATACGTCGATTGCAGGCTGCGCGTTGTCACGCACTGCAGCGCGGAAGGGCTCTAGATTGCCAGGGTTTGCCACAGGACCACTCGCAATGTTGGACACGGACCTGGGTAGATCCTCAGGGGCAATGCTTGCGGAGACAATCTCGTACTTGGAGGCCTCCGCCTCTTCACCCATATCCTGAGTGTCACCACGGCCTGTTCTGGCTTCTGGGTCGCGCAGTGCCGTAATCCATCCCTGATAGTCCGCGGCAGACCGCGCGGCAAATAGCATGGGAGCACGCAGCTTGCCCGTGGATGTGTCAAAGTTGATCTGGAAGCGGTGGGTGTATCCAAAATCAGGGTCGCTGGAGACCTCCTTAACCTCTGGATTCTCCTCGACTTCAATCTTACTGATGTCAACCTCGCCAATGACCGAGGCCGTGGCCGAGCGACTCACGCGGAAGCTCAGGAGGTCACCGCTGATCTCCACATAGCGTCGATTCCATTGCTGTCTCAGACGGTTGTAGAGCTTGAGATAGCCCTCTCTCTGTAAATTGTGGTAGGAATTGCGTGTGTTTAGAAGGGTTGAGTGGGGGTCAGGTGAGTACCGTACTGCGACGCGCACAGGGGTGGATTATCCAACCGAATACACGTGATGACACATATGGTCACAAGCGGCTCGAGGCAGCGAGAGCATACACCGAAGAGCAACGTACTCTAGTTGCCATTCCAACTCTTAGTCGGCTTGGGCCTAGACGGGACGGGTGAGTGCGTGTGGGATATCAGGAATTAAGCGATATACAGGAGACTACACATTGTACACAAGTTTGCAGGACCTCACACAGGCAGCAATACCGCGTTTTCATCATTTTTCCGTGTTTCCACTCGGTTCCTTTGCCCGAATTGTCTGCGGAGTGGTGGATAGAGTTATGTATGACTGGTCGCGAGCTGGATTTTCGCCCACGCTTTGACGACGAACCCACATCCAAATGATATGATACACGACAAATAGATCCTGCAGGACGACTACTTCGCAGATGTGTGTGTGTCTAGCGCGCTATGTCTGTGTTGATGGAAGGAGTCGAATGCCATTTCCAAACTCGCGCGTCGGTCACAGCCACCATGGTCATAGCTATCTCAGCTAGACCCATAACTCACGGCCACGTTTTCGTCGGCTGGAATACCGCCTGCTAGGCGCAGTATACTGTCACAGACGCAGTTCTCGTGTCAGCATCTGTGCTTGACTGAAGCAGGCGTCGGAGTTGTTTCGGGAGCAGGGGTGAGGAAATTCAGGACACGGGGTGCTGAAATACTCAAGAAGCTCAGAGGTGGGAATAATGCATTGCATGAGTTTTTCTCAGGATATAATACTGTCTGTGTGATTTCAAGTACATTTTCGAGGCTTGTGCTCCGTGTGCAATGAGAATAACATGCTGTCTCGGGTCCAGTGTCGTTTGCACGCACCCGAAACGCCGGTACTGAAATCCCTCGCCTCGTGCTTACTTTGTTCCAGGTCGTTTCTTGTCTCCGTTCTAGCTATGGGAGGTGGGCTTTCGTCCCGGTACGCCAAGCTCGCCCCTTCGGTTGATATACCCTTCCACGTGCCAGGTACGTAATTCTCTAGTCGCCCTGTTAGGTGGCAACTGACCCATTTTTCGAACTCGTTGGAGGAGGAAATCGGCGACTGGAAGCGGGGCACACGCGTCATGGGCGCTGCTAGCTTTGCTGCATGCAGGACTAGTCGACCCGATGGCCTTCATCCAACGCGCAGTTGCTGACTCATATCCAACCCCTTCTACCCAACTTGACCTACCACGATGGAATACTCACATCTTCTACCCCCTTTCTATCCTTTCCCTCCATCACCAACCTGACACACCGTGATTCATTCGCCATTCAGCCAAGGCGTCACCAGAGGAGGCCAAGGACATCGCATACTGGAGCCATTTGATTCAGGAGGGCCGCAATCACATCCGAGATCTTCAAGGCTATCCTGGTGCGCTGAAAGCTATTCAGAAGTGCCTCACCACCCGTCTACCTGAGGATGAACTAGAGGCGCTGGACAGCCTGCATGTGTGTGTCAGTCAAATCTACAAGCTACATCAGTACACGCAGAGGGTCCGTGACTCAATTCCCGCTTTACTCCACTCCTTACTGCATTCGGCCTGCCAACAGGTGTACACAGGACAAACTCCATACTCGGCGACTGCAACATATCCCAAGAACTTCACCAGTTCCAGTCATACTCGCGGAGACGTCTACACAACGCTTGTGCAGAATGTTTTCGAACGCAGGCCCGCCACAATACGCATTCTAGTTTCACTATTTGCGCTAGCAAACGACTTTGATGCGCTCCGAGCAGAAACGTCCACTCTTTCGAACGACTGCAGTTTCTACAGGCGAATTCTGCCCAAATACCGTGGACACCCAGCGACGAGCCATCTTACCATGCAAGACGAGGATGTGCTCGAGATGCAGCCGTTCATTCAGAACTACGCACCGATGGCCGCCGCAATTCAGCAAGGCTTCAAGAAGGCCGTGACATCCAAGGGGTACGACCTCACAGCACTCGCATACGCATATGACCAATTGTATGGAACATCACTATATTCTCAGATTATCTCCTCCAATGCCGCTACGACGAGTCCATCCAGCTCAGCTCATCCTGGTGGTCCGGTACCCCCTCCACGACCAACACGACCAGCACCTCCGATACCTGCACGTACCCCAGCCACCATGGTACATGGTGCCACCAAAACACCCCAATCACAATCTCATCTGGAGTCACCTGAGCAAAAGCAGTCCGAGCACGCGTCTTCACCTTTGACCAATTCAACCGTCAAACAACCACCCCCCATCTCGGATCTCCAGACTTCACCGGTTTCGCTTTCTTCCCCTGAATCGACCCACAACCTTGCATCAGCCCAGGAGAGCACACATTCATCACTACCAGCAGCAACCACACATACGGCTACCCCAGCAAGCAATCAACCCGAATATGAGGGCGAACGATACTCATCTAAAGTAGGATCGGTCAGTTGCTCGAAATCGCAAGGGGGATGTGGATTTTTGGTGGAGGAGTTCTTGGCGATTCTAGCAAACAGCTGCCACGAATATATGCGTGTGATTATTCTAGGAGGCAAGCCCCTCACACCCGCAGGAAGCACCAACAAGGGCGGGTTGGTCACTACACCGACATCGATTACCGTCCCAACTCTCGACACCGCGACGAAGAGCGAGGCTACTCGCTTGGCTTCCATGACAATGTCGTATGCTGCAGCATGCTACGACGCGGTTGTTGAGAGCTCTCAGACGATGAGTGTTTACAGCTCGAATTCGATGGTTCGAACTGAAGACATTGCAGGTGTGTTGAAGGGGTTGCAGGGTGATCTGCGAGGCCTCTTCAACTTCATGGCTTTCCACACTCCCACGAAGAGCAAATTCGATCCAGAATATATGGATTTGGAATAAGTTGCTCAGCATGTAAATACCTAACTCTTGCACCACCCGCACATATTGTTTCGTGTGTATATGTTCATTCTGATCATTTCAGGCATAAACATGTTGAATCTTCAAGCAGCTTAGTCAGCAAAGCATACGGGAGTACCAGTTGATCAATCGAATATGAAGGGGCGCATGTCTTAGGAGCAGCGATTGCGCAATTGGCGGTAATGGCAATTCATTGTTTATGGAATTGCGTCAACAGTCGGAAGTAGGATATGGACATTCATCGAGGCTAATCAATCATGGGTCCGGGGAGTTATAACTTAGCTAAACTGTGAATAGAAACAGAACAAACAAACCTACAGGCTTATCAACATATCACATCGGATTTCTTTCGGGGAGATGCATACATGAAATTAGAGAGAAGTGTACGTAAGTGCGAGGCATTGTGATGACCAAACATCATCCGTTGTAGGGCACGTAGCTTATGGGTGCAGGTGCCTCTTGAACATGGAATACTTGAGGTCATCGTTGTGGTAGCCCTTCTCTGCAATCACCTGCAAGTAGTCGCTCTCGCTGATCGTGAGCATGCACTGAAGCACTTCATTACGGAACTTGAGCAGGTCAAGATCGGTTTTCATTTTCTCGATTTCAGCAGGCGTCAGGTTGCCATAGGGAACTACGGGACGTACGTTGCCGTTCTTGTACGCTTGAAGCTCGGCAGCTGTCTCCTCATACTTGTCCCTCCACGCCTTGGCTTCTTGTTGAGCCTTCACAAGCTCCGTCTGCAGACGGGTCAGCTCGGCATTCATCGCCTGTGTGGCGCCTTGGGCCTACAATAGAAGACGACATAAAACATGTGGTGGAAAAGTCAGAGGCGTGAGCGCATGCATATCCAGGTATGAAGTGGATTCTGGGGTCATGGGTTGTCATGATGTGACCAGTTCAGGGCGGGGGATCCCTGGTTCGCATGCGATCTCGAAGGGATCGAATGAGAGTCATGCAAGCGTTTCAAGCATCGAGTAGTGCTTGTTGCGTGATAGCACACGCCTCGGAACCATTCTTGCGCGGTCCTTGAGTGGACGTACCTGCCAGACACCCTCATCGAAAAGGTGAGCCTGAGCACCAGGAAGGCTGAGCGAGGGGTTGTGCTTGCCCAAATCGGGCTCGATGGGGGGAACCTTGTGTCCGAACATAGATCTATAATTTCGGAGTGTGCGAAAAGCAGGAATCCACGCGAATTAGTCATGCATGCGACATACGTGGCGTTATCCAGTGTGATGGTTACTCCCATCAGCCTCGAAGTTTCGTTCTAGTTCTTGGGACTTGTATGCCACGCAGAATGGATGTTCTCGAAAATTTGAAGGCATACTCGAAGTTCAAGCGCAATTTCGAAGCAGTATTAGCGATTTATACGCGACGTGGCACCCGTAAAAGCTGCGATTTCTCGTCTTTTCCAATCTGACAAGCGTTCAAAAATTTGAAAGTTTCAGCTCCACTTGTGAACATAGTACGTGTGCAGAGGGTTGGACGGGGCGTCGTGACGATATATGAGTCAGTTATATCAACTCAGCTCATAGAGAGCAGTCAAGCGGTGTAATTTTCATATTTTCGGCGATTTTTCAAGTGTCGGTGATTGTCGCTCACGCATGATATCACCTCGAAATTTCTCTCTTGACCATCCATCAAGTCGAGAAGAGGTCTGCTCGCGTGGAGATAAATATGCGTTTTTGAGGCCATTGCCGGAAGGGGCTCGGGACGATTTGCAGTTGATGCCCTTGGCACCTAGTTGTGATGTGCATTGGCACGCGAAACACTTCAGGAGTGAGCCCAAATCCCCCTATTTTACTCGTTTTATGCTGATATCCATCATCAGAGATACCTCGAAATATGGTTTCGGCATGATTTCACGTTTTAGCCAGGTTGGATGGACAAAATTATCCTCTCGATTAGTTGAACTCATCGCTATACGCTGTAACCTTTACCTATATTGCACGGTCACTCCATCCAGAGCACCCTCTTTTTCGTCATGTTCTCCCAGTCGAAAGAGCTCAAGGGTCTGTCGAACTTCATTACGGACATCCGCAACTGCGACACCAAGGAGCAGGAGCAGGCCCGTGTTAATAAGGAGTTGGCGAACATCCGAGCCAAGTTCACCTCGACTGACAAGCTCACAGCGTATGATCTTAAGAAGTACGCATGGAAGCTCGTCTACATCCAGATGCTCGGGTATGATCTCGACGTCGGGCACATGGCAGTGATCAATATGACGGGCTCAAAGGTCTTCACCGTGAAGCAGGCGGGCTACCTCGCTGTCTCCCTCATTTTCAACGAGAGATCCGAAATCCTTCGTCTTATCATTGGCATGCTCAAGAACGACCTTCAGTCAAATAATGACCAGATCGTCTCCCTTGCCTTGCACTGCATTGCAAACATTGGTGGTAAGGAGTTTGCCGAGTCTCTCGCAACGGATGTCCAGCAGGTGCTTTTCTCGGCCCGGTCTCGCAGCATTGTCCGCAAGAAGGCTGCGCTTGCTCTCCTGCGCTTGTACCGCAAGAACCCCGATGTCATTCCTGACGAAGATACCTTCCCGCCAAAAATGCTCTCTTTGTTGGATGATAACAATATCGGTGTTCTTACATCGATCACATCGCTTCTCATTGGCGTCTGCTCCCACACCACCCGTGGCTTTGAAGTTGAGGCACCAATCAAGCTCTCGGCCATCTTGTATCGCCTCGTTTTCTTTGATGCGCAGAGCCCTCAAATCCGTTCTGTGTACAAGTACTACAACACGCTTTGCCCATGGCTTCAGGTCAAGGTCCTCAAGTTGCTTCAGTACTTCCCACCATCCAATGACACTGCATCGAACACGCGTCTGGCACAGTCTCTTAACAAGATCATTACGGGCACTCAGATGACTCGCAACGCGAACAAAAACAACGCCGATCACGCCATTTTGTTCGAGGCTGTCAAGCTGGTCATCCACCTCGCTCGCTTTGGCAACACGCAGCTCGCGGACATCACCGTTAAGACCCTATGGAACTTCATTCGTTCCACCGATCTTAACATGCGCTACCTCGGTTTGGAGACTATGGCAAAGATGACCCTCTTCACTGATGCGCTCCCCGCAATCCGTGCCCACCAGTCGCTCGTCATCAATCTCTTGAAGGACCCAGATGTTTCGCTTCGTAAGCGCGCCATCGATTTGCTCTTCGCTGTTTGTGATCGTAGCTCCGTTGAAGAAGTCGTAAACAACCTCCTCGACTTGCTTCGCATCGAGCAAGTCGAGTACCGTGAGGAGCTTGTCCTCAAGATCGCTATTCTCGCAGAGTCTTTTGCTCCCAGCCTTACCTGGTATGTTGACGTCGTCATTCAGCTTCTCTCTGCAGGCGGAGCATTCATCTCCGATGATATCTGGTATCGTGTCGTCCAGCTCGTTGCGAACAACGAGTCGCTTCAGGACTACGCATCTACTAAGTGTTTCGAGGTGCTCCGTGATCAGGCTGGCTTGCACGAGAACGGCATCAAACTGACATCTTACATCCTGGGTGAGTTCGGTCACACGATTCGTGATCCTACGATCACTGGTGAGGCAATTTTCAACGTCATGATGAACAAGTTCCGAACTGCTTCGTCTTCCACCCGCGGCCTAATGCTGACCTCTTTCGCCAAGATGTTTAACTCATACCCCGAGCTCGTTGGTCCCATCGTGAGCGTTTTCGAGTCCTGCAAGACTTCCATGGATCCTGAGCTTCAGCAACGTGCTGTTGAGTACCTAATGCTTTCTCGTAAGCCCGACCACATTGCTAAAGAGGTTCTTAACCTCATGCCACCATATCCAGAGAAGGAGAATACCCTCTTGCGCACGCTCCAGAAGAAGACCAAGTCATCTGCTGATCGCGATGTTTGGAGTCAGACGTCACCTGTCGCTGCATCTGCGTCTACCTTGAGCGGCGGAGCGACCCCCGAGGCCTCTGCTGAACCTGAAGCTGAACCTGAGGCTGTACCTGAGGCTGCTCAGGCACCACAACAAAACACCTCCTTGGATATCCTTGGATCCTTGCTTGGCACTTCGACCCCAGCTGCTACTCCTGCTGCACAGCCAGCTGCACCAGCAGCATCCATCGGCGGCCTCGCCAGCTTGCTAGATGTTGCCTCTGCTGCGCCAGCATCATCGGCTGCGCCTGCTGCATCTGCTGGTGGAAGTGGCCTGTTCGACATCTTCGGTGCTGCCGCTACTCCTGCGCCCGCAGCGGCCGACCCTGTTGTTCCGGCTGATGCTTATCCCAAGCAGCGTCCCACGCAGATCATCGATGTGCTTCGAGGAGAGTCCGAGATTATCTACCAATCCCCGGTGCTCTCTATCGCCTGCCGCACTCAGACAGATCCCACTGCTGCGCATACTGTACGTATGGCGCTTGTTGTCGCAAACGATGCATCCTACCCACTTCAGAACGTGGTTCTTGAGCCTCCCGGCCAACAAGAAATCTTGGCTACTGAGATCAAGCAGGACAGATTTGACACCATTGCGCCACAGTCTCAAGAGCGTTTCTTGATCAAATGGACCGCGCTCCGCCCATTCGAATCCCCACCGTTCATTGTGCTTCACTTCTCACACCCCGCTGGTCGTGAGAGCCTAACCCTTCGCGTTCCTGTTCTCATTGCGAACTTCTTTGCAAAGCGCATGCTCAGGGCAGAAGAGTTCAATGCCGGCTTCTCGAAGCTTGCAAGTCAGACAGTGAAGCGCTTCGAGCTGGGCACGACTATCACCCCGGAGAGCGTCAAGACCTTGCTTGAAAACTGTTTCCGAATGCACATTGTTGACGGTTGCGACAGCTTCCCTGGTAATGTTTATGCGGTCGGCCAGTTCACAGCACTCAAGCCCTCCGATGGATCCTCAGTTACTATTGTGACCTGCCTCAAGATCGAGACGCGCCCCAATGTTACGCAGATTCGTGTCACCTGTCACTCTGCTTACGCGCAAGTCGGCTCTGCGATTCTCAAGTGCATCCAACACGTCTTCAAGGGCACCCCTATCGAACAATAAGCGAGTGGGACGCATACATCAGTACGTGCTACTACTCGTCTGTAAGCAGCCCACACATACGATGCGATCGACACAACATGACATTCCAAAATACCACGCTCCACATTATCGCACAACTCATGACAATAATACATCACAGTCCCACAGTTCACTTTCCTTTTTACAAAAACTGTCTATCATACATAGTGGTTGTATGTACTGAAAGGAAGCCAGTCTTGCTAATTACAATATACGTATGGGTAAAAGAAAACGAAGCAAACATAACAAGGGCTCATTAGGTGTTAAACATGGCAGTTAATGAAACAAAACCTTCATCGTCGGGTTGTGTTTCGCAAGGTATGCTCTACTATGGCCTGCCCTCGAGTCTTTGTCGGCGATGCGGCCGAGTTGAGGCTTATCGATGAAAGATGACTATCTACACTTGACGAGGATACAAATTGCGTTCGAGGGCTTGATGGAATCTGAAGGTCACTTGTCGTCAGCACAGTCGTCGCTGATTTCGTGCTGGCGATTAGGCTCGCCAACTTCTGTTCCAGTTTTGCCATGTCACCACTTCGGGCAGCTTCGGAGAGCTGCGCATACTCGACGAAACGCAAGGCATTCTCAGCGCGCGCCCTTTCTAGCTCACGTTCAGCATTTCGCAGCTTCCTCTCTAATTCCCTATTCTTGGCCTTCTCGTCCTTAAGTTGGCAGAGTGTCTCTGCATAGAAACGCTGGCCCAGAAGATTCGTCGCGGGAGTAATATTTGCATATGTCAAGACCTGAACTAAATGGCTAATGAAAACATTGTCCACGTCTGTTAGCGTCAGTGGGGTATACTTGGGATGATTTGATGACTCGACATGTTCCTCCTCCAGGGCGTCCTCTGTAGCAACATCTTCAAGCATGCCAGTATGATCTAGGAGCACTCCTTCACCGACCACGTCGTGACTGATAGCTTGGGTGTTAGGTATGGCAGCAGAGGGATGCACAGGCGAGGTTGCAAGAGGACGGCTAGATTTGCTTCCTTGAACGGGTTGTGTTCGTCGCATGGGGCTAGTCTGTGGACTCATTTTGGATTCACATACATCGATCTCCACTCTCCTTACCATATCAACAATTGCTGCACCATAAATGAGGTTCTCTAATTTCTCGTTCATCTCACGCAGCTGCTTACTCCGATGACAATCTTCGACCAAATGGTTCTGGGACTCAAGCAACATTCTATACTTGTAGTTTTCGTTCACAGTGCGTGCGGCATGCGTAACCACCTCGACTGCGAGTTTCGGAACCTCTGACAAGTGCGAAACAAGCATACTTTCCACCTTGGATGGTTGTTGGGCGTGGGCTATCTCGGTCGTCATTTTTGCTTCCTCAGGCTGTGACAAGGTAGAGGCTTCAGGCGCCGATTCCTGCATCTCGGACACAGTGCGCTCAAGTTCATCAACCTTACCGCTCAACTTCTGTGTGGCCGCCAACGTTGCATCCGCTGCCTGAGGCCCGCGGCTTGCATCTGCATCGACCAAGAGTTGAATACGTTCTGCGACGGAAGCTAGGGTGATTTCCCTCGTCGAACGTGCTCCAGACACGTGGTCCACAAGCACACTGGACGTAGGATGCAAGTCACCCATCACTATTCGCTTAGTTCTCCTTTGCTCTTCATTTGCGACGGGCGCTTCGCCGGTGTCCTCGCTCTCGCTCGAGTTCTGTCCTTCGAGATTCTTTGCACTGGGGGATGCGGTACGTTCCGAAGCACCCCTCTTCACTCCCTGTGCTGATGGCTTCTCAGTAGCATTTTTGGTCACAGCCTTCTTGGCAGTGTGTGTTGGTTTTGGAGCATGTACCGTGCCCACTCGTGCGACCGGCTCATCACCCATGACCGTGGCGGAAGTCACACTCCGATGCGCGCCAACTGGAGTCTGAGCACCGGGCTCGGCGAGATGGCGATGCTGGTCCACAGGCTGAGCAGCGCCCGCCGTGAGTGTCGCGAGAGGCTTCCGCGCCTTCGACATGCGTCGCTAGACTAGGGGTGGGTCATAGGCCGTGCGTACTGCGCCGTAAGACATCATTCCTATGTTAACAAAAAAGGGCGCGCTTTGGGTCTTTGGTTCGTAGGGACTCATAGCTACGATGGTTGGGGTATCCTCACACTTTTTACTGGAGCAAATGTTGTTACCACGCAAAACCTAATCTAACACCAAGTTTCTCACCCGGATCACATCATGCAACACGCCATTTGCGCTTTCAGTAAATCAACACTGCACTGAGAAATTAGGGCGCGAAATTCGAATTTCAAAATTCCCGGGCCAGGACGGAACCCGCGGTGCAGGACTGAGGCGGGAAAGCGCTGAGGGCGCGCACTGGACTCTCGACTGCGCGCAACCTCGAGGATGAAGTATGAGGTGAGCAGCATCACCTCAGTGCATCAGCAGTGACTGAGGTTGGGTTTCTAGAGTTCCCTTTCGGGTTTCAAGCGGATGAGGACGACATGCAGATCGTGTCGGCATGTGTTCCATGGGAGACATGATATGAGAGACATCGACTGGGGTGGATGGTGATGCACGAAACGGAAATTAGATCAATAATTTATTCAAAATGGGGAAGTTGCGAAATCCTAAGAGCCCACAGGGGTATACAAGGTTCAAAGTCATTCGAGCCAAAACTAGAAGAGTGCCTCACGACTAAGAAGTCGTTCAAGTTGCCGCTCCTGCGCCACCTCAATCTCACTGCGCCTGCTTTGTAAGCGGACTGAGGGCGTGGTGTCCGATGGAGGTGAAGAGGAGGCTAGCGAAGCATCTCCAAGCTGCGAATGACAGTCTCCAGCCAAAGATTCACCAGATTTTGGCACATCGCCCACCGGCGGCCGGCTACTTTCATTGGGTTCATGATGACTCACAGCTTGGATCGATTCCGCAGCACATGGGCTGCTGGGTGTTTCCAGGTTCAACACCTGAGGATGTAGGGTGGGTTCGCGGCCAGATGACGATTCAGAGTCATCAATCCCGGGTGTCAGGATTCCTTCAAGGCTGTTAGTCGCGACAGGCTTACTTGATGGCAGTCTCCCGAGTATCTCATCCTCAAGTTTAAACAGACCTTCGAGTTCTGGGATGGTTGTAGGAAGACCTTTCAGATCGGATTCTGAATGAGTATACCCTTCGGGCGTCTCATCCCCAGATGCTGCTGGATCTTTCTCCACCTCAGGCGTATGCCTCTCGAGGACACGCTTCAACGTTGCGATTCGGCGCTGCACGAGCTGTTGAATGAGCGAAACAGCAGGACCACCTGGTGGCTTGGCATCTTGTTTCGAATTAATTGTTTCTCGCAGCGACAAGAGAGTAAGCTTCAAGCTCAAGTCATTCTGCACAAGCAGTGCTCGAAGTGCGCGGTCCAGCGCTGTCGAGGCAAATTCGTTCAGTGCACCCAGCGAGAAAGTTAACAGAGACGGGAGCGGCGGCAAGCGATATGTGTCGAGCTCAGCATTCGCGGCGGCGAGAACCGCGCTCGCCGATAATAGACCTGATTGTCTGGCGGAGTTCAGGTGGGCCGGATACATTGAGCTAAATGAGGTCGTCAGAACTGACTGCTGCCGTGTAAGGTTGGGAAGACCGGGTGACATCGAGGCGAATTGGTTCGAAAGCGAAGTGCTCAGTGCTACAGTAAGCTGCTCCGCTAATGCGAGTTCGTGTTGAGCATTAGCAGTGAGGAAGGTCGTTGCAAAGAGACCAACAACCGGAGAATCGATGCTCTGACGTTCCGGTGCACTTGGCGAAGCCAGGGCATTCGAGTTGAAAGTGTTAATTGGTACGGGTGAAGGAAGCGGGGATAAGGCCGCCAAGGCGAGGCGCAAAGGTCTTGCCGCGCAGTAGGATAGGTCCGAACTTCTTGGAGAGAGAGATGAGCCACCTGAGTCGTGTAACGATGCAAGATTATGCATGAGCATCTCAGGGGAGGATACCTGACTTCCTCGCCTGCCATTCGACTTGCTGGTCTTTGGCAGCATGGTCCTCGATAGTTGACTTGAAAGTATCCAACATAAAATCAGTTGTCGGCGAACAGCGTCTAACCAAGGGAAGGACCTAAGCTGATGCTCTGCAAAACTACTCTGAGTTGCACGTGAAACCAGTTTCTTCAAATCGTGACTAGATAGGAGCAGGCGCTGCGCCTCTGGATGAGCTACAACCGGCTGACATAAGGTAGGCGTGGGTCCCTCACGCTCTACACTTCTTAGGGCCAATGGAGCACTCATTAGTTTGTGCCAGGCTGCACCCAAAGGATTTAGGACCCTAGACACATGCGTAAGGTTCATTTGCGGATCGATCCACTGGAGCTGAGCGCATATGGCTGCGGTTCCAGTGTCCTTCGGGAAGAGTGATGGGTCACCTAGGGGCCATAAGGCATCCCTGGAGTACAAGCTGTGGATGGGGCGTGCCTCAGAAGATTGTCCAAAGTTCGCCGGATCATAGCATAAGAAAGGGGAACTTACCAGTCCCGCACTAGTGATGCACCTGGCTGTAATGTTTTGCCACTCATGACGATCGGAACCAACAGGCTGGAACTGGTTGCTTTGGTGCACGATCAAGGCCTGTAGGTTCTCTGGCCCAGAGCGCCCTTGAGATTGCTCAGATGGTGTTGATGCTACGAGTTGGGAATGTGCGTGCTGCGTTGAGAGTCGTTGAAGATCTGCAAACAGTTCAGGCATGGGTCCTGCCAGTGTGCGCTGACCACTGGTTCCAGCGACTGGGTTAAAAACCTCATCTATGCTCGATGCTAAGGCGTGCAAAGGCTCAACACTCATGGAGTCGACGGATTCACGCACTTGGCTGAGCTGAGTATCAACACCCAATGACAACATCAGCCGCGCGACACTCGTAACAAGTTCCTCATACTGTGGCAGGGGCGTAGCAATAATCGATGTCGCATGCGCTGCAGCATCATCGCTGCTATCTGACGTTGCCGGGTCATCCCCAAGTTGTCTTCTCAAGGCCTTGGGTGTAGCGTCGTCACACACGGATATTGTTGGAGTGTTGTCGGATGAGCTCCTAGGCGCATTCATGAGGAAAACTGCCTCACGTAACAAGCGTTGGGCGAACTCTTGTCTGATCTGATCCTTTCGATGAATTATGGCAGTCTTCATCCACAGTTTCTCAATGTCGTCAAACAACGACTGTGTGGGGAAACTCTCGGGAAGTTGAGACTGGGTGGGACTGGTGTTGCGTCTGCAGCGCTGAGTGGCTCCACCAGTGTCCTGAGGAGATAAACTCTCAACATCAGCGGGATCGGAGTCCGTACTCTCATCAATGCTATCGTCGCTGCCATTAACATCATCGTCGCTCAACTCAGAATCCGAGTCATCTTCTGATATGCAGTTGATCGCAGTCTCAGCGTCATCTACGGATGTGCGGTTCTTCGCCTGTGCACGAACTGCATAGTTCCACTGAGTATGCTTGCCATCAGAGCTTTCCTGGACAAACTCGGCAGAGAATGGGGTCTTCGAGGTGCTCTGAAGGTCCAATGCAATGGCATTGAGCACGGATGCGATTGCACTCGTGGTCTCCATCGCTTCGTCATTGGCATTTGCAGTTTCACTCGCCCACATGAGCTCGCTCGCACAAGCATTTACTTCTTGAAGTAGTGTGGATGACAAGATCTGGGAGTAGAACAGCGGGGAGCCTCTATTACCCGACATGATCACTTGCGATTTTGCGAGGGCACTGAGTGCGGTTCCAAGCGTATGAACCGTAGCAAGCCGCTTACCTCGGGCAGCAACGACCCGAGCTCGTGCTGCCGATAGTTCACGTCCAACTGCGGCGAGTTCGATCGCAGCATTCTTCCAGTCCATCGCAAACTTCCGGATCCCAGTCGAGGCGACACGAGCGAGCTCCGTCATACGGATGGCGAGTTGGGCTGCCTTTGCCACAGTTCTCTCGTCGACATGGGATACATTCGTACTCATAGACTTGAGAATCCGACGGTATTGGGTCCGGGCCGACACATGAGCGGCTCGTCTCAATGCCTTCCCAAGTTGTGCTGCGGATGTCTCGACCTCTGCACGCTTTGTTCGCAAATCTTTCTCCAGTTGATCCCGTTGTTGAAGCGCAGTGTGGAGTTCAGTGCGAACCTCCACCATGGACATGCGGAATCTTCTCAGCGAGGCTGCGACTTGAGCCGCAGCGAGAACTGGGACACGAATACTAGAGCTGATCTGAGCCAGGGTGTTCGTCAGCGTGTACACAGCGCAGCGGGCTTTCAACGGATGTAGTAAATGACCACCCCCTTCGGTGAGCGGCTTGCCAGACTGCAGATCACCTGCCGCAGCTTTACAGATGGACGCTGCATGACTCGCCTCTTGGGCTAGATGTTGAAGGCTGCGCTCGAATTCACGCTCACTTTCAACATCGAAGGTTTGAGTACTTTGTTGCATCTTCAGCAAGCGCTCTTGCAACGCTACCAACTCCTCATTAGGTTGCGCTAGCATGCTCTGGAACACACTCTGCATTCTTTCCACAACTGAGGTAATGTCAGACATCTCGCTACCTAGTGTGTGAATCAAGTCCAAACTGACCCGCAGGGTCTGGAGAACGGACTCAAGAGAGGGACAGTTCTCGATTATTTGGGTCAGCTCGTCTGTGCACTTGGAGAAGTTGCTGTCGCTATCAGCGATAATGCTGCTCGAGGTGAGAGGGGTTCCATTTTCGCGATGGCTGCGGATTGTGTCAACAAGCCGTTGTGCATCCGTGAGGATAGCGTTCAGCACCGGTTCTGCACGTAAGAGGCCATTCTTCAGCTCGAGGAAGCCTGGAAAACGTGCGCGCTCAGCATCTTGCAGTTGTTGTCTTTCCAATGCAGCTTCACGCTCACGCTCCAAGGCAGTTTTGAGCTGATCTATTTGTTTTTCAGCTACACTTAGGCGAAGGACCATATCATCACGCACCGATGATTGAGTCATGCCAACAAGCACAGCAGTCTTTCCTGCAGCAAATAAACGGTCATGCTCTTCACGTTGCATGCGTTCGAGCTCAGCTCGCAGGTGAGCGCACTCACTTTTGGTTTGTGCTAATTCTGTGCGAGCGTTGGATAGCGCCTTCTGTGACTCCAATAGCTCCATTCTAAATCGATTACGCTCAGCTTCCAATGCACTTGCGCTGAATCCATCTATCGGTGGGCGACTATCTATGTCGCCAGACATTGCACCTGTCAAGGAGTTCAGCTGCATTCCGCTCTTCAAGGTTGCGATTTGCGTTAACGCATTAAACAGCTCTTCCCGCGTCACTGCATGCGCGGTCTTTGCTGCGGAGACAGCCTTTGTCTCCGCTGTCAGATTGGCCTTTACGGTAGCCAGTTCAGAGGTCAAGCTCTTCTCCTTTTCGGTAAGCTGATCAATTAAATCTTGCCGAGCCTCGCTCTGGGCTTTCGCTTCCGCGAGCTGTGTTTGTAGCGACAAGATTGTGTTTTCAGCTTGCGTCAGCGCCTCCTCCTTCGATGTGAGCTCCGCACGCTTGTCCAGGGCTTCCACGCGAGATGCTCTAAGTTTCTGTGTGATAAGCTCCAGGTCACTTTCAGTGCTCTTCAGCTGTTCTGACTTTGCGATCAATTGGCGCTCAAGGCGCACTTTCTCGCTACTTAAGTGAGAGATCGTCTCCTTCAACGCTTGAATTTCGCTTTGTAGGCGCGCATTCGACTGTTGCAATTCATTCAAATGCTCTTCGTTTTCAGTCAGCTTTGCCTCGAGAGCAAGGATGTTCTCTACGGCGCGAGAGAGAGCCTCGGGAACATGTTTTGCGATTTCGGGGGAGAGGGGACCCGCAGGTGCGGGACTCGGAACTCGTGATACTAACTGAGAGGAGTGAGCAGGGCTAGCAGGGAAATCTCGTGTCTCATGCGGAATTGCCATGGAAGTATCCTCGAGGAGAGCAGGGCCCGACGCAGCAAAACCAGACTTCTTCCGTGGCGATTTGGGATCGGCTCGCGACTCTTGGAAAAGAAAGCCACTTGCCGTCCGTCGATGCCTTGAAATCGGGGCCGGCTCGGGCTCAAAAACCTCTTTGGTATTGACATGTAACCCAGCCGTTGCATGACTAGCATGACTCCCTCCAACACTTGATGTTTCAACATTGCGACTTTGAGCCGACCCATTAGACTGTGTGTCAAATCGATCATGTATCTCTACTTGAGATTGCTTAGAGGGCAAGGGGGGCTGCTGGTGTTGCTGCACAATCGTACTCACCCTTCTCAGAAGCTCAACTGTCTGGGTGACTTCAGATGTCTTCGTCAGACCCGTCCGTGACGGTCGATGCGCTGGCAGGACGGTAGCAGGATGGATTGCTGGTTTGAGCTCTGGCGATGTAGCTGAGGGCTCGACAACAACAGAAAGCGTGGCTATGGGTCGCGAAGATTGCTGAGTACCTGGCTGAGGTGATGTGGCTTCATCAGCGAGCACACGCGCAGTTGCCGCTTCTCGTTCCACTGAGGAGACATGATGCCGCAGGCGCTCCTGTTCGGAGCCCACTGATGCGTCGGTCAGGCGCTTATCCAGCATCGGCTCAGTCCTCTCGCTTGTGTCTTTAGACTCCAAAGAAGGATCCTCAGCCTGTCTTCTCAAAGTATGTGTCAAGTCATGTGCCAAAACCGATGTTGAATCTGGGGAAGTCTCGTCGGGCAATAAAGATGGGGCAATACTGGAGCGCATGCTCGAGTTTTCAGGTCCACAAACGGTAGTAGTAGAAGTAGAGTCCTCTGCGTTAGGGAGCTGTGTGTTAGATTCCGAAGGGGCTACTGCCAGTGTCAGGACACTACCAGTCATTTGTGGATCTTCCAGCGTTGTTGGAAGAGTGCTAGACTTATTGGCTTTTCCACTAGAGAACATCTCGAGTGCAGTCATTGCGGACATACTCCTTCCATGACGGCCTTTTCTCGGCGAGCCACCGGCCGCTGAATTCGGAGTTCGCGAACCAGAAGACGCCAACTCCACATTGTCGTTATTATCCGGCTTATTATCACGTGATAGGCTTGGCTGAGCATCCATGCTCTGAGGTTCCATGCCCCTGAGCCATTGCCTTGTAAAATCCATCAATCGAGTCTTCCGATCCACAGGGGTTTCCTGAGAGCGCAACCATTGGACGATTTCCTGAAGATACTGTTTCTCGCTCATCGGCAGCGCGTGAATAGTCTCTGCCAATATACTCTGCAGCCGAATCGTTGCGGTCCGGTTGGTGCGGAGCTTATGCCGGAGTTTCCTGATTATTTTCAGACTGGATGTGTTGGTGGATATCGAAGAATCGTCGGGAGTTGGCGCGGAGGTTGGTTCAGCATGCCTTTCTGGAACCACTGGTTGATGTTTGCGCTTCGCGGATCCTGATTCCTGATCGGATAGCTCATGTTCGCTCGACCCAAACGATACACTATCATCGGCCATCTCTTCATCAGAGTCCTGACTTGAGTCTTCACCGGATCCACCTCCGACCATTGCCTGAGGTTCACTTGCGGTATCCAATATGCCATCACGAGCTGCGGCTGGTTCAGGCTCGGCCAATGAAGCTCTGCCTTCGGCACGAGACTTGAGGCTCTCGGCTACTGTGGATCCCCTATGGACTGCAGTGGGCGATTCGGCATCTTCCTTCTCTGCTGGAGAACTGCTGGAAACCTCTGCAGACTGATTGACACTCGACCTTAATACGGAGGAGGAGGGATGCGATCGTGAAGTAATTGTGGTCACGCTCGTCGGTGTGTGTTTTAGAATTGATTTTGTGGAGTCCCGTTTGCCTGAACGAATCACGTCGATGAGCGCCGCTCGGACGAAATCTGAGCATTCGTTCTGGAGCGCTTTATCAACAGCCCGCAGGAGTCGCGAGATGATAAGCCCTTCAACGTCTTCCTTGTCTCCCAAAACTTCATCACTCTGTGCCACAGACATATTCGATGCTGTTTCGACAATCGCCTGCGCTGCTTCCATTCCGAGGATCGGACTGAGGAACTCTGCGGTTTGTGTCATGAAGCGAGAGGTCGCGGCGCCACATCGGTCAAGTGCGGAGTTGCACATACTAAGTAGTGCTTGCGATGCCTGGTGAATAAGCCTATGTTCCTTTGGTGATTCCGTCATCAGGCCTTTGCCGGTCGACAGGTTGCAGGTAAGCGTAAGCCGCTGGATGTGTGTTTCGACCGCATGAATAAATTTTCGCTCTCGAGCACGTGCCGCAAGCCAAAACTTGGTTCGCATTTTGCACAGCCGCACTATCTGTTGCAGCACTGTCTTGAGATGATCAATCGTCGCCAGAAGGATATCAGTCTCGTTATACTCGGCCAAAGGATATGCACCTAGTGAACTCGAGTCAGGTCCTAATGCGAACGTCCTGACGCTTAGCTTGTCAGTAGTGGGCCAACTCTCGACCGGCTTTGAATGCGGTTGACCAATTTGCGATTGACGGTGTTGAGTCGACAGACGTGGAAGTGGTGCCAGCACAGGAGGTGCCGAATTCACTGGTGGGTTTTGACCGTCATGAGTCTCGGTTCTACCGCTTCCTAGGCGCCGAATGGATTGCTGACCAGAACGTGTATCCGCAGGTAGTGAGGTGACACCTCCGCTAGGGCAAGCATTCAAGTTATCACGAGGCGTTTTGCTCATCTGGGCGATTGTGTCTGGGATCTGTGATGGTTGAAATTTGGTCGTGGGCATGGGATCCGCAGTATGGCCAGGCAGCGGACTTGGGAGACCGTGGCGCGAGATCCTAGCCTCGAAGGCTGCCGCGGTTGCCATGTCCAGCCTACGGTACTCATCCTTGGGAAACATGTCCTCTCGGTGAAGTCCTGTGGGATTCACTGGGACATATGCACGAACATCGAGTTTCTTTGCGGCCTCGAACGGATCCTCGTCTGAGTATATGTGGGGCAATTCAATGCGTGTGGTCACACGCCTGCTTCCTAGTGCTGATGCCAGTCTTTGCTCGCGGAGACTAGATTGCGTGCTACAAAACGTCTGGAAGGCTCCTAAATCCACGGTTTGTCCCCTGGTATCGGCGCTTATCTGGTCATGCGGAGCAGCTGATGGACTATCCCGCGCACTGGGAGCTCGGGGCTGCCCTAGAGACGAGGGTGCACCCAGGCCCTGCTGCCGAGTCGCTTGGTGAGCCTGCCGTCTCGTGTGGCTGGACCTCATTTCCCCACGAGGAAAGCGACGGGCTTGAGCTAACACGAAGGGTGGTGATGTGATCGGTTTGAATACGTCGAAGTGCAAATGATATTGCTATATCACCGCCTTGTACCCTTGCCGTACCTATGAATCTGACTAGACTGCCTGGTTTCGGTTACGACGCTGTCATAATCTGTCTGTCGAGGTTTTGCGCTGCTCAGGGATAATACCTTGGAGAGTGAGGAGAGCTTTGGACTTGAATCAGCGGGGACGAGCTAATGGTTCGATTTTCTGCGCCACAGCACTGAGTCAGTGCTAGATTCTCGACTCGCGAAAAAGAAAAATAAGCATTCGGACAGAAAGGAGGCTGAAGTGGGGAGAGGGGTTCATGACCATTCAAGAGGCGTAGAGCGCACGATGAGCAACTAACTCAGGGTTGAATGGGTCAATCAGACTAAAAACAAGGTCTTGGGGGGCTGTATGGGGGCATTGGTGTAACAACGATTCGTATTATACAGGCAAGCTCTACTGTGGCTCGCTCTTTCACTATTAAGTCCATGACCGCTCGCAGTATAACATGGGCGGCTCAGGTTCACAGAAAGCACTGTCTAGGGGAGCATAGGATTCGAGCTGCTACTATTACTGTGGTTGTTGCTGTTGCTGCATTAACGCCATGTCAAATTGCCCTGACTGTGGCAGGGGCTGGAACTGTGGAAGCTGCTGGAGTTGCTGTAGCTGCTGAAGCTGTTGGAGTTGTTGTTGCTGCTGTAGCATTTGTTGCTGCTGTTGTTGCTGCTGCTGCAGCAGTTGCAAGTGGTATGCTTTCATATATTGGGCTTGCTGCATGCGCAGATGCGCATTGGGGGTCATGGATACGAGTTCCGATTCAACGTCTGGGAGCCCGCCGCTCGCAGTTGTAGTACTTGAAGCCATCCCAGCAATATTGGGGTTGCTATTGCTCGGTAGGATGTGAGGACGCGTCGGCGGAGCAGACGGCTTATTTTGTTGCCCCGGCTGAGCGCCGTCGTACGACGCTCCTGCAAGGGCTGGAACGACAGGGATGGTCGAGTCTGCTGAGGAAGCAGGAGCCGTTGTACCTGTGGTGGAAGGTACCTGAGTCGGAACATTGGGGAAATACGTGGAAATGACGTTTCCAGTGAGGCCCTCTGGCTTTAGATGCATGGGTGTGGGACCACCAGGCAGAGCGTCAGCATCGCTAAATGTTCGGCGCCGCGTTGCATTCCCATGAGTCGGCATGCTTTCTCGGTCTCCAACTGGAAACGACGCAAGCGTTGGGGTAACCGCTGCGCCACTTTGCGGGTTCCCGCCAAACAGCTGTGGGAGTTGGTTCTGTGGAGTTGGATTTAACACATTCAGTTGTTGAGAAGACACGCTTCTCGTCGAGGGTGATGGCGCAAGTGTCGTTCGAGCATTTTGCTGTTGAAGCTGTTGCATTTGCAGAGCTTGCTGAGTCGACTGTTGCGCTTCGAGAAGCTGCTGCTGGATCTGTTGCATCAGCTGCACTTGCTGAAGGAGGACTTGCTGTTGCTGCTGGGCTTGCTGCTGCTGTTGTTGTGGGATTTGCGGACGGGGCAGTGATGTACTACCAAGTCGAAATGAGTTAATAACCGGGGGCTGTTGAGACAGGAACGCGAGCGGATTTGACGTGGTGATCTGACCTTGAGCACACCCTATAGAATTGGTCGGATTCTCGGATGTCGTGCTCTTCGTATCTGAGGCCCGAGAGTCATCTCCACTTGACATCTTAGTCGTCACCCGTTCCATTTGACCTGCATGAACATTTGTCGCATGGGAGGTATTAGCCATGAAATCTGACGAATCTGGATCACCCGTGAATCCTTCTCCAGCTTCGGACACAATCACCGAGACGCCCTCTTGGATAGGTGCAATATCTCCAGGATGCGCGATCTGTCGCACGTATGTTGGCTGATTGGAAGTTACAGTCTGTGGGGCAGTTGGTTGCGGTTGCATGCCCTGCTGGTGCTGAGCTGTTAGTGGTTGTTGTTGCTGCTGTTGTTGCGGTTGTTGCTGCTGCTGGGACTGTGGTTGTGCTTGAAGAAGTTGCTGAGGTAACGCTAACGACTGAGGCTGCACCTGAGGCTGAATTGGCATTTGTTGTGCAAGCTGGTGGGGTTGCAGTTGGCTGTGCATTTGTACTTGGACCATCTGGGCATTCGAAGCGGACGCTCCATATTGAGCATATTGAGTGGGCTGACTCGGCTGAAGTTGGGGTTGTGACAAACCGCTTGGGACTTGTTGTTGCTGTTGTTGCTGCTGTTGTTGCTGCTGTTGTTGTTGCTGTTGTTGTTGTTGCTGCTGCTGCTGCTGGTGATATTGCACTTGCTGCTGCTGAGGCAGAGGCTGCGGTACTTGTTGTCTCTGTCCCGGTTGCACGGGTAGCGACTGCTGAGCGCCAACCTGATAATACAAAGATTCTGGTGACCCCTGAACCCCAGGTTGCATTTGTGGCAACTGATGAGCTTGCATTGGTTGCATCAATGAAGGCTGTTGCATCACGGGCGGTTGCTGATGTTGTTGTTGTTGCTGTTGCTGTTGCGGCTGCTGCTGCGGTGGCGACTGTTGTTGAGCTCCGACATACAATTGAGTTGGCTGTACAACTTGTGGAACATACTGCCCTTGAGGACCTTGCCCTTGATGAGTTGTCTGGGAATTGGAGCCTAAGAGCGATGCGGGCTGCGGAGTGTGCGAGTAGACCTGGTGTAGCGAGGCGACACTAGCTGTGGTACTTGGTGGGATGCCCTGCGGTACTGTCTGTAACGAGGCAGTCGACATCGTCCTTCCTTGATGAGTCGGCAGCGTGCCCTGATACATTGAGTGTGGTTGAACATATCCCTGGGCCTGCAACGTCTGCCCAGCTGTGACAGCTGCTGGGGACTGTAGTTGTGTTCCGCTGTAGTATGGGTTGGCAACACTAGCGATCGATTCGAAAGGCGGGTATGGAGGGCCACTACTAGACGTGCCAGTGTGAGAATAGGTCTGCTGGTGCTTGGGCGAAACTATAGTGGTACGCACGACCTGGGGTGAACCATGAAGGGCCTCAGGTTGCAATGTGTGGGATGGCTGCATAACTTGGTTCTGCAAAGTCGAGAGCGCATGATCTAGTCGATCGTGAAGCATCTGATTGTTGTTCAAGGCGATTAGCAAGCGTTCCTTTAGGCTAGCCTCCGCTGCCCTGGCCTCCTCAAGCTCCGTCTGCAGCTCGTTCGCCTGAAGTCGACTCCATCTCGTAATGGCTTGGAGCTTGAGGCGCGTTGCGTTGACCTGGGTGTCAAGCTCATCCAGAGTTTGGCCAAAGCCCCTCCATTGTTGACGAAGGCGCTGTTGTGCTTCTTGCGTGATATCCAGGACCTCACTCAGTTGACTTATAGCATGTATGATCATGCTGCTATATGTCAGTACACCGATATGTTGGGCTTGATCGTCTACGGAATCGATGAGGGGAGGTCGACCCATGCGGCTTGATGCGATCACCTGGGATTGCCCTCGAACATGAATAGTCATTCCCGAGGCAAGTGACTCAGGAAGACTTCGTGTCTGCAAATCATACGCCGAAGGCTGTCCCCTGGGGAGAACCTGACTCCTTCCCAAGGTGGCTTGGAATTCCTGTAATTGTGTCTCACTCGGCGTCGTATAAATCTGAGGCAACGCCGGATTTTGCTGCACACCTGGGGCAATCGTCTTGGAGTTGTGCGCCACGTTCAACACAGCTACCTGGGCCTTCGCTGCAGGCTCTGACTGCGTTTCGACATCATGATGAGCGGAGGGGGCAGATTCAGGAGGTTTTACGGTGGGCAGAGTGGGCTGCTCCACTTTGACGGTCTGGGCTCCCTGGGTCTGGCCTCCCTGGGTCTGGGCTGCCGGTGCAGCAAAGTGCGATTGATCGCGGTTCACCGGAACGGGGGCCAGAATAGATGCAGGTAGCTGGAGGCTGGGCGGGGCCGTGGTGTTGACAGGTGTCCCCGTGCTTGATCGAGGGGGAGTCATATGTGTTTGCGGTACATGTACATTCGAGCTCGATTCCGACTGCACTGAGGGCACTGAGGGCGTGGGCTGACCTGGTACCATAGAAACCTGCGCCTGCCCCTGAGGAGCCGGCCCGACATTCGAAGTGAGCACTGATGGTAATGGAGTGTTGTGTGGAGGGTTGTGAGGGGAGGGTGGGATCAATGCTTGCGATGGCAGCTGCGCCTGAGTGAGCTGAGATATCTGTAGTTGCTGTTGGAGTTGCTGTTGCTGCATCAACTTCTGTTGCTTCTGACGCTTTTCCTCGTCGCTCTCACGTTCGCCATCCCTGTCTTCCTCAGCAGGTTCTTCCTGCGAGAGCTTCATAGATTTAGCATGCATTGGTGACGGAATGCGTTGCGTTCCTCCAACTGAAGGCGTTATTCTAGGGGTACCCGCGATCGCAGTTGCAGCGGCAATTGCTCGGGAGCTACCAGAAATAAGTGAGTTGATCTCCATTTCAAGACGCGCTCGATCCGCACTCGTCAAGGATGCTTGCGACGCAGCTGAGCCACGGGGCTGAGCCTGCGAAATCACTGAGTATGGCAGAGGAATCACTGGTAGGCTCGCTAGGGTAGACGCCTGGGATTGCCGGGATTGCACAGAAGGGGGCGGCGCAGGGCGCGGCTGAGATGGGTCGAGCTGTGGCAATTGTGGGGCTACGTAAGCTGGCTCAAGCGTATCAGCCTTCACTACGGACACACCATCATCCTTTTCCGTTGCCATAGCTTGATTAGCTTCAAGCTTGATAGGCGGGTGGGACGGCACGCGGTCGAATTCTGGCTTTGCAAGTATTACTTCGTGATACTCGGAAGTTGACCCAATGGCTGAGAGGTTCTCTTTGTCATTGTGGGACTCAGCAGTCACGTTGGTCATTTGAGGCAATGGGAACGAGAAGACAGGGGCATGGACTCCGCTCTGGCTCTGACTGGGTGTTGATGATGATATCACCGAGCTATTGCTTTCAGCTACTTGCACATTTCGTGGGGGAGAGTTCAGGTCCAGTTGTTGCATGCCGCCAACCGGAGCAGTCTCGTTCGTAAGTTCGGTGATGGGTTCTAAGGTTGGCTGGACGTCTTCGATATGAACGGCATTATCAGGCCTCTCAGAGTACATCCCTGTGACGTTAGAGGGATTGATTGAGATGACCTGGTCCTCCTCTAATACGATGTCTTCAGGGGTCTCTTCGAATCTGCCGGCACGAACGACAGGACTCGCCGGAACGGCTCTTGCCACTGGTAGCTCAGTCTCCGCACTCTCCACATGTGGGGGGAGTTTCCCCACAGCGACTTCGGTCTGGACCGGTGGCTCAAATATGACGCCTGGCTGCTGCTGTTGTAGTTGATGCTCAATGGAGCTCTGGGGTAAGCTGGGCTGAAACCCTGATGTTGGCAGCGAGCTATCTGCCACGTATGCAGGATCCATAGGCTGTGCTGAAGCGACGACGGGCATCGAATTAGCCAGATTGGATGCATCTGCTGGGGTTTGTGGTGACATTGCCGTCGAGTCGTGTTGCCTTGTTCCGACATCTACTTGCACTGAGCCAGCGCCTTCCTGAGATTGTAAGTTGCGTGGAGTTTCTGGGATTGCATTTGCTCCCGTCTCCAGCTGCAGGTTTGGTGCAGTCTCTTGAGTGAGGTCGCTCGGCTGCCCAGTCTGCTGATATTCTCCTGCTTCGTTGGGGATTAGCGGTTGGCTCTCACTTCCCTCCATTCCGATTGCATCGGGTGCCGGGCGGGGGCGGATGAGTTGATCTCGACCTAGCGTCAGGCTTAATCCTCGTCCGCGCTGAAGGCGTCTGCGAGCAGCCGCAAGCTCATCATGCTCAGTATCCACAATGCTATTGTCACTCCTAACTAGATCTTCAGACTCTCGTTGCATATTTGCGAGATCGAGGCTCGCACTGGATGCCGGTACCCCGTTGTGTCCACTTGAGACTGCCGAAGGCTTGACATTCGAGTCGATATCACCCGTCACCACTGAGACACGGCTTGTCTCCTCACCGTGGCTAGCTGGGTCAGCAGAGAAGTTAGTGGTCTGTAGGGAAGTGGCCCGTAGCAGGGGCTCGATGGTCGAGCTGCCGAGCTTGTTGGGGCCTGGGCGCTCGAGTTCTGGCACTGGCTCAGTTGCATTGTCTGCGTTATCCGTGAACGCCGCAGCATCTTCTGCGGCGTGCTGATCAGTTTCGACTGGATGCTCCGAATTCTCGACAAACACATGCTTGGAGGCGTGGTGCGGGGAGAGTAAGCCTTCGGCGCTTGCAGAGTCATCTCGAGTCGTTGGTTGGAGAGCCGGTTCAGGAGGCAGCGTACGGGCATTCTGTTCCTTAAACGATCCACGCTCCAGTTCCAGTTCGATGTCAAGCTCAGTACCCAAACCAGCTGAGTCGAGTGGGCTCTGTCGAATCCGATCATTCCCATCAGATTTGTCTTCGCTAATGGCGATGTGCTCCTCAATCGAACCCGTTTCATTCTGAGGACGCTCTTGTTGCCGGAGCTCATCATCTCTTCCCGTACTGTCGTGGGTATGATCAGACATGAATGAAATCGACAATGAGCTGCCTCGAAGCCCGATTGGAGCATCGACGGGAAGGCTGCCAACCTGGAGCTCTTGACTGCCCCCCTCGTGGTCCATGACTTGAGATTTGGATTCGAGGCTCTCGCCAGGAGGGTCGAGCATTGCTTGTTTTGAGGCTGATGCAAACATTTGCTTCACGCCTCCTAATTGGTTAGTGATGTGGCTGGAAGGACCATGGATACGGCTGCGATTTTGACTGCGGCGGCCGCTCAGGATCTGATTCATGCCAGGGCGGTGGACATTAGCGGATGAAGCAGACGCGGAGGACGAGGTTTCCGACACCGTCGTCACAGCAGACATAACACCCAATGATTGACCTGGCTGCCGTTGCCCAAACACACCGTGAGGCTCCTCGTCGACAAGATCGGGTTCAGATCGTTCATGGCTGTGTTCCTGGCCATCCACTGTCACAGCGGCCGCGCCCATTTCAGCCACCTCCGAGGTTGCTGTTGGGTCTAGAGTGCCAACCGCTTCCTTATGCTCAGCCAATTGGTCATCGTTTGACGCCACAGCTACGACAGCAGAGGCCCCTTCGTGCGACGATGGAATACGATCAGGACTCAAGAGTCCTTGGTTTGTGCTTCCAGTAGTCGCAGATGTCTGAGTTTGGGGTGTTGGAATTGGTGGAGATTGCCGAAGGTCCGCCAGCTCAGATGTGTCAGGCTCTGGGGTAACTGCAGATGATAGGGGCAGTACTCCTCCTGCCGTGGTTGATTGGGGTTCATCTACGATTGCCAGTCCAGCAGGACCCCGCCCAATAAATGCCGGCAGAAGACCGGTGGTGTCGAGGGCTGAGTGTGCCACAGATGGGAGGCCGGCGTATAACGTAGAGTCCTGCGTTGCTGCGGAGAGGGATGTTACCGGTTCTCCATCGGTTGCGTTCTCGCGGATAGCGTTAAAGTCGAAGGACATGGTTTGACGGTGAGGATTCGGCATGTAAGGACTTGCTGCGGGTACCTGCGTTGCGAGGTCCTCCGTCGGTATTATTCGTATGCCTTCACCGATGGACAGATCACTTCTGCTTGTGTCCTGTTCAGCCTGGGGTGTAGTGATGGTTGTGCCCACCTCGTTGAGTTGGCCTCGTTCTGGTTGCGGGAGCCCTTCATCGTCACCCTCTTTGTGCGTGCTCAGCATCGGCACTGATATGGATGCGCGTAAGGAGTGCAAGTGATCTAAGTGAGATGCTCGCGATATGTTGTCCTTTGAGCTGGCTCCGCTTGAGAGCTCGGAGACGAATGAAGAAGATGGTTGTAGTTCCTCTGCATGGTATTCATGATGGGTCCGTTTAAGCACTTCGCCAGTTTCTATTCTGTCCTGGGGCAACCTTTCGCCTTCAACCTGTCCCTCGTATTGCTGCTCGTTGTGCAAGGTCTCAGCTGGCATACAGCCATTAGAGATCAACTTGCTCTCTGGCGCCTCGTGTGTCGATTGCTCGGTGCTGGGTCCTACACTCGAGGGCAGGCTGTCCTCAGGAACAGATGTCTGTACTATCTGAGCTTCTTCAAGCTGATCAGTGGGGTAAACATTCACGGACGCGGTTGCGTTCGCATCAGGCACATTGGCCATCGACTGGGCCATTGCTTGATCAGAGGGCAAGGGGGGAAACTGCTCCGTCCAATCAGTTCCACGATTTGACTGCTCAGCGCTTTGACTTGAAAACAAATCGCGTGGTTGGGCCATAGGACTAATGTGATGTGGCACGTCTACATCCTCCGGCGATTCACCTGGTTGGCGATTCATGTAAGGCGTTCGGTCGACGAGCTTGACTCGAAATCTTCCCATCTCGAGTCCAGGCGACATGACTGTGTCTGGAAGGGCTGAGATCGAGACGTTAAGGGTCTGTTTTGGGTGGTGCTCTAGTGAAAGGCTATCTATCCCAAGGTGATCTTTCTTTTGGAACTCATTTCGCGACTTGCCCTCAGGTGTCGTCGGCGTAACGGGCGCGACATCATTCGAACCCAACACATTTTCAGCAGGGTCGGGTTGAGAGGTCGCCATAGTCCGCGAGTAGGGGGGCCTACCTTGGGTACTCCGGGTGCAGCCGGGTCCCCGTGCGCGTTTGTTTTCAATTAGTAGGTTTCTTGCGGTACTCTACTTGAGTATACCTCGTAAATGGTATGCAAGTTATTGTGGTTGAGTGTCTCAAAGATGGAGCTGAGAAGGCAAGACACGCTAAAATGCAGGCACATGCATAGAACATACGAAAACTAGATATTTGCTAAGCTCGCAAGTCACCCAGCCGGGTGGTGCGGGTTTTATCCTCCGACTCGACCGACAGGACATATCGTGTATTTTATGTTCGCCCGGCACCAAAAGGTAGACGTGGAGTGGAGCCTGTGCGACACTTTAGCCGGATCAGGCCATAATTCCAGTCCTGTGTCGGCAAAAGGTAGGCTCCTCGAACAGGGGTGCCGGAATATAGTCCTTGAAAAGGAGGCGAGGGGGGTGAAAAGAAGCAAACCAGGGTCAAGTTTGCGACGAGTTTTCGGGGTGATTGAGGTAGATGTGGGGTTGCCTTTCGTTTGCGTTACCTAGATATGCCTGTGGTGTGTATTCTTCGAGTATAAACGTATCGCATAGTCATGTTGTTGCCTTGCTATTCTCGAAAGAATTTGCTCCTGTCCTTCATCAGTTCACCTGCTAACCCCCTCTTGCTTGTTTTCCCCTCGGTTTCTCCCGCCTACAGTTGTAATGAAGACGGCAGTTGTGCTTGTCTTTGTTGCCACCCTCCTCGCCGTCGGCGCGTACGGCTTGGGAATCAACGAGTACTCCCCTGCCACCTGCAATGAGGGTCTCAAGGCGCACCTGAAGAACCCTGAGGTACGTATCTGCACAAGCTTGTGCACCGGTTTTGGCATACGCACAGCGAGTGTCGCGCTCTAGAGCTATATGCATTCGATGCATGAGATGTTTTTCCATCGAATCCTTTGCCCCGCATTGCCTTGTACTCACGCCTCACACCTGCAATTTCACCCCAATTCGTCGCGTTTAGAGCATGGCACTGTGCTCGCTCTGCACAGACGTGATGCGCCTTGCGTTCCGTTTCGCAAGTAATCGCCACACGCGCTCGTTGGTGCCTGCGCTCTTGGAAGAGCACGCTTGCGCCATGGAGACCGATCGTCGCGGCGACTGCGTTCACCTCACCCGTGGAGTTATCGCTGACCATGCCGACTTCTTCACTCAGAACCCTGCGAGCTTCATCGAAGTGAGCTCTGAGACCGACACGGGCGCTGATGCTCCCAAGGGCAAGGCTAAGCCTGCTCCTAAGCCTGGATCCAAGGAGGCTCTCGCGCTCAAGCGCAAGCAGGACCGCATCCTGAACCAGCGTGCTCTCGAGTTGTGCTTCTCGATGCAGTGCTGTGACGCCAGCGCGCCTGCTGGTTCCCCTGCTTCGCCTCAACCAGCTCCTGCTAAGCTTGCTGCCGCTCCTGCTGCGCCTGCTCCTGCCCAGAAGTCTCTCCTTGAGACTGAGGACCTCGAGACCATCGAGGAAGGCCCTGCACCCGCTGCTAACGCTACCAAGCCTGCTGAGGCCAAGCCTGTAGCTAATGCTACTAAGCCCGCCGCTGCTAAGCCTGCTGTTAACACTACCAAGCCCGCGGAGGCAAAGCCCGTTGCGAACGCTACCAAGCCCGCTGCGAACGCTACTAAGCCCGCTGCGAACGCTACCAAGCCCGCTGCCGCTAAGCCCGCTACCAACATCACTAAGCCTGCTGAAGCGAAGCCTGCTGCTAACGCGACCAAGACTGCTACTGCTGCTCCTAAGCCCACTGCCAACGCTACCGCTGCTGCTAAGCCTGCTGCTAACGCGACCAAGACTGCTACTGCTGCTGCTAAGCCTGCTGCTAACGCGACCAAGACTGCTACTGCTGCTGCTAAGCCTGCTGCTAACGCGACCAAGACTGCTACTGCTGCTGCTAAGCCTGCTGCCAACGCTACCAAGACTGCTACCGCTGCTGCTAAGCCTGCCGCAAAGGAGGCTGCCAAGGCTGCTGCCAAGCCCGCTGCTAAGACCGAGGCCAAGCCCGCCGCTAAGACCGCTGCAAAGACCGCTGCAAAGACCGCTGCAAAGACCGCAGCCAAGACCGCTGCAAAGACCGCAGCCAAGACCACTGCTAAGACTGATGCGAAGAAGGCACCCAAAGCAGCTAAGACCACTGTAGTCGTTGAGCCCGTCCCTAGCACTGTTGCCTCTAACAAGGCTATGGAGGCTGAGCGTGCAAAGCTCAACATTGAGGAGATCAAGCTCAACATTCGCGCCGAAGAGCTCGAGGAGCAGCGCCGCAAGTTCCTTGAGGAGCGCAACCAGGTTGAGGCTATCCGCCAGAAGCTCCAGCTCCTCTTCCTTCAATCCGCTCAGGCCAAGAAGAACCTCATGAACGAGCGTAGCGCTCTCCAGTCCCAGAAGCTGACCACTGCTAAGAAGGAGGCCGCCCTTAAGGCCCTCGAGGCACGCTTGCAGTCCCAGGAGAAGGCTCAGGCCGCCCTCCAGCACAAGCTCCAGGAGGAGCAGGCCCAGGTCCGCGCCATCCAGAAGCAGATCAACGAGGAGAAAGAGAAGCTCAAGAAGGCTCTCGCTGAGGTTGCTGCTAAGGAGGAGAAGATGAAGGTCGCCCTTGCTGAGATTGAGATCAGCCGAAAGGCTGCTGAGGAGGCCAAGAAGAGCGCCCTCGAGCAGAAGGCCTTCTTCGAAGAGAAGACTCAGCGGCTTGAGGCCATCAAGGCAGTCGTCATGAAGGCTCAGGCCGCCAAGTAAGTGACGCCAGTGTGTGATAATAACTCATCGTGTGGGATAATCCCGCACCTTGTGTTAGTGTCGAATCCCGCATGTTGTTTTTATGTTAATGGGTAATACAAACCACACGATTTACACTGAATGGGAGGACGGGAAGTCTACGTGTGATACCTGGCACCTTGTTTGAAAGTTTCACTGTCATACATCGTGATCATGCGCTATTTATTCGCTTAGCTAAGATGCGCTTCCCTTACCCGCCTTACATGCGAGACGCACGACGTGAGTTAGCCAACTCACGAATGGCATTGACACGTAGAGTCTGGTTCAGAGAGGCAAGTTTTTCCTTCAGTGCCTGAATCTCCTGCTGAGTCTCCTTCGGGATGGGTGCATACTTAGCAAGGTATGCGTCCAACTGCTGGCGGTACTCAGCCCGGGCCTGTTCAAGACCCTGTGAGTAGGCCTTGCGCTCCTGCTCAGACATGCTCTTCCACTGAGCGGAGCAGGCCTTCACGAACTCACGGTTGGCTTGCACAGGAGTGGCTGCAGTGACTTGAATCTCGCCCTTGGCGCGCATCTCATTGCAGAATCGAATGAAGCCCGTGGTGGGGGCCTTGGGGACGCGTGCAAGCTGTTCAGCGCGCTTAGCCTGGTACTGTTCGAGGCGAGCTTGAAGAGACTTGAGCTCGCTCTCAGACAGTGTTTTGATGAGGGCAGCACCCTTTGCGACGGAGACCTGCTTCTCCTTGCAGAAAAGGCTCAGGAGCGTCAAGGGCTTGGGGATCGAGGCCTTGAGACGTGCCTTCTCGCTGATAGACGCCTCGAGCGCCTTGAGACGCTTGAGAGCAGCATTGCGTGAAGTCTGGGTCCGGGTTAGGTCAGTCACGCTGAGTGTGCGCAAAGGAGCAGTGCGCTCAGCAACGCGCTTAGCCCGTGCCTTTTCAAGTGCCTTTGCTCGGGCGCGCTTGGCGAGCTCCTTTGCTCGCTTGGCAGCACGAAGAGCCTTCTCACGTGCCTGTTGCTTCATCTTCTTGGCGCGAGCCTCGAGCTGCTTGGCAGCACGCTCTTGTCGAGCACGCTCTGCCTGAGCTGCCTTGGCCTTGCGAGCTGCGTCAGCAGCCACGGGCGAGATCTTGGAGCCAGATCGACGTCCAGTGCTGGTAGTGGCAAAGAAGCGCTGGGCAAAGATAGTCTGAGGAACAACGCGGAACTCCAAGGCAAGGCCAGCTTGGGTACCAACAGAGGCAATGCGTGGAACAGTTGCCCTTGCTGCTGCTGCAGCAGCAGCAGCAGCTCGAACGGTGTTGAATGCGAGTCTAAACATTCCGAATCAGGCGCCAGCTAGAGGCGTGTGGGAGTTGGAACAGGGGAAGGTCGCTACCTCTGTGAGGTGCAGAACGATACACTGGGTGTGGTTGGCTCGTGCAGGTACATGCGTGAGCCCCATGGGGCTCAACCCCATGGAGTTGGCTCACGTTGGCGGGAAAGCAACGTGCAAATTGAGCGACACGGATTCAAACAGTGGGTCACACAAGCAAAGATACCGGCAGGGATTCCACATAAATCCACGTGTAATGCAGGTGTCATCGATGGAGATATGCAAGTGGAGAGTCTCAGCACACAATGCTACGTTTGACCGCGCATGTCACTCCCGACACACTGTCCAATCCACTCCAGCGAGGAGTAAAAGCCTTCACTCATACAAACTGGGCTTTCTCCTCACAGGTGCCGGACGTATGGGCCAGGCCACGAGGTTTAAAAAATAACCATGGCTGGGAAAGGTAGGATTCCCAAACTCCGATTCAGCATGTTCACCAAGGTGAGAGTTGGATGACAAAGAGTGAAAATCCGGGCCAGGACGGATAGATCCCGCGAGATTTCTTCCTCACATCCCCTGAATGCGCCGATTTGCACCGACTTGCGTTTGCCCTCGCGGAGAATTCCCCTAGGAGCACTGATTTCACAGTGTGCCAAGTCCATGACACTCACTTACTACCCCAGCCAGAACTCTGAACCGCGAGAATACGCATCGCGGCAGACGCCCAACTCTCAAACTTTTCCTCTGCTGGGTGGGGCTTTAGCCGCATGCGGCTAAATGGATTTTGGCCGGATCGGGCTAGATTCACTTGGGAAACAGAAGAGAGAGACAAGGTTCACTACTCCAGCCTCACACGCAGCGGATATGTCTAGCGACTTGGAAGCAGTAAGTACACGCTCCGGCATGATGTGAGCAATCTGCGCGTATCACACTCAAGTATTCTTGCATGAGTGAAGCGCTACGCCTTGCGGTATGTAACCGATCACTCAAGGTCACCTTGGATGGATGTCTTACCTGTAGCACATTCAACCCTGACATATGTTCTTGTAGTTGAAGGCACGCCAGGAGCACGAACTCAGCCTGGTGCAGCATTTTATTAAGAAGCTTGGTACCCAGCAGGCCGATGGTACCTACGTTGTCAAGTTCGGGGTCCTGTTCAAGGACGAAGAGGTGGCAAACACGTTTGAGGCACTCGCAGGCACTCTGAAGCAGGCCAAGCGTACCGGCATCATCACGTACAAGGCTCCCCTCTTGCTCCAGGGCATGAGTGACGACGAGGACATTATCCTGCTTAACGGTTCAAGTCAGTAAAGTTCCTTGGTTTATGATGGTCAGCGACACCCCTGAGTCGCCCGCACTGGGAATCGACAAACACAGGCGGACGCTGCACTCTCCTAGCTGACCGTCGGTCTCCGACGTCCTAAGACGGCGAAAGAACTTAGAAGGTGAACATCCCAGCTGCACGAAGCAGCATGAGGCTGCCGGAATATGGAGGCTGTATTCAAGGTGGGGATGCAAGCATCTCGATGCCGTCTGTGATGAGCTCTGAAACAGAACAGTTTGTACATACAACAAAGTACATCGACACATGGAATAATTCTACAGTCATCTGAAACCTTTGCTTTAGGGGCGATCACCCATGCCAATGTCGTTTAAGGCTCTGCTGAGCGCTACCAAGTCATCCGTGCTATCTTCTGAACCACTGATCGTGTCTTCGGAGGTCTCAGCATTGTCGCTCGCGACATCAGCGCCTTCATTGTTAGGACTAACCTTATAACCGCTCAGGTCCAGGCGCGTGGACTGAACTCCACTTTGTACACGGGTTGCAGGTGTTGCTTGTGATGGCATTTGTGTAGAGATGTGTAACGGATTCGGAGTCTCAAGAGGATGCGTCTTAAAGAGAAGGGGTGCTGTGCTGGAGTAGGGGTCATCTGCTCTTTGCCCTGCATTGCAGACACAACACTCGACCACCTGACGGAGCTTCGCGATGACGTGACGTGCCACGTCCAATTGCTTGCTCGTTTCATTGTGCTGGGTTAGAGCACGCTCCAATACATCACGTCGAACATATTCAGATTGTGCTAACTTCTGCAGCTTCGCTTGGTTCTGAACTTCTGCGATCGTATTCCTCAAATCCTCTCTTGCATCATCCAGCTGCTTGTGCTGTGCAAGGAAACCGTGCAAAGCAACAGACCCCGCATTGGTCGAAGCACCAAGGCCTAGTGCTGTGTTTTGGGGATCGTCGTGGATGGTAAGCAAACCAACTGCATCTAACGCAGTTTCAATCAAGTCCTTCTGGGACATCGCTGGGATTGATGTGATGCCTATTCCTCCCGTCCGTAACGTCTGTGCGAGTGCTTTCACAGACTCGAGCAGGTCGCTGTCATCACCACCAGAAGGAGCTACACAGCGTGTAGGTATGCTGCGAGAGGCTGCAAATGCAACGTGAACCGCTAAAGTCGAGCCAATCTCTGCCAATTTCACTCTGTGAGTCAAAAACCTGTGTACAAGCGCGCCTAGACTGAGGTTAAGGTCGTTAGGTGTATCTGGCAATCCATCCGCGTCAGGATTTGCCTCGAAACCACTCTTGACAGACCTCTCAACAAGCGTCCCCCAGAAGCTCGGTGACAACCGAGGCTCGACATTGTACGCCCAATTCAACCGTTGATCAGTCGCTGTGATCGGTCTGGGCTGAGTTACCGTCCTTGAGATCGCAGATGCACTTGGGTTGAGATCCACTTCGCCCTCCTCAAGTGCCGCGGCAACCTGCTGCTGCCACGGCATCGCTGCACCTCGAGCCAGACCATCGGCAAAGATCTCGATTAGTCTCTGCTCGTCCACGCTTTGAGTTCCACTGATTTCCTTCATATATTCGTCTTCGTCGTCACTTGGCGGTGCGGCGAAGGCTACGTCCGATGGGTCATTAAGACGAGCATGAGCTTCAGTACCAGCCTGTTCAAGGGCACGGTCCAGCTCAGCAAGCACCTTGAGGCCATTTTGCGCCACGGCCTCAAGCGCAGCCCCAGTACTCTTCACCAATTGTGTCTCGGCATGAACCTCCGCAACAGTGCCTGTTGCGAGCTGCTGGATACGTATCAAAGACTCAAGCAACCTGAACGCAAAGTCCTGACTTTCTGTGGCTGCGACCGACTCGTTCTCTACGATCATTTTGAATGCCAGGTAGGCACCCCGAACTTGCCCCGATCGTATTGCAGCCCGGACTCGCGCCTCCAGAACGGATTGAATGCGCCTTAAAGCCCACTGCATGCATCGTTCGACACGTGCAAGTGCCGCAGACACATATTTACGACCCTCCGATGCTTGCCCAAAGAATACTGAGGATGCCATACCGGCTGCACTTTTTCGGGTTACTACAAGCGCCGCCCTAAGTGTCTTGAGTTGTTTGTCCTTCTCTTGGATCTGGCTATGCATTCGCTCGAGTACCTGGTTAATTCGCGAAATACGTGCCCGCAACGAGCTACATTCATCGGTCACTGCAGAGGCACAAGGATGTGGTTTTGCTCCCTGTCCGTCAATATCGGCTCGTTTCGCTTCGCACACAGCACAGAGACTACGTTCTTGTTTAGCATCGTCTACAGTGTGTTTGGTTGCTGAGCAGGTTGCCTCGTGACTGGGTGCGGGAGATGGAGATTCCTCAGAAGGATTCTCGAGAGCATTTGCCCACGTTCGCTCGACATTGGCCAACAACGATGAGAGCGAGTCTCGTAGTGCATCTAGCTGCTGCTTGCGGCTAGCACTCTCAGCACGTAGTTTCGAGACTTGCGCGGTCAATGACTTTACGTGTGATGCTTCGTTCTGAACTTCGCGCTCTTTCTCCTGAGTTTGTGTTGTGGCTCGCTCAAGCCGCTCCCGCAAATTCTCGATGAGCATCTCACGGCGCACACACTCGTCGCTGAGGTCCTTGATTTTGTCTTTCAGAGCCCGAACAATGCTGCGCGACCTTGAGTCATCTTCGGTGTGTGACCTGATTGCGGCTTCCAAAGATTCCAGGCGTTTACCTCTCATGTCTGCAAGCCGGCCTCTCGCGGCGACTTGCTGTTCAAGCTTTGCAACCTGGGCTTGAGCTGCCTTGAGTTGTTCCAGTAGAGCCTGCTCATGTGCTCGCGTCGCGTCGAGTGCAGTGTTTCGCTTGCTAAGTAGTATCCTTAGTGAGCGGATTTCGGATGCAGCTGATTGCCGTTCTTCACGCAACTTTTCCTCAAGCTCCTTCTCAGTAGTTGCACATTTGCAATTATGGCTCTTCGACTCAGCTTCACGCAAAGCATCGCATGCCAACGCGCGGTCGTGCTCAGAGACTGCGAGTGCCTTTTCAAGCTCTTCTGATCGGGCTTTCCACTGCTGGCTCAGCTTGTCAAGCTCTGCCAGTGCCTTTGACTTGATTTCGAGTTCGGCTTCCAGGCGAGCAATCTTTACCTCAAGCAATGCTCTGGCTTCAGGGCTTTCAGTCACGTCCTCGTCGAGCTGATGTGTTGCTGATTCATGCTTTGGTGACAGACCCGTGGTGCTAGCCCTGGGTTGCTTCTCTGTACTGGACTTGAGGTCACGCCGAGCTGTAGCCGAAGAGTGAGAATGTGATGTCTTTCTGCTTTGGCCAATATGTGGGTGTGCAGTGCTACACCTAGGCGGCTTACTCTTGGGCTCTGCCTTGCTCTCTGACGCACGTGAAGTCGGTCTTGCCAGTGCTTCAATGGCCGCAGCAGTTCCAATTGAGGACATTTGCTGCGAGGCATTTGCTGCGTTAGACGCTTTGAGCAAGCTTAGTTGGTTGCGCAAACTCTCGATGGTCAAATCCTTGTTGACACACTCCATGACGAGCTTAGCGTGGCTCGCTTCGCATCCTAGCTCATTTACCCTGTTAAGGTGCTCGCTCAATAACTGGAATCTTCGTTCACTCTCGTGTAGTGCCTGAGCGTGTGACGTCTTGAGCTGTCGCAGCTCTGCACCGATTGCCATCGATACCTCCCGGAATCTCTGCATTGATTCTAGCTTTGTGCGATTGAGAGCGGACCTGAGATCTTGAATAGACATATTCAGAGCCGATTCATTTTGGCGTGAACGGTGGAGTTCATCGAGCGTAAGACTCAGTTGAGCGGCCAGACGCGCTGAGGTCCTAGACATCTCCTCGATACACTCTTGGAGCGCATGTGCAGATGCAGATGTGGCTTGAGGAAGGGATCGGATCTCAACATCAGCATGGACTGAGTGTGGCTGGGCAGGTGGGACTTGAGAAGGCTGCGGACCCATCGATTTGTCTAGCTCGAAGCTCGTCTCGCTGTTTAGTAGTTGAGCCAGATCATCGCCATTGAGCAAGTCATTTGGAGTTGATCCACTACTCTTCTGATGTGCAAAATTTACGCTACTATTTCGGGAAGACTGCCTTGGTTCTCTCGTTGCGGAGCCTATGGCCTGCTCTTTCGTTGCTAACAAGTCTCTCAGCTCCTGCATAAGCTTCGCCTGCTTCTCCAACTGCTTTGCAGTGGCTTCCTCTGATTCGCGGAAGAGCGCCTGGAGCTCATGCTCTTTCTGAGCATGGAGTTTGCGTTCCGCTTCGAGCATCTCCATGAGTTGAGCAGATCTGGTCTTTTCATCAATCAGCCGAGCTTCCAGCTCGGTTGTGCGAGATTCTGCGAGTTTCAAACGGATAGAGAGCGCCCGCATGTCCTGCGCGGATCGGGCTGCAGAAGCCTCGAGCGATTCGACAGACCTCTTATACTCATCGCGGTCCAGTGTGAGCAGCTCTACCCTTTTCTCAATCTCATCCAACTCAGCTGTGAAGAGCTCTCGAAGATTGCTGCATTCCTTCTCTGCAGCCATTTGTGCCTCGCGAGCAAGCTCCAGCGCTTGCCGCAACTCGTGGGACTGGATTTCGGCGTCAATCGCTTGCAGCTCTTGCAACGCAGCTGCTTTCGGAAGCGATGGGACTTGCCGTGCGCCTGGCGTTCGATATGCTCCAGAACGTTGGTATTGAGACGAGACTGACGGTTCTGCCGCGGGGCGTGCGGTGTAGGGAACCGGTGCCCCCTGCCCTGAGCGGGCATTCAGGTCCGGAGACATACCCTGTGAATCGCTAGCTTTGCCTAGTGTCACGTTAAGCACCGAAGCCTGCGACACGGGAGTCGCTGCCGAGACAGAGCGTTCGATTTCAGAGTGCCCGTCGATATCCAGTAGGGCGTCTTGATTGAGTTGGATCTGCCGGTCAGTGGTTTCTGTCGTATCTAGCTCCAGTGGCCTATACCGAGATGGATCATCTCTTTCCTTCTCTGTCCTCGCAAGAGGCAGCTTAGCTTGTGGACCTTGCTCTCCTGGAACATCTGTTACGGTTGCTGATGGGGTTCTAGCTGCGGTGAGGCTCTGTTGCGTGAGCGACTCGACACGGCCCTGAGGTTCTCCTTCCAGTGTGCCCAGGCGAGCGAGACTGAGTCTCCGAACTCGGTCAGTCAAACGCTGCCTGTAGGCAGCCTCCTCATCGATCAAAGATCGAGGGATGCGCTCGTATGATGATCCCGACGACGCAAGCATGAAGCTCACTTCATGTGTCGACTGCTCTGCTCGAGAATTGGCTTCCGAGTCATGAACCGACATCTTCTGCGTCAGGTTATCGGTCTGTGCCATCGACCTGTCTAGATTTTCGACTGGGAAGCGCGTTTCAGCATGTGCCGCGCTATCTAATCGGCCAGGCGGCTGCGCCTTGAGTGCATTCTGCAGATGTGCTCGACCGTGCTGCGCGGGAGCCTCAGTCGGCGTTTCCTCTGCCTGCTCCTGATTCGCACGACCCGAGGATCTTGGCTGTGCCAAGAGACTTCTGAGGATCTCTCGCGGCTGTGGTTGTGAGGATATTTGCAGTGGTCTGCCGACCGTTTCGCCATTCGCATCCGAGAAAATCGCGCTCAAGATCGAGCCTGAGGCCGAGCTCTCATCCTGTAGATGCGACATGTATCAACGGAACAATCCCGCTGAGCTGAGGCAGGCAAGGTATAATAGGGCCTTGGTGTGTGGATCTTGGCTTGGTTTTATATCTACAAGTGTCTAAATATATATCAACCGGTTCGTACCGGGTGTTCTCTATCTGCTCACGTACTCACGTTCGTGAGTACGACTGATCAACCGTTGTAACACAACCCAGGATTCGAAACGGCTGTTTAGCCTGATGCGGCTAAAATGGCCGCCCGCTCCTCACCGACTCGACCCTCGGTCTCGGACCAGCAGGGCGACGCGTGAGGAGGTGCGCTCGGAGTGGTCTTGTACGCAGGGATGTACACCATGCATGCATTCTACTCACATTTGCGCGGCTGAGCTGCTCACATAATATTCTTACTCAGCTCTGTCTGACTGGGTGATTGATCCGTCACGCCGAGTAGCCGTGTACATAAAGCAAGTCCAAAATGCATAATATCCCCAGCATGGACCGGCACTGGAGGGCCGTGTCCCGCTGGAAACACGCGTGCCAGTGCAGGCACCGGGCGCATTCACCGCGCCGAAAGCCAGTCCAGGCAGACTTCTGGAAAAATATGTCGATGCTCTCGATGGCCCGTGATGACGAACTGAGATCGCAGTCTGGGGTGATGAAATAGGCCCTTCAAGTGACTTGAACGCGAAAAAAACACAGCGCAGGAAAGGTCGAGTTTGCGTGCGGATAACTCGTGTAGGGATGTGTACTTGAGTGTGATGCGCTGGATTTACACGCACAATGCGTGTCATGCTAGAACGCAACTACGAAGGGTGAACGTATTGCCTGCACACATTCAAAATCCAAGCCGCGAACCTACGGATATCGATTTGGAATCTCTAACCCACCTCGATGCATGCTATTTACCCTACGTTTTGTAGCCCTCCCGGGTCGAGTTCGCTGTCATACTTTACGACTAGCGAGAGTACACCGAGTTCCATCGACGTGACGTGCCCATCCCGCTCGTAGACTCGTACACACCCCACGCAAACGCGTATTTGCATACTCCTGAGAAACGGAATCGTGTTGGAAAGATCGAGATAGCTGTTGGAACGCCGCAGCAGAGAGGAGACATAGTAGCTAGCTAGATGAGTGAGTCCAAGGCAGTCGAAGTGTCTGATTGGTCAGACGGTGTGCTCGTCCGTAAGGACTACGATGAGACCGCGACCAACGCTTTCAATGAGGGTGACTTCCAAGCTGTTCAGCTTCGAAGCACGACATATTTGACAGACAAGGTGAAGATCCCTTCGCAATCGCCTGCATTTAGGAACTGCGGTGTGAATGTGTACAAGACCACTGATCCGTTGTACAATGCTGTTGCTAATGTCCCAAGCCTGCGCCAATTCATCGATGATCATGCCACTGAGCACTCCTTCTTCCTGGTGGTCAACTGGCAGCTGCCCGGTCCGCCATACCACTCCGTCGTACATCTATTCGCTCGTACCTTGCCCGAGGGTGAGGACCCGGCCTTCGACTTGATGTTCAAGCGTTTCCTCGAAGGCAGTCATGACTTCAAGAAGTCCCGTTTTAAGTTCATTTGCCGTCTCGTGAAGGCCGGTTGGGTTGTCAGCACCTGTGTCTCGCAGATGGGAGGTGAGCGTCCCGCAATCATCGGTAACAAGCTCATTACGAAGCACTTCCAAGGATCGAACTACATTGAAATTGATATTAATGTTGGCTCTAGCCGTGTTGCGTCCGCGCTTCAGGGTGTTATCCTTAGTGGAACGAAGAAGATGGTCGTCGATCTTGCTTTCCTGATGGAGTCTCAGCAAGTGGATGAGCTGCCTGAGCGCTTGTGTGGCATTACACGGTTTGTGAACTGTGATCTAGGCGCTGTTGCCGTTGAGCTCGAATTACCCGCAGATTACGACCCGAACGGACAGGGTGCAGTCCAATAATCATCCTGGACTCACGGCCGAGTAGGGCCCTGCACTCGACCTGCAGATGCGTCGCCCGAGAGCTGCCATACGTTTGGATGTTTCAGTTTGCCATGTGGTCGTCGTGGACCTATGATTTCAACTAGTCTAAGTCTACATTTTAGTTGGTTGTGGTGCCACTTTGGGTTAAGTCCGAATAGGACTTCCCTCTTGTGTACGCAGACCCTATGTTGATTATGCTGTTGTATTTTCACCTCTCACTTTATTTTGGTCAGATTGTTTCTATCTTAATTCTTAATTTCAGCCTGAAATTTGTTAGTGATACGAAACTGCATTCAGTTGCTTCAAAGCGCTATAGCTTCATTGATCACCCTGCTGCTCGTCGTCGTCGCTGTCGACTTCAGAAGCAGGTCCGATGGTTTATGCCAAGAAGCATCAAACCCTTGAGTGAATCGACTAAGAAAAGATAATCCCGCATGCAGCGAAGCTCAGCAACACGCAAGATATTCAGGAACCAAACAAACAGACGAGCCACCACAACCATCGAGATACTATACTAATGACCGCGTATGGATCATGCAACTTGTGCAATCTGCGGATGCGCAGAAGCACAACCGGGCTATTCTTACGTAGCCCATGGAATGGACCAATGCTAGTATTTGTAAGCATCCACTGAGGCTCTTCTCGGATGTCCAAATCGATCACTACTATCCTAGATGCATCGTCATATCCAGGTTAACAATTGAGTCGCAGACCAACGGTGGATGGCGGCATTCATCGATCTTATCGATTGATCCTGACACGCTACGAGATGCTTCGTGACACTAACTTTCATCCCTTGATCCTGAGCCGGGCCGAACGGACCTTCTTTGAAAACAGCCTGAACCATGGCAAAAGCAATGGCGTGTTCAAGACAACAATGGTCGGCGTGTCTAATTAAACTCGCATCGCTCTTTGTCATTTCAGGCACACTATGTTGCTCTCCGTTTCTTTGTACATAGATCACACGTGATTCGCGGTCGAAACCAAATCCGTCACTTCTATCATACCTTGCCTCTCCATCTTTTCATTTCGTTACGTAGATTCGGATAGAAGAACAAAGGCTCGCTCGGCACGAACCGGTGAGCCGAAGATACTCCAAGCTACGAGCTTCCCAACTCGAACGAAGACGGACCGATGATCACCTGACCTATCGCAATTCCCCGATTCACGTCACACTATCGTATGCATCCAACATTACCTAGCTCGCTAGCTACTTTGTACGTTAGTTAGTTCGCTAGCCATAGTACTACAACTGTGATATTTCTTTTCCGTTTACGTCATACAGACGAGAACATGCAGTCGCGTCTCCGATGACTCGACATTACAGCCAGCTCCCTCACTGTCTGAACTCCTTCCTCGTTCAAGAAGAAAGATTAGGCGGTCATGTGTTATTGTACGCGGTCTATCGCCGACTAGCCGCTTTCCGGTCAGTGGAACGCGGCGATCGGAGCATGCCTTTCATTGCAGATGTGTTGAATTTGCAGTATACAGGAACTTTTTCAAGTTCATGAATGTTTGGTTTTATGTCATACGAATACGTCTCCGCTACACAACACAATAAATGCGTCCCCGAATACGATTTCTACTCCGCTATCTGCATCTCAGCGCCCCTGTGACGGCCCAATATCGTGCTGCAGCTTGGTGCAGCCAGTAACCGTCCAGTAATATCAGCAGGCTTGGCGGGAAAAATTCGAATCCAATTGTACATTGTCGCGAGTTGAGAACCGGACGATCGAGAGGAGTAGCCGAGAGTTAAACCGAACTTTCATCCTTAACTCATCAAGACACACTCAAGAATACCGGGAAACACCGCACTTGACACGCGACCATGTCCATTCTGACCAGCCTCGCCATCCAGGGAGTCCGAAGTTACTCGCCTGACCAGCCACAGACGATCGAGTTCTTCCAACCGCTGACGATCATCCTCGGTAAGAATGGTACAGGCAAGACAGTACGTTGCTCCTAGTTCATTTCAAGTTTCCATTAAATGGTGTGCAGTCTGGATCCCGCTTTACAGGGCATATTTCGCCTAACAGCCAGCTCCTTCCGCACTTTTCGTTGCGATCTCAACCCAATCCAACTCTAGACCGTGATTGAGGCGATCAAGTTCATCTGCACCGGCAGTCATCCGCCCAACTCTAACAATGGCAAGAGCTTTGTGCACGATCTCAAGGTATGTACCATCAGTTGGGTTCTTTTCATGTTGCTTCTGAGTCCTTCTGAGATCGACGTAGAACGGATGTGAACTGAGGTCCTCAGGCCTGTCTTTACGTTATGTGCCAGACCACTCAGCGAAGGATTATTGATCTCATTCGTCCCTCACTCCCCACATTACTATTTATTTGTAGATTCGAGGTACCAGCGATGTACGCGCAACAATCGTGGCCAACTTTCAAACAGCAGAGGGCGAGCAATTTACTGTCGAGAAGCAGTGCGGTGTGTCTCAAACTAAGACCGATGTGAAGTACAAGACATACGAGAGCCGACTAGTTCTAGCTGGGCTGCAACGCACAACACGCAAGGAGGATCTTGAAAACGAGCTCCCTCAGATGCTTGGCGTCAGTCCCGCTATTCTGGAAAGCGTCACATTCTGCCACCAAGAGGACTCAACCTGGCCAATGAGTGATGGAAAGGCCCTCAAAGAGCGTTTCGATGCTATCTTTGCGAGCACACAGTACGCGAAAGCCCTTGATGAAGTCATTAAACAGTGCAAAGAACTTCGCCTCCGGGTCAAAGAAGCAGAAATGGCCTACAGTGCTGCCGACGAGCACCGAAGACAGGGCCACAGGAAGTTGGCTGCATTAAATCATCAGAAGCAGCAGGTCAATCAACGCCAAGTGGAGCTGGCTGAACTCAAGGCTAAGGCTGACAGAGCAATTGCCCAGGCAGATGCCGTTCGAGCGCACCTCTCTCAGGTTCAGGCGCTTCGAGAGCGGTATGAAAAACTGCAGGGCTCGGTCGAGCACCAGCAAAGGGATCTTGCAGAAGCACGCAAACAGCTCGAACTAGATTGTGTTCGCTTCAACTCTGTGCATGCGAACCAGCAGACAGGTTCGGCCGAGACTCAAGCGTTCGATGTATCGGCCCTTTTGCAGCTCGACGAGGCGTCTCTTCACCATCGAATCTCAAGCCTTGAAGCATCTCTGATTGATCTCGAGGCCGATGTGAAGGAGATGCAACGCAACGAGAAATCCGCTGAAGAACGCTACACTGTCGCACAGCAAGATTTGGGGAATGCTGAGAATCGTGTTGCCGTTGAGAATGAGGTTAGAGAGCTGTATCGCGTGGATGCGAGCAAGTTGAAAGAGTTCGTTGCCGAGCTTCAGCAGAGACATGGGCTTGACGTAGTTCGATCTTATAACAAGGCATTCGATCCCTGTGACCCAGTCCAGCGCAACGCTGTTCGCGAGGCTCTCAACAAACTATTAACGGGCTGCCGAGAAACCGAGCTCAAGGTTCTCGAGGACCTGAAAGCAAAGGAAGAAGCGCTGCAGGCAGAACAGACGACGGCAACGACATTGGTCGCAACCAAGCAAGCGCTTGTCGAACAGAGCGCTGTCGGCTTGGATGAATCTCAACGCCGACTCAACGAGTGCTATTCGAAAATCCGCTCTCTCCTTGCCACTTTCATCACTCAGGTACCTTCGGCACCTTCTGAGGCTGAGCAAGCGTTGGAGGATGTTGCCTCGAAACCTTTTGAGCTGTTGGCTAATCCAGTTATTGCTGAACTCCAAACTCGGCTCAACACCTGCCGAGAAGAGCGTCAAAAGCGAGAAGAGGACGCCGCGGTCCATAGTACCAGATTCCAAGGTTTAGTCCAAGTCCGTAAGCTGGTGCGCGAACGTTCTGCTGAGATGGAAGGTCTTAACGAATTCATCCGACTTCGTTCTGGTAAGCTCCGCTTATACCTTCAGTCATTTTCAGATCTCAACAAGGTGTTGGAAGCGGTTGCAGAAGGAAGCAGGATCTCGGACAGCGTTCGGACACTCGTCGAGTCCGTGTTTTTGACTTTCTTAAATGAGGCAACAGCACTTAACGAGCAGCTGAATGCAGTACTCTCGTCTGATGTAACGTCATCAACGACAAGCTCAGTTGAGACCGACTTCCAACTGTGGAAGGAGATCGCATCACGCTGCTCGATTGACAGTATCAACTCTCTCCTTAATAGGATCGTGCCTGAAGTTGAAAGATTGCAGACAGATCTCTCCAAGCTACGCGAAGGTTTGTTAGCAGCCGAGCTGCATGAACGTTCCCGCGCTGCTCAACTGCATGGCGAGATCGCCACCGTCAAGCGTCGCCTTGACGAGCTGTCCTCAGCTCTTCAGAAGTCCTCAGAGGAAATGAGCTCCTACACAGATCAGCTCCGAAACGCGTTGCCAAATCTCTTTGACTCTGACCCAAGGGTTCAGAAACTTGAAGATCTTGACCTCATAAGGAATAAGCTCACTTCTCACCAAGAGGAAACCCTTGGATCTCAGGCTAAGGTGAAGCAGAATCGACTTCAGCGTGAGGCGATCATTGACTTGTATCGAGATTACGCAAACAAGGCAAAACATACCGAGACATGCCCTCTGTGTGATCGTGGATTCAACTCCGCTGACGACGAGCTTAAGAAGTTCATTGCAACCTTGGATGCTTATACACAAAGCCTGATTTCCGTGAATGCTGGAGCATCAGATGGTGTGGACAAGGAGAATCCACATATGTCAGATCTGGAAGAAAAGTATACCCAACAACTCATTCAGATTCAAGAGTGTCTCCAGCTGGTGGAGCTTATCAAAGAGTGTTCAAAAGAATCAGCAGAGTTGCAGGAAGAAGAAAAGACGCTAGCTGAACGACTTTCTGGACTGGAGAGTGAGGTGCAAGCAATTGAGACTAACCCTAAGTCACCAGTCGTCAATCAGCTAGTGCAGATGGAGCAACATCTAATGCGGCTGAGCTCAATGGTTCCTGGTCTGGTAAATGAAAGCAAAGACTTCGCGTTTGATGTGACTCGCTTCAAAGCACTCGCAGAGAGTTTTGAGCGCACCATCCAGCGAGCTCTGGAGACAGGACTGCCGATGGATGAGTCATCATTTGTTGGTCTTACTCAGGAGGAGGTACGGTCATGGACTGGGGCAGCTCAGTTTGTGGAGCTGGCCGCGGCGTGCGCGGAAGTGGAGGCGGAGATTGAAAAGACTTCCACAGCGCTATCAGATACCAGAAACCAGTGCAATAATCTCGATCGTGCGGTCGTGATGTTGACTGATGAACTGAACCGACATCAGCAAACAGAAAGCAAGAGACAAGAGGATTGGAACAAGCTTCGGCAGTATCAGACGGACATCCTACCCGAAGTTCGCAAGATGTTGTCTGAAGCCCAGCGTGCCAACACTGAGGCTACTACTGCCTTGCAATCAGCTGAAGATGCCTGTCAGATTGCTTCGAATAAGCTTCTTGAGCTTCGCATGGAAATCGACGAAAATCGCACCTATCTTAGAGACGTGGCGAGCAAGGTTCAGCGCGACTTTGATCGCTTTGTCGAGTTCTGCGAACGCCTCTTGGAGCGTGAGAGGAAGATGTCAGTGTCGTGGGATGCGGCTAATGCAGAATTGAAAGCCGCTCAATCAAGCTTCTCCTTGGCCCAGCAGGATTATGAAATCGCCATGACCCGTGCAAAGTCCGCGGCTCGGGCACTCGAGCTCGCAAAAGAGAAGATTAGTATTGCACGACAAGCATTGAAAATCCGTGAGGATGAAGGGCGGTACGCTGCGACTCTGGATGAGCAGTCCAAAATCCAGGCACAGCTACGTACGTTGGGTGCAACTGAGGTGGATACCAACTTGGAGCTTGAAGCCCAGAGGGCCCGCGAAGAATATGCCCGTGCATCTGGGGCACTGGAACAACTGATCGACCAAATGAGTCGCGATCAGATGGAGCTGGAGGTTCACTACTCTGACGCAGAGCTTCGTTATCGTCAGGCAAAAACGACGCTAGGAGCATTAAACCTCATGGCGATGGATTTGCACAAGTACAGCAAGGCACTTGACGCGGCGCTAATGCGATTCCATAGCATGAAACTGGAAGATGTCAACGAGATTTTGCGAGACAGTTGGCGTGAAACCTATCAGGGTACGGACATTGATGAAATCTTCATCAAATCTGAAACGGACAACAGTGCATCCACAGTGCTCGCGAACTCGGATGACAACAACTTACTGAGTCTAGGTGATATCAAACCAACTCGCCGTTCTTTCAACTACCGCGTCGTGATGAAAAAGAATGGACGCGAGATTGATATGAAGGGCAGATGTTCGATGGGACAGAAGGTATTGGCGTCGCTGCTGATTCGACTGGCTCTAGCGGAAGCCTTCTCTGTCCGCTGCGGTATGCTGGCTTTAGACGAGCCCACTACGAACCTGGATAGTTATAACTCGCGGGCATTCGCTGAGGCCCTTTCCACCATCATTGCGCACCGTCGTCGTTCTTCGAATTTCCAGTTGATTCTGATTACGCATGACTACGAGTTTGTCAAGATGATTGGCGGAAAGGCGCATTGCGACTACTATTACGAAGTTTCCAAGGACTCAAACCAGTACAGTGTTATTACCAAGAAGAGCATGGCCTAAGCAGATGATCTTCACGGCTACCCAGCAAAGTCAAATCAGGCAGCTCTCGCAGCATACCAAGACCTTCCTTCATGTGATGGACCACAAGAACCAGTTTTCTTACATGTACAGTAGTTACACAATACAAGTAGTCTAGGCATCAAACAACACAATCTTCTTGTATGGCATGTGATGCACATCGTGTCTTATTGCTACCGCAAAGCCTGACGGTCTGAAGCCAGTGAGACAAGCCAGTCAGCGCAGTGATCGTCCTGACTGCAATCTGGCCGTTGGCGATTTGGATCAATTTGAACTCTGGTGAAGACCATTTTTAAGTCGGACTAGTCCCACTTTCGGGATCCAAAAATGGGTATATTCCGCATGCATTTGCAACGCTGATGAATTCATTCGTCTTGCTATACCCCGCTACAACACTATATAGCAAACAATGTTCGGCAAGCTCGCCTCGTCCGTGCGCAATTTGAGCAAATCCTCCGCGCTCGCCACTCGCAGCGTCCGCTGCATGTCATCTGGCGCCCAGATGAGCAACCAGGAGATGGTTGATCTCTGCAAGGAGTACACTATCTGGTCCTGGTCCGCACAGAAGGCCGTTAACCCCATTCCCATGACCCGTGCTGAGGTATGTCACCCTCAATATCGTCGCCAAAAAGTTCTTTTCAGCTGTCGTTACTAAAAAAGATATTTCTGCTCATCGCATCTGACGCGGTCTCAGTGCTCGTGCCGACCCGTGTGTGACCTTGATCTGGCCCCCACCTCACATTCCCCTCATGTTCATGCGGGCTGCGTGTTTGTTTGTCCGATACCTTTGATCAGAGACTCAGTATTCCGGGCGAGACGAACGCTATGGTCTCCGCCTACGCGCTAGGAAGTGATATGCACCGGGAGGCCGCGTCGCTTCATAGCGTGAATAATGCTCAGATGGCGCTACCGTCATCTATCGTTCGCTCTGCTAAAGCACGTTCAACTCTGACTTCGGATTCATGCTCATCGCCACCTTGAACTCAATTTCTCTTGCAACGCTCGTCTAGGGTATCTATTTCTGGGATGCTGATAACAAGCGCTACACCGACTTCAACTCCCAGTTGATGTGTGTGAACATCGGCCACGGTAACAAGCGTGTGATCAAGGCAATCCAGGATCAGGCAGCTGAGCTTTGCTATGCAGGCCCTTCCATGGCAACCAAGGTACGTGCCGAGTTCGGCCCTCTCCTTTCCAAGTACACCCCTGGTGACCTGAAGAAGTTCTTCTTCACTCTCGGTGGTGCAGAGGCCAATGAGAACGCTATCAAGATGGCTCGTTTCCACACCGGTCGCAACAAGATCATTGCTCGCTACCGCTCGTACCACGGTGCTACTCATGGTGCCATCCAACTTACGGGTGATCCCCGTCGCTGGCCCAATGAGCCTGGTATGGGTGGTGTCATCCGCGCCTTCGACCCTTACATGTATCGCTCTCACCTCTACCAGGAAGGCATGCCTGAGGAGGAGTTCTCTGCCAAGTGTTTGCAACAGCTTGAAGAGACCATCATGTATGAAGGCCCTCAGAACATTGCTGCCATGTTCATCGAGACTGTGACTGGTACCAACGGTATCATTCCTCCCCCCGCAGGCTACCTCCCAGGCCTCCGCAAGCTTCTCGACAAGTACGGCATCCTCCTCGTCTGCGACGAGGTCATGTGCGGCCTTGGTCGCACTGGCGCTTGGTTTGCTGTCGATCACTGGAACGTCGTTCCGGACATCATCACCATGGCAAAGGGTATCACCTCTGCTTACGTTCCTCTCGGTGTCGTCGCTGTGTCCAAGAAGATCGCTGCAACCTTCGATGATCGTGTCTACTCTGGTGGTCTTACTTACAGTGGTCACCCACTCTCACTCGCCTGCGCCAACGAGACGATCCGTGTCATGGAGGATGAGAAGTTGGTGGAGAACGCTCGTGAGATGGGCAAGGTCATGAAGGATCTCCACCAGCAGATGAAGGCCAAGCACAAGTCTGTCGGCGACGTCCGCAGCATTGGCCTCTTCGGTGCTATTGAGCTCGTCAAGAACCGCAAGACCAAGGAGCCTCTTGTTCCATTTGGTGGCTCTGCACCCGTCGCCGGCAAGATTGCCAACTACTTCCGAGACAACGGCATCTACGTCCACCTCGCTGGCCACCTCCTCCTGACCAATCCTCCTCTTTGCATCAACAAGAAGCAGCTCGAGGAAACTTTCGAGGTTATCGATCGTGCGCTCGACATTGCTGATGAGGTTTACCAGGAGTAAGTTGGTGTCATTGTTCCCTTAGGATAATCAACCGACCATGTCGTCTCCGCAAACGAGCGATTTGGGTATGTTCCACTTGATTCAACAACTCGGATTGTCATCACTAGTGTAAGCTGTGTTCATTGTTGTTCGAAGCACGGCGATTATCATTGTGGCTGCATCTGACATTAATGTTCCTATTTGTAAAAGGCTAGGAGGTCGTGGTTTGTCACGTCGGTGTTGGCGCTATTCCAACAGTCGCGCTATGCATGACTGCGGTGTGTAGACTACTACCCCAGCAATATTCTGTTTCTTCTTCTTGAGTTTACGTTGACTATTCCTTCGACCTGGTTGGGAGTTCGCTGTGATCCTTCTCAAATTTGGTGCAACAGGGATTTGCACATTCGGCTTAGCCTAGTCTCGCCCACGCATTAGATCTGTCCCAAAGCTCCCGAGAGTCATCACAGCCAGCTCCTACGAAGGAGGACTTCAGCATCGGTCAACTCCCTTCAGTGCTTTTTTGAGAGAGTACCTGACCCTTGGTCGAAGTTCCATCCGAATACAGTACACTAAGTATGCTAACATCAGGGACATGATAAGACGGGAATGTTGGCAATATCGCCGTTCGTCGCCATAGAGCGTCACCCCACCCTTCGCACGAGCTGGATCTGTCGAACTGGACTCACCCTAGATAATGGGTACTCTGAGGACAAAATTCAATACGTGATTTCTCTTTTACGCGAGAGCCGAAATCCGGGAGTACGCGCGAGTAGAGCGGAGGGAAATCACATAATCGGATACACACGCTCGCCAAAATGTCTGAGTTTGCATTATTGTTTGACATGGAAGACGGGATATTCCCCGATCCATCACCAACAAGCTCGAACAAAGTGCACAACTCGGCCAAGACGGCAACGACGACAGGAAGTATGGCAAGCGTGACCGCCCCAAGGACAGAAACTCCCCCGGCAAAGGCGCAGAGCTCGTCTAGCAAGTCTATGGGCGCACACGGGCCCGGAGGCGGAAATACTGAGGCCGAGACCGAGAACAGGAAACAAGAGCACTTCTTCCAGAAAAGGCTTCGAAGCGTTCTCGAGCAGTCAGAGACCCAGAAGACGAAGAGGGTGCAGGCTGAAAGTGCAGCACCGCACGTTCTTGCAGAGTTCAGTATCCCACACCAGAATGTCAGCGAGACATTGGCTCACAGACTGGAAACAACATTCACCAATGTGGGCCTCGCGAGCAAGATTCTTGAGGCGTGCAGGGCCTTCAGCAGAGGTCACGGAATGTCAGGGGTGCCAGGACCATCTCCCACGGTGTTGGATGAAACAGTCACACTACTAACGAACCTCAAGCCGGCTCGCCGTGGCACAGAGTTTTTACCCACAAAAGAGGCCATCATCGATCTCGGAACGTTGATTCCTTTTGACGTGTGTTTGACTGATGCGCAACTCGCGGCACTGCGTGAGGGTCTCAATGATGAATCCAGTGCAACTGCAGAGCTGAAAGAGTTTATTGGCGCTGTACTTGATCTGGCTGGTGGAGCGAAAGCGGGATCAAGCAGCAAGGCAGGCAAGCCTAGTCAACAAGACGATGAGCGCGTAAAGCCCGATATGGAGATGCTGTTTGATGGTACTGTACAGTATTCGAGGTTCCAGCTACAACGTACGGCTGGAGAGCAGGCCACCGATAGCTCCGAGGCGGACACCGTAGATCAGTTCGTCAGCTTACGACGAAGGATAGAGGAGGCAGCCAAGGCTGAGCTCGAAGCGGCCTTGCAGTTTGAATCCAGAGTTCGTATGCCGCGAAACGTGATTGTGAGCAAGAATGGCTATATGATCGATCGACGAGGTGTCCCGCTAAGGAACCTTCACCTCTCAGGTATGACTGGGGCAACTCAGCTTGGCGCTGCAGCGACGCAAGGGTCCAGTGCTACAGCGAATTCATGCAGTATTGAAATTTCGACCTCCGGGCAGGCCGCTACGATTGGGCCTTTGTATGAAACTGCTCTCAATGCGCTGCCACTACCCTTATCAGCACAGTGGCTTGCATCCAAGGAGAACATAGTTTCAGCCCTGACTGCATGTTACAACTGTGGAGCAAGAGATCATGGCGCCAAATCATGCCCATTCCCACGCAAAGACATCCTTGTGCGCAACAACCATGCATTGGTGAGGCAGCTTCTTCCACAGGATTTCACAGCCAGGGACCAGAGCAGGCCCGAAGTCGACAGGTCAAATCAATGGCTTACGATGAAAGACCTGTTTGATACCCAAGAGAAGGCCGCAGAAGATGCTGATCAAAGTGAATCGACGGCAGGTCCAACGCCTGCAGCATCACCCCTGATCTTCGATGACAAGGATTGGGAAGACGAAGTCTCGGTCCAAGTCGTCTTGAAGGACAATCCTTCTGCGCCCAAGATGCAGAAATCTTCCTCAACCTCGTCGCTATGAGCCCGATGTCACCGCATTTCATTCATGTACATATACCATCACCCCTTTGGGCATAAAACAAACTTGAACAGGTTGGCTAGCGATCTGACCGTACCAAGTTTTAGGACCTTTGCCTTACGATGCTATGCGAAGATTGTTAGCGACTTCAATCGTGTTTCGGTGATTCGTGTGTATTCTAGTTTAGTGTGTATTCTAGTCTGACTACCTTCCGTACGAAGGAATCTTGACTTTGATCTCCGGTGGGAGCGCCGAGAGTGGAATTTGGCAGCCGAGTCTGGACGTAGGGGTGAGACCAAAGGCCGTGTCCTAGAGGCAAATATGGGTAATATTAGGAACGACGCGTAAGCACATGTGTTAGGGAAGTCGCATCTATCAAGCGCGGGTGTAGAGTGCACAGGAATTCGATCGAGGGTGAAAGAGCATTGTGATCCCGTGATCACTTGGCCATACACAATGCGCGAAGCAAGTTAACAATGCACAAAGCAAAGAAAATACGTACTAGCATATCCAGCTCCTCGTCAGAGATCGGATTCGTCTTGGCGAGTTGGTCGTAGACCTCTTTGGGAAGGATGACATGGCATGTGGAGCAGGCGATTTGGCCTTCGCATGCGCCCTCCATGTCGACTTTGTTCTTCACTGCGAGTGTCATGAGGGTAGGCTTGTCATCTGCGTTGGGATCCGCTGTCAAGGTGACTTCATTACCGTCGGGCTCAACGTAGGTGACCTTGATTGTGCTCAACGCCCGTGAGTGAAAGCTGGGTATTCGAAGGGCAGCGGTTTTCTTGGCGAGCTTGGGGACTGACAACTTGAGAATGTTTCGGAACATATTGCTAGCGATGCCTCGTGGGTTGATCTATTTATTTCCGCAATGGATCCTCTAAGCCCACAGTTTTGCACTAGTTGGAATTTTCGGACATTCGCTCCGAAAAATGATTTCATCCACACCCGCGCGGTCAGACAGCGACCGTATTACTGAGTGAGGAGTGATTTGACTTAAACGGAGCTAGTTTGTGATATAAACAAATATGAAAACAAATAGTGTAGCAAAGGAATTCGTATCCCGGGATATACAGTTCATCTGACCCGGAATCGATTAGGCTTACGCCTGAGATGTGACTTGGTGGCCCGCAGCAATCGCCTCAAGAAGTCGCTCCTTAGCCTGGCTTACCTTCGCAGCTACGTGAAGGGATTCGTTAGCAAGAGCGCCATACTCCACTTCGGGCTTGACCCTGTACCAAGTCTTTTGAGGGAGACGCTCTGGATGCGCAGCGAGAAGCTTCGCTACTTCATGGAGTTCTTTGAGGAGCACTTCGTCTGCCTGGTACATCTTGTGTTGCTCCGCAAGAAGGAGTCGCGAGAGCGCCACCGTGTTGGGGAGGACTGGTGACTGAGGTGAGTTAGGTGAGTTCGGTGACGTGGGAGTGCCTAAACCAATCTTGCTAAGGCCCCAGCTAATCCATCCTTGTTTAGTGGGTGGCTTGGAATACGAGAACTCATGGTGCGCGTACATGTGGTTTCCTGTCTGCTCGAACAATCTGGGATCGGCAAGGGATTGCTCCAAAACGGTTGACTTAGCAACGCGGCGCGAGACCGCACTGTCATCTAACAAAACGTCCAGATCAAATCCAGAGCTCAAGATTGTAGAGTTCGGGGCTTTTGACCTTCGGCTCTCCTGAGAGAGATTAGACCCCAGACTCAATTGCAAGCTGTCGAGGGAAGCCGAAGACAATGAACCAGCTGAGGATGCAAATGATTTTGGTGACTGAGCCCTGGGGGTAGAAAGCAAGCTTTGGGGGAATGCGCCACGACTCGCCGAGACTTGAATTAGGTCGGCAATATACGACTCGGATGAGAACGAACCCTGAGAGTCGCCCTGCTTCTGCTTATTTTGGGAGCCCTGCTCCTGCTTCTCGTAGACGTCAATGAAATCCTTCCATTTGGCATCAAGATCGGCTTTGTTGTCACTCTGGTATGATTTGAGTTCGTAGTTCATCAACGCGACTTCTGGGACCCCTGGAATCGTTTCAGCCAGCTTCGATCCATTGTCCACGATGGAGTCGACGGAGGCCTTGAGACTTTGCAGGTGCGCAAGAAGCGCGTTCTGGGCATCCTCAAGTCGCTCTAGCTCAACCTGACAATCGATCCAGAGCGTGCGAATGAATGGCCACATCATCTGTGCAGTGGCTAAGGACTCGTTCGTTCCATCCTCTTGGAGCTTGTGAATATGCGCCACAGAAACGGCAAGCGCGCTTCGAAGACCCGAGGTGCTATTGCGAAGCTCGCGAATATACTTGAGGAGTGCTGGAGCACCGACGGAGGCAAAGAGTGTACGACGGTATTCTCGAAGCCGCTTGAGCTCCTCAGTGGGATGTGGGGTGTTCGGAGTGGACGGAGATTGCAACGTAATAGGCTCATCCAGGTCTGAACTTAGACTATCCATGGACTCACTGCGCTTCAGCTCTGGTGGACTTACAGAATCCGTAGGCGCGAAGTCAGCGGCATGAGCAGCAGACTTATTTGACGCATCGCTGGTCAAGGCATAGATACGTTCATAAATACCCGTCTCGGCAACCGCGTTGTCGACAAGCTTCTTATGTTCTTCGTCACGCCGGGCCGACGCAAGCGCATACTTGCGACTAACTGGATCGGAGGTAGCAAGTCGATACGCTTGCTCGGAAGCCAAGCCAATGGCTGCACCCAAGACCAGGAATTTGAGGAAGTCCATGAGCGAAACGAAGACGGATTCAGACTGCTCGTTATCTTGTTTGTCTTCCCCCATATTTTCCGGGTTGTCATTCTCGCGCTGCTGAGTGTTGCCGGTCGCCTCCTGTTGTTCAGCTTCGCCTACAGTGCGACTCGCAGAGGAGGATGTGAAGGTTCGAACTGGGACCGGGCCGAAGCGGTGGCGCATTAGAGGCGAAGCAGCGAGTTCGGTTCGGACCCCCGCAGCAATAAGAGCAGAGGCCTTTCGAGCCTGTTGGAAGATATTCGCTGCACGATCAGGATAGGACAGCATACATCGTGCGGTGAATGTACTCAACGCTTCGCTCGCCGCCGACTTGCCGTGGACCACCACTGAGATGTCTTCATGTGGTAATGGCCAGGCTTCGGCGCAATCATTCCTCTGCAACGCGCCGTACTCGACCTGGCCTTGAATCCTCAGCTGTGCAAGCTCTCTAGCGCGCTGTCGCTGAGCCTTCTCGAGCATCTCTTCTCGTTCGACCATTTGTAACGCTCGATTGAAGACTGCATCCTTTGTGCACTGCTGTGACTTGGGAAGTGAGATAGCCCACTCTATCAAGTCGTGCGCAGTGACTTGAGCAGCACGCGCCTGCTGCAAAGCGACGCGAACGAAACTTGAAGCAACCTTGGGAGTGGACCTACTATCGATCAATTGCTTCGCTTCCAGTCTGGTCAGCCTCGGCATCGAACCGGGCGCATTTTGGCCAACATGGCGACTATCATTGTCTCTTTGCAGCGTCTCTTCGTACTTCGTGAGCTCGCTTGGACTGAGGAAACGCTTGAGCAGCTCCGAAACGCGAGGTCTGACGTGCCGACCCGAATATCCGATCCGGGTCTTCCTGACAAGCGTCTGGAGCTGACGCGTAATGGGGTCATGTTCGTCATCATGCAACTCAGACTCAAGGCTGGTGAGACGGAAGTTGGGCCGATTAAGTTGATTCCACGATATATCGCGGATATATCGACCGGTGTCGTGCCAGAACTGCAGCTTGTTGGCATATAGTTTGCCACAAGGCGGGAGGCCTTTCACGGCCTGCTTCATCGATCTGGCCAGATCGACCAGTCGGGACACCTGTGTATGTTGGGCAACGAGTGTATCACAGAGGCCTCATGTGGTGAGTGCATGCAGCTCGGGGCCAGGACGAGGCCCGGGGCGGGTATCGCATCTCAATTCTAGCCTTCAAAGATGTCTCAGCCACAAATCCAATCAGTGACCAAGGCGGGTCTTTTACGGCCCTACTTGAACGAGTAGCTGGGAGAGAACGTACCATCGTATACTACTTAGTGGTGGGGTTTGTTTGGTAAGGCAAGCGTCGGGCTTGACTGGCCGTAACGTGAGATACAGCTAGTTTATCAATTTCCGTTTGAACTTGGAGTTCGACTATTTCAGCACCCCGGGCTCTGGTAAATCCGACAACCCTCCTCGGACTTTGGATTCGGCTTGGGGTTTGGGAGGTGAGAGAGGGATATGTTTGGGGGGTAGGGTGGGTCAATTTGCGAATAAATGCTGTAGAGTTGCTTGCATAGATTGCATACACTGGGGAGTGCTTTCTTAACCCTCGATCCCCCACTCCCTGACCGATTCAACTGGCAAAACAGGGCGTACTCAGGACAGTTTTCAAATTTCGGAACCGTTCAGTAAAAATGTGTACACCTCGATTCAGGGCCGCGCGTTGGGACGTGTTGGTCGATAGAGTTGGGAGAAAACGGGTAATCTGAAGATATTCTGATATTATAGACTGATTTATATCGGTTTCTTCTCGCTATCTCACCTCGAATGTAGGCAAAACACACTTCTTTTGACGTCCCGATCCTGTCAGGTGCATGTCAACTAGTGAAAAGTAAGTGTTGTTCATTGCGACGTAGCCCGCATCCTAGACTACTCTCCGTTATTCTATAGCTGGTTACATGAGTTCGGTCGATTCCGCCCAAGCCAAGCCGGCCCAGACATGGTCAAGCGAAGAAAATACGCTCGATTCCGATTGTACCCCAGCCACTTGCCAGCCTCCTAGCACTCAGGCAACTCATGATAATGCGGAGAACGCCTCCGACCAGAAGCCCAACGCAGCTTCACTCGAGGATTCCCGACAAGCTGGAGCGGAGGGCGATGGAGCGACCTCTACATTGGTGAAGTCCAGTAGTGGAACGATGAACACGGATCCTACCCGGATCAAAGGATTCGCAGGGACCTCAGCAGGGGAGAGTGTCTCAGCAGATGCTCATGGGTCGCAAAGTCACAGTAACTTCCCTTCCTCTACAACTTCATCCAGGGAAATATACTCGCTTCTTGCGTCGCCGACGATGAAACAGCACGAGGCCATGCAAAGAATCCAAAAGCAAAAAGGCCATCCCACACCGCAAGCACAGCAGCATCAGCATCAAACTCAAGCCTCGTATCCGCATCCTCAGCAATCTACGCACACCGCACATGGTACTTCGCAACCTCACGTGCATATTCACCCCTACACAACGAGTCATTCCAATGAGAACCTACCAGGTCACATGGGATTTGGCGGGTTAGGGAACCTTAACTCAGGTCTCTCGAGCAATACGAACGGACTACCTCAAGACACACTCTCCCAAAATCGCTACCGTTACCCGTTTGACGGCAAAACGGGCGGATTAACAAATCGTAGTGCTGAGACTCCGTCTATTAGAACAGCGGCAGATGTCACACCTTCGAGCTCACAAGTCACTTACGACGTCCTTGCTGGATTACGGCCACCTCCTACTTGGGGTCACGCGGAGGAGCCCACTGCAACAGTGCAACTCGATGTTCACCAGCACCATCGAACGTTTTATCAGCGAATCTACGATGCTCCCACATCCATCTCGGGCAGCAGCCGTCCCTCTTTTTCGCTCGGTGTTGAGGATACAAACGAGAACGCGACGACGACGACTATAGATACACCTTTGAGCAATATTTCAAGCACTGGTCAGCTAGGTCAAATGGGGCCACAAACGTACGCTTCAAGGCTGATGCGAAGGATGATAGGGGAAGCTGATTCTCGGACCCCAAAGTATGATTTAGACGAGAACTCACCACTCTACACGGGAGTTCCACTCCGCAATGATGAGCCTCTCCGGAGCCAAGGCACGGGACTCACAGGCATGTTGCCGACTCGTATGTGGGAGGATCGCTCCCCTGGATTGGCTGGAGAGGATGGATATCAGAGCTCATTGGCCTCTCGCACGCATGAGTCAGCCGGTCTGCATCCCACTCCTATTCGTTCTGCTCAAAGCTTTACCCCATCGCATGGAGGCGAGCTCGACTTACCTCATCTGGGTTTGCTTTCTCAGCGTAGTGATAGGCCAGCTCAACCTCACCGGCTAACGAGCTCGGTATTGTCCGTCGCCGAAGAAACCCCAAGTGAATTCAAAGCCAGCCCTATGTTATCTGCACTTGGAGATAGCTTCTTAGGAAGCGATCGTCAAGGTACAGTTCAGGAGCAGTTGCAGCTGATCCAAAGGCTACGTGGCATTCAAGGTGAGCAGCCTGTTATTGCACCACGCAGAGAAATGAATTCAAGCGTTCCATCCACAAGTCTCCAGACCCCCACCTCCTCTTCTTACTTCAGTGGGCTTGAGCAGCAGCAGCAGCTTCAGTTTCAGCAACATCAGCTGCAGCAGTTACATGAGCAGCGGCAACTTCGACAACTGCAACAACAGCAAGAAGAACATCGTGTGCAGGATCAAGACGGCAGCGTCGAAGGAGGTGGTACAAGTGGCGCGCTGACTGCTGAAGCGCAGTCATTTATTCGTAAAACAACTTTACCACACACGCTACAACGCATGGCCCCACCAGGTTTAATGCTAGACTCTCCTTTCTCAAGCCCGTGGTCGCCTCCACTCGCTCCCCCACTTCCACCAACCGTCCAACCTTCGCTTCCACCTCACCACCGACCGAGTATCAGCATGTCTTCCTTCGGTCCTGTAACGAGCGAACGCATTGGATCTGGCGTGTTTACAAATTCAGGAGAGCGAGAGCAACTAACACTATCGGAATGCACACGTGGAAGCAACTTGAGCGCGCTTAGCACCGCTTCGTTTGCATCCATGGGCCCGCCTCCCTACCACTTTGGTGACAGCAGCCTGCACTCGGGTCAGTCTATCATTTCGGATCAGGTCACCGAGCGTGGAGCTGAGACTACTGAAAGCCGATCTGGATACCTGACATCAAGATCAGTCGCAACGGGAAATCACCCCATGAGCCATAGCGTTGCCGCTTTGAATCGAGGCCTTCAGTCAGGGCTGTCAGGGGAGGACGCGTTTGGTCTATATCTCTCGCGTGATGCTGATTCTCAAGGCGAAAGTGGACTACATGAACATGCTGAGCAAGGGTCGGAATGGAGCAGGGCTACACGTCTCACGACTGGAGATGGCACTGGAGAAGTATCAGGCCTTGCAGCAGAACTTGACATGCTACGGATTCGTCAATTCCAACAGAGGGAGGGAGGAGATCTCAACGTTCCCAGTAGCGGTCCTCGCGCGATTGCACGTCCAGACGGAGAAGGGCTCAGGACGCCAATGTTCAAGGCAGCAAGAACAATGTCCCCACACGAAGAACTTCATGAGTTCTTTATGTTTAGGTACAGAACACAAGCTTGCCCTTTATTCGGACAACAGAAATGCATTTATTCGAGGCCTTACTCGTGTCTTCAGGCACATAATCCAGTTCACCTGCGACGCGTCCCAATAGCACGACTCGTTGATCCTAAAACTGGCGAGCCTGATCCCGAGGGCCGCGTCGTATGGAGCTATTCAGCAACTCCTTGCACGTTCTCAGCTTCACTCTTGACCTGTCCAAGAAAGGCGAACTGTCCCTATGCTCACAAACTTCAGAAGGAAACGGTCTTCCATCCCACCATCTACAAGACCCAGAGATGCGATTCGATTGCAACGTCACCCTGCCCAACATGTTCGAGACCGTTTGTACAGCAGACTATGTCGCCCCCTGCAGCTAGAGCCACCCCTTCCCAGTCCCCGACAGCGCATGCTAGGGAAGATGGCGAAGTCGCTGCCAATGAATGGGAGCTCTACAGTGATGCGAATAGGATTCCAGGATTAGACGGTATTTTCCCGAAGGTTAAGCCCTCGGGTTGCGTTGCCTATGGATGGACCTGCACTAAAGCGCACTGTGCATGTGAGTTGCGTAAGCCGCAATATAGCGCATCGCCAGCCTTCACAGCATTGACACCCCAGCGTCAGGTCGCCTCCTCACCGATTGCCTCCGAGTATACTGCTGAGTCCTTCTCAGGACATGCTGAAACAACTTTCGAATTATGGCGAAGAGGTTCTGCAGAAGCCAATGGTATGGCATCATCTCAGTTTCAACTTTTCCAACAGCAAAGGTTTATCCACTCTCCACCGTATAGAAGCGGTGGTCAAGAAATGGTGGGTCACATCGATGATGCTACACGCAGGCTCACATTTGAGGGTTCAGCTTCGCCCTCTATGAATGCAGCCTTCTTAGGCGAACAATTTGAGAAGCAGCTGCACGCCACATCGAAGTTCTCTGGACTTCCTCCTCCAACGGATCTGACAACACCTGCGGCTCCAGGCCGTTTCGTTCCTGCATCTCCCGGTGAGCTGATTGGCAAGTCGCCGAAAGTTGCAGGCGAAGCTCGAATTGCGGGCCTAGAACGGTCTGCTGGTAGATATGGTTTAATCTCGAAGACTCAAAGCTCGCCCACGACGAGCATGTCGCATACCAGAGAAGCTCGCTTGAATCTCGAGAACCGAAATGAGTCCCCATTCCGTATGTTGCCCCCACGCCAGATGCTGTTCCTTTTCCCGCTCTTCCAGAGCACCTCGCATGAAGGTAGATCAGTCTCACCCGCGTTGACCCCGAAGCCAGCGGTGACGGCAGGGGAAGCTATAGAAGGACCACAACCAGCTAGTCCAAGCGAATCGGACTCTGACCGGATGCAAGTTGCGAACATGTTGATTAACCATGACTTTCTACAGCTAGACTACCTTGGCCCCACAGTTTCTAGGTTCGTGGAGCCACTGGCTTTCACGGCACTTGCAAACCATCTCAAAGCATCAACATCACTCTACGCCACTCAAGTGAAAACGCTTTATCTCGAATGGCTAGCGTCGTTGAGCTCACTCATTGATCGCGCGAGTCTTGTTACGGATGGCACCTCCGATTCAGATGCCATAGCCATTGATGGCTACTCAATCCCTGTTGGGCTCGCAGCGCTGTTGGGCGAGAGCACAGGTCTTGCAGAATCTGAAGAAGTGGCGCGACTGATGGAGGCTCAAGGCGATGAGCCTTTGCCTCCTGCAGCCAAGGGCCGAGAGAAGCTGTACTTTTCGTTTGTGGCACCAGCGAAGGAACGGCGTGTCGAGCACGCGTTCTTCATGTACAACTACAAGGTGTTCCCATGCCAAGGAGCTCCCACAGCTACCTCCTGCAATGAAGCCCAAACTCCGTGGAGAGTAATTCAGCGAAGCAAATCACCCATTGCCTTGCCCGAAAGGCCCATTGCTATTTCCTCTTCGTCTTCTTCATCTTCGTCTCCAACACTCGCTCCAGTCTCTGAGGATGACCATCTGACGTTGGAGCGGCAGCACTCGCTTCACCCGAAGCACTGCAGTTGTGATGGTCTGGGTTGGCACCGCCTAGATGAGCGACGTCGCGGGCCCTTCATCGCATATGAAGCAATGTGTTGTCCAAGCATCAAGCCGTCTGGACAATCGAGCTGGGGAAATCCGAATCGAGGTTGCCCCACGGCTAGCGCAATCATGGCAATGACAGAATTAAGTATCATGTCACCTCAACCATCTCAGCCATCGGTTACCCTCACAGCTGCAGCTTCACCCATGCGAGAGTCACATGACGGCAAATCCCAACATCAGACGAGCTGTGCGCGATGGACACGTTGCCACCGAGCTCACACTTTAATGGAGCTGATGTACCACGTCGCTGTGTATAAAACGGCCCTATGTTCCAACTTTAATGAGGATGATCCTTCCAGCTGGACATGTCCTTGGCGTCGCCGCTGTGCCCATGCTCATGGAGTAGCAGACTTGCGCGCAAAGGCAGATGCACATCGAGAATGGCAGCTTCACAAGGCTATTATTAGTGCGCTCGCTCGCGAGGTCCAACACTTTCGACAGCGATCGCATCAGCCTGACACAGAGGTTAAGAAGCACCAAGACAATAGCCACGTGGAAGAACAAAAGCAAAGGGACGTGAGAAGGCAGGCAGATGAATCAGAGAATGGAAAACAGCCAGCGAGTGACGATTCCGCGGAGGCGACTAAAGAACATCTAGAGTCACCTCGTGGAGCTTCCTCATCGCAAGCCAAAGGAAACGGAGAGAGCAAGACAGGGAAAACAAATCTGCCGCGGGACCATCACATTGAAACTAAAGACCCTAGTATTGTAAAGTATTTACATGAGCTCGAAGCAGAACTGTGTACGGCTAATGATCTGCTTGTTTGCAAGCACAAGTCTAGCACTGGTGGTTGCTGCGCTGCTAACTGGGATGGAACGCAGCAGCACCAGACATTATCAACCCCGCTCCATACTCTATCCAGTCCTTCTGGTGACACAAACAACCCTGTATCATCTAAAAGCAAGGCAGGGCAGTCAGCACGTCGTGGACGAACAGTTGAGAGTAGTCCTACTATATCGTCGACGAAGGCCACCAGATCTCATCCTACACCTTAGCGCGAAATCATTCAAGAGCATTAGTCACAACAAGCAAAAACACAACAAAGCAAGGGAGCCCACCAACTCGACAACAATCGGGCGACGACTGATCGTACATAGCCATCCTACTCTTCTAACCTCCAGATCAAGATTAGTTTATGTGCCCGTTCGCCAGGCTTTCTCTAATGTTTAAACATGTTCAGGTGCTGCTGATCCTGGATCTCGACCATTTAGGCTCACGTCTTAGCTAGTCAGAATCGGTTGCGTATCCAGTCTGCATGCCATTTCCTTGGATGATAATCGTTCCGAATTGAAATAGTCAAGCACTTTACATGACTGAAAACAGTTTTTCGTGTCGTCGCTGACTCAACTGAGTAGACTAAAGACCTTTCTCTTTATTTGATTGTATATGTACACTGTCGGTTACACAAGCATAATGCAATGTAATACAGGATAGATACGAGCCCTTGAAACTGAGACAGTGAGCGAGTGACCAAGTTGCGTGGCCTTGGGTCTTGAGTCATTAGTTACAACAGCGGGATAGGGGAGGATTGGCTGCTAAAGTAAACTCGTTCTGCACATAAAGCTAAAACTAACTGTAACAACAGTAACGCTAGATGAGTTCACATTAGCGTGACGTAGCTTGAGACACCCTCAGCCAATTCGGATCCGATTTTAACTCGACTTGCCCTTGATAGCGCGCTCTGCACGCACCTTTGAGACGATTTGGTTGTAGCTGAAGCGAGTAACGATCGCGACGAGGCGCATAGGAGACATAAAGAGGATCTCCATGACGGCGGTGAAGAGGTTGGCCGAGGGATTGAAGCCCGCTGTAAGCAAACCAAGCATGAAGCCATCGAAGCCCGTCTGAATGAAGAAGCGGTATTTTTCAAGTCCCTTCACAATATCGTGAGCAAGCCGTTCTGCAGGGAACACACCGGTGCCTTCGGAGATAAGCTTGCACTCAAGGGGCTTGGTCTTGTTCTCTTGTGCGTACATCGGAGTGTCAACATCTGGTGGATTGCTGACGGAGACGTAGATCTTGTAGGGCTTGAGCTCCATGGCAACAACCTCTGCAAAGCCACGGATGGCGTACTTGGTTGGGGAGTATGCCGAGTAGCCGAAGATACCGGCAAGGCCCGCCATGGAAGAGATAAAGATGAGGCGACCACCCAGAGCCTGCTTCTTCATGTAGGGCACCACGGCCTTGGTAGTGACTACGGCACCGATGTAGTTGATACGCATGAGACGTTCGAACTCACTCACGGGGAGGTTCTCGAAGTAATCCGGGTTAGTAACACCAGCCGAGGCAATGACCGCATCGATCGTACCCACGCTCTTGACGTATTGCTCCACAGCGGCGTTCATGGCAGCCTCGTTGGAAACGTCAGCAGAATAGGCGTAGACAGCTGTCGTGGTTGCATTCTTGCTGTGAGCTGCAAGCTGCTCTAGCTGCGCCTTGGCCTTGTCCAACAGTTCTTGATTCCTTGCAATGATAGCGATGGAACCGGCGCCTTTCTTGATAAGGAGCTCAGCGGTGGCCAGGCCAATTCCGCTGCTACCTCCGGTGACAATGATATTCTTGCCACGCACCTAGATTTGATCACAGAGCCCCCACGTCACGACACGTAGCACCGTGAGTATGCTGACGCTTTAAAATGCAAACCTGACCGATTGGAAAAACATGAATATTGGCACATGCAAGAGGTGTTACGTACATTAAATCGGGGGACACGCTCACTTGTGTACCAAAGAACCATAACCAGCACTGCAATCGCGATAGACAGTACGGTGAACCACATATTCTCTATCAAATGAGTTGTAACGAAAATTGTGGCAAAGGCTGTTTTAGCCGGATGCGGCTAAACACGGGCCGCCGACGGGTGGATGGGGTCATTGCGGTTTTCGAATTTCTGGGAAATGAGCGGAGGCATGCCCTGACCAAAGCTGGAAAATACCGTAGGGTGGCGGATGGCTTCTCTCACCCGGCAGAGTCTATTCCGTCACCCCCAAACACGCTTCCCCCCAGCGAGAAAGGGCCCGGTGAAGGACGTGAAGTGTCAATGTTTAGAGTGCGTTTTCACGCCATGCACGAGTGTAATGCAGGAGGAAACCCGTTCACTGCGAAGCCGTCGACACATCCAACCGATATAATCATATCATATCCCACAACCCCCCTCCTATATCTCGGTGTAGCACGCGGAAGATGTTCTCCAGCGCACAACGCCGTCTAGGTACGTATTCTACGCGAGCTTCTGTGCGGGACCAACGCACTTGTGACTTGCTCGCGGTGGGTCCCATTTCAGCGCAATGCCAGGGACCCACTGATGCATTGCCATACGACAAATTGTCGCTCAAACTGAGGACTGTGCCTCCTGAGTCTGTTCTCCGATGCAAGGAACCGGCACTTGGAGGGGGTATTCTGTGTTGAGTGGACACATGATGCGGGCATGACCCGCGCCAGGGTGCCTACACTGCCCGCTTCCACCGCGAAGGAATCGCCTGTGAGTGAATTTTCATGCATACCTCCTCGTGAAGTCCCCATCTCACCCATTCTGCGTCGCCTTTCCCTTTCCACAACCCTTGTTGCCCTCATCCCCCCACCTCTAGTTGGAGCTATTGGTGCTGCTTCCAGTGCTTTCAGCGGGGGCTCGCTCTTCACTGGTGCGCAGAGTGGAGTCTTGCGCACCACTGCCCCCATCCTCACAAGCAACACGAGCTACATCCAGGTCCGTTTCGCCACCAAGAAGGCCGCTGGTGTAACGACTAACACGGCGGATTCAGCAGGTCGCCGCCTGGGAGTGAAGGTGACTACAGGCGAGGAGGTGCGCCCTGGCAATATTTTGGTGCGTCAGCGAGGTCTGAAGTTCCACCCAGGCCTCAATGTCATGGTTGGTAAGGATCACACACTACATGCGCTTGTTCACGGTGAGGTTACGTTCTCGCGAGTACAGGTACCTGGTAAGCGACGCAACCGCACCCGAACGCTTGTGAACGTGCTCGAGCTCAACGCTCCCAACGACGAGCGTGTCGTTGAGTTCACCGCCTTGATGCAAAACAAGCTGATTGACTCACACAAATTCCGATTGTGGCGACGTGAGAATCGCCGCAACATCTTCATGGGTCTGCCCTTGACTCCTTGCCCTGTTGTGAAGCGACCGAAGAACCCACTCGCCATGCCTCCCTTCGAAGAGCCCATGCCAGAGTTGGCGTATGATGAGGAATTTGATGATGTAGAGGAGCTGACAACTGAAGATCTCTCGGCACAAGCAGCCCAATCGCCATCATCAAATCAATCTCAGGCTCAGCTCTAAGTCAGCGTTCATTTCCTCCTTCGTACATAAGTTAGCAGTCGTCTTGACTCAATGATAATGGTAGCGACGGCGACAAACACGTCGCCTCTGTTATTAGCCCACATGTAAGCTCCCATGTTATAGTAAATCTAGTCAGAATACAATATTCCCATCGCACGTACGGAATGTACGGCACGTAAAACGCACGCGAAGCTGGACACAGTTGTCCCACCCAGCGAGGAACATCAGCATCGTCAGACACGTAAAGCTAGAAGTATAGATACTGTATGTGTATACAAACATCAGAGTCCAAGGACAAAAGAAGACCTACGTAGTACATTGCAGACAGAGGGGATCGTTGCGATGACAACGTATTCATTTGTGCCTTATTTCTTGTCCTCCTCCTTCTTGGTTTTATCCGAATCTTCATGAAGGAACGAAGCATCGAAGCCAGCATCACGGAGTAGGGCGTCCATAAACGCAGGATCCTCCAGCTGTTCCTGTTCTGACTTGGTCTCGTTTGCATTTGCGCTTGCTGCCGCTGATTGATTGTTCTGCTTGCCTTCAGTCTGAGAAGTTCCCTCTGTTGCTGCAGGTGCACTATTCGTATTATTCGTAGTATTTGTACTTGAAGTGGTGTTTGTCGCAGCAGCGGCGGCAGTAGCTGCAGCGGCCCGGTCTTCCATTTCGTTTGTCTGCAGTGAGAGCGCAATCGCGGCCAACACTTCTGGATCTTCGTCTTCGTTGTAATAGTCTGCAGCTGCAGTAGGAGCAGATGCGGCAGCAGCAGCAGCAGCGCCTCCATTCTGCTGCACTGACGCCTGTGCTGCTTGCTGGAGTGTCGCACGCTCGGCCTCTTCCATCGAAGCCCGAATTGCAGCCATAAGTTCGGGGTCATCTTCCTCATCACCCATGCCGAATGAGCTACCCACTGCGCCGCGTCCTGTGAAGCCTGAGGGCCGATCATCGCCCATGACGGCTGAAGTGAGCACCGCTTGAGCCAGACCATGAGGACCAGGAGGTACAGTGACCATGTGACTATTGTTGCTGTTCTGAACGGAGTTGAGGAGCGCACCGAGGAGGGCCTCATTGGCGTTGCTGGAGTTCTCAGTGCCGAAGTGGATAATGTCCAGAGCCACACCATTCTTCTTCAACTGAGCACCTAGACTCACGAGCTCGTTCTCCTTGGCGGTCACGGGCGATCCAACGAAGAGCACTATTCGTGGACGGTGCGCGCGATTAGGTCGATTCTTCAGGGTAAGGTTGGCAATCTTGATTCCAGTGACGATGTCACTCTCGCCCGAGGGTGTAATCGCCTTGAGGCAGGTCAAGAACTTGCCCAAGTCACGCGTGGGTGAAACATGGACATCTACACGATCGCCTGCCATGGTAAGAAAGCCTACGGTGCTTTCGGGGTTGCCATTGATCTTGGCCTCGGCAAGTCGGTACACGGTGTCGACCAGACTCGCCAATCGTGTCGGCATGTAGTCTCCATTCCTCATGTATCCCGAGTTATCGAGACAGAACATCGTCGCCTCGAGAGGCATTTTCTGGTCCGAGAGTCTGGATGCGCGAGTGGGTTCGGGTCAGGGGCACTACACAGTGAAGCAGGCTGTCCAGTGCGGGCGGTTCACGGCTCACTCTGGGGGGTCATCATGCTGAGTCATCCACAAGACGCTCAAGAAAAGCTTTAATCACGAAACCACTCCAGACTGACTGAGAGTCAAAGGGTGGTATATTTAGCATAGGATCCGTAACATCCCACGGATCTTGCATCGTGGTATCAGTAGACACTCGAGTTCATTACCAATCCCTCAAGCCAGATGCTAAGATCTTCGCAAGGGTCGTGTGAAATCCCGCCCCAAACCCCTTGGGTCTGTTCACCATTTCTTCTTCACATCAACATGCTCTGGAGGGCTGGGTTGACCTTTTAGCCGCATCCGGCCAAAACGCTGAAATTCTGGCTGACGACGCACCCCCTGAGCCCGCCCGCCGACGCTAAAAGTCGGCTCTCAGACGGCCGATTTGAAACAGTCTGAGCAGTACTGATACCGAGCGATCTGGAGCGATGTGCGGGTTGGCGTGACATGAGGGTGGGATATTATGTCGATTAAGTGTGGGATAAATTAAAATATTAACACAAATTCCAGTCTAATTAACCAGATTATCACTGTTATGATGCATATTCAGCACCTTGAGAGCGAGAGGTGATCGTCGACCACCGTGGCGCACTGCTGGTTCTGACGCATCACGCAGGGATTGAGCATGGATCACCTAGCACGTGGAACCGCCCCCGCGGGATGGTACCGGGGGTCACATGCCGCACCGATACGTCACATCTGGCCCACCCCAGCGCCCAGCCAACCGGGCGAGCCTGGCGTTTCAGTGAAATAGCCGAATCTGCGGGTGATTGCGTGTGGATTTGAGTGGGGGAGGTGACTCAAAACCCACTTTTGACAGACTGAATGCACGCGTGGTTGCACACCGAACCGTTGTAGAGATGACATATTACCATACTAACACGCATACTTCGCCGTCCCCTACCCCCCTCCCACAATCAGGTTTAGGCGAATGTCCGAAGAAAAGACGACTGAGCCCAAGTCGCCCCTGCCGTCGCCGACGGACCTGCCACAGCTCTTCGGCCGACGTGAGAGCGTCCCGATTATCAGCAAGATCAAGAAGTCCATCGCCGAGAAGCGACCATTCTTCTCGTTTGAGTTTTTCCCACCCAAGACTGCCATTGGTGTGGACAACCTCTACACACGCATCGAGCGCCTCTCGCTTCTGGAGCCCTCGTTCATGGACGTCACCTGGGGTGCTGGTGGTTCCACCGCTGACCTCACCCTTGAGATCTCCGCAGTCGCTCAGGCAACCACTCACAGCGAGATCATGATGCACCTCACCTGCACCAACATGCCTGTCGACAAGGTCAAGGATGCACTCAAGCGCGCACGCGAGGCGGGTATCCGCAACATTATGGCGTTGCGTGGTGACCCACCGCACGGTGCGGAGACGTGGGAGCGATGCGAGAATGGTCTCTCGCACGCCATCGACCTCGTCAAGTTGATTCGTGAGGAGCACGGTGACTGGTTCGGTATCGCCGTCGCTGGTTATCCCGAAGGCCACATCCAGTGTGAGTCCCTCGAGAAGGACATTCAATACCTCAAGGAGAAGGTTGACGCAGGTGCTGATTTCATTGTTACTCAACTCTTCTACGACTGTGATCTGTTCCTCAACTGGGTTCAGAAGTGCCGAGAGGCTGGTATCACCTGCCCCATCATCCCAGGTATCATGCCCATCCAGTCTTATGCTGGTTTCCAGCGCATGACTGGCTTCTGCAAGACCTACGTGCCTCAGGAGATCCTCGACGACCTCGCTGCCATTCAGCACGATGAGGCCGCAGTTAAGGACTATGGTGTCGAGCTCGGAACCAAGATGTGCCGCAAGCTTCTCGCTGCTGGTGTGCCCGGTCTTCACTTCTATACTCTCAACCTGGAGCGGTCTTGCGTCAGCATTCTCGAGAATCTCGGCTTTGTCTCGCCTCAGCGTGCTGGCAGCTTGCCTTGGAAGCAGAGCCAGATCGCTCGCCGTCAGGGTGAGACTGTTCGTCCCATCTTCTGGGCCAACCGACCTCGCTCGTACATCCAGCGCACTAGCACTTGGGACGATTTCCCCAACGGTCGCTGGGGTAACTCGGCTTCCCCTGCCTTCGGGGATCTTTCCGATCACCACTTGTACTCACACCGTGCTGGCAAGGCTGAGGAGCGCCGTGCAATGTGGGGTGAGCAACCTACCAAGCCCATGGATATCTTCAACGTGTTCGTGAAGTATGTCGATGGTAGCATCGCACGTCTTCCATGGTGCGAGGAGCCTTTGCAGCTCGAGACTGTTCCCATTAAGGAGAACCTCAAGCGCATCAATGAGGGTGGTTTCCTGACCATCAACTCGCAGCCTCGCGTGAATGGTGCTCCTTCCGATGATCCCGCAGTCGGCTGGGGTGGCCCTGGTGGCTATGTCTACCAGAAGGCCTACCTCGAGTTCTTCTGCTCGCCTACCCACCTCGAGCGTTTCGTGAAGGCTGCTCAGGAGTTCCCCAACCTTACCTACACAGCGCTGGACTTCAAGGGCAACAAGGTTACAAATCGTGTGGATGCTGGTACTTCTGAGGAGGAATCGGTTACTGCCGTCACCTGGGGTGTTTTCCCTAACAAGGAAATTCTTCAGCCTACTGTTGTCGATACTCGTGCATTCGTGGCATGGAAGGATGAGGCCTTTGCACTCTGGCTCTCCTTGTGGAAGTCGATTTACCCAGCTGACTCTGAGTCCGCTAGCTTGATTCAGGACGTTCATGATTCCTACTACCTTGTTTGCGTTGTTGATAACAACTTCATTGACGGTGACATCTTCGCTGTCTTCAACAAGATTCTCGGCTAATCGCTGCAGGTTATTGTTCCTACGTTGACATCCATTTCAAGTATCCACCCTAATACATGCTCAATCAAGCGCACACTAGTTTGCTGCTTCATTGTTTGAAAAGTAGTTTATTGCACCTGACACCGACAGGCTACCGAGGTGGACTTGCTATTGTACATTATTTCTCGGTTGCTGCCGACACGATGCCAAGAGAATCGCTTTTGCAATGCTTGCAGAGCTTGTTGATACGACATACAAAAAGTCCACTGGTGCAGACGCTCGGACCGAAACGCACACCATATTGGTGGACTTGCTCATATGCATTGCGGAGGCGAGCCATGTAGACAAGAATCGCGTTCCACACGGCGTCATCAGTGAGCTGAGCACGAGCACCCTTAATCAAGTTGTAGATCTCAGATGCTTCTGGCGCCATCTGTCCCAGCTCTTCGTTCTCGATTTGTTTCCCGGAGAGGAGCCGTTCGGCAAAACAAGCCGCCACGGCGACTCGAGGTGGACACGGCTTGCATTTGAGGTAGAAGAGCCGATCAGTGAGCTTCGATCTGGCATCCGAATTCGCGGCCATTTCTTGACTAAGCATCTCCGCGCGTACATCCAGCGTACTCCATGGAATGGGCTCACAGACCGCGCATGGCTGTGTCGCCAGCAACCAGGCGACAATGTCTTCATTCTGTGACATTGCGAAGGAGCACGTGCTATAGCATAGCGCCGATCCATCCGTTTGATTTGGTTCATGTAACGGTTTGAGAAGGCGAAAGCCATTTGCAAGGAGCGAGCGCTGAAGCAAGTATAGACCTTCCAATCGTTCCGAGTCCAGCATCTTCATAGGGTTCACACCTTTCGAAGGGTTCGGACTGCCGGCTGCGCATGTGCCGTTGCTTTCTAACACCTCCTTTGGAAGGTGGCGAATGGATCCGTCGTGAGTACATTCTGCATCTACCAGAACAGCATCGTACAATTGTTGAGGAGCTTCCGACTCACCACTCTCCTTCTCATCTATCTCAGTGATTTCGGGATGTTCTTCATTTTCACGCATCCTCAACCGCTGCTCAGCATCACCATCCTGTGATTTCGATTCGTCTTGAATGATCAGCTTGCGGATTCGCCGTTCATATTCGACCGCAAGTTTGGAGTCCTTCGATGTAACATGTGACGAATAGTTCAGGCTTGGACTCGTCATAGGTGACGAGTATTTTACAATGTGTGCGAGCGGACTTGACTGAACACACGGACAGCCAGCGAGTACACTTCCTGGGGCGGGAACTCGTAGGATCTCTTCCAGAAGCCTGCCTATGCTTGCATGGCTGCTGGAGGCCACTTCGAGCTCTATATCCTTACATTGACGATTGGTCTCTTCATTCTGCTGCAGTCGTTCATCTACCATGGCCTGCTTCAGCTTTTGGGCAACGTACGTAGCCGAGGATTTGCACTGCGTAGGATTCGTCTGCTGGTCAAGAGCTCGCTTTGCCCCAAGAACTAGAGCTCCTCCTAGTTCTTGGCTCACTGCACTATGCGAGGGGATTTGGATACCACACCGCCAAACAGGGGGCTGAAGCATTCTGCCAGGTATACTACTCGCAGTTAAGTGATGTAGGTGAGTCGCGAATCGTTGTTGAGCCTCAAGACGACGGCCTTTAACTGGAGGCGTGGCAAGCTTCGAAGTGGGCCTTTCGTCGAACCCGCATGCATCATCGCAATACAGTCGTACACTTCTCAGCCCATGTTTCATCACAAGTGACTTGGCGGATAAGAGCCGTGTCAAATCCACATCAACACCGGTCACTGTGCCCCGCTCGGTCTCCCAATCTGAGAACTTCACCGGATCAGCCAGATCTGGTGTTGCTCCATTTTCGTCATCCTTTCCAGCATCGCTTTCGCAGTTGAGTGGAGTTTCGATCTCTACACCAGCGGAAGTGTCGTCACCCTGGGTCAGTGGTGGGCACTCGATTAAGTCTGCGAGTATGGCAAGTTTCCCTCCAGGAGCGCAGCACAGATCGAGTACATGCGACCGCGAAAGAATGGGGCGCGCCTCCTCTTCCTTGTTCAGAGCACCCGCGCGCCTCGAGGGCAAGAGCGCGATAACTGCAACGACGGATGCAATATCAATACCATAGACTTTGCCCTGCTCATACGATGGTGAGGTACGCAGCGGAATAAAGTGTGGCAATGCATATACCCCCGGAATCGGTGTCTTTTCGACTATCGAGCTCAGGCCTTTTATCGATTGATCAATCGCTCCTTGTAACATATCGGCCAGACCATGGTCGCCACGAACAGTGGCGTGCTCATACGCCCTTCGTGCCACCTCGCGGAACTCCGCTTCAAGTCGTGATAGTGTCTGTCGACTGTGAGGGAACCTCGGGTTGACTCTGATGAAGCGCTTGACCTGGTTGGCTCCAGCATATACAGACTGGTCTATTCCCTCCTATATGGGACAGAAGAGATGTTTCGGGTGAGCACTCCTCCCCTGCCGCTCTCGATTGACGCACACCGGCGCATAGCCACGCTGCAAACACCACCAGCTTCGCTACTTACCTTTGCGAGGAAGCTTTTGTACTTCCGTGAGAAGTCATCCATGGTAGGATACAGGGTGAATAGGTTCTATAGGCAATATTCTAGTTTTCTACACACCTAGGGAAGCGTGCCACACGCGATATCCCCCGTTTCCCAGGAACACAACAGTGTGTCGATTCAGTCGCAGAGACCCTTGAACTCGCAACATGCTGCAAGTCCCGCGTCCTGGCGACCCAGAGCCTCGAGCCCAGAGTCCGTCGAGTCGCCGGGGTCGGGGGTGATGGAATACGAGGGTCTGAGCCTGGAAACCGAGCTTGTGGTGCCTTCGAAAAGGAGTTGTTTGTTGCGATTTTTGCGTCACCGCGCAGTGCGATCGCGAATTAAACATGACAACGACCACCAAGAAGTACGTAGTAAGAGATTTAACATGTTCCTGACTCTGGATAACAAGCCCGTATATGGGTTCTAGCCGTTTTTCCTTGATTCATATCTTTAGTTTCGCTGGGACATCTATCGTTGGTGTGACTACAGCCAAATGGTGCTCATTCGTCGTTACTTACTTGTTACACACTGTCTAGCTACGTGGCCTACGCGTTTTCGTCGGCCAGTGGCCTGCCTGAGGCGAACGCCAAGGCGATTTGGGCCCAGCTCAAGAACGCAATCATTGATATCCAGCACGGACGCTCAAATCACCTGCGTTACGAGGAGCTGTATCGATTCTGCTACACGCTTGTACTGTACAAGTACGGAGACATGGTGTACGACGGAGCCATCGCGTGCATCCGTGCTAATATGGAGAACGTCAAGATGTCTGTCCTCAATGCCCCAGCTGATCGACTGCTTGAGGCATTGATTGATGCATGGAACAAGCACAAGATGACTGTTACCATGATTCGTGACATCCTTTTGTATCTCAATCGTACATACTGCAAGCTTTACAACAAGCCGGATACATATGAGGTCGGCTTGTACCAGTTCCGAGAATGTATCCTGACTCACCCTGACGTCGCTCCTCGCATTCGCAAGGATATCCAGGACGCGGTGAATGCGGACCGTGCGGGTGAGAAGCACCCAGTGGATCGCACCATGATCCGCACCGCGGTGAACATGCTGATTGACGCACAGGTGAATGGAACCGCGCTCTATCAGCAATACTTTGAGGACGACTTCTTGCAGAACACACAGCTGTACTACCGACGACACGCAGAGAAGTTCTTTGCCGAGCACACTGTCCCTGAGTACCTTCAGATGGCCGAGGAGAAGTTGCGAGAGGAAGAGCGCCGTGCTGATGCATATATTGACAAGTCCACGCGTGTTAAACTGCGTGCGCTTGTTCAGCACGAGCTCCTCGTCAACTTTGCTCAGCGCATCGTGGACGAGCCACGAACAGGAGTCGTACCGATGTTCACAGCATCAGCACATTCAGATCTGGCTCGCCTCTACAAACTGTTCTTGCGTGAGCCTGCCAAGCTTGAGCTGATTGCAAATGCACTCGGCAACCTTGTCAAGTCGCATGGTAAGAGCATCGTCACAGATCCAGAGCTCGCCAAGGATCCTATGCAACTCGTTCAGAAGCTTCTGGACTGCCGTGACAAGTACCACAAGATTGTGGCTGAGTCCTTCGGCAACGACCGCAACTTCTCAACCGTGCTTCGTTCCGCGGTTGAGTACTTCGTCAACACGGGCCCACAGGTCGCCGGCCACCTCTCTGCCTACATTGACAACTTGATTCGAAGCAACCCTCGTCTTGATGACGATACCAATGCCAAGATCAACTCAATGATCTTCATTTTCCGATATCTCAACGACAAGGACATCTTCGAGACATGCTACAAGAAGCATCTCTCCATGCGTCTCGTCACGGGTTCCTACTCGCTGGATCTCGAGAAGCAGCTCGTTGGTCGCTTCAAACAGGAGTGTGGTCATCAATTCACCTCGCGCATCGAGGGTATGCTTAAGGATGTCGAGATCTCACAGGAGCTCATGGGCAAGTACAAGAATTACAGCAAGGCTGACCGAGTCGTGGCCAGCCGAAAGGATGACGAGTTCAGTGTATTGGTCGCGACCTCATCGTTCTGGCCTCTCACCATTGTTCCTGAGACCACTCTCCCAGAAGAGGCCAAGTTCCACCGAGACCGATTCACCAAGTTCTACACAGACACACACCAATTCCGGAAACTCGCTTGGCAGACCTGCCTTGGTACAGCACAACTCTTGTGTCAGTTCGACGATGGCAAGCATGAACTGCTTGTCTCGACCATTCAGATGACTGTGCTAATGCTTTACAACAAGAAGGACAAGTACACCTTCGGTGAGCTCGCCGAGCTGACCAAGGTACCACCTAAGGAGCTGCAGCGTCACCTCCTTTCGTTGGCACACCCTCAAGTCAAGATCCTTGCCAAGAACCCCAATACTATGGAGACTGCAGATGACCACACCTTCCAGTTTAACAGTGCGGCGAAGCTGCCAGGTTTCCGTGTGCGTGTGCCACTTCTCAAGGCTGTTGCTCCCGACCAGGCACAGCAGCAGGGCAATGCCAACCTCGAGGCAATCAAGTTGCACCGCCGCTTCTGCACCGATGCTGCGATCGTCCGCGTCATGAAGCACAAGAAGCAGCTTGAGCACAATGCCTTGGTTGAAGCGGTCACAGCTCAACTTGCAAACCAGTTCCGACCCGATCCCGCGATGCTCAAGCAGCGCATCGAGCACCTGATCGAGGTCAACTTCCTGGAGCGTGACGCTACCAACCGACGTGCTTACAAGTACGTTGCATAAGTTTCTGGCTTGAATTGACTGTGACCGTGATGGAGTAATTCGGGGTGCGATGGAGCGGATTCATCTGACCTCGTATGACTCGTGATGTATCCAAAACCATTCAAACATGGAGTTTTCTCCGCTGCAGCTTCCCTTTACCAAAACAATACAAGGCAAACTGAATAGTACACGTCTAGATTCAGATGGACTCGAGTGATATAGCGTCATAAAACTATTCTCCAGAGTTCCTGAGTGAGTGCATGCAATACATACCGCGGCCTGGACATGTTTCCCGTTCATCCCGTTCATCCGTTAATATATATGATTCCATCCACCCTCCCGTGGCCAGGGGCGCGCTCGAATTACACAGTCATTACATCAGTGAAACTCGTACAGCATGCATGCAGACAACAACTCACCCATCTCTTTATCTTCAATACCTCTAGACACGCATGAGTGACGACAGCGATAGCGACGACGAGCCCTCCGGAAAGCGCAGCAAGAGCAAGGGCAGCAAGGGCGGCTCGAGTTGTCATCAGGTAAGTCTTTTGCATTGCTTCTTTGGAGTATGCGGGTATCACAGTTCGGTTATAATCCCTTCAGTGACTGTATGTCGCAAGCGCTAATTAAGTTACGCTCTAATCTATACCACCTTCACAATCCTATAGTGCAAATCTCGACGAAACTTCACTGCGCTGACTTATTGTACTAGTCTGCTGGACAAAAAGAACAAGCGCTGCCGCAAGAAGTTCTGTGGGCACTGCCTCAAAAAGTTCTATGAGGAGCTTCCCGCGACGCCACTCGAGAAAGCCACCTGGGAGTGTCCCTCCTGCAGAAGGATTTGTTGCTGTGCCGCGTGCCGTAGACGCAATCAGAAGGAGGATGGAGGAGGCAGTGAAGCAGGCAGCGGCGGCGGTGGAGGCAGTAAGCCGTCAAGATCGAAGAAACGAAAACAGAAGAGTGCATGGGCTAAAGCAGCTGCGGCTGCGGCGGCTGCATCTGGCCGAGGCGGCAGTGGCATGACAAAAGCCGAGCTGAACGCTGCTGGAGGTGGTGCTGCTGCAGCGCTCGCGGCAGCGGGAGGTCGAGGAAGAGATGGTGATGCTGGTAACGATGATGAGGATGATGATGAAGATGACGATGATGACAGTGACGACGACTCGGATGACGACGCAGATGATGACGATGATGATGACGATGATGATGATTCGGATGATGACTCAGATGGCTCGGATGATGATGATGGCGATGGCGATGGTGACGACGATGATGAAGATGATGGTGGTCACGGCGCTAAACACGGACGAGACGGCCAAGGGCGAGGTCTGTTTTACACTAGGGCAGACGGAATTGGAGGCCACGTTGGCGGAGTGTTCGGATATCCCTTCGGTCGCCAAACCGCGACTACTCTCACGCCTGCACCGACTTACATCCAAGGTCCTGACCCTCGGGCTAACGTAGGCATGGATATTCAGACGGTGGCCGTGAAGTATCCTACGCTACTTCAGCGTCACATTCATAATGAGGTTGCAGCAGCAGCTCGCGATGCAGACTCACCCTTCGCAGCTCTGTATGCCTTGGCACAGACACCGGTCTTGAAGCGGCAAATCACTGACATTTTAAATCGCCATGACTTAAGCAAACAGGTGAAAGTGGAGAGAATTGCGAACATCTTGCGACAAGCGAGTACTACCCAGTCGCTGAGCAGGACACCGAAGTCAGCAAGTCTTGCACAGAGCTCCGATCCCGGCCAGAGCGCAGACGATCGAATGCAGGCCGGTCCATCGAATAGCTCAAGTTTTGCTTCCTTAGCTTCGGTCCCCACGCCTGCATCTAGCGCCGACACTCACATCGCCGCGTTGCATCCTGTTGCTCAGGAACAAGCAGCATCGTTTGCTGGAGTTTCAAGCACGGGGCAAAGCACTATTCCGGTTTCGCTCCCACCCGCATCAACACCTCAAACCCATGCGAATAACGGAGTGCTAGCACACTCGCTACAACCATCAGCCAGCGCTACACACATATCTCAGAGTACTCAGCCGCCTTATCAGCCACAGGTTCAGCCGCAGCCGCAGTCAACACACACGCAGCCTTATTACTATCCCCAACAGCAACCTCAACAGCAGCCGGCACCAGCAGCATTACCGGCACAGGATCAGCAGCAGCAGCAGCCTCAGCCTCAGCAGCAGCCTCAGCCTCAGCAGCAGCCTCAGCCTCAGCAGCAGCCTCAGCCTCAGCAGCAGCCTCAGCCTCAGCAGCAGCACCAGCCTCAGCAGCAGCAGCAGCCCCAACAGGAGCTGCAGCCACAGCCGCAGCAGTCTGCCACCCAGGGACAGTCTCAGCTAGGCTATACACCCCAAACCCAGCCTGATGCCATGTCATCCTCAACCATGACGACAGGTTCTGGGACTGCCACGCAGAACGTGAGTTCTGCCCCATCATCGACCTCAGCGCAGCTTAGCCATTCGTACCAAACTGCTGCTCCATCATCGCTGCCAGTGGCAACGTCATCAGGAGTTTCCACCGCGGCAACGGTGCCACAGTCTGCATCCTCTCAAGCGACCACAACCTTGCCAGTATCACAAACGACTGGTACTGTTTCAGCTTCTGCAACATCTGTCCCTTCGACGGCACCACGCCCAGCTCCATCACAACCCGCTGGCGCGGTCGTAGCAGATTCCACTGTTGCCTCTGCGAACCCGGCGCTTGCAGCTGCGATGGCGAATCCCGTTTTTGCGACTTTGGATCCCCAACAGCAGCAAGCATTCCTCCAGCAGTACTACTACTATTACTACTTGCAGCAGCTTCAAGCCCAAGCACAGGTGCAGGCTCAAGTCCAGGCCCAGGTCCAGGCCCAAGTCCAGGCCCAAGTCCAGGCGCAGGTCCAGGCACAGCAACAGGCCGCCCAAGCTCAAGCACAAGTTCAACCACAAGGCCAGAATCAGGTACATACGCAAGCCCCGCAAGCCCCACAACTTCAGGTTAATTTGAATCCAGCAGCTGCGTCAGAATCGACCACGTCCACGACTACCAACCCAAGTGCGGTTTATTCCACAAGTTACACTTATACGACGACTACAGGTACCTCGACTGCACCCGCATCCTCCACTACCTACGGAGTAGCGTATGCTCAGTATCCACAAGCCTCCATGGCAACCGGAGCCACAGTTCCCTCAGCCACAGTTACCGCACAGCATCAGGCAGTTGGCATCGCCGCCCCGGCACCCCAAGCCCCGACACCAACTCCCACGATTTCGTCAGGACCCACGCCACCTCCACTTCTCACCCAGGGTGCGGCACACGTGGCTCCAGTGGGTGTGACAGGCACGGGTTCGCAGTCCTCCCTAGGGCCGTTTTCCCAAGTGTCTGAGGCCTCTCAGTAAACGTCTTGGAAAGAGTCCACGTCGTAGTTCCAGTGAGCGCATCGATTCCCGAGCTATGTATGTGCAAATTCAGGTGTACGCGTGCCACGTCCTTGGTGCATTTGCATTCGTTTTTGCATTGACTTGTTCTGTATGTAAGTTAGTGCTGCTATGTATCTAACTCTGTAAATAACCTTGAAAACTTCGTTACAAACTTCATTACTTCCAAAGCCGCACTTTGGCAGCGTTATGTATATTTTGAGCCTTACTCCTAATCACAGCGAATACACCCGCACTCGCATACTTCTGCATAGTCCCAATTTTGTCTTAACCCGCCCACGCGATGTACGAACCAGTGAGTAATCAATGAATATACCAGTGGGGCTGGCAGATAGACTGGCTCGTGGCATGCCGCGGGTATTTCAGCACCCCCAGTTCTGGTAGCGGAGTGTTCAAATCTGGATATTTCAGGAGTGTTAAACGCGCCTGTGGACGGGAATCTGTCTTGTGCGTGATGATGCAAGTTGTTTATTTGAATTTATACACGCCTATCATATCCAATATTCAATGTTCCGAACTCGGATCCCCTCCAATATCCTCACATTTCCCTCTCAATACCTCCCCATCCAACCATCAACCCAGCCTTTCAACCCATTTTCGTGTCTAGCGCGCCAGTGCGACGGTCTATGGATGAGTCAATCCTCGCAGCACGTCACGCTGACCCGGTCCGACCCGGCAAGGGTCCCCATGCATGCTGTCCGATCGCTCCTTGTGGCTCCTACAGGTGGCATCGGGACCTACCCCATGCCGCTTAAACCCAATCCATCCAAGTTCGCACAGGCACAGACGGCACTGCTTGCGCGAGGAGAGGCTACTGTGCAGTCTCCTGTTCAAAAGGAACCAGAGGCACCAATCACCGATCTACGTGCCGAAATCTCGAGTTACCAGAGATCAGAATCCATTGTGCGTAGTATGACACAAGGCGTGATCTCGCTCTCTGGACCACATCGGGGTGCTCGTTCGTCGACGGAAGACGATGTGGAAGAAGAGGAAGACGGCGAGTATAACGATGAAGATGACTATGATGAGGATGATGACGATGAAGATGATGAGGATGATAGCAGCGATGGTAGACACAAAGGTGCGGAATCTGACGAGGAGTCTCGAGTCACGAAGCCTAAGCTGATCTTTGCTAAACCGTTGATCAAACCTATGCCCATTTCAAGCGTTTCTCCAGAAAGCTCGACACCTTCTAACAAGGCTCCGAGTGATTCAGCGCAGCCACCCCTCAGTCTACGTGTCCCACGAACCACAACCGAGCCAGGGTCCAGCGGCTCATCATTCGCTCCGAGGGGTTCTAGTTCCAACACAACAGGGCCAGATACACGTTCGTCCCGACCCTTTCTTGGTGCTCCGTTGGACCTTGACCACCTGCCGTCTCCAAACAATTCCCATCCGGCTTCTCCTGTATCGACTCAATCGTCCTTGTCAGCACAACCCGCAAAGCAATCCACGCCGGCAGGGCTATTCGATCCCTTCCAGATACCAGAGGGCACACCTATTTCATCCAAAGCCTTTCTAGAGCCTTCGAGTCCATCGGCTGCCTCCGAAAAACCAGTGCCTGCATCGAAGGCCGCTCAGGATCAGCATCAAGATTCTTCAGCGAATAGTGAGAATTCAGCAACTGGATCAAGTACGACTTCAGCATCCTCGGGCTCGGCACCAGACCCGTTTGCAGTCTTCTCTCGCATTCGTTCTCTTCGCAGTGGGCCAGCCCCTGGAAGTGGTGGATCCGGTGGACCCACTCGAGCAGGCAGCGGTTCGCAGGATGGCACTACAAATAGCAAGTCAGGACTGACTATTGCAGCAGATGGTACCTTGGTACCCAGCGCTGCGGGCAAATCACCAACTACCGCCACAGAATCGCTGCGCAAACCATCACGGGCGGTGTCCAAACACGTCTACTTGACAGCTGAGGAGATTCGAGCACACTCACTGAATGCAACGACAAGGGCACTCCTGGAACAAGCTAGCGTACGTGTAGCCGCAGATGCCGTCGCCAACGTTCCCATTCCTATCGTTGCATTACTTGCAGGCTTTCGCATTAAGCATGTCGCATATGCAACGGTTCGTGTTGATAGTGCAAGGCGGGGGCCCTTCGCACCACCACCGGGAACTCCAGGCGCTCCTAAACATCCTGGGAAATCAGCAGAGGTTAATGTTGAGATAGCCAAGGTACCATCGATCAAAGTCTATGCAAATTCTACTCAGAACATTCCAAATCGCGAGAAAACGCTCCACGATGTCAATCGTCGTATCGAGACTACGAAACAACGAGCAATGAGCACCCTAACCCAGCTGGGCACAGAGTTAGTCAAGATGAACTGTCAGAATGCAATCCTGGGCAAAAATAAGGTCTTCTTGCCTCGGGATCTATGCCTTAACATTGCGGACGCACTGCGACGGATTAGTCGCCGTTCCACGCGTGTTACGCTGCGCAGTGATTCTGCGATGAGCCGTGTGTACGATTCTGTTTCTCAGGAGATGCGTGAGTTCTACCGCAATGATGCTGTATGGGGCCGTCGTTATCGACTTCAGCGTTACGAAAGTATGAGGAATCGTATCCAAACCAAGGAACAGCACACAATCAACTTGATCAAGCGTATCGCGACTGAGTCGTTTGTTCAGAGTATTGTTTATCCGTTCTACGCATTGAACGCAAACCCACAAGATTTCCTGCACATCATTTCGTACGACTCTCTCACGCGCGCGGCTCTCCAGACTCAAGCGCTGATGCTGAGTGCAAACTCCCTCCTTGCCACTCGAGGATACAACTTCAGCATCTCGGAGTTCCCTGTTGCTTTCCAGGCAGCATCCAAGGAATTCGCACGCCTCAGCGCACCACCAAATCTAGCCCGTGGGGAATATCTTAGCGAGGCGACTCTGTATATTTCAAAGTACAAGAACGAGTCACACGCGTTCTATCTGACAGCTGACTTGAGGCTTGTTTGGAGCACAATTGCTACCACGGGCTCTGTCCTCCCGACAACGACCCTCCGGCCTGGTATGTCAGGGTCGTTCCATAGCTCTGCCGAGACCAATGAGTTCACACTGTCTCAACTGATTGAGACGGTAAAGCCGCGATTAGCAATTGGGCGTGGAGAAGCACGGAGAGTGCCCATGAGACATGCGGAGACAGACCAAAAACAAGATGAATCGGACTCGAGCTCCTCTGATGACGAAGTCGAGGAGCTTCCGTTAGAGGTCAGAGCCAATTTAAGGCGACCCATTTCCCAATTCCAGCAGGAAAAGCATCCCAGGCTTCGGCAGCAGGCCGATGCAGCTGCATTAGCTGCTGCGATGAACCCAAGCGGCATTGTTAAGGAATCGAAGCTTCGTACCATGAATATTCCTTCGTCTGCGTCGCTGGTGGATTTGGTGGCCATCACATATGGACCCCAGGAGGGTCACATCACCCGAATTTCGGATGGTAAAACATACCCTTGGCTTTGCTTTACGCTGCACTTTGCTCCGCCAGATGAGCAGCCGTTCAAGCTGTACTTGAGTGCGCGTAATGAAAGCGAGGTGGACATGTGGCTTATGGGACTACAAAGTCTTGCTCCAGTCTGTTGCGACGCATATCAACATGCCAACATCCTTTGGGCGCGTTATAAGCTAAAGTTCGAATATTACGGCAGTGATTTCGTCAATATGCTTTGCGGGAATCCTGCGTCTCGTAGACAGCCAAAGCCGCCTACCATCCCGGAATCCTTGCCTACCAGATCAGCTCTTCATGAGCAGTACGTAGCACGTCTTTCCGCATCCTTCGGGTACAAGGCCAAAACTTCTGTCTTTTCCCGCATCACCAAGCTCTTTGGAAAGAAGCCGACAACAGCCGAGCCGGAGAGCAAGTCACCTCAGCAATCGACGGATCGCCTGGCCTCCGCAGTTGAGGTTGCGGGTCGTCGAGGGTCGATGGCGACCTTAGCGGATCTTGCCTTGCTTGCATTCGATGCCCGTGAACGACTTTCGGGTTCAGTCAACGTAGATCCTGCATCTCAATCAGGGTCAAAATCCACAGGTGGCTCGGGTTCATTGACTTTACCTTTGTCGAGAACAGACAGTTCCAAAGGCACGAGCTATATCGAAGAAGAGAACCCCCGTGCAATGGATGGTGAGTATGAACCTGATTTGGATGAACTCGGAATCATCGATACCGACGTTGCTCCGCCTCTCATTGACAGAACCCCATCCACGGAAACACAACCTGTCCAGCCGCGGCGAAGAGAATCAAGAACACGAAGACCAACGATACTTTCGTCGTTTAAAATTCCAAAGTAACCCACTTAGCATGATTCACCGGTTGCTAGATTACCAGAAAACGTTGACTAGGATTATGGATGAGGAAGCTGCGCAATCATCAGCAAAGCGGAATGCACAGCTGGATTGCAGCACCATGCCATCCGTAGTTTGGGACCTTACTTTCCACAGTCATCTAGCAGCGCAGCCCCCCACCTCCATTCATCGCTCTTCCTTCCACACACCCAACCCGTCTCACTGTCGCTGCCATAACTGTCCTCGCAACGAACTGGCGGCTGTGGGAACACTCGGATTTTGTTCATCCCAAGATATGTCCTCAGTTGGAGTGCGAAACCATTAGTTCTCACAAGGGTACTCACAAGAAAGGTGTCTGATTGCTTGGTCGCAAGGGAGTGGTTCGATATCTCGGCCGCAGATGTCTGTCTGTGTACCTATGTATCCACCACCGAATCATGTGCAGCAACCGACTGCCTTGTTCCGTGGTCCAAAGCACTGAGCCTCCGACTGGTCATCTCTCAAGTCCCGGTCTGACGGTCCCTCCTACACTCACCCCCATCTCTCATCAATCATTTCATTGAGTTGAACGTTTTACTCTCAACATGTGCCTTCTTAGGCACGTTCTGTTTCTTATCACTAATGTTTTCAAACTGTCCTATCTATCCTTAGATTATTACCCATTCTCATTGTATCCCATGCCTCTCCGCGAATGGTCCTGATGCTCTTCGGCTATTCGTCAATGTACTTCATTATGTTGCATTTGTAGCTGTTGGGCTATTGTAGACCCATTGTACCGATTTATCCCTGATTGCGCCCCTTCGAGTGTAAATGTGGCGAGAGAGGTAAACACTTTATCTCCATCGATCTTACTGTATCAATCCGTACTGTATTTTAGGTGTGCATCTCGACTGTCAAGTTAACGCGACACTGTATTATTCTACTACCCACGCGGTGGATAAGGCGTTAGGTTCGTATGCTCTGACCTCGCGTCGCACACTTACCTGTCTGAAGCCATTACTTGACCGATTGTCGGGCATCCGGCTTTCGCTTTTGCACTGAATGGTTCTTACGCTCTTGTCGTTATATCTCAATACTATTGCCTACAATAATAAATTTCTTGCGCACAGATACTTTTGGATAACACTGAGTTGCAGTGCTGATTGACCGAGTTACTCACGGAGCGCTGAGTGCCATCCGCCTCGCCCGAGACCTGGCTGCCCCAGGCAGTTCTCCAGTTTCAGAGACAAATTTGGAATTCAAATTCAGTGTTTCGGCTTACTGAAGCTGGCCATTCTGGCAGCATTGCGTCTAAGAAAACCACATAGTCCACTTAAAAGACACTCGAAGCGACTGGAAACCACACAGGAACCTCGAGGCATGGCCCGATCGCTCTAGAATCGACTCCAACAAATGCACCCTGTAGAGCTTCCTTTGTTAGTGGGCAGCGCGACTCGCCCAGCTGAGAGCACAGAGGGGCGGGTCACTTCTGACGTATCCGAGCACCCCAGAGGTCTCCGCAGTTCCTTTCTGTCAGGCGCGCGCCTAGCTGGCATGGGGGTGGGACCAAGATGGGTTCGAAACGAGGAGGACGCCGTTTCCACGAACTTGAATGGAGACTACATGTTGATGGCGACCACAAGTTTTGCGACCAGTGATAGTGGAGTTCGTCGCACCAGTGCCTCCTCACTGGTCCAGGAGGCACGGGAACTCGTTTATCCCCACGGTGCATCACAGGTACAGCTTTATGAGTCCTCAGCCTCAGCGCCGAAAGGTGCAGCTGCACGCTACTATGGAAAGAAGCGACCGAGCTCAACTGGTGCACCAATGAATGCAAACATTGGCGCCCAACCCAACACGCTTTCTTCTATGTCTGTGTCGCCTCCATACCAACCACCCCGACCGTATCCGACCTCAACTCAACCTGTTGCTTCTTCAAATGGATCCCAGCGTGCCACCCAGTTCCGCGACAGTTGCCGTTCTGGAACAGACCTTGGCATTGTGGGCTATTCTATTGCAGGAGTAGCAATAGCTCCAATGCCCACTGCTATCAAACCACAACGACCCGCTCCACAACACCCTATCGTCCAAAGAGGATCGCCCATGCAGGCAGGCGCGCCAACGGAGGTGTCAGAACCCGAATATGGAGCTGATCTGCAGGTCATGCAGGTCGATTCATTAAAGCCTGCGACAGCACAGGTGTACTCTATGGGTTTCTACCACATGTCTCGACTAGACCGAATGAAGAAATACTCTATGAGCATACCAAAACCTAAACCGAAGCCGAAGGTCATAACCACAGCTAATGAAGGCGCGTCTTCAACACTGTCCCAAGGGTCAAGTGACGCCAAGCTGCATGAGACCAAAGACGGCTCACGGCTGGTCGCGAAGGCCGCGAGTAACCAAGAGAAGCCCCATGGATCGAATCATGGGTCAAAGGAAACCTCATCGAACGCACTTGCAAACTATCCGGGATGGAAAACACCTCCTCCCAGACGGATCAGAGATAGCGCCAAAGTCCTATTCTTTCGGATGGGTGGAGAAGTTACCTCATCAGTCCGGCGATTCCTTGAGTCTCGCGGCTGGGTTGACCTGTCGATTCTGCAACCACACCCGACCGATCCTCGTCCAGGGACCAAACTTGTGGCTATCAACGATCCATCCCACGCAGGTGGTGCAGGACTAGGTGAACCACGAACCGAAGCCACAACCATGATTTTCAAACGTATGTGCTCACAAGACTCGGAGCGTCTCAAGCGTGATGCCGCATATTTGAATGCGGTGCCAAAAATATGGAATCTATGGTGGGATGACTATGGTATTGCGTCTGGACTTTATGGCGAACTTCGACGCACTCAAATGATGAATCACATTCTGTCAGGGTTCACAGTGTCACGAAAGGATATCCTAGCCGAGACGTTGGAACGGTGCATCGAGCTGTACGGACAGGCATACGAATTCGCACCGAGAACATTTCGGCTCCCAAGGCAGACCGTTCCCTTCAAGCGATTCTTCAGAAGGGAACTTGGTCAAGGGCACGTTAGCGGCGGATTGGGAGGTACCGTAGGAGCTCGAGTGACCAAATCCGACCGTCCAAAGCCATTTGTGGGTGGAGGAAGAGGTGCCACATCTTATCCTCGTCCATCGACCAAGTCCACTGCATTGACGAGAGAAGGAGGAATTAATGCCGAAAATAAGGAGATGTGCACAGATCCCAGAGACACGGCTCCTTCTTCTGATGTTGGCGAAGGGAAGGCTCATTTACTAACCTCTGATACTGAACGGTGCAATCTCGTCTGCACTGCTTCCGACTCCAACATGCTTGCGGAGTCCGAGAGCGCAGACGACACCAGCGAGGATCCTAGTGTAAATAGCAGCGAGGATGACACCGATGATGACTCGACACGCGACGACTCGTCTCATGTACAGCTCACGGTACGGACAACCGAGGATCAAACGACTGGCCAGGAACGACGTAGAAGGAAACGCCGCATCGCGAAGCGAATCTGGGTACACAAACCCGCTGCCGCCTCCCGTGGTGTGGGTATCTACCTATTCACAAAGTTCCGCGAGTTTGAAGCTCGGTGGGTGAGCGAGGGCAGAGTACCATGTGTCGTGCAGGAGTATATTCGCCGACCGATGCTTGTTGGGGGTTATTCCATTGTACCCCGAGGACCATCTGCCACAGCACTCGAGGCAAGATACGGAGAGGCGAAACCGTACAAGTTCGATCTGAGGCTTTATGTTCTTATCAAATCTGTGTGGCCATTGGAAGTTTATCTACATCGCCGGGGTCTGGTAAGATTTGGCTCAAGGCCATATGATCTCTTTGACCCAGAAAACCGGCTTTCACATCTCACTAATTTCTCATTGAATCGCAAGTCGAGGCGCAAGGCAGATTCTGCGTCTGAGCTTTCTGGAGCCGAAGCCGAGGACAGAGATGAAGCCGATGATGAGGATGAGGATGAGGATGAGGATGGAGAGGATGCTAATGAGGATTCAGTGACAAGGTCTCAAAACAAGGGTTCACGCGATGGCAAGGACGGCATCCGTATCACGTATCAGGATCTGTACAACTTCCCGACTGCAGGGCCAAGCGGATGTAAGTGGATATTGGCCGACCTGTGGGACTATCTCGCGCAGTTCAAATCAGTTGATTTGGATGTTCTCTGGCAAGAGATCAAACATATTGCTCTTCTCACGGTGCTACCGATGATGGCAGCTGCGGTTGATGATGATACGCATGCGGATAAGGTTGCTTGGGAGAAGAACAATTTCCCCGAAGACTGTGGCTCGGCGGACGACCCGGAAAACCACATCAAGTACGAGCTTTGGGGTGTTGATATCCTCTTAGATGCCAACGCTGTCCCATATTTGATTGAGGTCAATCGAAGTCCAGCCATGCTGATCTCAACTCCGGCGGACCAACATGTTAAACCCAAGGTTCTCCATGATGTGTTCAACAAACTACGGATTGAGGAGCGATTGTTGGCGCGCAAAGCAAAAAGACTTGAGTGGAAGCGACGAAGACGCAATATTCAACGAGCTGGGATTGCGAGCCGTGAGGTATTACAGCGACGTAAGCGAGACGATTCGCGAAGTAAAACAGACGATGGTAGTGATGCGGGTAACCATCACGAAGACGAGTCGGCATCCAGCGATGACGAGCCTGAGCCACATCAGCGTGCACCCACCTCGACCACCACTGCAGTGAACCCCACGGAAGCATGGCAGAGTTATCTTAAAGCATCGTTGAGTGCATCACAATCGCCAACCATTCAACAGTGCAGTCAGAGCAGATCGTTAAACGAAGTTGTGCATCCACCTTCACCCGTGACAACTCCAGAAACCATTGGTGCTGATGACTTTGAAAGCGTGTTTCCGCTTACCTGGGCAAATATCGATACTTTACACGCTGCTAGCAAATCCATCCTGGGATGGAATGCAGAACGCATCAGCGCGCTACTGCAGGAGGATGTAAACGCAAAAACCACTTCGATTATGACCAAACAACCCAGAAACTCGGAGAGTATTCAATCAGTCACGAAGCTTCTTGCGGATTACGTCTCTCAATGGAATACGGGTGTATTCGGTAGCCCTCTAAGGGGCTCGCCTATTTCAACCCGACTGCAACCGGTAGCTAAGACGGCAGTACCTTCGGCTGCCACTGTAGCAGGGCTCAGTTCAGAAGCAGAATCGAGAAGCACTTTTCCCAGTTCATTCAGTCGTTATAATTTTGACGCACGAGCCATGACCATGCCTTCTAAGTCACATCCGGATTTATAGGTACGACTGCTGCTACCTAGAGTTAGTACACGTATAAGGCAACCGTAGTGCACAACCAAGATCGATCAAGAGGTTGTCTGGTGAACTTGGCTCTCAGGCTGTATGTCCTAGCAGGGTCTCCGACTTGAAGGGAAGCTTCTTTCTAGGTTTTGACCAATAAACCTGTGTGGGCATAGCTGCTTAATAAGAATGCGCGAGCTGGTGATGCATATGCCCCTGGCTATCAAGGGTCAGCTGCTATACCTATGTGGGGTGAGAGGCTTCGAGAAGCTGATGCAGGAAGGTTCCTCGGGATGATTATGACACGGGATATGGAAGTGAATATACATGAAATACCACTGTCAGATTCTGTATACCATATTTCAGTATTTGTTTCGAGTCCAGCTTTGGCATGTCGCGACACAAATACCTGGACAATCAAATTCACACATCAAAGTCCACACTTTCAGTATAGCTTTTTCGTGGCTGTGGCTTGTGCTACATTCGCTCAGATACTTGCATTGGTTAGAGTGTAATGCGATCCTATATGTTGATCTGGAGTCGACCCGAAGCACTCCTATGTGCGCCCTCAAAACGACACCGATGTTAATTTACCTCATGACGCTGCCAGCCACACTCGCTAATCCTGCATTTTTGCTGCATGCCACTGGATATCCCACTAGACACTCGTGTAGACACGTGTAATTCCGATTTAACAGCGTCTGTGAGGGGCCATGTCCCGATCATCCGGCTCCGTCCCCACAGAAACCACAACAGGAATTCTCTACTGCGTTCCCGTGCCCGCGGGAGTGACACTTCCACCAGGAACTGTGCTCTGCAACGATGGAAATGTATATCAAGCAAGTGGAGTTTTTGTTGGTAAGCTCGATGCCACGTCAGTTCTCCCATTTAAAGGCGAGTCTGGTCAGGTTCTCCACCGATTAATCCCTCACGAGGCGCTTCCTCCGAACGCCGTGCTGGCAACAGATGGACTGGTTTATACACTAACACAGCCTCCTATGGTTATAGGCCGCCTTGATCTGCCGCAGGTGTTTATTCCTAAGGTTGTTGCCCCAACGTCAGAGACTTCCGGCCTGAATCCGGAGCCAAAACATGCCTCATACGAGACGAGTTCCACTGGCGCGACGATCGTCAACTCCATAGAAAGGACCGATATGGATACTACAGGCAGTGCTCACAGCCAAAGTACTGCCGCCCCCAGCGTCAGTAAGAGTGTTGGTACGGCTTCCGCATCTCTCTCGTATGCTCCCATATCGCAGGCCACGGGCGCTGCTTCGGGGTCAACCGCGGCTGATGACGTGCCTAAAGTTGGAGCAGCCTTCCATCGTACTGGCCACTCAACACCCTTCACATTTAGTGCATCACCTGCGTCGAACTCGGGATTCTCAGCTCGGACGGCTTCACATGCTTCTCTTGCTAGCACACCTTCCGGAGGAACCCCACTATATACCCCTGCACTGGCTCCGCCCCTCGAACAGTTGGGTCTAAGTACGGCGCGCTTCTCGGCAACCTTATCTAAGAATCCCACTGTCCCACTGCCTTTCAACCCGTCCAACGTGGCCAACATGGCTTCTCCAGCACCCCAGCATTCGGAATCAGCGAGCAGCTCTGGAAGTCGGACTGGAGGGAGTGCGAGGCCACCTAGCGCTGGGGGAACCTCAGAGAATCGTCCTCCAAGCGGGACGGGATCATCGGGAGCACCCTCGGCGTTGGCGCAGATGTACATGCCAAACATTGACCATGCACTTCAGTCCCACCCCGAAATAGCCGCTCGAGCTCATCAGCCTGCCCAACCCGCAACGTTCGCATCTTCCACTGCTGTACCGCGTCCGTCCTCTGGGTCCGGGGTCGCCGCAACCACAACCGGACCATTGCATGCACATGCCCTCCACAAGGACCACCGAGCCACACCACCCGCCCAACCCCCCTTGCAAGCGCAGTCGATTCCGACCAACAAAGACTATCAGGGTCACATACCACCCCCACACCCTGCATCGTCCATCGATACCTTCTTAGCTAAGCCACCCATGGCGACCATGGTGCCCACCTCCAGCGTCGCTACAAGGCCACCTCAACCCGCAAATGTCCCAGCAGAGAGAACAGGTCATCTCCCATCCATATCGACGGCAGCAACATCAGCTTCATCCCCCGCAGTAAGCGCGCCGGCTCCCTTAGCTACACACGTTATCCAGCCTGCACCGGGCACGAGCGCAGCCCTCGCAACATCAGTTGTGACAGCGTTGCCGACTGCTGAAGGTGCGAAGAGCGAAATCAAGCCGCTGATTCCGATGCCCGACCCCCATAGCGCAGGTCTCGGGACATTCGGAGAATCTCAGCTACCGGTCCATCCCCACACCTCCCATTCGTCACAAAGTATAATGCCTAGCTCGACGGTTGCTGCACTTGGCAGTGCAAGCGGTCAACGTGCTTCTTCAGTTAGGTCGTCAACCAGTGCGCTGGACACCCCGAACTATATTTCGCCAGCCTTCTCTACGAGTGTCGACCTTTCATCGTCACTAGTCCTACCTCCTTCAGTTGCTGCGGCAGCGATGGCAGCAGCTGCTGCTGCAGGAAAGAACACTGCAGCTACAACCGCTACAGCGGCTACAGCGGCTACAACCACTACACATTCGGTTGCCAACTCGTTGTCTTATCCAAACCCACCCATTTCTGCACCAGAAATAAGCGCCAAACACACATTGCAGCCACCTGACCAAAGTGATAATAAGACCTCTTTACAAACCATCCAGAGTCAAAGTACAACCGTAGCCAGTTCTACAATACCTGCGCAGCCCATCACTTCACATCCAGTAGTGAGAAAGGTCAAGCCACCTCGAGGTATCATCTTGCCCGCAGGCGCTTGGGCAGGCTCAGACGGTTACGTTTATAATGCGAACAACGTGCCAATTGCCCGACTGCGACGAAGCACTCGGAAGTCCGCACAAACCTCAACCCCAGAGGATCTATCCAAATTGAAAGACGTTCAGGACTCTGGATATGCGTCCGAGCACGAGCTTGAACAGCTTTCTGCTCAACATCCAGATGACTCCAAGGCACCAGGTCAAGAGGCTAGTGGACCAGATAACGAGGTAGCTCCTCAGAACGGAAGTAATGAGGCTACCAGGTACCCAGAACACGAGTCTACTGTGTCCGAGGTGGCATTGCCCGTAAAACCTACGACGCTTCCTACCTCGACGTTCGCCACTTCAAAGCCTATCACCAGGCCACGGGCGGCTGTGTCTGGTGCTGCGGCGCTAAAAGCTGATGCGTTGGGTGAGACTGGCGATACAGCTTTGGATACCTCAGTTGTAAGCTATCCAAAGCCAGTTGAAGGGACTCGACAGGCAAGTGTGCCAGATGAGGGTAGGAAATCCATGAAGTCTGAGCTGCTCCCTGCACCTAATAATGCCGCCCCCACCAGCTATCCATCCGCACCTTCGCTGCGGGGGCCTTTGCAGCTTCCCCCATCCGTTCAAACATATCACGAACTCCCGAAGAAACCCGAGCCAAGGACAGCCTCAGCTCCACAGTCCCTGCAGCATCATGTTGTCGAGAACTCCACATCTTTGTCGCAGTCGGGCACTCAAGAAGCTCCTCTGAGCGACCCAGAGCATCTCGCACTACCTCATTCTGTAGTGGTTAATGCAGCATTTATTCCTTCGGCTGGGGATTCCTTCCACGGGCATCTAGTATCTGAGCACGCAGGAGTTAATTCTTTCTCAAAGCCTAACACACGACCTGCTTCTGGTGCTGGAAGTACGGCGTCCCTAACTCCCGTCCACGGCCGGTCATTTAGTGGTGGAGGTGGACAGTTACAACGGCCCACTTCAGGGGTAGGATCGGTGTCCGGAAGGAGTAGTCGAGACAATGGCCGTGATAGCGTGCATGGTTCTCCTACGCAGTCGCGAGGGCGCGCAGCCAGCACATCCCAGTATGTATACCCTGATCCCTCGATGGGAGTGAATGCCATGAACATGGGAATGGGTCTAGGGATGAGTGGATTCGTCCTAGTGCCCACGCCTGCACCAGTGGCAGCAGGGTATCCCATGTCGGGGACATTAGACCCTGGACAAACGGCCTACGTAGCCTATGGGCCGCATGGTCAAATGCCCATTCAAACTCAATTTGTCGTACCCGTCCCAGTTGCTTTACCCAACGGTCAGCAAGGTTTGGCGTACCAATTCTTGCCCCAGTATTACCCAGTTGCACCTATGGCTGGAGCCTACCCCCCACATACGGGTCGTCATAGTGGTGGAGGCTCGCGTGGCCGTCGTAGTCAAGCTGGTAGCACGTATGGAACGGTGCAGCCGAGCCAACCACCGCGACATCTAGGCGTTCCTCACTCACCAGCACGGCTGGCTAGTGGTTCAGGATCGCGTAGTAGTCGTGGTTCAGCAGCTTTGCATTCTCCAGCCGCCGCTGCAGGCACGCAATTGTCTCCCTCCTCAAAGATGCCTCCTGAGATGAACACTGAGCTAGACGCAACTATTACACCTCTCGCAACGACCGTATACAGCCAAGCACTCGCCTTCAGTACAGACATGACTGAAACATCGGACAGTGCCCCAGCTCTCCGAAATGGGAGCGCTGAGTCTATCAACTCTCAAGGTGCTGAAGAATCAACTCCAACACAACTCGATTTGACGAGGCTTCCTTCCCCGTCGCTGCCAGCTGTTCTCTCTCGCACCACTAACTGTGATGGGACTTCACCTGCCTCAGCCAACACCCTTGCAGATGGTGATGCTCACCCACCCCAAGACACAGGCACTCCTGTGGTGTCCCAGCTTGGGTCTGCTGTTGGCACCACCTGTTCGATGCTTAGCAGTGCTCTTGGCCCTGCGCATGCGACCCCCTGTGCCGTGGACCAAAAAGATATCATTCCTGAGCACTCAACATCGGCCCCTGTTGACGACTCGGATACAAAGCAAGAAGAAAAGGGAGTCGCCCCAGGTTCGCCTCACATCGGAGAGCACGAACAACCACAGTCACCCCAGCCTGCAAACCGTCCGCCTGCTGCGAGTTCGACCGGCACACAGGGCACGGCTGTCCCCCGAGGTGACTCCGGGGCTAAGGCTGGGCAGCAACACAGCCCCGTAATTATCGGCACCGGTGTCAATGGTGTTCCAATGATCGCACCACCCCCAGGAGTCAAGATCCCCAGTGGTTGCTGGGTGGGGTTGGACTACTGCGTTTACCACTCTACAGGGAAGTATGTTGGTCACATTGCCCAGGTGAAGCCCCAAGTCGATGCTAGTCAGACGACGCCCGCAGACCCAATCGTACCTCCCAAGGTTACACGCATTGATCCTCCCTCGGGAATCACTCTACCCAAGAACACTTACCTGGGTTCGGACTACAATGTTTATGATGAGGAAACCGGGCGTGTTATTGCAGTCGTTGAAGTTGTTAAGCACCATAAGCAAAATCGAAGTCGTTCCGCGTCAGTTCACACCACACATGACTCTCAGTCCGGAGCTCCCAAGGTTAAAGGTAGTCTGACGCCCAATCCAACCGCGTCTCGCAATGGTGTGTCAGACGATCCTTCAGACTCGACCAAAGATGCAGCACCAACAGTCGACCCATGTCAGGTGCAGAGCCCACAGGCGGAACGTTATCCTGTTGAACCTCCTGCTGGCTGCGTTCTTCCTCCCGGGTTTTGGATCGACCAGTTCTTTGATGTGCATAACACGGAAGGTATCATCGTAGGCACTATCCGACCGGCACCTAAACGAATTCCCGTTCCTCCTGGAGTTAAACTTCCAGAGGGTGCATGGCTTGGTGAAGACTACGTTGTGTATGATGCCAACGGGTGTAGAATTGGGGAGCTTAAGCGGACGAAGAGTCCTACGGCTTCGAAGTAGTGCCGTTCCAATCCCCAGATTAGGAATTTGTCTTAACTAAGTTTCAAGTGTGGTGTATTGCCACAGCAAAGGTCTACTATGATGTTTATGTTTCAACGCTACATAGTCTTGTACGCCAATCTTCCAGTGTTACCACATGACCCTGCGTGTTTATTTATTCTCTGCCTTGGTCTCTCTATGACCGAGCCTTCTCCTTCCCAGCTTCCTTCGTTCTTATACTCAACCTTACCGAACCGGGATTCTTGTTTGCAAACGCTTGTAGGCCGCGCATGAATGCATCTTCAACCATACAACGTGGCTTATCCATAAGTCAGAACTTGTGTTTTTTTATTCCCAAAAGTTACAACCAGTGGTCTAGCTGCGGTTTCATCGACGATATGTAGTGCGCACATTGTACGGATAACTGATCTCCGGCAGGTCTGTGTACTCGATCTCAAGTTCACCGTCTCGATTGGGCAAGCCGAAGCCGGCATCTTCTCTATCTTCATTCGAATCGTTTCCACGTCGCGTATTTGCACCTCGTGAGGGTGGCTGATTATCACGTTGCGGCGCCGTCTGCGATGCGGATGGTGAAGTAACATCATTATGAGTCGGAAAAGTAGGGATCGGGGAGCTCGGAACCTGCCCTCCATAAGGCTGAAAAGCTAGCAAGGTCGGTTGTAAGCGTCCTTTCACACACTTTTCAACGAGCTGATCCCAAGTGCCAACCACACCGACGGAAGTATCATTCAACTGGAGCCATTGCTCAGAATCTTGTGGGCTTGGAACAAATGCTACATAGTGTGCCCCGTAAAAGCAAATGAGGCCTGTCAATTGAAGGGGAAATGAGGCCGTATGCCCCATGAGCCATGAGTACGTTGATTTGGGCGGCCATAACTTTTGAGGGATTCCTGAAATCGCGATGAACGGGGATTTATCGTCGGCGAGTACGTCTACGCCAATAGGGTGAGATTCTGACGGCGTCTTGGTCTCAAGACTCCGGGCTGCGGGACTCGAAGAAGAAGAAGACGGGGAAACCAGAGTTTCACGATTATGCGACGAGCTCGCTCCGTCACCAAAGAACCGAAGGCAATCATCTTGCGCCTGACGTTTCGAGTAACAACGCAAAGGATTCGTTTCAGCACCTTCATCTGCGCCAGAGTTGAGACGCTTAAGAATGGCCTGTTCACCGTCAATGCTTGGAACGATCATCGCATGACCGAGGTCAAAGACCTTGGGCAGGATAGCGAAAAGATTCTCAATTTGCTCCTTCGTTGCTTCAGCACTCGGCCATGCCAATGAGACCATAAACGCCCGAGGTCGTTTCAAAAGGAAGCGCGTGATGTGCGCGGATTTACGATCAGCACTGCACCCCGCGCGTATCCTTGAGTATAACTGGGCACCAGTTTTCGATTCGGTAGGAATTTTGGATGAATCCAGTGAAGCGCATGGGCATTGAAAGCGCTCTCGTGCATAGGAATCTCGAATAAGTAGCGCGAAAAGCCCCTCTTTGGTTGTCAAAGCAGCCCTGCGCACTGTGTGGTCCACTCCCAATACTTGCGCTACCGCATCGTCTTGTGGACTCTCGTTTAGTGATCGCTTCTGAAATGTGGCGTTCGCGCGAATATCAGCTTCAAGCTCAGTCAATCCATTTCTTTCAAGCGATTCGATGCGCGCACCTTGCCAAAAATCAATTAGTTCCTGAACGTACACACGATAGGTTGTCGATATAGATAAGGTATCTCGGGACACGCCTCCTATCGCGGGTCCCACCTCCAGAAGCGACCGCCCATGCGACGCGCTACCGTTGTTTTTCACATGCATAGACTCTTCAGCGCAAAGATCAATATATAGCTGCTGCAATTGGCAGAAATGAGCGTCAATATTCTCACACACCTTTACGTCGAGAATGTACAAACCAAAGACATCATGGGCCATACAAAGAGGAGTCAGCTTACTGCTGGGTGATGCGAATGCAGGAGCACATGGAAGCATAAAGATACGCTGTGGATACTTGGCCTTCTGCTGATAGTAAAGGGTCAGTTGACGCTCATAATCGACCCATTGGAGTGCACACGAGCGCCTGTAATCCATGTGGAGCCAGGAGAGAATTGCCTCGAAGGCCTCTTCTGCGTCTGCCATGCATTCGAGCTCGAACTTGCGTTCACCCTCATAGAGCTTGTGGAGACATACTCTAAGTTTCTCTGCGGAGAGCACAGCTTCGTCGCAGAACCGATAGCTAACAAAAAGGTCGCGCAGCTCACAGAAGATGCAGGGTTCTGAGAAGTGCTTGTGACTGACGCACTCCATAAACGTCTCGCGGAACGCAGATAGATGGTAGAGCATCTGCACACATACGTTCAAAAAGCAGTGATATTGGCCTACTGCATTCGCGAGTCCTCGGACGCCCTCAGTGAGCTTGGATTTGTGATGTGTAGTATCGTGCCCGAGGAGGGCATAATCGCCTTCACCGGAGGGATGGTTCCCCATCGGTCGTCACGAATGATAGAGCTATACTTGAACGCAAGGTACTCTAACTTTCTGGGGTGATCGGCGCACAGCGATGCTGCATGCCTAGGATTCAGTTGGATTGTGGTAAAGCTGAAGTATCAGATTGAGAAGATAAGGCGTATGTACGCAGGGGAGTCCGAGATGATTGTAAGAGGGCAACAAGCGATATTAGACAGCTTTGATATACAAGTCTGCAAAGTTATCCCAACCAAGCACGCACTGGATCATCCCATGCCGGGATCCTGGAATTGTGTCTTTCAGTCCAAATTTCCAACTTCAGTGTTGTGCCAGAGGAAGGTGTCTGGGAACACCGACTGATTGATTACCAACGGATGTTCGGTAGCAGAAGGTGGCATGGCATGGAGCCTTCTCTGTTTACGACTGCCATGACCTCGTAGGGTTTCATATTGAAGAGGTCAGCTTCAAAACATCTGCATAGAACAGGCATGCAGAGTGGCCAACAGCTTGTGAAGCAGGTGTTCACAGGCGGAAGAGAGGGTTTATTGACCGAGTAGAGCTATGTGCGTAATAGGCTATCATGGGGGATAGACAAAAAGAAGGATCGCCCGCTTCGCCCACCTCTAATCGAATGGGAGCCACGACAGTAGCACAAGTTTAAGAGGAATGGACAGCCACTGTAAATCAAGTTGAGTCATTCATATTCAATGAGAGTCTGTGAGTAGGACAGGTAGGAAACATCAATCAATAAGATTCCCTCATTAACTGCAGAGGTAAAAGAGATGGGCTATTTACATTGTTCAAATGGGTCTACCGGGCCTGAGCACTGGGAATGGGGCCTCGGCGGAGATTCCCCGTCGGGATTACTGCTGCCTCTGAGTAGACAGAGGAAGTGTCTGTTGCATCGCCAGATCCGTGATGATCAGCACTGAAGTCGTGTTGCTTCACCATCTTTGAAGCGGCTCCTGATGAACTTACACCCAAATGATAACCATCTGGTTGATTGAGCTGGTCTTTCTGCTGCTTCATTTTCTTTTCGAGTCCTCGCTGCATCGCTAGGACGAACATCTGGGCAGGCGTCAGGGGTTCCTGGCTCTTCAAGTCAATTTCATCGTTTGAGAAGGATGACCCAAGGGGAAGCGAGTCAGCCTGAAGCATGCTATTGGAGGCGTACATTGAATCAGCTGAATCCATGGAGCCTGTTGTCGATCCGAAGCTCTCATCCAGGGACTGCGGGGGCGTGATAGGCTTGGGGGGTTGAAGGATCTCTTCAGCAATATCTGTCGGGAAGCTACCGCCATCTGCTGCGAGCTTTACCGCTTCTTTGATTGCCGCCAGTTGAGCATGCAGTTGTTGTACACGATTGCCTAGTTCTACTGTCGTGTTTCGTTCGACTTTAGATGGGAAAATCGAAGGTAAGGCGAGAGAGACAGATGGGACGCCTCGGCTTGCATTAGCGTCTGCTTCATAATGATCGACAGATGGATCAGTATTGCGGTCGCTTTCAGTACTCGTAGGTGTAGGTGTGTTAAGAGAGACTTGAGCAAGTAGATTTACTGTTTCACCAGAGGTCTGGCCCTCAGAGCTATTTCCGCGTTCACACTCTTCAGGTCGCGTCTCTGGGCTCTCCTCTTGTTCTTCAAACCGGAGCGGTCGGGCAACAGATTTTGCTGACAGTGCGGAAGACGTATCGTCCCTGAAGCTCTTGACTCGAACGAGACCTGGTGAGACAGCTGGGGGTTCGTTTGCCGGCTTCTGTGCGAGCGCTCCCGGGTTGAAGAAGCGAACACGTAATTGAGGTTGTTCCTCTCTGCTTTCATCCTCGTCGCTATCCTCTAGCTCGCGGACAGAGTCGCCGCCTTCCTCAACAGTGGTGAATTCTGCATCCGATTTGTGGTGTAGAGTACGAATGTCTCGTCTATTGACGAAAGCCTCATGGAGCCTGCGGTCAGTTGAAAGGCCTAATTTCGCCGCAATCGATGCTCCGCTGCCGCTCGACCCAGGACGTCGATCAATGACAATGCATGAATCGTCATCAGAGCTGTCTTCCAATCCAGAGCCGCTTTGCCCACCTTCTGCTGACGACAGGTCTCCATCTAAGAACAGGTACTTGACAGCCTTTGCAAATTGTTCAGCAAGCGCAGGATTATTGTGTGAGATCTGGTCATACATGAAACGAGCTCCGTAGTAAGCAAGCTGCTGGATGGCCTCATTGGGAACGGCAGGCTCGGGGGCGAGGATGGGAGCATCCTCGGCAGCGTCTGTGTGCTCCTTTGCCTCTGCAGAAGATGTCTCGAGTTGCGCCATTTCGAGTTCGTCTGCGACGGGCCTTTCCGTAGACTCATTCTGTTTTGCTCTCAGGTTCGAGACAGTGAGTACAATGATCACTCCGACCGCAATCCCTGCCAAAGCAATAACAATAAAGCTGACATAGTCTGGAGCGCCGAACATTGCACTCGCCATTTGTGCATACCAAGGGCCTGACGACTTCTGCACGACAACTGGGGCTGGATGCGGGGGCTCTACATTTTCCGATGCTGCTATCTCAATTTTCGCCGATATCGCAGTCGCGGCAATCGGTGTCTGGGTGGCCTCCATGGTGAATAGCTCAATTAGCCCACTAAGGGTATATTCCCCAACTGCAGCGGTAGTTTCCAGCTCCCCTACGTCTGTCTGGAACACTTGCAGTCCAATGTTGGGCAAGATTTGTTCCACCATGAGCTGTGCCTGCCCAGTGAGAACCACCTGATGATCAGATATCAATCGTTCATCCGGATCCAATAGCCAGGCTGAATCAGGCACGTGGAAAGCGATTGCAAGGGAGTTTGTTTGATTTCCATTATCTTGTGTTGCGAGGTGCGGACTTGTTCGTGGAGAGATTTTTGTCTGCAGCCATTGTAGTACATTTGCAACAACATCAGAAGAGCTCGTTGCCTCCAGGCTCAATTGAACTCGAAGCATCATATCGGGAGTGAGTTCAAACGCGTCTGACTGACTATCAGTTGTTTGCATACCCCCTACCGCTGGCGCATCTTGCTGCTGAGTCGATGTAATCAACTTCAGGTTCAGGCTTGAGAGTTGCCCGCCTTTTAATGCCAAGCTTGTTCCAAAGTTTGACTCGGCTGCTGAACCATTTCCGAGGACTGCAGTGAACATACTCGGAGCTGGAATGGAGAACCCTTCTTCGGGGATTTCCAGGCGAATCCTCGCGCACGCAATGTTAGAACTGTAGACACCTGATGCCGAGTGGTAAGCGTAGAAGCAAACTGATTCGACCTGACCATCAGTCACTCCTTGGTCCTCAGCCTGTTCACGCGTCATAGGGTGATACTCGATCGCCATCGACCCACTCGGGAGTTCAAAAGGCAGAGTAATAATCGGATCGGCGTGCCCAGGGAGGCGAATCGAGCCCTTGTCAGGCAGAGATATGATGACGATGGTCAGATGTGAGGGTACCAGCCCGTCATCGGGCGTCAGCTGGAACACATCGCGGGATGAAATGACGGAGGCGGTAAGCGAGACGGGAACTGGATTAGGCTGTGAAGCAGATCTTAGGACGACCGCGACTTCAGCTGAATTTACAACAATGGGATTCGTGACAGCCACTTGCACTTTCAATGCCACATCAGAGGTTGAGGTCTGCACGCGAAGTGCGATCACAGACTCATACAAGGGCGCCTCTCCTGTAGAGTTCGCCTCGGGGGCGGTTTTATAATTTGTCACACTGTCATCAAGCCTGCATCGGACAACAAGACCTTGACCGTCATCACTCCGGAGCTCTGCTTGAGTTAGGTCATGTGGAGGCATTAATGGAGGACCTTGGATCACAATTGGGGTTCCTCCGGATGCATCGAGGTGACAGAGTGAGCAGCTGCTTGTGGACACGGAGATGAGGGAGCCGTTTCTAATCTCGCCAAGCCCTAGCCCTAGCGCCTCGCGAATAGCTTGATCAATTCGCACGAAGCTATCAGCGGCCGAAGTGACGATAGACGGGGTCTCGATCGAGACTGGAGACAGAGGATTGGGGGTCCATGCGACACCTGACAAGTCGGCTGATGGAATAAGACGCAGCAGAATACCAGTCGGAGCCAGGTAGAGAGGTGATGCATCACTGAGACTGTCTCCAACAATTAAACGTATCGTGAAGTTGCGGAAGAATTGCAATGGAATCTCTTCTCCTGTGTCTAAGTGAGGCAGTTCCTCGGGACATGATCCATCACGCACTTTGAATACGAGTTCGAGCGATCCGATGTGGTGTGAGTGTACTGTAATTGAGCTTGTACTATTTTCCGTTGTCAAAGCCGTAAGGTAGGTCTCACCGTTGGCTAGGGTGCTATAGACATCAATGGCACACTGTGCCGCCACGATCCCTTTCGCTGGCGTGTCTTCGTCATGCGGGAGGGCGTCCAAACCCTCCAGTGCAATGAGTTCGATCCCAATTAGAGATTGTTCGGGTGCGGGCCATAGCAAGGCTGCTAAGTCGATTCGGCGCTCACCTTTCTGAGGAACGCTCCAAACCATCTTGTCTGAAAGGGGCCGAGCCAATGTTGAGACACGTGGGGAGAGTTGTGTCTTGTACTCACGGATAACACCTGAGTCGGTGAGGTAAGTGCCCCAAATCGAGATATGATGAAGCACTCCTCCTTGCCAACCGCTGCAAACCAAAGGATAGTCCGACTGCGCCACCACTAGCGGCTGATGCGAAGACATGAGCTCATTTGGAATATGATGGAACTGAGGGGACGATGAGACCTGGACGCCATTGACGAAGACCCTCAGGACCTGTTCGTCATTTGCATGGTTCCTAGCAACCTGCGCTACAATGTGGATCGGAGTTGCAGTGGGAGTTGCTGGGATTGGGTTGTCGAACTCAACGGAGAGGCATGCAGCTTCAGTCTCGTTTGTAACAGGGGCCGCAAGGACCCTGAACCTATTATTCGCGACTGATACAATCATGAGTGGATCCGGGCATTCAGGGACAATAGCATATGCCGAAGCCCCTTCGATATCAGCCCGTCTAATGCCGAAGATTGGTCCTACCAAGGAGCCCAATGACATATCGTCATTCCCGTCGATCCGAGTTAACCAGAGAGACAGTGAAACCGCGTCCACCCCGGATAACGCGGCCTGGGATTGTCCGAATGTTTCCAAAGCTTGCATTAACGAGAAGGATGGGGAAGTTGGTCCCCACCGAACCGCTGGGTTCGTCACACCACTATCTGTCGAAAAGAATTCGAGTCCATAGTAGTTGCCCCGCATAGACCAATGGGCGGGATGCTCGACACTAACGGAGGCATCTGATGGGCTGTCACCCACTCCTCGATTACTACCCAGTATTGTTAGAGGTGCAGGTGAAAGAGTGCCATCAATGAAGGCTGGCTCAAAACCTGAGGATACATCAAGTGCTGATATGAAGACGCGCCGATAATCGAAGGGTGTCAATGGGGTGACGCGAATACGGACAGTGGTGCTAGGGACATCTGCCACCAAGCCCGTAACAGGATCAACAATCTCAAATTCGAGAGCCATTGGTTCTTCCAAAGCCATTGCCGCAGCGGCCTCAGGACTACCGACCTCAGGGGCTTTGTACCTAAGAACGGATGCAGAGGCCTGCTGGATTTCAGTTAACTGGGAGAAGCCAACTTCGTCGTCAGAGTTGAAAATACCATAGAGTGGCAATATACTGTCCCCGGGAGATAATGGAGTTATCGAGTCCTGTACCAAAATCTGTCCGTACTGCGGGACGGTCTTCACGCGTACATTAGGTAGCCAGGACATGAGCCCGGATGAAATGTCTATCGCGCCGAGTCCAAATAGAGAGGTGACTTGAGCGTCAGACAACGCGAGGGCAATGTCTGAGGCAGATGCATGGAGCGACGTGATGACTCTTTCGAGACCTGACATGACCTCGATACTTGTCGAGTCGTCAAGGTCAGGATCACCGCTTGGGGTCACTGTCTTTTTAAGTTGCAACCAAGGTCGAATGTTCAACTGAATGTCATGGGAGTTTGTACATGAAACTCCCTCTGCGGATGTACATGACCACTGAACAGAGATCGAGTGAACAGCATGGGCCAAGTCTGGTGAGTCAAAATCGGCATTAAATCTAGGGAAGCTCGATAAATGACCTTCGTCTGGAATATAACGGATGGCAAGTTCCACTCCATAACCATTGTCGATCAGGGAAACCTCAGTAGGAAGATTGCTTATGTCTACAACAGTCCATGGCTCATTTGAATTCCCTGTTTTCGGACGGCGCGCGAGCGCAGCGTTTGGAGAGATCGCCGTTAGGATGAGGCTGCCTTCAGTCATTGTGAGGATTGCGGCGTCTTGCGCGCTGGACTCAGGTATTTTTGCAGGCAAATCGATTGGCACCCACACGCGACCGACTACGTTCATCACCTGCGAGGTTGATTCGAAGAAGGGAACTGGCGGGACATACGGTATGACGATCGATGCGGAGAAGCTCAATGGGCCAGATTCCAAAGCCGTGAAGCCGGCGTTTTCCAGGTTTCGTGCTTCGACATTCCAGCCTCCCCAGATGCTGGCAGTAAAGTTGACAAAGTTGCAGTTGCGTTCATTCGTAGCCGCAATTTCGATCGATCCATCGGAGCTGACGAAACTCAGCGTAGTTGGGTCAAACTGAGCATGTGTCTCCTGGATCTCGACATTGTCGAAGGCTCCCTTAATTGTGTAACATGCAGTCAATGCGGCCAGATCATCTGGCCAAAACGCCTCCGTTCCCGCTGGGCGAGTGACAACGATATTGGAGAATCGATACCTGACCCCGAGGCCGTTGGACTGGGCTTCTTCTGATGTAAATGGAACGTATGCTGTTATTGTTCGAGCCCAGGTCTCCCCCTCATCATATCCATTAAAGACTACGGAGCCAGGAGAAGTCGTCGCCTCATTGGGGTTAATGGATTCGTGAGAGAGCAAAGGTCGAAGTGTTGGCACTACAGCATTGGCTAACAACTTGCGGATTTCGGCATCAGAGGGACTTACCAAATAGCCAGTAATGGCATGGAGTATAGCGGGGTTATTGACCTGCAGACGAAGTGTGGCGGATGTATCGCATAGCACGGAGGTTTCTATCGGTTCGTAGTCTTCCATCGATGCAGGGCGATACCAAAATCTCACCTTGCAGTCAGCTTCATCGATGCGTACGTACTGCAAACCCAGCATTGCGCTTTGAAGCGATTCGCTAGGGGCCAAACCAGGGACTTCACCAGAAATGGTTGTTAGCATGGCTGACGACAAGCTAAGGGTAGCTGTTGCTATCGATGTCCACTGGCTGAGCAACGACAAAGTGAATTTGGAGGTCTCTGTTGGGCTTGGAATAGTTGCGTATACTGCCCAAAATCGCGATTCACTCTCCGTCGGACTTGGCACAGATTGAAATACTTGCAGAATATTGGAAACACTTATGCCACCGAGAATATCCAGCGCGCTGACTGGCCGAGAAGCTGGGTTAAAGGTCGCAGCTGGTGCGTCCAGGTGGGGCGAAACATTTTCAAGTTGATAGTCTGTTGCTTGCGGCTGCCCTGAAATCTGATTAAAGCCCCTGTTTGCCGGGTACAAGAGCAGGAAGTTCGTTTCATTAGCCTCCGCCAATGCGACCAGAATGGTGCACACCAGTAGACTGAAGAGGGATTTCGCCCTGAATGTCAGGGAGAGATACCAAAGCGGCGTGTGCCGAAGTGTCATCGCCGCTTGAAACTGGAGGTGTAGAATTGCTTTAGGGGCCTGCCACTTATGACCTCTCGCAGAATATGTGGGTCGAGTCTCTACCTCGACACGGATGAGCCTGCTCCGATGTACTTGAACAGGAAGATTCACGTGTGGCGTCACGTCAGGATAAATTCAGCTGCAGTTTCAGTGACACACGCGTGGTGTGTGATGAGTTCTGCCCTGAATTCGAGTTCGGCCTGGGTCCGAGTTGTGTGGGACACAGATTGTAGATTGTGACTCACACGGCGTATACCGCTTGTAACTTAGTTGTCGCGAAGAAGCGCGAGATGAAACGCTGACTGGATTACAGAATGGCCGCATTTGTGTCTTTGAAAGCTGGATATTCTTCGTCTTTGCTGAGGGTATAATATTCTTCATGCGCACTTGCATGCATATTATTCCAACTAAGACGATTCTTGTCGGTCAAATTTGGCTCAGGAATGGCACAATTTCCTGATCAGGGGTATAAAAATACCTGACCATAGGGTAATGTAAGACGATCGCGTAATTAAGCGTGTCGTGATGGCGACACTGTGCATGCAGTAATATCAGTGCGTTATTATACGCTTTTTATTTGTGGAGGTTGGATATACTATTGTTATGCTACCATGAGGTCATATCACTGCAGAAGACAACCGGTATTATCGACAGAGATCTTTGATCCGTTGATTCGCTACCTACGCGCCTTGCACAAGTATATTACTTGGTCTTGACTCGCTTGACTTCCTGTTGGCTTCGTGTGCTCAACTTTTTATCAGTTGATTTCTTCGCCTTGGATCGCTTCGACTTCGAGGGAGCCTCGTCTTCGGATTCGTCCTCACTCATCGAAAACTCCATAACTTCGTCCTCAGGTTCATCTTCCTCGCCAATCTCGGTTCGCTGCTTCATGCGATCCTCCAGATCCATATCATCCTCCTCGTCATCGGTGTCGTCAGCGCCGTAGTAATCTTCCTCGGTGCCGAAGTCTTCATCTTCTTCTCCATAGTATCCAGTGCCGTCTTCGTCGTTCTCAGCTTCCTCATCATCGTCTTCTGCAGGCCTCTGTTGCGATGCGTGACGAACTCCACCTGTGTTCATTTCATCATCCGAGGAATCTTCCTCATCAGCACCCAAACTCTGGTCATCACCAGGCTTGCGACGCTTGCCCAGGACAATGTCACTTTCGACGTCAGAGAGGTGCTGACGCTTCTTCCAGAGGACTTCAAGGGGAGTCATCTTACGTTGCGACTTCTTCTTGAGTTGGAATCCTGGCAAATTAGTAGCATCGTCAAAGGTCGTCAAACCGGAGACTCCACGGATTAGAAGGTCACGAGGACTGAATGTGACTGTACTTCGCTTTTGAGTAACGATGTTGACCGACTCGTTGATTGCGCTGAGCAATTCTCGAGCAGGCTTGGCAACACTGGGAGTCACGCCACGAATGAATGCTTTGATGAAGTGCTTCACAGGGAGCATCAACTCAGGGAACGCGATGGAAACTGACAGATGCGCCAAATGATTTGTCAACTGGTCAAGTGTGGCGTTCGTAATGTAAATCTGATAACCAGGAGACTTCAGCATCTCATCAGAAATGTGCAGTCGGTAGCGGAACGCCTCGATACCGCGGGTGGTTCCGGTCAGTTTCTTGTGTAGCAATGAGGATCTGAGTACGGAGAAAAGATATGGTGATAAAGGCACGTACACCTTTGTTGCGCGAGTTAGATGAGTTAGGAACTCAGCAACGTAGATGCGGACAGGGAAATAGTTGGGTGAGTTTTGCAAATCAAGCGTACCCAGGCACACTTGAATAAAGGGATACACCAAGGGACGCAACTGACTCTCAGGAGAGGCTGCATGTGCTGCAAGAATACTTGACCAGACACGCAGGCAGTTGAGGTACTGCCAGCAATACACGCTTCGGACCTTCTCTTCAGAAGGGTCCTGGATGACACTCCTCAAGTGAACAGCCAACTGACGGATGTAGACAAATGCATGCTGATAAGCACTGACTGGGTCAATTCCATACAAGTCGGTGACACAATTTGTCATGAAGTTCACAGAGGTTGCGTTTTGTGCATCGAGGTTCTTGCACTCACGTACATAGGTCAAGTAGACACCCTTCAAGGCCGCTTCTAGCATTTGCGATCGTGGGGGGAGCGTGACACATAGTCTTCGAATGGCAAGGAAAGCTTCAAGGCGGACATCAGGGGCTAGGGCAGGGATAGGAACAGCTTGTGAGCCGATGCTGGTACCTGCCACGCCGGCCCAGTAGACAAGCAATGCCTTGAACACTTTGGGAGCGAATTCGGGCAGCTCCTCCAAGTAAGGCAGGGCAGGTAGTGAGTGATGGAGCAAGATTCGAATCATGGTAGGTTCTGCTATGCTGGCGAACAAGTTGAGCAGAGTGGTAAAGTATGTACGCGCCGCACCTCGAACGCGTGACCAGCCAGGGTGAGCATTCAGTGCGACAGGTGCCCACAGCGTGACACCAGAGTCGAGGGCCTGAAGCTTTGCAGCAGCCGCCTCGGGGTCATTTGCGACTTCCGACGGCAAGAAATGTGTTGCCATTGCGATAGGGATTGCACGTGCGGCGTACTGCAGGAAATGTAAAAACAGTTTTGTGGAAGTCATTGCAATGAGCTCAGCCTCGCGTCGTATTGAGAGCTTCGACTGCTGTGTAGACTTCTTCTTGTTTTCCATGAGCTGTTTGGCCTTGATGTTGCGATCTAGATTGGATTCCTCCTTCTTCTTGTGGGTACCTGACATAGCATCCTTGAGCTCGGCCTTGCGAACTTGCGAGAGCTCGAGATACGCACGTCCGGCATCGCGGAAGAGAGTTACCACTCGGCTGAGTGCGCGATTTGCTGCCGCGATGCCCTTGATACCTGACAATTCATCACGAAGTCGCAGGTATTCCTCTTTTGTGAGACTCTCAATCGAATAACAAGGACCTGAAGACGATTTCTTCTCTTGGTGGACTCGATTCAACCCTTCATCTTCTTCGGCATCCTCTTCAGACCCAAAATCATCGCTATCTTCATCTTCGTCCATGTCACTTCCGTCATGATCAGCGTCGTCCTCAGGTGCATACGACGATACAAGCTTGGCGAGCTCAGGGTTCTCACGCAGCAGCTGTTCGTATTCCTTTGGATTCGCGCTCCGCATTGCCATAAGTTCTTGAACCATCTCGCGACGCCTCTGCGCGGGTGTCTTCTTTTCCCTGGCACTGTCGTCGTCTTCGTTACCTTCAGGTTCACGGTCAAATACACCACCGAGGGTTGCATTCTCAGTACACTCACCAAAGTCAAGATCAAGATCCTCATCCTCATCCTCATCATAGTCGAGGTCCTCTGGATCGACGTCCTCTTGATCGTCTTCGAAGGCACTTGAAAAGTCATCAGGCTTGGCTTTTGCCGAGAAGAAGTCACCTAATTTCATTCCAGCGCGCGCATCCGTGGGTGCGACCGACTCGCGCGCAATGCCTTTAGCCTTCTTGAGTGTAGACACAATCTCCTGTTTCTTCATTTCCTCGACCTTCTGCTTCTCATCCTCCTCGCGTTCGCGGAGCATAAGTTTCCGCTCGCGTTCCATCTCATACTTGGTCTTGCGCTGCTTCGCGGCACGGATCGCACGATCCGCCTCGGCGTATCTCTATAAAGTGCGAAAGTTGGATGTGATTGAGGGGGGCGGCGTGGGTTGAATGAGCCACATTCAAACACGATAAGCATAATAAATACGACTTGTGCGCGGCGCGCAATGTAGACAACATGCGAACATAAAGGCCAGCCACGGCCTGCACCGCGAAACGGTGCATACGTACCCGCTTGAACTTACGAGTGCGGACACTTTCCTTCGGCATCGCAAGTGTGGCTAGAGATGAAGAGTGTGACATTGTAGAACCAGATAAATAGGTTAGTCCAGTAGGTCCACAGCGATCTATGCATTTTACTCGTCTATTGCAGTTACATATCACGAGAATTTCACACCCCGAGACTGTTCCGTGAAAGCCAGCTTTTCACGGTAAAACCCTATTCCAGCACCCCCGAACGCGGATTTCCAGTCTGACTGGCCAGAGGTTGCCAGTCAGGCTAGGTTGGTTGAGGGCTTCGAGACTGATGCCGTTACATATCGCTTCTTCGTCACAGGCGCCGAATGCATCCATCTGTGCTATCCGTATTTTATTATTTACATTGAGAATGTATTGCAAACATTGCAAGAATTGAGGAGCTGAAACAATGGAATCCGGTCATCGGAATCACGGATTGTGTTGGAGGAAGGGCTGCGCGATCTACGCGATTTACACGACAACATCCATGGTGCATCGACTCATCGATTCATCGATTCATCCGAGTTATTTGCCTGTCCTACGAGTTTAATAGCGGTCGAAAATGCATATATGGGGTCCATCTTTGCCAGGGGAGTAACTTGCATACGTGAGGATTTGGGCACTATCCAGTGGTTCCCAGTAAAATACACCTGGTCTTTCAACAACGCGCATCGTGGGCGCTCTTAAGCCTTGCCGATTTGGTTCTGATATTCGCCCTGTGGCGAGACGGCAAAAATTAAGAGTAGGGTGAACACATTCGATTACTGAATCCAGGTGGTTGTACCAACGGTAGAACCTGCTATCTACTTGTTCTCTCGCAGTCGCTGGCGGGCGCCTGATAGCCAGGTATTCATGAGCTCCATCTGGACCAAAATCAAGTGCTGCGCGGGCCAAAAAGTCCTCATATTCTTGTAAGTCGAAGTCTTGAACTGCCAGAAGTTCGAGGCCTATAGGAGCAAGTTGAAAATGACAGCGTGGACAAATTGGTTGCTTGTTCGCGGTGAGGTTAAGCTTAGCGCTAGCAAACATCACCGCACCGAGGAGTTGCAGTTCATAGGAATAAAGAACTCGAGCCAGTTCAGTTACAGGGATCAGCTTGCCAGCTACGACCTTGCATCCCTGCTGTAGGAGTCTGTATCGAGCTGCGAAGGGTGAAACTAAGACAAGTTTCATCGCGTCTTGACTTGTGATCCGTGCGATGACTCCGGCGTCGGAAGGAACTGTGAGCCTGTGCTGCACCTCAGATTGACCCTGCCGGCGCTTCAGCTTCTCTCTAATTAGCTCAAGGATGTTGGAATTTCGACCTGCGTGCTGGTCTCCAAAACGGAGGAGAATGGAGCTAAGTGTCTCCATACTAAGTTTTTCGGATCGTGCCATTTCGATAAGGGTCGAGATAGCGAATTGAAGCGGACGTTGGTCCCGCATGAGTTCAAGGTTCATTATATTCATCGAGTCCATGGAGGTAATAGTGCGGATGAGATGCAGGATGCCCATTAGTTGCTTAGCATTCTTTGCAGATGCATTACTTCCGGAAGGTAGCAAATGCGCGGGCGGTGGTGAGAGCCAGTCAAATGCTGCCAGGGTCCCTGTCCTTGCGGCTTTGATATCTGCAGCCAAATTGCGTGTGTGTAGAGCTGCGGCTGTAGCTACCAACAGGTTCTTCCGCTTCGAGAATTGCTGTGGTGATAGGGCAGAGATGCTGGGCTCGAACCCATGCTGGTAGAGGTCACAGATAAACGCACCATGGCCATAGAAATCCATCCCTGAGATCGCTAGACCAACAACCTCGGTGACCTCGAATTCTTCAAACTCGACTGCTGTTGACTCACCGGGGCCTCCGAGACCATAGGCTTCTAGAAGTTGCTTAGATTGATACGGAGACTCGCTGTCACGCTCAGGGACCTCGGCCGCATCTGCTAGAAGAGGCTGAATGATGAGATCCTGAGGCTTATTGGCAAGTTCTCTGCGTACGATCGAAGGAGGCAGCGAAGAGCTCAATTCGGTCGGAATACCAGCGTCCATAAGTCTGTCCATTTCGAGGCATTGATCACGCAAATCATCTTCTACTTCGTGTTCAAATATGTCAGTGAGCATGCGTCCCAAACGTCTTGAAGCCAATGGTTCGCAAGTGGTATCATCAACGCACTTCATGCCACATGGGCCCTTGCTCTCTTCCGCTTCCGAGCTCTCAGTATACGGGTCGCGATGACAGAGCTCAATCAGGTCGGGGGGAATGGGGCTCCCATCAGGATACATGCTCGGGTAGACCCTTCGGACTGGAGTAAGGTCTGATTTCGATTCCGTTTTCCAGTCTGTCTCCATGGTTTCATCAACATTCGGTTCGATTAGTCTGAGCCGGAAGGCAGAGTACAAGTTAGCTCGAACAAGTGGAATACTAATATCGCTCACGTCTCCGACCCTATGCTTTATCTCCTTAGGGACGGCTGTAGTGCGTGGTGGATCCACAGCTTGCCATACACTTCCTGGCTGCACAAATGGGTCATTGCAAGGGGGCAGCGGGAATTCTGTCGGTAGAGGGCGACCTGCAGCGTCGTGCGCGGGAGCAAGGAGGCCCAGTAGTGATTTTGTGAGTGTTTCATGGAGATAGTGTGGCAACGGTGCGACGTAGTTGGGCAGCTTCCAGAGAGAGGTAGTACTTTGGTCCTTGGATTCGGCGTCAATTGTGTGCAGGGATATTGGCACCCAGTCGCTGCGGCGGACATGCGACGGTTGCGACCAAGACGGAGGATCACGAACGGGCGGTGAGGGTCTGCGGTCGTCAGCTGCTGCGTCAAGGTGTGACAACGATTTGATAACTGCGTTAGTTTCCAAAAGAGGTGCGTGAGGATCAGGAACGGGCAACCCCTCGAGTACGAAATGAAGCCTTCGGCGGGGCTTTCTGACTTGTTCCTTAACGCAGGAATCAGCGCTAATCGGCACGCGGCGCTTGAAGTTGCGGACTATTGGCTCCGCTCGTAGCAGCAAATGCGAAGGGGCGAACGCGATGTTTGGAATATGAATTGCAATGTGAGGATTAAAATCGGCAGGTGGTTGGCGAGGATCTGCAAGGAAGGTATCAGTAGGTAAGGTGACATCGCGTCTCTGAGCATCACTTGCTCCCACTTCGTGGGGATCCTCCGCGGCGCTAGCGTTCGGTTCTGGGACAACAGCACTAGCGACGTATAAGCGGCTTTGTTCTGACTCGCGTTCCTCAGGGGTTAGGAATCGTAACTCATATGGAGGAACAGAACGCTCGTATGCAGATCCATCGAGCGAAGGAGGCCGAACAATACGTAGAAGGCTTGGCCAGCTACGGCTGGAGGTTCGATCCTGATCAGCCTCTATAGCTGAGTCACTCAGCGGTTCGGGATAGGCGCGAATATCGACATGCTCAAGAATCCTTGGCAACTCCACGGAGCCACATTGTTCATTTTCGCCCAAAGTGCCCAGCCAATGGAACAAACCTGTTCCGGATGCTGATGACGTCGCAACTGCAACCATTTCCATCGGGGTCCTCTGTTTCAACTCCGGTGGATAACTCGGAGGTTGCAACTTCTTGTCGCTTTTCTGGATAGCCGCTTTCAGCGTTGCCCGAGCCGCCTGGACTTTATCACGATCGGAAAAGAGCGCTTTACGTATATCTTCAGTCCTGTTTTCAGTATCAGTATTCCTGTAGTCATGGAAAACAGCTGTAGAGCAATGTGTTGATACCGATGCGAGCCGTTTTGCCTTAACTTCTTCTTCAAGAATTGCTGCCACAATGATGGAACTCAGCACTGTAGACCTCTCAAGTACCTGAGGTTGGCCAGCGGAAACGGCGATCAAATTCAAGATGCGGAGTAGGTCATGCAAAAATTTGAGCTTTCTTGGATTCGTCGTAGGGTACAGGGTACCCACCTCGATATTCTTCGGCTGGTCTTGTTCAAGGGAGAGGTTGGGAACACTAGCGAAACGAATATGAAGAGGGGCAGCCGCGTATCTATGGACAAGGCCGTGCATAGTCTCAGAGTATTCGAGACAAGCGGCACCATGCGCAAGCTCGGCTTCGTAGACGTCAATTAACATCGACATGTCCTTACTCATTTCAATGAGCTCTCTAGCATCGTGGCTTCGGGCCCAGAAGGATGCTGCGAGCGCGAATGCAGTAGCTTGTTGGCGGTGCACATGAAGAAGTGGTGGAATGAACCAAATTCGAGTGCCTTCGATTCGATTGTGAACTCGAATATCTGGAGTAAGGTCATCAACGAGTCCTCTTAGAGCCTTCCAAATGCTTCTTTGCTGGGTCAGCGATCGTACAACTAGGGCCGGAAGGCGGGGGACAAAGTACGCCATTTCAGGGAGACCCAGTGCGGATGCACAATTACCATGCTCTTCGCGAGTAATGCCGTACGCAGAACGGAACGCGGTGAGGTAATTTGCAACTTGCTCGGTACGCAGCGGTGGAACGGAGGAACCATATACAACCCGCTGTTGAGCCGCGTCGTGAAGAAGAGCCATAGCAGCTCGATAGGCTGCAAGGGCAGCTGCTTTGCTCTGGCCTTGTGAGCTCAATGCACCCTGGGCGTCAAAGGAAGATCCTAGTCGACCTGCGGTTTCTGGAACTCGCGTCGACCACGCGACCTGGATTCGATCTGAAAGCCCCGTAAACTGGAGCATCCTGTCTGTCTGCTGGGTAATTTTCCAAGCAGCTAGAGAAACCAACTCCAAGTCGCTGCGCTTACTCTGTAGTAAGCGCCCACGATCCAATGCCGCCACGTGCCAGAGTGCCGATGAATTGCTCTCAACATAACGCATGGTCAACATAAGAGCGTTGCAGAGCCACACAGGCAGACGGGCTTGAACTAAGGCGCGCTGTGTAAGCGTGAATACAGCACCTGCATGACTCCGTCCGTTCAAAACCGCTGAAAGTCTTGCTGTGATATGAGGAACAGCAGATCCGATTTCCAGGCCTAGCTTCGCGTCTGGTTTGGGTGGGGCAAGAGTGACATCGGTTTCTGCTGAGCTATCTACAAAGATGCTGTTGATCACAATAACTGGACTCTCAAGAAGGGGAGCAGTTAACTCGCGGATAGGTGCTGCTGGAGTTGGCCCCGTGCGAGCCATGACTACAGTTCCAGCACTGCGGTTAGTAACCTTCTCGGCTAGGGTTTTTGAATTTGAGTGCGCATTTCGCGGAAAGGATCGCATCGAATAAGACTGGGGGGCGACGATGCGAGTAGCATTTTCACCAAGCAGCTCGGATAATCTACGGTCTAGGGTAGAACCAATGTCGGTATTCGTACCTCCCCCTCGTCGTGTAGCAATACCGCCAGGAGCTAAGGTTCTCTGATCTTCAAGATCATCCCCACACAAGAACTTTGATACATGACCGCGAAGGGCCCTAATAGACGTCAACGCTTCATTACTTGGATCACTGCTACTCTCAGCTGTCGAAGGCGCAGATGTCTCCACAGCTTTTCGGGCATCCCTTAGGGACTGTAGGTATTGAGTTGCTCGTACCAACGCCGCAGGAGGCGCCGTCTGCTCAAGATCAACGCAAAGCGACGACTTGCGGGCATCTTCAGTGTCAAGCTGGGCGGTGGTTGGGACATAGATTGCTTCGAGTAGAAGCGCCAGGAAGACATACACTTCTAACGGTTCACTCTCATGCATTACAGCAGGATAGGATGATTTGTAATCGCTCACAATGGGAGCAGGTAGGTCTTTGCTCACTTGCCGGCCTCGAGTTAACCCTATACTGAATGGTTGGCACTTGCCAGCGCGTCGAGAGAGGTAACGCACAGGATTTGACTCAAGCGCATTTGGCATCACAGTTCCTTTCGCTGCTGCCAGGCCAGCGTCGGCAAGCTGACTTTGCCACGTCGAGAATAGGCACGGTGTGAGGGAATTGAGAGCGGGAGAGGTTACGTCCAGCAGGTGGGAGCAATAAACACGCACGATGGGGACGTGAATAGTCCTGAAAGTAAGCCATGCTGTTGTAATCGAGATAGCAGGACTTGTAGTGTCCGTGAGTGGAGGATACAGCATCACATAGGGACATTCACCATCGTTGTCGGCAAACTGCTCGATTGTTCCTGCTGGAACGAGCCGCTGGATGAATTCCCTTCCTGGCACCTGCTGTAACTCTTGAGTGGCATCCTTCGCCTCGCTTGTATAGCTGCCTTGGCACAAAAGCCACTGATCGAACTCTTCGAGATTACGTGGAAGTTTGGGCACGTCTGCCTCACGACGAGCCGCTTGGAGCCTGGCTGCATTGAGCTCTAATGCACGAGCTTCCGCAGCAAATCGCGTGAACGGAGCGCAAAGACTACCAAGTGCGTAGAGACAGTTGTTAAGACCCTGCTCCTTACGCTTGAAAGCGACATTCGCGTCCAAAGAGTCAATCGCATTTTCGTCTGCTTTCGTTTCTACTGAGGCCATAGCGCACTCTTCCAGCATGTAATGCGGAATGGAGACCTTTACAGGCTTGTCGCGTTGCCAAGTCGGCGCTGTGATGAAGTGGCTGCGCCAATGCATTTCGAGGGTATGCTGAACCGGTGCATCAAGCGGAATCAGCGATGAAAAGTACGCCTCGGGTCGAGAGAGAAAGTTGTCCATTGCATGCGAGTCGACCAAAGAGGGTGCAAATGCCCACAAAGGCGCGCTTGCAACGTAGCCGACCTTTTGCACAGGTACAAAGCCACCGTGATCTTTGAAAACTTCGTTGTGGTTCGAGGGCATGGGGTCATACTTCAGGGTTGACTCGGCATTGGCCTCTGGTAGGAAGGGTGCAGGGGTGGACGGCATTTGGATGTGTTTTGCGGACACCCCATACCGACGAGGCGCTAGACTCGACGGTTCCTGGGTCTTTTCCATAACACCGAACATCGAATATTCACCTAAAGCTGAGACGGAGTCTGAAGCTGGGCGATATGCGAGTGGCGCATATTCGCCTGGAAGTTCATCATCCAAGTCTTTACCGATGCTGTCTAATTTCGGAGCTTTTTGCTTGCGAATGAGATCCCACCCGATTTGATACATCTCCTCTCGGTTGATTACAGCAGCACGACGCCACCGAGCTTCATGAGCCGCTGACGAACGAACTGATTGTTCAGGTTGCGAAGGCATCGAGGCTTTGAGCACCTGCTCAGCCGTCTGGATCAATGAGTTGGGTGTCCCTCTGTTCTTCAACTTCTCCACCAATGGACCTTGAAAGAGCCGAAGGAGCGATGCCTGCCCACGTGCATTTTGGCGGCCTTCAAGCGTATCGATGACATCTTGCTCAAAGTCGTCAGGTTCATCATCGCTTGTGTCAGAATCGCTCGACCACGCCGCAGCTTCATTCATGTTCTGGGGTAGCAGGTACTGCAGGCGCTTGCGACATTCGGGGAAAGGACGTACATCCGGCAGCGTCGACGGCAGAGTGTCACGGCCATACATCGCGCGGCATAGCAGACAACACAAATTGAAAATCCTTGCATTCAACACCCTCAATAGTGCTGCGTCGTCGATCCGATCAATGATATCTTCGATTCGGAAGATGACACTGCCCAAAGTGGTGAGCTCTTCAAGTGGGGGGTCCACCACCGTATTCGCATGCGGTCCCAAGTTGATCAACAGCGCGATCAGTAGCCGTGCCTCCTCGTGTGTATACACGCTCTTACCACAGAGCGAGTAATGGAGAAGCACACGCAGTCGAGCGAGTTCATAAACGTACTGCAGTCGGAGAGCCTGAACGAGACTGAGATCATACGTAGTTGCGAATTGGACTGCAGGAGGTCTATGACCACCCTGTGATGCCGCTTGGCTCATTCCCAGTGCTTCACCTCACACAACCAAACACCTACGCTCCTGTTCACCAGTCAATCTTGGAAAAAACGCCGTTTAGGGTAATATGCGAGGCTATAGGGAATTATGTTCGCGCGCTGAGTTGCGGCCAAGTTATATATGAGCTAAAATATCGTCTAGCGTGGTATCCAGGTAGTTACACTCCAGACACGGTCCGGATTTCACTTCCAAACGACTGAGGCTGGGTCCCAAGATTCTGCTTCATGCGTCCTGGCCCGGATTTGGGCTCACCAGATTTTTGGACAACTAACCAGGATGACGACAAAATTTGAGTACTCCAGGCGAGCTGAGTTTGCAAGGCCTGTTGGGGCCGGATGGGAGGTCTGCGTTACATGCAGTGATACGTGCAGATTAATTAGTGTAGCACCGACTTGCCTGGCCTTGAACACTGCACCTCTGGGTTATCCATCACGTGAAACGCAACATTTCCTGACAAGCCGAGAATCCTAGCGTCGCTCCAATTCAGACCAGGGGCAATCTCGATTCGGACCCACTTGAGACGTATTGGGGAGTGATGAGGACTACACTCAGATATGCCCATTGCATCAGTGACCGATCCAATAATGACTCGCCAATACATGCACTCATCAGCCTTGCAACATAGTTCAACCAAGGTTCAAGATACTGAGGACGCGCCGTCGCAGCCGTGTCGAGTTTACAGATTGAGCACGTGGTTTGACACCTGGCTCACAGAGGTAGCCATGGCACCATAGAACCTGCAGCCACGCAGCTGACCAATTGAATCTGAATGCAATGAAGTGGTGTTGTATGTTGTTGTGGTCGGAGTGTTCATCATCTTCATCAACTTCTTCATCATCATCTTGGGTTGGGCTGGGTTGGATTGGGCGTGTGGCCGGCTGAGCAAGCCAGGTCACTCGGCGACTGCATGTATGGATGCATGTCTGCACGTGTTGATGCCCCGCACTGAACCACGACTGCTGGACGGAAGACTGGGCGACTGAGCGACTGACCCACCCACCGACTCACCTCCCTCACTGGTTGTGGCTGTGAATCAGGTTTAACGGTTTAAATTGCGGCAAAGTGGTTGCGTGGAATAACATCAAAAACTGATCGTGTCATCGGTGTTGTATGCAAAATGTATACTGCGATGCTATCCTAGCATTCGGCCGCAATCCAACGCCATGCGTCACACTCATGCACGCATAATGCACATATCACTCGCGTGAAAAGTTTCCGTGCCGAATTGCGTTTCTCCGAAGATTCTTACAATTGCGTTGAGCGCGTATCGGGCTCACTCGGACTCGAGGGCTCGAGCACAGAGCAGGAATCTGCGTCGTATGCACTCCATGCTACACCCCGTGCTCCACCCCCGATATCCTCAACGCAGGCACAAAAATGCTCCTCGAGACGAACCTTTCGAATCGTGGCGGCTTTGGGGAATCCCGGGGTGCACTCTGAGGGCGAAGAGGTCGGCCGCGTAGCTGGGTATGCCGCCGCGGTGTAGATGCAGTGTTCCTTGCGTCTGTGCACCGTCGCCAAGTGTAGAACCGCGTCGGATGGTTGATCTTCGCCCTCGAACGGAAAGGCTTTCCGAGGCTGCAACGGGGCGAGTGTGGTATAAGCGCATGCTACGTGTGGTAGCGAGGTGGAGCGATCAGGAAATATGCTCCTGAACTGTGCCTGGATTTGCCTCGAATGCGGGTTGCTTACATGAACTCTCTATTGCTAACTCTATTCTCCTCTAGGTGCTCTTCCTGAAGGGCAGATCCCCTTTAGCCGCATGAGCGAGCCTGCACAAGGTTCTTGGGGCTCGGTGCGGACTTCTCACAATCGTCATAATGCTGGCAGCGGTGGCGGAAGAGGAGGAGCGGGCAGCAGGGAGATACAGCCCCATCAGCCGCCGCAGCAACCACCGCAACCACCACCGCAGCCACCACCGCAACGGCCCCAGCAGCCGCAGCCCCATGCTACGACTACCGCAACTCCGACGGGCTCAGCTCCACCAAATGCAACAGGTGTCCCAGGAGTAGGTACACAGCCACATGTAACGTCCACGCCACCATCAGCGCCAACGGGGGCAACACGACTGACAGCAACAACAGCAGTAGCAACAACAGCAACACCAACAACAGCAACACCAACAACCTCAGCAACAGCAAAAGCATCATCAACGGCAACTCCAACTACGCGAGCACAGACTCCAGGTGCAGTCGCGAATGTGTCACCTGCACGAGCACGTTTGGCACCGCGCTCAGCCCGAAGTTCATTCACAACCTCGGTTTCTGAATCATCTACCGATCCTGCCGAAGGACTCACTGTTACAATTGACTCTACCCATAGCACCGTGAATCCAGCGGCTGCCGTATCATCGCGTGAATCGCCTCCGCTTATATCGGCTGCACGATCCACTACGAGCCGACCACATCCGCGAAATCAACCGATGCGTGATGCGCAGGTAAACCAGTACCCGTACAGGCGAATGAGCTCATCACATGCTCAAGTCCAGGCTCAACCGAACGTTGCAACCAAGCGGCCGTCTGTAGTCATCCATGCTTCCGCCACGGCATCTCCACGTAACCGAGACCAGCGAAGCGCAAGTTTCTCCGTAGTACAGGCGTTGTCAGCGGCGGACAGTGGTGAACAGACGGTGAGCACACCCATTGCTACAGGTGTTAATGCGGCGAGCCCGCTACCAACGGCAACGACGGCAGCACTAGCCTCTGCACGACAAACTGCAGTTGATAACAACTCCGCCCTTCGAACAAATCGTCACGCCCGTCAGCGCTCGCAAGGCCAAGCGCAGCCGCAAAAGCAACAGTCACAGAGGCTGCAACCCTTACAGGTGGCTCAGACCCAGACCAGTCTCCGAAGGGATTCAGAATCAACGAATGATCCACTCATTGCCGGCACACCAATGAGTACCTCTGATGAATCCCTAATCCTGTCCACTTCGGTGTCATCCTTAGCATCCATGCCTCCACCAAGTATTTCCACCGCCACTAGGACGGTGGCCCTGAGGGTTAGTGAAATTGCCCGCAATGCCGCTACTGATGACAACATGAGCAGCGCAACCACATCGAGTGATGAGAATGAGCATCCAACAAGCACTGAGGATCAAGCTTCTGGAGAGCTTCATGACTCATCGCAAACCCAAACCGCTCCAAAAAAGAAACGAAGAAGGAGAGGTGGACGAGGTGGTAGTGGGCGCCAACGGCGACGAGCGACAGTGGCAGCGGCAGCGGCAGCGGATGTAGCAGTATCAGCGACGTCAGTAGAGGCTGCAACAGCAGTTTCAATTGAGGTAGCTGAAACGGTTCACGGAGAAATTTCACTAGTTTCATCGCTAAGTACAGCTGGGCATGGTTCCGAATCTTCCCATGCCAGCCCGTCAAACCCAAATGCTGAGAGAAAGGACTCGCTGCGTTTACAACCACTTGACCCTAAAGTTCATTTGAGTGGACCGCCTACTTCCTTATCGGCTGACCACTCCCCACGAGCGTCTTCGGCAACCCCGCATGTCACACCCCCTGAACCAAGTGCAGTTAGTGGTAGCCATCTTATTGTATCGCAAAATCTGATAGACTCACAGCCAACAGTCCCGGGGCAGAGCGCGTCGCCTCTAAGTCCCATCCCACTTCCAGGTATGCCTGTTCGCTCTCGGCAGCCGAAGCACTTTCACTCAGGTCGGCCCACAGGAGCTACAGTCTCGACCACGGGGTCCATCACGCAAGTGAATCAAAGGCTTTCGGGAGTTTCACCAGCGCACCAGACAATAAGCCCCCCTGCAAACAACCGCCACTTGCTGTCAACTCCACTGACGACTCCGGCTTCGACCGATTTCCAGCTGATCGAGACTCCGATCAGCGATACGAGTTCGAATGCGATGTACTTGGAAGGCGCGCACTCTGCCTCAGGACAGCTTAAGGCATCGCGCGGCCGACTCAACTATACGTCTGGATTAGAACCCATCGAAGGCTCTGCCGTGGGAATGAGCCTGGTAAAGCAGAGTATTGGGCCTTTGATTGGCTGCGCTCACAACGAAGGAGACTTGAGCGCCGAAATCAGCGGTGTAAGTAGTCTCCCAACTAGCCAGGAGGAGGATGATTCGGCGCTGATCGCACTATCTCTGATTTCAACTCGGGATCAGAAGGACTCTGCTGAATCGCCTCCACAGGTGAATGGATCGGCCGGATCCAGACGTGACATCCCGAAGAGTATATCTTCTCCCTCTGATCACGACAGCGGTCATGAGTCAGGTTCACTGTGCTCAGCACCCACGGCAAGCGATGGTGCTGCATCCAGTCCAGAGAAAAGCAACCGAGCTCTAGAGATCAGCTCAGCTAGTGCACACTCTGGAGGATCCAATGAGCATTCAGACGACACAATGAAGCAAATTTTACGGGATGACCCATCACTTGAAAGACAGGCTTTCTCACCAATTCTCATTCCTAATTCCAGTCCCTCCAGCGTCGACGTTCCGTGCGCGTTTCCAGGCCTTGCCCATACTATGCCGTTGAACATCTCCCAACCAACCTCATCCTCAGCCTCGGCACCATCTACTGCCAGCGCAACCCACGTCTCCGCAACAACAAACCACCCAGTGTACACCTCGAACGTACCTGTCGTAACAACTCAGTCTCAGCAATCTTCTCAAGTGCAACACCATGGACAACAGGCGCAGACTACATCAGCGCTTCAATCCTCTTCAATGCTTTCAGCGCCCCACCCACATCAAGCCCAATCCATCCAGTCGAGTCAACAGCCGCAACCATCGCTTCCTGAACAGTCAAATATTGCCCAAACAGCGCAACCGCCTCAGAATTCGCAAGAATTTGATGCTGAGGCCCTGTTTACATCAGCTGAGTGGGAATCTACGGGGTTTGCTCAAACGGCACAGCAGGCTATCGCTGATGTGCTTGTATTGGTTATGCCAACGGGCGAAGCACGTAGAGCGCGTCGCCAAGCGCTCGACGCTGTGAAGAGTCTGGTGTTGACCGCATATCGACAAGTGGCTCTCTCTTACGGAGTTCATTTGCCAGTGGGCTTTGAAACCATTCGAGTGGGGAACGTTCCTAACCGATCGAAAACCCAGTCCCAAACCCAACTGTTAGCAAAGCAGCAACAGCAGTTACTACAGCAGCAGCTACACTATCAACTGCGCCAAGACTATCTACAGCGGAACAGCAGTCATGTTGCGTCTCTTCCGGAGCACGAAGAGGCCGTCTCGGTGTCCAGCCTGCCTGATTCCCCGAATCCAGATAAACGCCCCGCATCATCTAAGGCAATGGCCCAAGGTGAAACTAAAACCGAAACAAGTACCCTCGCCTCGGTTGTTCCTCTTGAACAGCCACCAACGACGCCAAACCAACAGCCTTCCCCGAGTCCAAGTTTTGGTGCTGCTCCACCATCACCGGGATCGATGCAAGCGAAGCTTTCACTAGATGCCCCTGGATCTACAGGTGCGTCAACATCCAGTCTTGCCTCAGGAGAACCGTCCCCACTTATTCTTCCAGCATCACATCCCTGTGTATTCGGGTTGGGATCTTCTTCGATGGGAACGTTCGTCCCAGGAGCTGATATCGACTTGGGCACTGTGCCTCCTCTGGGTTTCTCAGATGAGACTTGGTTTTCGCTGCTGAAAAGTGCCTTCAATCAGCAGGCACTCGTTGTAGCTCACTCAGAGCCAAAAGAAAAAGACGCGCCCACGATGCCACGCACTGTGTTGGATGCACTCATTGTGCAACGACAGCACACGCATGGGACTGCCGAGAGCAGTGCCAAGGAGGCCTCTTCGGGAAAGCAACACTCAGATTCGAACGAGTCATCATCTGAACCGGAGCCCAATTGCCTCCCTCTGCGATTGCGGTGGTCCTTTGCGGACTTGTCAGTCGATGTGATCTCAAGCACAGAGGCGGGACGTGGATTAAGTGCGTTCTATTCTGCCTTAGCATTTGACATCGGTCGAAAGGAGTTGTTGAGACAATCGTTTACAATCCTCAAGGCTTGGACTGTCTTTGAGTTTGGCCTACACAGACCCAACATGGATCGACCGCCAACCGTCACGACTACAACTCTGACACCCGCTTCAGCAGCAGCAGCAGCTGCTGCTGGTGCAGTCGCGACTGCGTATTCGAATGCGTTGTTGGCGTACCAGAACAGCCCAAATGGGTCTGCTTCTCCAGCCGAGAGTGGTGGTGGGACTGTTCATGGTAGCTCAAATAAGCACCAGTCAGACGTCGCAGCATCGATTAGTGCCCTTCAGGCATCCGTGGCGTCTGCCTCCGTTGAGTTCACCCGACTTGTCGTAGGAGATCACATTCCATCAGCAGTCCTCGATGTAATGGTATTCTATATCATCAACCGCTACCATGGGTGCGTCCGCGGCATCTTTGAAGTGTTCTGCCTCTTCTTAGAGTTTTACTCGCAGTTTGATTTTAAGTCCAAGACCATCACCATCGCGGGCATCGCTGACAATGCACAACTGGCGCATGCGAAACCGAGTTCGAGGCTCTCAAGTCTCAACCTCGAGATGACGGCTGAGCCATTGTACTCGGCAGAGGCTCTCGATCGTAGGAAAGAGAGCTTGTTACAGGCAGAGGCTTCGCTGATTGCCCAGGCGCACGGCCCATCGCCCCCTCCTACCTTAGGGAACGATGGAAAAACGGAATATTCAAACATTGAAGCTTTCATCAGGCCACTCACCATTCCTGCACCACTTCTGCCCTCAGGCCCTGTCCCCCAAATGTTTCAGTTTGGATGCTTAAATGTTATGCACCCACTCATGCCGTCTGTGAACCTGGCGGCTGGGCTGGATGTTGCCGTATTCAATAGGTTTACCAACGCCATCCGATCGACTTGGACAGAACTGCGTGATCGAGGCCTCGCACCGATTGCGCGACATATTGCCACACACTCATGTAGCGCTACCATCACAGGGCCACAATCACCTGCAGTCGGCTCTACTCTGACGAATCAGCCTGGGTTGACGACCACAAGCAACCCGACCCCGCCGCAGTCCGCACCTTCTTCCCCTGAGGTTCTCCGAAAGACTCGAGGAACTAAAGCTGCTACGCCCTTGGCATGCCCACCTCAAGGACCAGAGTCGTGTACTGCCCCTACGAACACGACAACAGGCCCATGTGCGGCCATCCACGCTCGTTTAAGAGAAGTAGTTCGATCTGTCTTTCAATCTACCATTGCTCGCTTTTCTGGAGGCGCATCCGCAGGAACAACGACGGTAGCCTCGAGCACCCACGCTTCTCTCCCACCTCCTTATCCGGCACAGCACCAACACTTCCCGGCCCATTCACAGTATCATCACCACCACGGCCGAGCCGTGGGAGAATCGCAGCCAGCGTCAACTTCACCACAGCCGAAACCCTCAGGTGGCCCTACTCGCCCTTCAAACACTACCCCACAGGCCCAGTCACCGTCCGTGATACCAGGCGCAGTCTCAGCTCTTGTGCAACCTACGAGTCGCTCGACACCGAGCGCAACGGGTAGTACGCCACCGCAAGCTGCAAGTCAGGGATCGGCAACGATTTCATCGGCAGTACAGACCTCAGCATCTGCGGCGATTTCGATGCAGCACCTCCCACTTCAGTTGGGACATCCCAATACGCAAGGTCAACTGCCGACGTTCGTTGCGCAGCTGCCACCGAGTCTTGCTACAGCGTCTCATTTCTCGACACCTATTGTTGGTAATCATCCAGTAATCAGTCTCGCAGGCATCAACACACCAACCATCCAACTCCCCTCAATAGTCGTACCATCGAACCTCTCGCCGTATCAGCTACCGCAGGGCCAATGCCCTCCGGCATTAGCTACAACGCAAGTAGAGCCACCACCACAGAATCTGCTGATGCCACCGTATTCTACACTCGAACAAGCACCTCTTTCGACCGGAAATGCTCAGCTAGCCCCACAGCTGTCCGCTCGGTCATCAAACTTAATCCTTGTCGCGGTCCCTGTCCTCACTCCATCGTCCGGTGGGCAACCAGATACGATCAGCTATGCTCTGGTCCCAACTTGGCATGCACAGCCGCCACAGCAAGGAATGTTGTCTGCCGTTGGAATCGGATCTGGGGGTACGCTGCAGCCTGAGCTGTCTCAGGTCGATGTGCAGGCACAGGCTCTCCACTCAAAACACGCGTACGACGCGACGAATGTTAGTCATACCTCCTTCAGTTCTCACGTTCAGTCACCTGCATCGCAGACACCGACCGCGCAGACACCAACTACCCAGACACCAGTAGCTGAGCCGCCAGCTGCTGTGGGACCACTTGGAAGTCCCGGTGCCTCCTCAGTGATTGCAACCCCTTCTACGCTTGTCTCAAGACTAAGCCGACCCTCAGCAGCTACTACAACAGTAGTGAGCAGCACCGCCTCAGTTATACCAAGCACCCCGACAACTAACAGAGCACAGGGTCCGCAGGCTCGGGCGAGCATAATATCCTCAAATTCCTCGTCGCCTTCAACTGGAAAACAGTCAGATCTAGCGGTCCAGACGTCTCAGGTCAAGCTGCAAAGTGCAACGATCGTAACTAAGATGCCAAAGAAGCAGTCCAACGGCACATCTGAATCCCCAGCTGTGGGACGGAAGAACCCGGATCAAATTCAGCAAAAACAGCTTCCACCCCATGACCCCACAAAGCACCGACTCAACTCGCCTAGCAGCCGATCGAAGGTCTTGGGAGTGAATACGGCAGGCTCAGATACACCGGACCTCTATCGTATCCCTTACCTTGTAGCAAACCCACCCCGAAGCGAAGGTGGCACCGTGCCTAACCCTGAAGGGCAGAGCACTCCTGGACTTCGGCACGTCATGGAGGCGGAGATGCATAGCACCAGTGCTATTCAGCGCACCATTGACACAGATCCAGGCATGCCTGTGGGAGAGCCGGTGTTGAAGCAATGGGATGCCGCTCCACGCAGCAACCGAAGGGCGTCCGGAGATGTACTACCCATCCAAACATATATGGGTCCCCAACCTCAACGCAACAAAGCACACATCTCTCGAGCCTCTGCAGATCCTGGTTATTCAACACTTTTGGGTCGAATCGATCAAGGTCGAAATGATCTTGAGGACGAAGAGGCATCACCACTGTCAGATGTTGATGATCAGGACAAACGCTTAGTGCGTAACCATCGTCGTCAAAGAAGTCGCCAAATATTTGTTCATCGACTGGCAGACACGGGGTCTTCGACACCCACACTTTCAACGGCATCGTCCCTCTCCTCCACTTCACCTCCACCCGTCAAAGCAGACACTGTGCCGATCTCGCTTATTCAAAGTACTACGGGACAGGCCCTGAGAGACAAGACCGTACAACTCGCGCCATCTTCCAAACTAGCTACAGTCAATGAAAAATTGATTAGAGCTGCAACTCTTGACAAGCAACCACCATCGGATCCAAAGGGACCTCAGATTACCCCGTGCCGAACGACATCGCCGGCAGCGAGGATGTCTCCTCCATCTACCCAAGTCGTCGACGCGACTACAAACGGTGTCGACTCGCAGACTGCCTTGAAATTGCTCTCCGCGGAGGCGAGCAGTCAGCAAGAATCACGTATAGGTAGCAGCACAAGCCTACATGTGGGTGACATTGTCAGCGCTTGTGCATGCATGAAAATGCATGGACACCCGCAGCCAGGTGTTGCGTATATACTCACCTTTGCCCCGAATAAGCTTAGGGACCCGAATACGTGCTCAGACACTAATTGCGACTGCGGCAGCTCGTTAGTTCCGGTATCGAACAGTGATGTTGAAAATATGACTGCTATTCAAGAGGCCATAGAAGGTTTGGATGCGGTGCTCGGAGATGTGCATGCATTTGGACGACGGGCGGTGCTTGGTACGTGTACTGTGCTAAGCCCCACAAGAGCTTCAGGGGCGTTCTTGGTTGCTGGAAATCCTTTACCACTTTCTCCGATCCTGCATGGTGAAAACGAAAATGATCATAAGATTGGTGTGCCAAGTACCGACGAGACATCTGCTGACCAACCTCATCCTGGTCCGAGCTCACTCCAACTGGGGAACTCCGCAGCGCGCATTTACCTTGAAGGCGCCGCATCAACAGCGCACGGGGATAAAACAAAATCCGCTTTGGAATCAGAAACGGCGAATGCCTTGGGTATAGATGCTTCTAATGGGGCTTCTAATGGGGATGGAGCCAACGCGAATGATCGAGACAATGCACGTAAGGCCATAAGAGTGCTTGTCACTCAGCGTACCACGGGACCCTCCATCAGTGAACAGGCCGCGGTGACACCATTAAGCACGGGGCACGGTATGGATGAGGTGTTAGCTCCACAATGGCACGCCAGCCTGCATGAAGCATCGCTTGAGACCCCAGACGTGTCACTACAGAATCAGACGCCAGTAGAAGCGCATATAGCGCAGGATCTTTCGCAACCAGGTGCCCCTCCCTCAACTGGAATGGATTGCGCGAATCTGGAATTGGAGCTGTCACCCAACAAGTGCACGACGTATATGGAGGCGACCGAGTCAATACGCCGTCCCTCGTACAAGCACACTCGAGGAAATTCAGCGCATCAGGCTCAATTGCTCCCTCCCGCAACGCCACCCTCACACAATGCTCAATCGACACCGACACAGTTAGCGAACCAAGTTGCGCCTTTCGGTTCCCATAGCCCCAGCAGACGCTCCAAAGCAAGTCCAGGACTTGGACAACATCCATCCTCGGTCGAATTAGCGCGACTTCAAGAACAGGAACAGTCTCTCGAGTCTCAGATTCAGCAACTGCAGCACCAGTTGTCCTTGGTATCAACGCAGCGTCAGCACGTGATGGCTCAGGTGGCATCAATAGTTGATCCCGCGAGTCAATCGACGGCCAGTAATGCTGCGGCGTCGCACATATCAAGCGGTAGACGTGGACGTAGCAATCATTCTGTGTCTGGCACAAGTGCTTCGATTCAACAGCATGTCCAATCGTCCCCAACTCAAAACCAGTCCCATTCTCCTGTAGCACAGCAAGTTCATGCTCAAGTAGTCGGCTCGCAGACATCGGGCAATGCTAGTGCCACCTATGCTGTATATCCTAATGGGCAGTTAACGCTCCCTCTGAACCAGCAACCCGTGCCTTCAATTCCAACAGGATCTTATGCTCAGTCGGCACTATCCCCCTCAGCCTCGCTGCAGGGACCACCTGTAAATGCAAGACCTCAAGTCGCTGTATCTGTAGCGTCGGGAGTGTTGTATCCTTCGATGCCGCCTCACGTCGTCCCCCATCCTCATATCGTCCCTGTTTCACCTGTGCAGCCGACGCAGCATCCATCACTGATTCAAGCTACTGTGCCAGGAGCGATGCGAGTACCTCACCAAGTTTTTACATGGGAGCCTGTTCAAATGAGTAGTGTCCCTTCACTAATTCAGCCCAATCAAGCACCTATCAACTCTCAGGGGCTTGTCATCACTGGCAGCGCCCCAAGCTCAGTACCGGTAAACAACCCGAATATCAACCCGAATATGATGGTGATGGTACCTTCCAATACTTTGCCATATCCACCTGCACAGGTTGTTTCTGGCCAAGCCCCATCTCTGCAGCCCTTACATTCGTTGGGTCAGGCGATGCACCCTGCTTACACCCTGCACTCTACCCTCCAGTCCGCTGTTTCTACAAATTCCCCCCTCACTCCAACCTCGATCAGTTCTCAACAAATTGGTGCGATTCACCACCACATTAACCCTGTTCCAATTAGTAGTACACCGACCCCACGAGCCGATCTACCCAGTGAGAGCAGCCCTAGCTTCTCGTCAAAGTAACCTGCTGATGTAGGATGAGTGTACAACTTGGTCGCTTGGTGCATCCTACTCGAACCGCATTACGGCCTTCCACAAGAATACGTGATAAACTTTGCTTATCTGGGGCACTCCTGAGCACCAAACACTACACAACTCCCTGTTTTGACACTTACTTCTTACATGAGTATGGACTCAAGAGCACCTGAGCGGGCACAAGCAACACTTGGTCGTGATGCGGTTATCGCCATGAAATGCTCGGTTGCTTCGCGCTTCGCTGATATACCTCCGTGAGGCGGTGAGGTGTACGCTCCGCTTTGTACGTCGTCAGCCCCACTATTGCACAATCGTGTTTTGAATTTTCCTCATTCTTGGTTCTCCCCTTCCTCATTGCTCTCCTCTTAGGAGTAGGCATCATCAATTCCAAAGTTCTGCCAAGATATGATCAGTTACTATCCGTGGCTCTCTCTGCACAAATGAGCTTCATTTAAGACCTGTCAATTGCAGGCTGAACAAATGATTATGAACAACGGTTCGAATTTCTTTAGGCCCATTCCTCATGCTACTTAATCTCCTAGTATCCTTGCTGAGCCACATCATCTTTTTGTTTCAAATCCCTTATTCTTTAATCCTCTGCTTTTACATATCGAACCACAAGGCGCAGTTTCCGTGTCCGTGACGAATCACTCTTGGACCAACAATCACGTGTTTCATCGTGTAACTATTACTACAAGTGGTATTGATGTTTATTTTGCTTACCACTCGCAGCCCTGCCATCAAAATCTTTCCTATGGACTGCTCTGTTTGTAACGTACTGCACCTAGTGTTTACAATTATCATCCCTTAATCATGTCATCGCTACAACAAGCGGCTCTCCGAAGATTCCCCCGTTCGAATGATTCATTCACTAGTTTCTCCTCGTCTGCCTTTCTTTCATAGTATCTCCCCTTCGTCCTACTAGATTCGTAATACGCCTCAATTGCAGATTCGCATGCCTCATAGCTTCGTGTCCGCCTGTGTCATTTTGGTCACGTTCGCTGCATGCGGAGAGGTCCTACATAACGAACGCTATTGTACTTCGTGGTCAGGAGGCAATTTTGCCCTCGCTTCGCAGCGATGCGGTAATTTGTACTTCTGACGGAGAGATGCTGTTCAAACGGTTCTCATGCGAGAACGTTCGCTTTGCATGTGAGCAATGAGCGTCTCATAATCTTTCCTTGAGTCTGACCGTTCCCTACTTGTCCCGATTTCCTGATTTCTACTGTTCCTGAAATGCCCAACAGATGCTTCTATGATCCTTAGAACCGTTTTTTGTTGCTTATGTCTTCATTAATTCCGTAGTCACTACAAGAGTTCACAGACTCTTTCTGTCAAATTTGTCACTGGCTTACAGGATCGACTGCATCATGAAGTTCCGAAGGCGTACCCGCCAAGGTGTAGGGAGCTGAGTTTAGTGCTGGATCGGTTAAATGCTGTGTTCTCAAACCCCCAGTCTCACTCGTCGCATGTGGTATCAAGTAAGCGCCGTTGAGGCGCTAATTTCTACCGCACGCTATCAGTATCCCTTTACGTATCTCGAGCGGCTCTCAACAAACATTGAGAATGCCTAATCACACGAACCCGTTTCCGTCATCTTTCCTCAGACGCCACTCCTGTTGTTTCCTGCAATTCTCCCCCGATTAATAGGCTTTGAGAGTTCATGCCAAGTCAGCTCTTTTATTTCCATCCACCCTCAATGTTATTACTCCGCACGTAAGCCCAGCGCACAGCTTGCGTGCGAGAGGAGGTACACGTTGACCCGCTCCACATCAATGTTGTACTGTGTTTGAGCACATCATTGCAATTCTGATTTCCTTCCTGCCTTACCTCTACTAGTAGTGCTGCCCCCCGTCCCTGCTTACATGCCTGCCTAATTCGAACAAAACAGTCACGCCAATGATCTGCTACGTGTCCCCTTCAATGCTTTACTACTGCTACAATCATAAGACCCAACACAGACCCGTAATTTCACAGCTTCCCCTTTACCAAAGTCGCTATCTATTGGCACAAGTAATCTGTTTGTCTCGCACGTAGTTCTTCTTACTCACTGTCGCACTTCTCTCTCCCTTGTGTTGCTGAATGGTGTTGCTTAATCATGCACTTCCACCAGCCTATTTATTCATGTATCGAACTTTGCATGACCATCATCACCAAACTTCGTTCGTTCATACAGAATTCGACCGAGTGTCTTGCTAATCTAAGCGTGTTTCTGTTGTGCGGCTGCTTGCCTTCGGGCTATAGCTGCCTGAGCGGCGGCCTTGACCGCAGCTTTTCCGCCATATGCGACTCTAGACTCATGCTTTGGTGCCTTCTGCATGCCGGTAGCAATCTTGAACGCTTCAAGATTCTCTGGATGCCAGAGCTTCTTCTCAAGAAGAGACTTTCGAGACTTGTAGGGTATAGTTGTCCAAATGTGCCATGGCACGTTTAGGGCGAGGCTTGTTGCGTAATTGATGTCGACAGCACTGGAGTACTCGAAGCCAAGCCAACCGTGCCAAATAGCCCACTTTAGGCCCCAGAGAATGCTTGAAGTGATGCGGTAAGGCAGCCAGAACACATGAACAGGCAGTAGGTCTCGCCAGCCCGGGAGACGTCCCTGCCAACCATTGATTGTGGCGACGCGTTTGATGTCCTCATAATCCTGCTGGTCTTGCTTTCGCTTCGCCTCAAGTATTACTTTGGGATCAGTTGATTCGATATCCGTGTATAGCTTTGTACGATTTTCGCTTTTTCTCAAAGCTTCAAGTCGTGTCTGTACCTCGGGATGGTCACGTAAAGACAACACCGTCTGGTAATGGGTCCTTCGCCAATAGAAGAACTGGAAGATCGTGAGTAGAACAAGGAAGCCCAGCAGGACGGTGGACACTCGAATCTGGGTCATTCTATGCCTATAGTAGCGCATACGATGGACATAATAGTTCTCAGGATGTTCTAGCATGTCATCGTAGTTCGCCTTCGTCGTGGGATTGGACAAAACCTCATACGCGTTGGCAATCGCTCGGTACAGTGGGACAGCCGCAGGATCCTTGTTTTTGTCGGGATGATATTTCATCGCAAGCTTGTAGTAAGCTCGCTTGATGTCTTTTGGAGATGCGCCATACTTCAGTCCCAGTGTCTGTAGATCGATAAGGGCGGCGGTACGCATACGGTAAGATCGGGTAGTGCGGGATTTCCCGGTTGTGGCCTAGGCCAAGTATAGAGAGAGGTTGAATGCATCGACAAACGTACCTCGTAGCAGTTCTGCTCACCACAATAGACATCGCCATCTTCATTGGCAAGAACGCATGCCACCAATGCTACAATGGCCAGGACGAAAAGTATCCTCTGTGCCGCTATTCGCCGCATGTGGAAATGTGGTTCCGGGACAGGAATAGTTCTTGGATGACTGGGTGGGGGGTTCGACGGGACCACGTTCAGGGCTGCGATCAGGACACCCGATCGGCGAACTTGTGGGAGAAGCCGCCGAATGTATGATAACATACATTCGTTAAGGAGAACGTTAGGCTCCAGGGTATGTGATGTAGTGCTCAACATTTATTAACTCTTTTATAGGAATCGAGAATTGATCTCATACAGTGTTCTTTGGATACAGAGTTATGAATAACTAAGTGTCGGACCTGTTTGAGCTATGCAGTTGGGACGGAAATCATCGAGAACCCCATGGGTTTGGTATCCCAGACGACGGTGAAACATGTGCTCCAGGAGGTGCGCCGGACGGAGGATAGGGGGCAGGCGGTGCGCCCCATGGTGCTGCGGGCATTCCAGACGGCGCTGCTGCAAAAGGATTCAGGACTGGGGCAGGTTGATTCACTGGGGGTGGCTGCAAGGGAGCATTCGCCCATGGATTCACCACTGCAGGTTGTGGCGGAGGAGTCGGCACGGGTGAAGGAGTGCCGCTGAAAGGATTCACACGCTGGCCAAAGGGCGAGACAGGGCGCGCTGGACTGACGACACCGGGGACGTGAAGTGCTCCTGGGTTTGCGTATTGCTGCGATGGTGACGCGGTGGGCTGAGGCGCAGGGTTTGAAGTTGTAGGACGTCTCAAATGAGCGCCAGGGTATCCAGTCGAACTACTCGGTGGGTTCGGCGAAGGTGGCTGCTGCTGCTGCTGCTGCTGCTGCTGCTGCTGCTGCTGCTGCTGTGGTGATGGTGGCGGAGGTGTCTGACTGGGTTGGTGTGCTGGATACGCAAAGGGAGGCTGAACAGGCTGGTGGTACGGACTTGGTGGAGCAACACCATAGGGCGGTTGGGGATAACCAATAGGGACAGGATACGGCGCTGCTGGATACGGTGCGGGAGTGACAATAGCTGGCGGTGGGGGGTAAGAATACGCATAGGCGGCAGAAGATGCATCAATTACTGCTGGTGGAGGAGCGTAGGGGGCCGGGACAGCAGGCTCGGGTGCTTGCGTGACTGAGATTTCGTAGCTTGGTGGTGGGGGCATATCGGTCACCTCAGGTCCGGTGATATTCAAGTCCGGCGGAGGTACCTTTGAAGCACCGGTTGCGGTGGAGCCTGCACCCGCAACGTCAGCTGAAGCGGTAGCAGCGGATTCGGGTAGTCCACTGTGGTCTTTTTGTTCCTTAGCCTCAGGCCCAGATTGCGACGCAGATTTGGGTTGCGGCATATTTGCGTACTCCTCGGGCGGAGGGGGATTCGTAGGGAACTCGAAAGAGGGATCGATCACTGACCCTCCGAGTTCCTCTCTGAGATAGTAGTGCAGCACACGCCACGACGGGAAAATCACGTTGAGAGCCGGACTACCGTACAAGGTACGGACCCCGGTGAAGCTATCGGGGACCTTCGGCGCTTTTTCGGGCGGCACGCCAAAGAGAACAGGAAACTTCTTGTGAACCGCCACAATTGGGTCCTCCTTGCGAGGTACCCTAGTGGTAGGAACGGGCTTAATCTCGTCGGCCATGTAGGCGAAAGTGCCGTAGATAAAACCAGGATACGTTGGATAAGCCGTTGGTGGAGGCAATGCAGTGGCGAGGCCGAGCTCCTTGAGTCGCGAGGACCTTGCAATATCTGGGATCGGATTGGGGAGCAGGTAGAAGTATTCCAGAGCGCGCGCACGCTCCTTCGCCAGGATGGTGAGTGGGAAAGTAGGGTGTGTAAGTGGCTCATGCGATGCAGGAGTACTCTCACCTGAGGGCCATACTGTTTGCACCAGCTTACTCGTGCGGCTGGCTTGCGCAGCGAGCATGCCACCCACGGTAAACGCAGGTGTTACAAACGAGACGCCAACTGCGCTTTCCTGAACAAACAGACGGAGCTGGTCCATCGGATAAACGTCCTTGATAGTAAGAACCTCCGGATTGGGATAGTAGAGTGCGGGATTTCTGTCCAATGTTAGCTGCGAATTGGCATAGACCACGCTTTTGCGAACGTAGTGAAAGCACGACTCGATGGTTCCTTTGATCGCAGGAATGAAGCTCACGCGAAGGAAAATGACACCAGCGAACTCGTCTCTGCGGTATAGTTTATATACCACAGTATTGCCTGGTGAGCGATTCGCAACTATTTCAACAAGCGGAATGGTACGTTCACCCACCACATTGTCTGAACCTAGCTTGCGCTTATTCATTACAGTGACTGTGAGCTCCTCCACTGTACCATCCAGCTCGAAGCGTGTACCTTGCCCGTGGTACTCAGGATGTTTGGTCTGCTTCGCGACCTCGGTCTGGTACTCAGCATTGCCCACACGCACTACAACGTAGGGATCGAGGACGACAAGATGGCCCTTGTCACGTAGGTCTTGGCCCTTCAAGACGTCTACAAACAGAGTGCCCCTTGGTACGGCGCGCAGATGTTCAACTCCGACTAGTGCTGAGCGATGCAGCATTTGAAGCTCGGGAACAGGTGCCATCCAGCCGTGTGCACCACGAATTGAGAAGCACGCGAAACCCTTCTCAGCGTCACCCTCGTTCACCTCGAGGACAAGCGGGGGTTGAAGACCCGCTGCCGCTACCGCCGGGCCACCTACGGAGGCATTGCGGACATGGGATGCTGGGCTTGCCATTGATAGCTGCGCCAAGTCTCTGAGTGTGTATGATAAGGCCTAGTTAGAGGCTCGAGGCGAGGTTTCACTCCTAGATGAGAGAAAATACGGGGTTTTTGGGACGGTAGAGTTTGAGAGTGAGTTAGAAAGTCACGGATTAGCAAACTCCAGATTAGATCAATGTAATAAAACGTGCGGCACAATCGTGAACAGCGTCTGTCGTGAATTCCACATATGTAGGAGTACATATGAAAGACCGTATTTTAACACCCCCGCCCGCGGTTCTTCCGAGCTCCCCCCACCACAATTCGACTCCTGCAGCCTGCGTTTCGCGGGGTTTCTAGCGCACTGGCAGGGGCTCGTGTTGCGTACAAGAGACATTCTGGTCTAGCAGGATGAACTGCATCGACGTGGTTTACATCGAAAACTTGGTCCATTCTCGTCGCTTGAAAAAGAATGGACTGTACAAACTTTATGTTTTGTCGGAGGTCACCCAGACATGCACGAATTACCTGATCAGGTTATTGCATTCGGAAAAGGTCCTTGAAATACATGCGAACGCGGTCAACAACACCTTCTACAGTACTGGGAGAAGGCCGCACATCAATATGTACGGCAGCGGGGAGAGTGGGATCGGCCGAAGCGCTACCCTGGTAAAAGTCAATGATGTACCGAACCTCCTTGCCGCATCGGTCTACGGTCCAGTCGTGTCGATCAAATGGTAGAACGTAGCCCAACAGATAGCTCTTGAGGCGTGCCTTCATACTGTACTCTGTGGGAAGACCTTGGAACCTCAGCAGCTTGGGTGTTTTGCACTCGTCTGCGTGGAATTCCTCATAGCGCATAACTTCGCGCCATGTACGCTCGTTGATAGTGTTGTGAATGGAAACAATGTAAGGAATATCCTCTTCTCTGGGATTCCAGCCCTTTTTGCGCATGGCATTGTAGAAACGCTGGTGAGATGGGAAGGTCCAGGTTTCATCCTCGGTTTGTGTCTTGGTCTCAGGGGTGGTTGCGGGTGCAGCAGCATCTGATGTGCAAGCAAGTGGTTGTTCCTCTGGCACCGGAAGACCTGCTGCAATTAGGTTCTCCTTGGGGACGTCTGCGGGGATAGTAGGAGGCTTAGCGCGTGCGGACTTGGGGATCGAGGACTGGCAAGGAATTGGGGAGAGAAGGAACCGTTGTCCTAGGGTGGGCTTGGAGTCTGGGAAAATATCACCTACAATGTTGAGACCACTGGTTTCATCCTTTGCTACTGCAGCTGCGACTTGGGTAGACGAGTTCACAGCTGTTCGCGAGGGGGGAAAGGCCGGTGCACCTGGAAGGAAGACAGCAGGGATCGGCTGGCCGGTCGTAGCACCCTTGTGCATTACGGGACAAGCACTTGGGTTGCCGGCGATAGCATGAGCTTGATTCCGAGTAGTATTAGTGGTTGAAACCCCTGCTAGGCCGCTGGAAGCATCTGCGGCCTGGAACGGGAAGCCTGCTTGAACAGGAGTCTTTCCGTTGTGCATCACAGGGCACCCACCTGAGTTACCAGCGGACTGAGCAGGGTGTTCATGTGCAATACCGCCGGGAGTGACAGAAGATACCTTAATTTGAGGTGTCGAAGTGTTGGACTCGCTCGACATTTGGTGTAGGTATATCAATAGCGCCTAATTCTCTGAACTCCGATAACTTTGGCGCAGTCTCACGAGTTATTCGTGCTGTGGGGTGGGATATCTCTGACTGAAGAGTATCTTAGACGCTTTCCGGTACGCAGACGGCGATATGATAGGTCGAAGCAACCGCTAGAAACGTGGTATTCGGGGTGCGGTGAATGAGTGACAGCTGGTTGTGCAAAGCTGGAGCCGAGCTCTAGTCGAGTCGCAGCATGCTGCGAGTGAGACGAAAATGGGGGAAAATGAAGTGAAAATTCGCTGAAATTCAAAAAAATGAGTGGAGACTGAGTGAGAGACTAAGACGAAGATAGCAAGTTTTGAGAGTGGAATCTCAAGCGAATCTGAAGTGCTAATGTCTGAAGAAAAGTCAAACACTTCCAAGAGTACGTAGACTGAATTAGATCTTTTATTTCTATATTCACTGCATATCAGATCCACCCCCGTTTTATCACTAAGATCCTTTACTACACACGCCTTGATCCGAGTTTCCCGCCTTTTCGGTTACCCCTGTGTGCCACCTCGCGGGGTCGTGCACTTGGATGAAGCTCTGGCATCGCGTGAATCAACAGCCCTTGGACTAGGCCTGTAAGATCTAGCACTGGCCTCACGCGGCGAGTTAGATCTTGATGCAATGTGTGGTGAAACGGAACGTGCCAAACTTAAAGTATCCTGTGAATCTGATTCTGGCTGGGACTGCCGGGTTCGACATGACATGACTGAGAGTGTGGGTTGGCTCCACCTGGATCTATCTCGCGGTGACATGGTATTAGCCTCACACACCCACCTCTACTCTTGATCACACCTATAGAGGGCCGCAAGTCGACACGATCCCAGAAGGAGCCTGGTGCCCCCAAGCGCGCCGTTACCCCCTACATCGCGTTCTTTGCCGCAAAGCGCAGCCAGATCCTTAAGGATAAACCTGAGTTGAAGTTCGGTGAAGTTGGTGCTCTCATTGCCCAGATGTGGAACGGTCTCTCTGATGAGGAGAAGGCCCCTTATGTCAAGATCGCTGAGCAGGACAAGGAGCGCTATGCACAGGAGCGTGCTGAGTACGAAGCCAAGAAGGCCAAGTAATTAGGATGCGAGCAGGGCTGCATAGATCATACCTATCTTACCACCACCGTAATACCTTGAACTGACTGCAAAGCATCTTCTGGAGTAGGGACCTTCGTGGTTAGCTTGGATATGCCTCCTCCCTTTCGTTCCTGCTTCTAACAATACCTCGGCGTGTCAATGTCTTCTGAAGTGTTGACCACAGTCAGGCACTCGCCCGCTTGTCTGGGGTTTGCCTAGCATCGGTAGCACGGAGCTTTGTCTCAAGCAACGTGCCCCTGCGGCCGAATGATTGGAATCTGAACAAGGGAATCTTCCTCAAGCCCAAGAGGATAAGACTGATGCTGCTGAGATGAACACCTCAGTTCATCAGCATGCACTCACCCCAAGCGAATCTTTTGAAAACAAGTATTGAAGCAACCCACCCCATCATGTAATGTACACACGTCATAACTACGATCTATCAGTAGTTCTTTCCTGCGTCAGGTTGTAACATCGATTGTGAATGTCACTGACAGGTAATTAAGTAGCGTTGGTCCAAAAGTGCAGCGTATAGGTAGCGCTACCCAAGCTGCCATTTTTGTTGATTTACGTCCCTGGGCGAGCAAATCTTGTCGTGCTTGGCTGTAAGTTACTCTCGCACCCCGTGCCCATCTGCCCATGTACTTCCCACTTATGTCATTACCTACTTACTTACCTACAATATCCACTCGTCTCCCAGGACCCGTGGCTCATTCCAACTTAGGCATGAATAAATACACCCACGCATACACACACACACACACACACACACACACACACACACACACACACACACACACATCGCGGGCGAGACCAGTCCGTCAAAGATATGAGTGATGCCACAGTTACATGACTAGCACGACTGGCAGTCTGTAGTCATGTAACCGTGGCACCATTCATCAAGCATCGCCGGTTTCAGCTCAGATCAATTTGAAAAGTTCGTGTACAATGCGAGATCCTCGGGATCTCGTGTTCAGTGCGTGCTTGTGTATTCAGGCAAGTACATTGCAGGGTCTAGTACTATTTGCGATGATGTCACGTCCTTATTCTACCGTCGGTGATCATCCTCACTTCTTTTTTGCAGTCTTGGCGAGGTTACCCGTGACAGCCGCCTTGTCCTTGGGAGTGAAGCGCTGGAAGATGGGTGAGTGCTTTAGCATATCAGGGGCCACGAGGAAACGGATTTGGGAGCCACGGATATATACATACTCTTGTCGCGAGGTCTGGAAGAGGAGAAAAGCGTGAGAACGAGTGCACAGCGTGTAAGCCATTCATGCCGTCAGATGTCTTTTACACAAAAAGTTCGATTGTTGCTCGATCCCCAAGGGCAAGCGCGCAGGCAGCAACACATGCATAGACGTACCTTGCCATCGCGTGCAGTGACAAGACAAGACTGCATCTGGAGGTTCCAATTGTCCTCCGTGTCGACCACTAAGCCTCGGTACAGCTCGCCGTTCCTTAGCTCGACCGTGCATTCGTGGCCCTAGAAGATCAGGATAGGATGGGTGGGGGGGCGAGTTAGTCATACGGCCATAGCAGATGTGGGAGAGGGGTGATCCAGGCTACAGTTGCGGTGGATCTGCAGAACAAGCGTACGTACCACGCATTCATGAAGCAGCTTGACGGGCGCGCCGATGACACGGCTCATGGGATCTAGATAGTCAGATAAAAAACCGAAGGGATTAGTCTATATGAGCAACAGGCATTGATATCTAGCATTTCTAGCCTCACACAGCGTGCACTAACCCGAGGCTCGCAGATGTGTACGTTGTGAACTTGGCCTCACCTCCAAGTATTCCATCACCCCCTTCTCTGTATTCTGCCACCCCCTCCCCTGAACCAACGGCTCAGAGCGCTGCAGTGCTCAATATGCGAAGTGTCAATTGGGGGGATCTGGATGTGTACCGGAATTAAAAACATGTTTGGATCGTAGATCCTACACTTAAATGGATTTCTAACCCTCCTACATACACTATATATAGACTCCTCGGTCGCTACCCCCATGTCGAGTCTCGGAAAGGAAGCTGCGGGCGACGACGAGGGTAAAAAGGGGATCGGCGCGCCGACCCTCAAGCCGTTCGGCAAGTTCACCACGGCACCAGGTGGTAAGCCCTCGGATACGCCACCCGCCCTGCCGGGAGTGACCAGCGCCGCACCAGAGGGCACGGAGACCAAGCCCGCGAGCAAGTTCAACTTCAGTCTTGGATCGAAGCCCAACACGCTAGGCGCAGGAAGTGGATCTGGGACAGGTTTTGGTTTTGGGAAAAGTATACTGGGTAGTACAGGAGCTGCTTCGGGTTCGACCAGCGCTGGAACATCGAGCACGCTTGCCAGCAAACCGGTGGGTTCATTCGGCCTAAAGCTCGGCTCTCAGGCTAGTGGCGCTGGTGCATCAGCAGCATCAGCAGCATCGACGGTGACGGCAACCTCAAGTGCGAGCGCATTAGGGGCATCTGCGGGTGCACCAAAGCTAAATTTCGGTCTCACTAGATCCACTGCCAGTGGCCCCTCCCCCAGCCCTAGTACAACCCATCAAGCAGAGGGAGAGAAAGAAAAGGAGCAGGCCCCACAAGGTGGCCAAGCGAGTGTGACCACCAGCAGCTTCGCGGCCAAGCCATTGGGCGGCTTGGGAAGTGGAGCCAAGTTGGGCGGGTTCACATTAGCTAAGCCTCCTACAGCTGTAGGGTTATTCTCGACTCCAAAAGCAGAAGCCTCATCGGCTCCTGTTGAGTCAACACCTGTAGAGGAGAGCAGTAAGGCGGATGAGAAGAGCGACACTAGTAGTGCCAATAGCAACGTATCAGTGGCTGTGTTAGACTCAGGCAAGACTGATGCTAGCGCTTCGTCGTCACAGCTGGCTCCTGAGGCAGAATCAAGTCAAAGCTTTCCAGCTGTGACACAAGCTAGCTCCAATATCGCGAAGCCCTCAGCGGCAGCCCCATCTCAACCCTCATCGGGGATTTTTGGTGGACTTAAATCTGCTGCTTCAGGAAAACTAGGCATTGGAGCAAAGCCAACAACCACGACTACCTCGACTGCAAGCGCCGGACAGCCACTTCGCAGTTTCGGTTTTAGCTTGCGCAAAGCGAACGAACCAGAGGCCAAGGCACCAGAGCAGGTATCCGATCGCGAGGAATCGGATGGTGATGACTCTGATACCGTACCACAGCCTCGCGGAACGTCGTTAGCAGCCCCTGAAGTCACAAAATCCACAAGTTCAGCATCTCAGGCTTCAGCACTCGCTTCTACGCTTACCAAGAAGCCAAGCGCGCCTGCTGCAAGCACGCCCGCCACATCTTCGTTCTCCATTAGTAGCTTGCCCGTCTCTAACCCTGCCCAAACGGTAAACAGGTCAGCACAACCCGAATGCACAAGCACAGTGGCTCCAGAGCCAAAAGCGCAAGTGAGTAGCAAACCACTCCTGGGTAAGAGCCTAGCGTTTACTACGCCAGGAGGGAAGTCAGAGACCAAGGCAGCGGACAGCAAGTCAGCAGCCTTGGCTTCGGGTCCATCCATCCCTGCCCAAAGTTCCGCGCCATCCGGCTCGTCACTGACTCGTGCCCAAGACGACGACTCGAAGCTTGCCCAGTCTGGAAGTGCTAGGTCGGCCACGACATCTACCGGTGTCGCCCAGGGCACGAGCTTCACAGCAATGGTAAAAGAATCTGTTATCCTGCCTATTCGTCCTATTTCCTCTTTAGTCGAGGCTGTTTCAGACGCCCTGCCACCCTCGATTACAGTGGCACCCACGAGTAACTCTGCCCTTCCAGATACGACTACCTCTGAACATCGATCGGGCGACAACAGCTGGTCAATGAAGGGCGCAACAGCAGCCTCGCGCAAAGTATCAACCCTAGCTGAGCTTTCAGGTGTAGTGGCTCGACACCCAGACCTAAATCAGCTGCACGTACGACGATTAAAATTCCTTACAGAGTCCCTCAAACGTGGCCCACGCTCGTCGGCGATCTTGAAGAGCAACATCAGAAAGGAACTCGCGGTAGCTCATCCGGAGAAGGCAGGTGTGCTTGGTGCGACCGATATTCTGGGCCTAGGCCGAATGAACGAAAGTGCGCCTACAAAATCAGCTCCCAGAAAAGTACCTTATTCCACAAACGACGATGACGCCGTCACAACGTATAGTTATGATGACTCTGAAGAGGAGGCACTTCTCGAAGGAGATGAAACTGATGACGAAATGCAAGCCGATGGCGAAGAGCAAGACCCCTTGGACCGACGTATTCAGCGGATGAAGCAAAGAATCGAACTTGCACGCGCATCCTACAGGCGGGCGAACCTTCAGCCTCTCGTGGAGGCTGATATCTCAGCTGCCGCCAATCATGCATCGAACCAGCTAATTGAATACTCAACTGCATTGTTGCGCTGTGCAAATGGCGAGCATCAGTTCTCACATTTGAAGGTAGAGGAACCTGGGACGTCGGTTGCTCATGATATCACAACGAACTTGGACAAGGGTGTTGCGTCTCTCTCAAACGCTGCAGCCCAAGTCCAGGCAGCGGCCAAGGTTGCCCTTTCGGGAACCCGGGGTGGGAATCTGTCGTACGCCGACGAACCTGTCTTTGGATCGAATCTTCTTGCGCCAGAAGAACGCGGACTGTTTGTCTCGTCGATTTCTTCGTCTTCGAATGAGCTTACATCAGCGCATTTGCCACTCGAGCTCGGAAGCGATGTATTGAGGGCTCTTGCTGACGAGGTTTACTCAATTGTCGAAGGTAAGCCCGTCACGTCGATGAACCCCGAAACCTTGGGGCCTCATAAGCGCGAAGAAGCCACTGGACTAGTTGGAAGTTCCCTCAACCAAGTGGCAGAAGTCGTGGAAACCGAGTTAGCGCTTAGAACTGGGTCCAGTTCTGGTTGGCCAAAGATTAGTCCGGAGTTGGAGCTTCTCCTTGACACTGCGTTGGTTTCTGCAGCCAAAGTGGCGGCTGTTGCCTCTGCCAAGGAGATGGCAGCTGTGAGTGGACCCCTGTACGTGGCCCTCCAAAATCGTCGTCGACGTCGAAAGGCGCTTCGTGGTTATGGAGTTGATTACGGTCTCCCGGTTGATACCCAGTCGGATGATGAGCAAGAGTTCTCACCTGAAGGCTCACTAGAACCCGAAAGTCCTGAGACTGCTGATTTATCCCCTACCTCTGGCGAGAGCGAACAGGAAATTTTCCCCGCGATTGGAGCCGACACAACTCAGACGCGTACAGGCAAGTCCGACGCGAGGAACGATCCGTCTGCAAAGAGGCTCCCCAGAGTCTCTGATGTTAAGTCAGCACTCAAAGCGGAATCCAAACTCCGCCTGGCTCAAGCCGCAGCTCGGAAGTCGCATGCTCTACTTGCATCCCTCGTTGCTGCAGCATCATCTGCGGCTCCACAGACTAGTGAGCGTATCGCATGCACAAATCAAGGCCACCTACTGATCCTTACACCGATTACAGCTGAAAACCCAGCTCCGACTCTGCTTTCTCTCCGCTCTTCGGATCTTGTCTCGAATGGCGTGAAAGCCAAGGTTCGCGAAGTGATTTGCGCCATGCATGGGGATGTCGCAGTAGGTTTGCCGTTAAGCTGTGATCGACTCCTTGCAAACCAACAGGGAACCTACGTTGCGGTTTATTCGCGTCTCACCTGCGTCATTGTGAAGCTCCCCTCCACACCTGTGGAGAGGTCGATGGCAGGTACAGCGAAGAAGATTATTTGTCCAGCAGTTGCCATCGGCGCCCGTGGCGGCACGAGCCTAGCAGCTGGATGGTCAGAGCTGTCATCGAAGCTCGAGCTGAGTCGAGGTAAGGATTTTGCACAGGGACCAGACGGTGATATTTCCGGAATCACGCCGTACACCGACAGTACATTCCTTCCAGGTGTGACGATCGAGCAGGTGGCATGGCATCCGCTTTCCTCATCTCACTTAATGATTTTATATTCGAATGGAGCCTTGGCTCTCTTCGATGTAAGAAACTGGAGTGCTCCGGAACGTCTGTTCGATCTGCATGCACTGGCTGCAAAGAATCAAGCAAGCCTTTTCGAGTCTCTCAACACAGATGCCGATTCCATTAGATCCAAGCGATCTGCAGTGAGCGATGGATCGACTTACGCAGGCCCGCAATCTTCACACCTAATGACCCCAGGAGTTACAGCAGCCGGACAGAATGCGTCCACAGGGGATGGTGTAGCTCCGAAAGCATCAACCAATGTCTTCGTGAGCTTCACCTTCGGTTCAGCCCTCAAGTGTGGTTGGAACGTCTTTACAGTATATCTCATGACGAGTCGAGGGACCTTCTTCGCCTTATGCCCAGTTGTCCCTAATGGTGCAGTGATCCCCATGGATATTATTGCGAAATTAAGAACAGAAGCTGAAGTGCTTTATCAAAAACTTACCGCAAGCTTAGTGGCAGCGCAGAGCGCAGTAGAAAGTATGCGCTCAAAGGCTCAACGACGCGCAGAAGATTCAAGGTCCCAAGAGCAAAATGACCGATTGCCGCCGCATCTGGTTCCGAGGTACCCTGGGCTCACAACTCCTCAGAAGGCTCCCTCTCCAAGCCCAGTCCCGCCGACCACTCAACTGAGCACTACGTCCGCTCAGTCGATGCCAGAGGGACAGCTGAAACGAATGAAATCACGGCTAGAACTTGCCGCAAAGTTGCACCAGGTGTCGCTTCTTCGCCAATGGATTGACAATATCTTCCACGTTGAGTTGGAGAGTGATAACAAGGTCATCCATGTCCCCCGTCGTGGTTATCCTGCCTCTCCAGAAGGATTTGTTACAGCTCACGTGCTTGACAATACTGAGAAGCCCTATTATGGCATCGCGTTACAGAGATTGCATCGGCCAACGGCAGATAAGCACAGCCCTTCAAGTCGCTCGAACGTAAGGTTCACACATGTTTGGTGCCCACCCGTGAGCCCCCCTTTGAGCAATGGTCGTAGAGACTCCATTGCGGGACACTCATCGCACGAGCAACGCGACAGCAATACGGGTGCTCCAACTATTCTTATTCGATTGGCAATTAGTGGAAACACCACATCGTTGCCATCAGGAGGCGCCGGCGCTGGTGGCTTTAGTAGCTACGGACCTTCTCCATCTGGTTCCTTCCATCACGACTCTGGTGACACAGCCAACCCAGCATCAGGACAAACTCCCAGTGCAGTCGCCTCACCAACAGAAGTCACTGTGGCATCCGCCGTTCAGATGTCGAGTGCCTCTGCTAAAGTCGTGTTGGCAGCTGCCGAAGCAGCAGAACGAGGTCGAGCCACCCCTTACGAGGCTGGATTGTCACTCTTGGATACGCTACTTCAGAGGCTTACTCCTAGTGGTCAGCCCGTGTATCCCAGTGGAACAGAGCCAGCTCAGGTTAACTTTGAGGACTCTGAGGATGAAGAAGATGAAGAGGCGAAGCCAGCAGCAACGGGCGTCCCTGTCAACGCTCTGACGATGGCAGGGCAACCAGAGTCAGCCAATCTTGAGAGGGACGGCAAGAAAAGTGTGCCACCGGAAAATCGGCTTGCAGAAGTATACAGCGACATCATTATGGTTGAAGATGCACCCTTGCCGCTCTTTGAAGGCCAGTCCCCTGCCTCGCTGCATCAGCTCGCACTTGAATTTGTGTACAACTTCATGATCTCCAAGCCCGGCAAGGCAAGCCAATCCAAACCCAACGCTCCCTCCGTCACGTCAGGAGGCGCCCCCCAACTCCAAGATTTCAGAGTGAATTCTCTAATGCTCATGCTATCGCCGGCCACTGGTTCTTCTACGGACTATAGGGGTGCCGAGTCCGAGGATTTATTCACCCGCTCGTTGTTACGGATGCCCTCCGCTATCACATCAAGCAGCACCAGCCTATCCCCGCGTCCAGGACAGCTAGTTAGCATCGATTCACTCAATGCCCTCGTTCAAACCTCAGGTGACAATATTCCACTCGCTTCCCTTGAAAGTAATCAAACTCTGGCGCACCTCAGCGCGACGCTCTTGAATGTACTAGGCCGATTCCCGACAAAGCTTACATTTATTCGTCGAGCTAGACTCGGAGCTGATGTTGATCCAGTGTTTCGGTCTCAAGTGCAAATGATGCGTGGAATCGCAGAAGACGCTCTAGCTTCCTCACTTGTGCAGTATGAAATGGAAGAGCGTCGAAAGCTTGCCTTAGCAAGAATTAAAGGAAGGGATCAAGCTAGCAGCGCGAGCGGTGGTGCGAAGGGTATCTCGCCTGAGTCGACTTTAGTCCCTGGACCCTCACCTCAACCGGAGGCAAGAACTGACCCGCTGAGTCACAAATTTGCATTCTTTAATCGCTTCAGCACGAGCTCATCTGTGTCCGGCACCGCTTTTGCTGTGAAGAGAGGATTGGCAAGTGCCATTGAGATTGACCCGAAGCTTCCGCGCACGATGCTAAATGGCGCCGATTCTGAGAGCTTGGTTGAAGATGAGAGTGATCTTGGACATAGCAAGAGTACCACCGAGCTCGATGGGCTTCCTCAGCTTCCGGCTGCGCAGCGCATCTCGACTGTAGCCCAGCAGCTGGTTCTCCGTTTGCTTAATGCCTTTCTGGCAAAGCTCAAGAGACTTCAGCGAATCAAAGCGTTTGTCGCTGTATCGTCACCGTGCCCCATTGGACTGTGGGCTCAAGTTGGTGGGGCGGGTGAGTTTGCTGTTTCGATCCAGTATGTGTTGCCCTCCCTTGCGTCATTGTGCAGTGTGTCGACCCTGTGCTCGTTCTTGAGTCAGCATTCGGAGATAGCACCTCCTACTCACGTGCAAGAACCCGGTAGTCCAATGCACCGGGTCTTTATGCTAGCATTAGCGCGAGTTCTATGTCACCCAGCTGCGAGAAGAGTTGGCGGTACACTCATCTACAGAGTTCTTGCACCACAGGCCAATGAACTACGCGGGGCCTCTGGAACGTTCTCATCGGCACAGAGCAATGTAGTTCAGCTCATTTACCGCAGTCCAACTGGCTGGGACACTTGTCAACCCCTTGATAGTAAGTTCGCAACTCAGTCTCTCAATCCCATAGTTGCAGCGGTGAAACAAGGCGCCTCTCCCTTGTTCAAAATGGAATCCTCGCGCATGGGCTTCGAAGTCTCAGGAGAATCTCAGCCGCCTCATTCCCTTGCTTCGAGCCTGCTTAGCGGCTTTGTACGTGTTGTCGCGCCCCCGCTACCCGAAGGCTTATTGGTCCTCTCAGGTGATTATCGAGCCACGATACTACCAATTCTGCCAACACTTTCACCGGAACTGCAGGGGTCCGAAAGCGCCCTGATTCCGCTCCTAGGAACGCTAATGCCTGGCGCGAACGAGAATATTACTGGCGTCTCCGGATCTGTTGATGTGCAGGGCCAGACTGGTCCCAGTGGTCTTGACGAATTCGTTCGAACTATGAAGGACCCGAAGGCATTGGCATCACTCAAGTCACAAGTTGAGGCGATTTCAGAGCGCTTCAACCTTGCTACACCTGCATGTGTCACTCAGTACGCCGCATTGCGTCAGTCAATTTACTCCATCATTCTTTCCTTGCATTCGGCGTCTCTCGAAATCAACGCTCGCATTGACATGTTCAACAAGCTCACCAATGCGCAGAACGAGGCACTGGAGGAAGTGGAGAAGAAAATAATTGATTGTGTCAATGAGTCGGTTTACCTTCAGAATCGCTTCAACATGCTAGCTGAGAATCAACGCCGACTGCTTGAACGAGCGGTCCGACTCAAGTTCAAGCTTGGTGACGTTGATGCAGATATTCCGACTATTGCAGAACAGAACTTCGCCAACTTGGTTCACATCGCCCAGACGCGCAAAGACGAGGTCGCGCGTGAGCTTCAAAAGCTGCAGGAAGAGTGGGCTAGGTTGCAAGCGAATCGTCGCCAGGTCGCTGAAAGTCTGAATAGGGCTGCATCAGCCGCAGAAGGGCTCTCTTCGCGTCTCGCAATACCCAAGTCATTCCACACTCTGAGTCAGCGACAAGCTGGGAGCCTCGCAAGAACCAAGGAGACGCTGGATCAACTGAAGCAGCGATTGGAGCAGGCTATTGAAAGTCTAAAGCGAGAATAAAGGCTATTGTACAGTGTTTATTGGTTTCATACTTAGTCCAAATATTCCATTGCTATCGTCTATCATTGTTGCCACCGCCTTGAGAAGTCTTGTCCCGGCTCGGCAATTTTAAGTTCAACGTCTCCAAGGTCCAGTAGAGGGCTGGAACAATCGTTGTAGTGAACAAGGCTCTTAGGTACGAGATAGATTCAGATATTGCCTTGCGAGGCACCTGTAGCATTTGACCATCGAGTCTTCTACCACGTGCTGACGTGGTGACTCCGACGGCAACAACTCCTGCTAGAGCCAAATAGCCTAGAACCTTGAGAATCGATGCACCTCCTGATGTCGTGTGGTCATGACGTATAGTCGGATCGCTAATATTACTAGTCGGAGGGGGCATGGCAAATCGTCGTGGTTGCTGAGCAATCGCTAACAGGCGGGAGAACAGCAGAGGGTCTACCGGTGACCCGCGGAATGCTGTTGCAGCCTCAATTATTTCCTGTTGATAGGAAAGCGTGGCACCTGGCTGTAGTGATCTCCAATCTGGTCTCAATGGGGTCATGTGTTTCGCCGAGACTGGCAAAATGGGGAATGGTACTCGAATTACTTTTGCATCTGTGTGCTCTTTGGCTTCACTCCCGCTTGACTTCTCATTAGCTCGCTTAGCTACCTCCGGGAGAATGAGAGAGGGATCATACTGAAGACGGATGCGATGAGTCTCCTTGGAGGAGAGCGTGGTGCTCTCCGATTTCACAGCAGCCGCTTCGGTAGCGGCTGCAACCATCTCCACGAGATGGTCAGTAGAAGAAATTGCAGCGCCCATCTGTGGCGGAGTACCTCCCATGGATCCTGATGCCAAATCCGCCTTGGACTCTAGAAACACGCACGGAACCAGTGGTGGAACCAATGCTGCGGCTGATAGTGCAAAAGAAATTGAAGCCTCATTCGATGGATCATACATAATAACAATCAGGTCCACACGACCGCCGTTTCCCGCTTGGAACTTTCCGTCTCGACCGATAGGGGCATGAGCTGCCACACTTGCAGTGTGGAGTGCACGGGCGGCCTTTGTCTGCGCGCTGACTGTGGTACTCGTGACTTGCTGCTCTGCAGAGTCTTCGTCAGGGCTAACACCAAGCGCCTGTTCGAAGATGGGATTGACTTTTAGTTTCTGGAACGGCCCTAGGACCTCTGATGCAAAAATCTTTGCTACATCGTCCAGTCTTCCAGGGACCTCGCGCAATGTGAGGAAGTGTGGGGCATAGTTGCATGAAGTCTTTGAGTACCTAATACGACGAAGGAAGTCCTCTACAAGTGGCATGTTTAGTGGGGCATCCCCGAGGGAAGTCGTGGGGCCCAGTACTGGATTCTCGATACCACTCCATGAAAGGGATTCCAGACTCACCTTGGGAGTATCCTTGTCTGTAGACCACGTCTGAATCCAAGACCGTTTGGCCCCCTTCTGAGAGACAGCAGAGTAGGGTGGAATAGATGCAAAAAACTGCGCCAAAGCTGCATCTGCGGCAGTTGCCTGCTTCAACGTGTCACGGGATGCATGCTCAGAATCGTAGTAGGCTAAAGATGCACTTAATTCTTGCCGAACTTTCAAACTAGTAAGTAGTGCTGGTGTTTCCGGAAGGGGGAATACAGTTGCGGAAGCGAATGCGGACTCTTCGGGCGCATACCGACGATCGGTGGAGAGCTCGGGAATGATGTCATTACTATGCATCCCCTGTCGCTTGGCGAGAGATCGTACCAAAGTTGTCTTGCCACATCCCGGAGATCCGACCACTAGCGCATAACATGAATTCTTGAACAAGAATCCATGCACTAGGGCCTCACGTTCTCGTGGTGCTGTGATGCCAATACATCTCTGAACGCCAAATGAAGTCGGGGCAAGTAATGAATGTGCGGTTCCGGCGCCAGTAGTCGTTCCCAAGAGGCCTGTCGCGCGTTGCTGAGGGTCAGAAGTCATCTGCGAGAGTGCATTCTGAGTGGTTGGAACAACGGCGATTTGAGGCAATTCGAGATCGGACTCATGCGCAGCTGAGTAGGAGCTGACCTGTGAGTTGTCATAGGGGTCTACCACCACACTTTGAAGCTCCGGTGTGAGGTGATGGTGCTTCCCCGTTGTGCCGCCTCGTGAGGCATCAGAAGCTCTGCCAGCTCCTTCCTTCTTGTTGTTGGTAACCAAAATTTGACTATGCAATGCTACTAGAGCTGCAACGTTAAACCTTGTCGAAACCAATGAAGGACGCTGCTGCACCATAGATTGAAATCGAGAAGCTGCGTGAAGCGTAGAAAGGACAGCATGGCGTGCTGCTGTGACGAGACGGTTCACGTTCTCGAATGGTTCGAGCGTCTTGGCCGCCCCGTATAATTCTTTGTATACACCGATTGGTACGCCGTTGTAGCCTAATTTGCACATCAGGCGGCACGCATAGTCTGGGGCGAATGATGTTAAGGCTTGCCACCTTGAGATCCATCCTTCAAGTGTTAAGAAGCCTTCATCATGCACGGCAAACTCAGCTGCGCGTCGAGCAACTGCGAGAGCTCGAATGTGCAACTGATTCAGCACGGAATCGGCCTCAGCCTCCGCGTTATCGACAGAACTTGTTGGGACGGCCAATATGGTTGGAAGCGCCGTTGCAAGAGCCTTGTGAATTGCGCCTGAACTAGGGAATAAGACTTCCTGATCTTCTGGCTCAAGAGGTGAGAGTAAACGCTCTAGCTCGCCAGAAAGCGCGTAGATCTCCTGCGTTCGGACAAAATTCTTTCCCAAACCCGGGGCATCCGGCATGGCATGGAGCAGCGCTCGACGTGCCGAACCTACCGTCGAGAGCTGATGCGTTCGCGACGCATTTGGTGCGGCTTCCAGTGGCAGGCAGTAAATGCCAGCAACACCTCCGCTCAGTGTAAAACGCGTCTGCGCAGTAACTGAGACACCTGCTAGGTGTAGAGAGCCTCTTGGATTAATGAATGGACATGCGAATCCGGATCGCTCTGTCACGTAAACTGGGGCAGGATGCGACAGTGCTGTCTGAAAATCGAGGGTGCCCTGGACGACGTCGGATTGTGATTGGGTACGTAGAGACTGGCTCGCACGCAGACTACGAATTTCGCGCACTGCATTGGCGAGGAGGCATGGAGCATAGTGCGCGGAATACAACGATGAGAGCAACCCATCGCCGTCATCATCAAAGGTTCGGAACATGTGCGTTAGGAATGCGATTGCGTGCGGTGTGAGCACAGCAGCCTGGTCAGATAGAAGTGGTTGTGGCAGGTCGAGGACTGAGGACCATACACCACCGTGTCGTGTGACCTTGGTGATCCCTCGTTGCAATTTAGGGGGAGCATCCCTTGATCCACGGAGTGTACCTGGATAACTGTCAACTAAGTCTTGCTCGGCTACTGAGATCGCGGCTCGCGCTTCATCGATTGCAGATCGAGCAGAATCGAAAGGGTTTGCTTGCGAATGCTCCCCATCAATGCTCGGTGGGGAAGAGGGCACCGGTGCATTCGGTAAACGGCTCACGCCCTGACGAGAGAATGAGTAGCGCTGGAGCACGTCGAGCTCGTATCCTGAGGACGATGCCCACTGCGCAATCTGAGTAGCTTGGGACTGAATAAATGAAATATACGAATGTGAAGGATACAGATGAGCAAACGATGGACCGACAGCGGCCTGTGGACATGGCGAAAGCAATGCAGATTGGACGGGAACGTCATCTAAATCTAGATCTGAAGTGTCACACCTGCCACCATTGGATTTGCATTCGGCAGCAGCCGAGGTTCGCACAGTCGATGGGTCAATAAGTGAGCTCGCACCTAAGGCCATGCACTGTGCGGTCCGGAGTTTAGCAACGTCCATCATCACAGACGGTAGTTTGGGACTGTCGGGAACAGTTACCGATGGTGATCGTGTAAAGCTAGAATTGATGAGAATGTCTGGAGCCAATGCGAGCATTGATGACTCAGCGGAATGTATCATGGCAACGTATCTGCGAAGGCCTTTGAACGAGTGAGTACCTGAGCCAGACGGAACATCACCACGAGAAGATTCATCCTCGAACACAACGACAGGCATGTAGTCGAATCTTCGCAATATGGTCCAGACGAGAGCGCGTCGTAACTGCCGTGCTGGTGGGGGTGCCTCGAGGAGCAACTTGATCATTGCGCAGAAGCCGGGGAAAGTGATACCGCCGTCCGCAATATATGTTGTGAATGGGGAGTGCAGCAAGAGCTGGCCCCGAGCGACGCTTTTGGGATATGGGTTCACGAAATACTTATTAGCCCGGTATAAACCCGAGAGATCATTGGTGGGAGATTTGTGCTTGGCTACCAGAATTGACCTTAAGTTGTTGTCTGAAAGTCCAAGATTCGCGGCCAGGGCGCTAGGTATTTGTGAAGAGACCGCTATCATAGCATCTATGAGCACTTCAAGGGCAGTGCGCTCTCGGCTTGCGAGGATAGCGCGCAAGGCATCGTGCCCCTCACCTATTTGCCACTTGCCCAGTTTGAGAACGTCGTGCGCCTCTGGCTGATTGTCCAAATCGCTCGTTGATTGCAAAGAATGAGAGGTTTGCATCGAGTCCGACATCAGCCCTGCGAAGAAGACTGAGGTTTCTTGTTTCCCAAAGCAGAGCATCTGTAAGGCTGCAAGCTCTGTTGTACGCAGGATCCCATCACAATCGGCATCGAAGACGCGGAAAATGTGTTGAAGGGCACGCACAAACTGAGCTGTCAATGACTTGGTCCGAACATCATACAGAGGTGCGAGCGGATCCAGCACAGCCTGCTGTGCGCATTGAAATACTTCAGAAAGACCGACAAACGTCTTGGCAGATGTAAGGATACAGCTGTCAATCCTCTGACTCCGGATGTATGGACTCAAGAGATCCATAATCTGCAGGTTCCAGTAGTCGGGTGATTCAAGAGCAGGATCATTTTCGATGCCACATGTAGGACTTTCCAGTGGAGAAGTCTGATTAAGTATACCACCTGGTGTCGAATTATGTAATACGGCTCCGACTCCTGTTTGAGAAGATGGTGTGGGGAGCTGGCTAGTTCCTGCGTTCCCCACACCACCGCTGGCAGAGCCAAGATTGATCCCAGCGGGACTGGTCGGAATATTACCTTCGCTAGCGGCACTTGGACTACCTAGAGTGAATGCAGTTCGCTCTCCCGAAAAGGTATCACGGCCCTTCTCACCTTCGGCGTTCAGCTGGGAGGGCGATCGAGCAACGCCTTGGACGTATTGCTCCAGAGCACTCTTAAAGGAAAAATAAATCGACTTCGTTGCAGGCTTATCCGTCTGAGTAAGCGCCAGGACAATAGGTTTCTTCACATCCAACTCCTCTTCTAGGTATGGAAGCCAGTGCGTCACAACTCGGAGTAGCGTTGCCGGTCGTGTAGGGCATGCTGTTAGAATGATCGCGTCAGAATGAACGATCTTGTACGCCCTCTCCTGTGCAATTTTGGGAGAATCGCCGGAGGGCGTATCAACAATTGAGAGTGTTAGCGCGTTCTTCCCATCCCCACCTGGTATCACGACTGGTTGTAGAACCTTGGGAACTGAACTAGTAAAGATGTCACTCACACGACTACTGATCAGTGAGGTTTTTCCGCTGCCTGCATCCCCCACAACAGTGATGGTGATGCCCTCTCGGCGGTTGTTTATCATAATTGAGAGTTACAAGCGCGCTTGTGTAGTCAGCGTCGTGCCTCTCCTCAAGTATTTACAGAAGCCCCTCGCAGTCAGAGGAGCTTCGTCTGGGTAGGAAGATGCTCTGATAGGACTTCGAGTTAGACGCGCCGTCACTATAGCTCCCTGACTAGATGGGCCGAGTCCCCAAGCTGACTTCTCCTTGGCACCTACCCGGTTCACCAATGTGACCCGTATCGACTTGATTTGGAGTGGCTCTGTCCTCGCGAAGAGGCTCGGATGGAGGTGATGCAGCTCCGCTAGACATGATAAGTGAGATTTTAGATTGCAGATAAGCTCATTAGCCTCCGTATCCACTCTTAGATTACGATCAACCCAGCCCATTGCCCCCACAACGCGCAATACCCTGGACCGTCTCGAAAGACCGTCTCAGGTACAGTACTGGTGTCCGACCCACGCGAATGCGGGACTCATAAAAGGCATAGACTTGAAATTCCAGGAGATGGGGCACACCCGTCCACACTAATAAGATTTAACCCACTCACCACATCCTAGATGCGTTTATCCAGGCATCTTTCCGTTGTGCTCCTCTTGACGACTTCCGGCAGTTTCCGGGCCAGGACGGATGGTGTTATTCCATCACCCCATGTCTCGGTTCATTCTCCGTCGGTTTTCAACATTGTTCCAACTCATGTTGAGGGGATATATCTCGCGCGTGAGGAGGTATGGTTCGATTTCAATCCAGCAATTTGATTCACAATTGACTGTCTCGTAGATTCATTTTGTTAGCTCCCGTCACAGCATCTGAACTGGTGTGATATCCTACCCACTTCCCGCTGAACTTACACAGACACGAGACCTGCACGAAAATCCGATCGGTTTCGCGGTGGGTGTGACGCAATCCCGGACTCATCCATAGCTCGCACACTGGAGTGTAAATCATCTAGCAGCGCCTGTCTCCCCCGTGAGTCAGGACTTTAGGTCCTACACTGCTGGCGTATATCACAGACTCGGATCATGAGCGCTGCAGCACGAAGGCTCAGCAAACACGCGGCATATGCATTCGCCCAGGCCGCGAGGCGCTTAGAGGCTGAGCGATTGCTGGGGCGCTTCCCGTACGTGTCCATTGTCCGCGCCTCCACGACGCTACCACAGCCCCAAGGAACTCGTGTGCGATTGAGCAGCCCTCCTCAGGCAGGTGGCGCTTCCAATCAAGCCTCCTTCTCCCCGTTATCAGCATCGATTCACACGAGCTCACTTGGATCTTTCAGAGTCCAAGCATCTGAGACCTTAGCTCATCGCCGGTTGTCCTCCTGTAGTGCGTACTTTGGACGTGGTGAATCGTGTGATCGATCGAATTCGTATGCAAGGGGCTTGAGCACGCGTCTGACAGGTGGACTTGTTCATCGGACGTGGTTGGACCTTCCGCTCAGGAAGGCGTTCTTCTCAACCGCAGCTTCAAGTTCAGATTCCAATCAGGCGAATCCCTCCACCACTAATGGCACTAAGGTCAATAGCCAAGCCAACGGTGAAGGTGGTAGACAACAAAACGATCATGCCAAGACCAACCAGCAACAACAAGACAACTCGGACTATCATGCTCGACGAGCTGCCATGTGGTTCCTCCGATGGATGGGGTATGTCGGTATCGCGGCAGGAACTCTTCTTGCATATGCCTTGTATAATGTCCCAGTGCACAAGCCGAACCCGACACTCAGTGACAGGTTTGTGGCACTCGTTCGAACTATGGGTGCGATTGGAATGGGAGTGATTCCAATTCCAGGATTAAACATGTCGCTCTCTGCGCCTGAAGAAGAGGAAGACGAGCGGGTCTTGATCGAACGCTTTGGCTCTGACAACGCCGTTGTGCGTAAAATCCCGATTCTGGAGACTCTGGGAATTTCCGATGCTGAGCGCGAAATGCTTGAGCGCGCCGATATTTTCGAGGCACTTGAGCATAATGAGGAAGAAGCTGCCTTGAAGAAGTTTATCTTCCAGCCTGAAGCGCCTATCATCGACGAACCACTGACAAAGACGGTGCTCCTCTCTCCCATTCGTGCCGTCCGTACAACAATTCACTTCATGAGCTATGTGTGCCGACTTATTGCTCTGGCGATTCGGTTTGGTCCAGTCTTCCTTGCATATCCGGTTCTACGAGGTACGATTTGGATTGGATGCACGCTGGGTATCGGAGCTAAACCAGCTGGACCCTCTGTAGCAGCCCTTCCAGTGGTCGTAAATGTCGTCCCTGATCCTAACTCGCTCGACACAGACGCACCCATTCCTCTCGACCCTGATGAACCCCTGTGGGCTCAGCGACTCACGGACCTATGGTGGATCTGGCTAACGCACACGTTAGAAGAGGCAGGACCTACATTTGTCAAGCTCGGTCAGTTCGCCTCAACTCGTCAGGACATTTTCTCACCGGCTATTTGCCAGCGCCTGGGACGTTTGCGGGAAGCAACCATGCCTCATGATTGGTCGATGACCGAAAACTCGCTTCGTGAGATGCTTGGTCCTGACTGGGATCGCTACATTTACATCTCTGAGGAAGACCGACGTAAGCCAGTGGGTTCTGGCTGCATCGCCCAAGTCTACCGTGGTCATGTTTATGTTGCGAAATCTCAAAAAGGTGAGCCCACGGGCTTAACCAAGCTTCCAGATGATGGTGCCCAAGCACTACCCACTGGCGCACCTATCATCCCTTTATATGAGGACGAAACGCCACCGGAAGAGCGTGCGAAGGAGATCGCGGAGCATCCTTTGGATCATTTCACACACCACCATCCTCACCATCATCACCATCATCCCCTTCATCCAGTGCATGTCGCCACCACCGACGCAGGCTCTAAAATCTATGCTCAGGAGGTTGCTCTGAAGGTCCTTCACCCTCACGCACAATGGTCTATTACGAAGGACTTGCGACTTCTCAATGCATTGGCACGGTTTGCGGAGTCAATTCCATTCATTCAGTTGCATTGGGCCTCTCCTGTGGATATGATGCATGAATTCAGCCGCCTGATGGTGACGCAGCTTGACCTTACAATTGAAGCGGACAATTTGCGTACCTTTGCAAATAATTTCAAAGACGACTTGAAGACCAATGCGAACTTCACGGTTGTTTTCCCCGAAGTAGTGCTGGCGCGCCCTGCGCTGCTCGTTGAGACGTTTTGCCGTGGCCTCCCGATCGGTGTGCTTCTTAACAGTGCATTTGACTTTTCAGGATGCAAGACCGATGCCCAGGACCTTAACGACGCTGCGCGAAACCCTGAAGACTATGAATTGGTTGAACCCGTTGCAACAGACAAGCTCCTACCATCGGCTGGAAAGTACTCCCCTGCTACAACAGCAGCAAAACGTATGTTTAAAGGTAAGATTCCTGGAAACACGTCCAAGGTATTCCTGGATCATATCTCCACGCTGGATAATGTGGAGATGAAGGAACTCAAACGCCAGATTGCAGCCTGTGGCTTGAATGCTTTCCTCCGCATGCTGTTTGATCATGGTTTCTTCCATGCAGATCTGCACCCAGGCAACATCATCGTCGACCTGGGTGCAGGCGCAACAGCAACCAATGGCCACGGACACCCGGCATACAAGCCGCAGAATGCGATGTCGGAATTGGTCCCCGGATTGGGACCGATAGTGTATTGGGTGAATATCTATTGTGAGCAACTCGCCAAGGTGCTTTCCAACGAGGGATGGATGCCATTCCCTTCATTATATGCAGGTGTGTTCTCAAATGACCCCGCGATTGAGGATTCGATCACGGAATGCGATGGATTTGGAGTTCACAGCGAGCTTGTTTGGAGACCCCCGATTGCAAGTGACCCCACCGCAAGGCACTTGATTCTCATTGATGCCGGTATGTCAACACGGTTATCGGCGCGAGATCGCCAAAACATCAGCGATCTATTCTTCTACGTCGGCTCAGGCCAAGGAGACTATGCCGCACAACTCATGATTGATCGTGCACCACCGGACCGGCGCTCTCTCAATCGCACGCCTGAACAGCGCGAAGCATTCATTCGTGAGGTCGGGCGTATTGTTAACGACGCTGCTTCAGTTGGATTCTCTCTGTCATCGATGAGCATAGTCCAAACACTCACGGCATTGCTTGCAGCAGCCCGCAACTACCATGTTAAATTAGAGACCTCGTTTATTTCCGTCATCGTTGCCGTCACTGTGATTGAAGGTGTAGGTCGATCACTCGACCCAGAAATTAACATTATTGCGCCTGCTCTCAGTATCCTAGCTAAGTCGCGCATCAAAGCGATCAAGAAGAAACTCGCGCGAAAGCTCAAAGAGAAAGAAGTCCAAGCAGAAACCGCTTCGTCGGACGAAGCTGCTGACACTTCAGCTAACACTAGCACATAACTTAAGTATAGTAGTCAAACCAGCACTTCAACCAGCCACAACTTATGCCCACAGAAAGCGTTCGTGTTAGAGCAGCCGTATTTTAGTTTTCGTCTGTCGTGTTGTAGCATGCTACGTTCTCTTTTCTGGTTTGTATGTTCGCTTGCTTTCTCTCAACAGACATTAGGTATATAGCAACAGATACTTCTCATACAGAACACGACAGTGCATGTAGCGCGTTGGCTTCTCTTTTCCAGTACTAGACTCCTCCACACATGACTCCCTAGCCTTGCCCGACTTCCCTGACTACATGCGTGCGTGCCACACCACACCCAAGGATCCCATGCAGTGTTTGACACATAGTATATCGATACTTGCAGTGATAACGTTGTGTGCTGTATTGAAGGGCAAGATTAGCAGTAAGGACTTTACTCGTTCTTCTTGTCGACACCACCACGAACACGACCAGTACGACGTGCAGCGATGAGACCGACCTTCTGACCGGGGGGAGCATCACGTCGAACAGTAGAAGCGTGACCAATGTGCTGCTGGTTACCACCACCATGAGGGTGTTCAACAGGGTTCATGGCAACACCACGAACAACAGGCCAGCAGTTGCGCTTTGCCTTGAACTTGTGGTACTGACGGCCAGCCTTGAGCATTGGCTTGTCAACACGACCACCACCAGCAACAACACCGACGGTAGCACGGCAGCTAGCAGAGATCACCTTCTTTGCACCAGAGGGGAGACGAATGCGGGTAGTGCCGTCATCCTTGTTCTGAGAGACGATGGTGGCGTAGTCACCAGAAGCGCGTGCGATAACGCCGCGGTCACCAGCATATGCCTCGACGTTGCAGATGATGGAACCTTCAGGGAGCTTGCCGACGGGGAGAACGTTGCCGATCTTGAGAGGTGCAGCAGCGCCAGAGACGATGGTCAAACCGGAGTAGACACCCTCAGGAGCAATGACGAGCTCCTTGCGGCGGCCCTTGCCATTCTTCTCGGGGTACTCGACGACCGCGAGGGGAGCGCCACGGCCGGGGTCGTGGATGATCTCCTTGATGAGACCCTTGACAATACCAACTCGCTCAGCACGGTCGAGAGGGCGGTACTTAGCAGGGCCCTTACGGTGCTTGTTGTGTGCGCAGAAGACAGTTGCGTTACCCTTACGTTGAGCTAGAGGACGAATTCAGCGAAGAGAGTGTGTAAAACGTGAGCAGATATTCTCGGTGATATAACAAAGGGCTCGCGTGGCTGTGCGGCCCTTGCGGCGTAGTGCAGGCAGGATGCAAAGCACTCGAAGCGTGGGTCGGGCCCAGGCCTTAAGTGCTATTTATGCAATATTCTGCATACAAGCCAGGGGGTAGCGACATAATAATAGTGTGGATCAATAGCGCATAATATATACTATCGCATGGTATTGCGAGCAGTCACGTACCTCGGATGACACGACCCATTGTGGAGCTTTTACTTATCCTTCAATAGCCTCGAAATCAGCCCTCCAAGCCCTGGCCTACCTTCGCGGCGGGTTTGGAACTTTGGTCCAGATTTGGAACCTTTGCCGGGGATTTGGAACCAGGTTCCAAATTTTGGAACTTTTCTGGAACCCAGGACCAGAGTGTGGAGCTTTAACCATATCCGGCTAGATTTCAAATTTGAATCGAACTGAACTCGAAAGGTAGGATACCACTGCTGAGATGTGGATACATCACACGACCCACACGAATCTAGAGGGTCGTCACGTAGTCACAAAACTGGAACAGGTAAAATATAAAGAAAAGTGTTTATTTGCATTTGCTAATATACGCTACATGGACTGGTAGTGCCTTGTCTAGCCAACTTCAGATGTTCATTCGAACATGGGATATCGAGCGCTCAGTAGCTTGTCTCGCACCATGGCCGCTCTCAAGCTAAAAAATGAGGGAGAACCACCTAGTGAGGCAGAGACGAAGGCATTAAGATCAGAAATGACTCTACGACAATGAGTGGAAACAACCTAAACGGTTGTGGTGGGCGTTCCCGTCTACGAATGCTTCGAGGCGGCGGCGGATGCCCGATGCTCGTATATGGGATACAGCAGCTCCTTGAACTTGTTTTTCAGGAAGTCATACGAAGATATTGTGACAGCAGTTGCTGGAGCGGAGAAAGCCATGCGTGCGGTCGCTCCTTTGAAGAGGCCTAGGACACCTTCGGAGCGAACCACCTTCACTAGACCATCGCCAATGTGTTTGTACCCGAACGCAAATGGGTTGTACACCGACTGAGCATGGGGCAAACTTGCGGTTCGTCGCTGGATTTGAAGACGGAGCTTGACTAGATCAAGAGGATTGGTGATAAAAGCCGCGAAAGCGCCTGAGGTTGCTCCTGAGAAAAGCATATATGGCAAAGGCAGTGTATCTACTGTGACCCGGTGCGGAACACCCAACGCCTCATTGCGCATGTTGATTTGCTGGGAAAATTTCTGCTTCAGCCACTCGTATGTAGCAAGATATGTTGCAGAGAATGGGCCGAAAGACGTGACCGTGGCTCCGTAGCCCTTGTAAATGCCTTTGAGGCCCTCATTTTTTGCGATGGTTTGAATGGCATGCACGGTGCCACGATACTTCGCCTGAGACAGGTGAGGGGGGATCAGGGACTGTACCTGCAGGCGCTCCTTAATGACATCGACTGGAACCCATAAAATGCAAGAAATGAACTCGGCGAGGAGACCGCTCATGAAGTGGTTCCCCAGACTGCCCTCTTTTAGCAATGACAGGTCGTATTTCTCGGAGCTTCGAGCGAGCCATGGCTTGATGCGGTCATAGGCAGTGAAGTATAGGCAGGCTGCCGGAGCACTACCCACAAAGGCCATCCAAAATCCGGCATAGAGACCCCTCACACCCTGAGTCCGATACGTGTCTTTCAGAATTTGGGAGATGGAATTAGTGTGCGAGAGCTGGGAAAGGCCCTGCAAGTGAGCCTGCATTTTGGCCTTGGCTGTGTCCAGTGGATGGCACACTACACGTGCAACCATGCCAGCGCTCGCGCTGCCAAGCATCACTGGAAGTGGGTCATCCCACTCTTCATACGACTTGATTGGAGGTCGTCGGGTTGGTGGAGGTGATGCATTTGTCTGATGCGGCGTACCGCCCGTCGTTGTTGTAGTGGCTTTTGTCTCAGTGTTTGAGTCGGAGTCCCGAGGTGGACTGCCACCCAGGGTTGGCATCTTCCCGATTCGTTCGGTGAGTGGGTGTCGAGGCTCGTTGCTCCCTCTCTGTGTGTTGTCAAGTTCTGTGAGGTATGCAGAGTCTCTTACGTGTCAGGCCTAGGAAATCCGGTGTATATCGCACTAACAGGTCTGGAGAAGTTACCGATGTGTCTAGAAACCGCGAAGATCACAGGCAGGAGGAGTGAGGGGCACTAAGTTGGTCCTCTTGCTGGGATGGTATACGGCCCCGAATTGCGTCATCACAACAAGTCCTTGGCAAGCTGAATGACGCCCAATAAGCCATACACATCACCCTACAGCGTCCACACATGTTTATTTCCCTCGCGCAAATGCGCAATACACGCATCCAGCTCAGTTGGAAATGTACCAACACAGTCGGATTTCGACACCCCTTTTCTCGAATCAGGGTGGTTTGGTCATGTGACCGTATGTAGGGTTGGACTATGGCGGCCAAAATAGATGCATTACAAGCTGGCCATGCATATATTACTTTCTCAGCTGGGATGGTATGGCGTGTGTGGTACACTGATCAGTCTAAAGGCCCACTCGGTCAGTGCTGGGGGTGGGTGGATTTGGGTCAATTCCGGGCCAGGACGGGTGTCTCGGCCGTCTCTTCTAAGTCTCCTCGTCTCCTCGTCTTCTAACCGCATCCGGCTAAAACCCGTTTGAATTTTTAAACGTCGCGTGAAGCATGCAAGGAGGGGGGAGTTTTTGAAAAACCAAGACTAGTTTGATAGATGAAAACGCGGGATCGGGACGATATACTGGGATCATAATATTCTATTATTACACGGCAAGCCGTCCGAACTCTTATAACTTAGTGATTTTTCAATTACACTTCATTCTTATCACGATTTTCTAGCGTAAAGGAGAGGAATGGCCCAGTTTGTGAATCCTGAAGCGGATATTATTGGCAAGAACCACGCCTTAGCGACCAATTGTGGCGCTGCCAAGGGTTTGCAGGCCCTGGTCAAGTCCAACCTCGGCCCTAAGGGCACGATGAAGATGTACGTTCGTGCGGGAAGGCCCGCAAATACGCCTCGGAAATTCAAATTGACCCGTTGGAACTCTGCTTGCCACTGCGGGTATACTGTTCGTAGGACGAGGACGGGATCCCGTCATGAAAGAATCCGCGATACCGAAGCCCATGATCTTACCTCACATGATTGAAATGCTGCATGTTAAACCCACTTTATGCGCTATCTAGGCTCGTCTCGGGTGCTGGTCTGATCAAGGTAACCAAGGATGGCAAGAGTCTGTTGGATGAGATGCCCCTGATGCACCCTACTGCGGCGCTGATTGCTCGTCAGGCCACGGCACAGGATGATATGACTGGTGATGGTACCACTTCTTCGGTTCTGTTCACCGGTGAGCTCATGACTGAGGCTGAACGGATTTGCCAGCGTGGCCTCCACCCCAGTGTGCTTGTTGAGGGTATTGAGAAGGCGCGTGAGGAGACCCTGCGCTTCTTGGACACGCTGAAGCAGCCCCTCGCGGAGGATCAGTTAATTGACGTTGCACGAACATCACTCCGCACCAAGGTTCCTCAGGAGCTCGCAGACCACCTCGCAAATATCGTCGTCAAGGCCGTTCTCACGGTTCGTGATCCTGGAAATGTCAACGAACTCGACCTGCACATGATTGAGATTATGCACATGCGTCATGGTTCCGCCACAGATACACGATTCGTCAACGGTCTCGTGCTCGATCACGGTGGCCGTCACCCCAACATGCCCAAGCGAATGGAGAAGGTCTACGTGCTTTCCTGCAACATCGTCCTCGAATACGAGAAGACCATGGTCAACTCCACCATGATGTACCGAAACGTTGAGGAGCGCCAGAAGCTCGTCGCAGCAGAGCGCAAGTTCACTGATGACAAGGTCAACAAGATTGTAAAGTTCAAGGAAGAGGTCCTCGGCAAGGATGCCAACCTCATCGTGATTAACCAGAATGGTATTGACCCCGTTTCGCTCGATATCCTTCAGAAAGCTGGTATTGTTGGTCTTCGCCGTGCTAAGCGCCGCAACCTGGAGCGTCTCGCAAAGGCTTGTGGTGGTTACCCCATCAACTCCGTCGACGATTTGGACAAGAGCTGCTTGGGTTATGTCGACCTTGTGTACGAGCACCAGCTTGGTGATGATGTTTTCACATTCGTCGAGGGCTGCAAGGCTGATAGCAAATCTTGCACCATCTTGATCAATGGCCCCAACGATCACACTATCGCTATGATCAAGGCTGCCCTTCGTGATGGTCTCCGTGCTGTCGCCAACGCTATCTTCGATCAGTGCGTCATCCCTGGTGCTGGTATGTTCGAGTTGCTCGCATACCACAACTTGAACCAGTATTTGGCAAAGGCTAACCTCGCTCCCAAGCACAAGATTGGTGTTCGCGCATTCGCAGATGCTCTCTTGGTCATCCCCAAGACGCTCGCACAGAACAGCGGCTTCGATGCTCAGACTACAGTAGTTGAGTTGCTTGATGCAACTCGTGATGGCACAAAGGCAGGTATTGACTGCGAGACTGGTCGTGCAATTCTGCCAGCAACGCTTGGTATCTTCGACAACTACTGCGTCAAGAAGCAGTTCATTGCTTTGGGCACGATGATGTGCACTAACCTCTTGCTTGTGGATGAGATCATGCGTGCTGGCCGCAAGATGGGTGGTAAGGAGTAAGGAGGTGGTAGTAGCTCGATAGAAACGTCAACAGACCGATGTGGCGGGATTCTATGATATAGAAACTAAGATTCTCGAACTGTATTTAGTGTGGAATTAGCCAACTAACGCGAGACGAAGCATGTAAAGTATGATCAATGACTGCAGAATAGGATCCTGAATTGCGAATTCTTCTACTAGCGCTACGGCGTAGTAAGTTGTATTCAATTGGGTTCATATTTTATTTATGTAGCGCTACGCAAAAGATTCAATATTCCCCGATTTTATTCGCTTCGTTCTCGATTAGTGGCTTGCCCAACAACAGCAGAGGATGACTCAAATTGGCCACTCCAGCAATAACTCCCGCTGCTGCTTCTCCTATTGTGCGCAGTTGTGTCGCCTGTGGACCTGATTGTTTGCTTCGCCCTGGTCAATTGCTCGCTTCACTGAGCCGTAAAATCAGTCCGTCGTCGATGTCGTACACGGCATCTTGAGCATCTTACACACGTTAGTCCGTAGTAAAAGTAACCAACAACAATAACAATAACAGTAATTAGAGAATACACTAACGAATTTGCCAAGTAACAAAACAGACAAAATTATAAGCCAGAGGAGAAGTAGAGACGTGGCCTCACGTTATATCAATCGCCAATACCAGCTAAAGTATCATCAATACGCAAGGGCCATCCCTGCGCACGCATGAAGGTTTTTGTCACTCTGACAGTTCACGAACAGTATTTTCGTTTTTTTGCCGCGGGAGGGGTGATGGAAAAGGGAAAAATGTGCGTGACACGAGTGTGTTTCGGGCGTGATTTTCGCGGCGTTTACCACTGCGGCAGGGTTAATACCTTATTATTCCGGAGCACATTGCGGTTACACACTGAATCTAGCTCTCACAATCACATGCACACACTACTATCCTGCTCTAGACTCGACTGTTTCGAGGAAACCTTCATCATGTCCGAGTCATGTACGTTCCTGCACTGTGTTTCGCCTAATCCTGTACCGGGTTCCACGCATCTGTCGTGCTGGCACCTCCCTCGTCCCCTGAAAACCCTGGATCTTGGTCCTACTCTTGTTCTCGCCCTCACTCGGGCGACCAAAAGCGGATCTTTCTTTCTCTCACGGCGACGAGCCGTCACACTTGTTGAGAACAGTCTGGGTGTGGGGTATGGGAATCCTTAGGTGCATGTTCCATCATCCAGTATGTGCATTGACTTACTCTACTCTCTTAATCACGCCTATCCGATCTAGTCAACGCAACCTCAAACTGGGGCGATGACGAAAGCGATGACGATCTCCCCGTGTTGACCGCAGCATACTCCAACCTGCCCATGCCCTCCGCGGGAGGCGAGGACGAAGACGGCGCCGACGAAGACTACGACGATGACGACTACGCCGCTGGCGAGGCCAAGGGCGACGAAGGTGAGGATGGTCAGTACCCCGACGACGGAAAGGTCGAGGCTGATGACCAGGACGCTGCTGACGCAGGTGCCGGCGAGGGCGGCCACGATGGCAAGGGAGGCAAGTCAGACGCCGGTGCCGGACGTAAGGGCCGTCGCGGCCGACCCGAGCGTGGTCCTATTATCCCCAACGCTCCTCCCTACAAGATCTACGTGAGCCACCTCCCCAACCACTTCTCAGTGGAGGACATCAAGACGACGTTCGAGGCAGCTGGTGCTGTGGAGGCCGTCGATGTTGTCCCAGTGGCAGGCAACAAGGCACCTGCCGCAACTGAGGAGAGTGGCGAACAGGCTGAAGCCAAGAGCAAACAGCAGACGTTCTCTGGCCGTGCTGTCGTGACCTTCGCAGATGTTGAAGGTTTGAAGCGAGCATTGGAGATGTCTGGCACAACCGTGGATGGCAGCCAGATCTTCGTTAAAATAGAAACGCCTAACTACAGGCCCGGGGGTCGCGGTGATGGACGTAAGGGCGGTAAAGGCCGACGAGACGGTGAAGATCGGGGTCGACGTGGAGGTGAACGCGGCGGTGAGCGAAGCGATCGAGGCGACCGAGGCGACCGAGGCGACCGACGAGGGCAGCAACAGCGCGGCGGTCCCGCAGCAAGCAAGAAGCTAGGCGGAAAGGTCAAGACGCATGTGGATGAGGAAGGTTTCGTTTCAACTGCCCCAGCCCGCAAGTGGGGTGCGAAGGGTGAAAAGCCGCAGCAAGAAAAGACCTCACAACAGTCACAAGAGCGACCACAGCAGACGAGTCAGCCCCAGAAGAGCGTCAAGAAGAACTTCGCTGCGTTGTTCGATGATGACTAAATCGAGTCCTGCACTTTGAGAGGTGTCTTGTGACATTTCGTTAGACTTAGCACTTTTTGAGTTATGACCAGCTTCGGTCTGCGATCGATGGCTGGAGTTATTACAGTTGGCAACTAAATCACGAATGTGTCTCACTCGTCCAAGTACACATCTAAGTGCGAGTTTGCTCTCCCTCATACCTGAACGACTTTAAGGATCCCCGTCACACCCGATAATTTCCCTTCATTTCTTCCACACGAAACACGAAACTCTGTCTTCTGTACACTTTCGTACAACAAGCAACTAACATTGGTGTATTTGCAAAGCGCCCAGGTACATGTAATGATTAGTTCCTGCGATCACTCATTTCAGACTTGCCTTGTATATACACCCCTGCCTTGTTTAATGTACATGAGTTGTAGTTTTCATTCGGTTTCTTCATTCGTCAACCTCTGCAGTTCGTTTTCTAAATTAGCCCCACATATCTCTACTCCTCATCCTCGCTCGTTAAATAGCACGATCCGTGGAGCCGCACGTGCGAAAGCTGCAACCAACGTTTGTACTTGCAGTTCTCTTCTCGTGGAGTTTGCTCACGCTTAAAGCCTGAGTACTTGAGAACTGCAAAAGCGAGTCTTCTTATCCACGATTCCAGCCGAACACTAGATGTCCCTGTCTATTCAAACGCTTCGGATGGTCTCCGTATAGTTCCCAAATGTTTGATTCGCTACCGTGTGTAGAACTCCGTTTAGAAGGTAACTCGAGGCACAGCCTTTCCGCGAAGCTTTTCATATGCGCGGGGTGTGCCGAATGCTTCCCGTTGTATTTACAGATTGCTCAATGTACTGACGTGCCGCTTTTGCGCAGAACCAAGGAAAAACATAAAGCATAAGGTCAAGTGCCATTTGAGCCCTGTGTGCTGCTTATGGGAAATGTGGATACGCCTGGTGGTTCAGTCAAGTTCTTCGAATTGCTCTTCGTAGTCAGGATCTTCCGAAATGTGTTGTGGCGAAGCCGCGGTTGAGGATATCTGCGCAGACTCCTCCTCGGCAGTGCTAGTTTGGCGCTGTGCATGTGAGCTCGCGTCTGAGGCTATGGTGGGTGAGGCTGTGGTGGTGGATGAAGCCGTGTTGGTGGGTGAGGTCATAGTGGTTAGGGCTGTCGTGTGAGTTCGTGAGCGACTCTGGTCAGAACGCTCATCCGATTGTTGGCGATGACTGTTGTCGTGGGTAGTTGCCTTGTTGTTACGGGCTGTGGGAGTGGCCTTCGCCGATTTCTCCACTCGCCTCTTGGTCGCTTGTTTACCTGCAGTTTGCGCGACCGACGCCTGACTTGACCGCCGAGACTCAATGATGTGGCTCAGCTGTTTCGCGTCGCGTTCTAAGACGCTTAGCTGTTGCTTAATTGCACGCTCCCTTGCATCGATTCGCTGCAGCTCAGCCATTTGATACACCTTTTTGGGCTCGACCGCTCGTGCCTGTGCAGACGCTTCCAGATTAGCGATCTTCTTCATCGTCTCTTCAACTCTGGTTCGCCTTTCAGTTTCGACTCTCTTCAAATGTTCGGTGCGGTTGCGCTGAACGAGATTGAACATTTCGTTGCGCTTTTTAATATGTTTCATCCGTTGCTCATACTGCTGCCTATCACGAGTCCATTTAAATGCTTCAAGCTTACGTGCCTGTTGCTCCTCAACTTGTTGGAGATATCGAAGGCGGGCATTACGAATGGCAATTCTGCGAGAGGCACCTGCCTGTAACGTTGTCCTCCATTCCTGTCTCGTTTGAGAAACGGCCTGTTGGCGCAGCCTTTCTTGCTCTTCCCTTTGCTTCTGGACAGCATTGAGTCGCTCATTCACCAGCATCGCCTGCGCCTGCTGAAGGACCTCATTCTCTGCTTGAACCTTGTTTGCAGCTTTCTGATGCCGCTTCCATCGCCGCAGCCTAGCTTCGAGGGCAGCACGCTTGCGAAGCTCGAGCATGCGCTGGGCTCGCATAGCATGTTCTTCGCTCGACTCGGCTATGCGCTTTCCTTCGTTCTCTGCTTTCTGCTTGCGCTCAGCTTCTTGTCGAGCCAGCCACTCCAAGTACTTAGACCATGCGCCTGTTCGCTTGCGCGTCTTATTCCAGGACTTGCGAAGGCGCTCCACCTGCGTTTTAGCTGCCCGTTGGATCGCAGCCTCCACCTCCTCGTGCTTCTGTGCAAGTTTCATCCTGGCTTCCTCCTGTTTTCTTTGATATCGCTTTGCAGCCTCTTGAGCCTTGCGGCGATGGAAACGAACCTTCTTGATATATCCTTGATGCAATGCCTCCCTTCGGCTCGAAATGGACTCCATGGTGGTTTCTTCTGCCTGTTTGCTCAGCTCTTCCACCTCACGTAGCTTTTGATCAAGCAACTTCTCCATCTCAACTAAGTGCTGCTTCCGCCTCCTCACTACTGCAGCAGATACCTTGGCTAATCCATTTTCTTGCTTACGCGGCGATATGGGTCCCCTAGGTGGGCTTGATGGAGCAGAGTGTGCATCACTTGCTTGCTCTGCAGAAGCTCCATACTGCTCACACCGAGGAGTACTGGCACTTGAAGATGACTGACTCTCTGGGTTCGTGCTGTCCGGCGTTGGCTTCGTCTCCTTGGTTTTACGAGATGAGATTTTCGGTTTGGGGCTGAGAATTTTAAGCGTGGCAAGATACGGATTGAGGTCTAGCGCGGTCGTTCTGTCACGGGGTAAGCGCAACGGGCTCATCGCTGGGGATTGCACTTGGGCGATAGACTCAAGCAAATTGTGGTTTTGGCTTACCACAGCCGCGTCACCCGGGCCATCCGCAATTGTGGAGTAACAGTGTACCGGCGAAAGAACGGTAAGCCGGCCGAGCCCAGCGCCCTGTGTCGGTCTACTCTTATAATCTGTCCCTCCCTGGCTGTCGTGGCTGTCTGGAGCCCTGTGAATAAGGGGAGACAGTCGACCAGACGTTGTGGCAACGCCTTTACTGCTATCCTTGACCTTGCCCTGCTCTGGGCAAGACGAGTTGCCTCGCGCTGGTTTGGCTTTCGCCTGAGTGATGGGCGGGAGAACGAGCGAACACGTTCGAGAGCTTGTTGCATGACTTAGCTTTCCAGGATGCGGGGCCAAATTGTCCTCGACTATAGCTCGCCGACTTTTAGCTAGATCCTGCACGAGATCGTGTCTCCCCTGCTTCCCCAGCCCGGGGAGCGGCAGGAGACGAAACTGGCTTCTCTCGGCCTCAAGTCTGGCCTGGTTGAAAGTGCCAGCTGGGGATCGTTGGGGTCTGAATGCGTCGTACTGGTACTCCTTCTCGAGGAAGGACGCAGCATGACCGCTTTTACCATACATTATGATGACGAGTTCGAGCCCTAACGCGCTATGTCGCGCAAGTTAGGTTTTGAGTAACGCCCACAGTGTTGATATCGACCTGATTTCAAGGACAAGATGCGGGTCGTGCGTCGATTTCACGGGCGTTTCGAGTGTTCCGCGTGATTCTCAAGCAATCTGTGACGTTTGTTCGCGCAGGCACTCCGCGCGTGGTGTCCTGCAGGCAGATCGAAATCTGAGACGCAGTCCTCGCTCACCCGCACATTCAGTGCTTTCATGTGGATGCATGGTGAGAATGTGTGCATAAACCAGCCAGATGATAGTGAACACCCTTAAACACCTACTTCCAGTGGCTCTTGCAGTGGCTCCTCGGATATCCTCTGCAAAGGCCCTGAAAAGTGAATACAGTAAAGTGGACAGTTACTACATTCGTTGGATATTCAGACCGCGGCATGGAGCGAGTGCATGTATAAGACAACAGCTCCATCAGTGTTTAATTGATTCATGCTATCGCTATAGATGTATTTTGTCACAGAATACTCCCTGGAAGTCCTCAATTACCCCTGCATAGCCCACTCCTAGGAACGGCTAGTGACCACTCCCGACCCTAACTCGCATTGAGCAAGGCGGCCCGAGCGCCCCTCTCGACTGCTTAGTGGTGCAGACATGCAGTCCGAACCAAAATCACCGGGTAGTGTACCGCTGCATGAGTCTGTGGTCTTCAAAAGCCCGCTGTTCCAGAGGCTTCCCCCTGCACATCGAGTTGAGCTTGCTTCGATAATGACGCGGATAGTATTCAAGCGGGGTCAGGTGCTGCACCGAGAGGATGAGCTTATGCAGGGTGTGTTGTTCATTGAGCAGGGTGATGTTTTGGTGAACATGTCCACCCAGGTCTATGGTCGTGCCCTTAGCGAAGCCATGCTATTTGACCTTCAGGTGACACTCGCGTTGTTGCAGAGGTTGAGTCTTGGCAAGGCAATCATGCGCTCGCAGACTATGCAGCAGGCCATGAACCAGACTCAGCAGGACGGCAATCATACCCGAAGAGCTGAAGGCTTGTCTTCGTCAGCGTCCACTGCCCCAAGCCCGAACCTCAACTTGCCCATTTTGGGATCAGCGCTGCCATCTACTGCATCGACGCTATCGTCGCTACTCAGAGCTATTTCTATTGCAAAGGCGAGGTTTGCAGCAGCGACCGCCGTCGCGAAGCGCAGTGCAGCGTTTGCTTCACCTTCAGCGTCTCAGAAGAGTGATGATTCGAATCTCCCGAGATCTAACCAGATCAAAACCTTGTCGCAACTTCAGGGCCAGGGCCTTCCAATTCAGGGCTTTGATACTTCTGCTTCAACATCAAAGGCAACGACGTCCGGAGGAGACGCCTTACTGCCGCCGACAGCACTCGCGCATTGTATACGCCTCATGGAAGCGACAGGCGGTGCTGCCACATTGGCACGATTATCTTCCGACGGCACAATAACAGAACCCGTTGGAAAGGTATATGAGTATATCCCACCAACGGATCAAAAACTCAGTGCTCACACCACAAGCAGTAAGCTCGTTATCAGTGCCAGACAAGATAGCTCGGAATCCCAGCAACGGCCCAAAGGCCCTCAGCGCCTCACCAGACCCCAAACTGCCGCAGCATTCCTCCGACAGCTAAGTCATACGAAATCAGCCAAGCACACAGAACGATCCTCTAAGGCCAGACCGACGAGAGAAGCACTTCTTGATGCTTCGAAGACCGACAGCAGACCTCAAGACACGGGACCGACTAGAGAGAAACCGGTTATTGAACTGACCCCTGATCTAGCCAAGCCTATAATCCAGACGACGACAGAAACCTCCTCAGAGAAGGCGATTACACCATCATCCCTGCAAACGAAGCTACAAGCATTGCTAGAGGCCTCTGAGAAAGTGGCGTTTGCTGGCGATTCCCAAAGCGATGAGCTAAGTACACCGAGCAATCTGAATGTTGCGAATACTACTGGTGATACAAAGAGCCTGGGAGGACCAGATGCAACTCCAAGACCAGGTTTAAGCAAACAGCCGACGAGACGCATTGATACCCCGGTAAAGGAGGTCGTTATTCGCCTCGACTACACTGAGCATGTCAGCAATACCATGCGGTTGAAGAAAACGGCGTCTTCGGCCATAGAATACGCGACACGCCGCCGACAGTCGATAGTATCGATGACTGACGGCGAAAAGACACAGGGAAGGAAGGCGGATGCTCCACCGTCACCAAAAATGACACCTTCGTCTCAGGAAGATCACTCGGCACAACCCAGCAAAGCAGAGGGTACGAATAGCAAGCATGACAATGTCGTGCGAGAATCCACAATCAAGGTCGAACGCGATGAAATTCTATCGTCCGCACCTGCACGTGAGTTTTTGCGCCGCAGCACGTTAGCTGAGATCCGACGCAGCAGTCTTGGCAGTGCTGTAAGTCCCACTGATGCTCGGCGCAACAGCACCGTTGCTGCCTTACCCGAAACCCGGCGTGATAGCACTATTGGTACTTTGACGGAATCTCGACGTAAGAGTGTTGTAGAAACCTTGCCTGAGGCTCGACGCAACAGTGCAGCAGCTCTCTCGGTCGAGAACCGACGAAACAGCATCACCGACGGTGATCATCTCAGCACGATCTCCGACGATGAAATGCAGTCATCCCCAACGTTCGATAGTCAGTTTACTTTGCCTCTAGATCCTCTTCGCGACGCCTACCGTGAATATGTCTTGCAGCACGCGGACCGCGAACTTGCAGCGCAAAGGATGAGGAAAATCAAGCAGCCTACCGCATCTGTTCGCCTCCGGGAGGCCGTCTTACGTACAGCATCCGCGGAGAAGACGTCACGTGACGACAATAGTCTCGCCCGCACAAGAAGTATTGGTGCCTCTCTCGTAGGAGGTGAACGCGCAGGATATGTCAACGATCCTCGAGTCATAAGAGCAAAACAACATGAGCTCGTCAGCCATCTCCGTCGACAGCAGGGACTGGAGAAGCGAATGAAAGCCATTTCCCTTGCAGCGCAGTCCGTACTTGAGTCAGACCCACATTCAGCTGTGCTTCGGCAGGGGATCCTGGATTCTGGCATCGTCGACGTCTACAACCAGACCCAACATGCCATTTTGTCATTTCCATCTGCGAAACCCCGTGACCTGAACGTACCGGAGAAGTGTGATGAGAAAGTCGATGAGATCGAGCAGTTTCAGAAGCAGATAGCTGCACTCCCTGCTTCAGTGAGGCTTCGATTGCTTGCTCCCTCTGTTGTTCCCTCAGCAAATGTTGCCACCTACGGAACTGGTACTGTGTTAGGGGAAGCCGAACTTGTTTGGTTCCGTCTGCGCAAGATGTTCAACCCATCCCTAGCTCTTGTCCCATCGAGTGCAGCTGGCTCCGCGGCATGGCATAATTTTGCGGATGCTATTACTGGTGCCGAGCTAGGATCTTTGGCGTTGTATCGCAAGGATGCCCCTCCTCGTCACCGAGCAACAGCAGTTGTAACCTCAGCATACGCCATTGTAACCTTTATCCCATTTCAGGTCTATTCTGCTCTCGTTAGTTACATCTTCGCTCAAGGTATCGCTGATGAAGAAGACACGGTGGCCCTTCTCCGCGCTCACTCCCATTCGAATGCACATAGGAATTCAAATGGCGCTGACGACAATGTTGAGACGACAATTGCATTGAAGCCCGAGATCCTTCACCAAATCACGAGTCGCCCCGACTGTCTCCGATCCATGCTCGCATCCGTAGCCTCCAGTCTGCAGCAAAGATTGGCATCGCTTGAAAGCACTTTAGCTCGAATTGGGTTGTCGCTCTCCACGACTGAATCAATTGGAGAGTGGTCTAGATACAACTTTGACAGCATTACGAAGCTTGTCGGTACATTGACGAAGGAGTGGAGTGTAACGGCCATTCCGGGACTTCGTTTGGAGGCGTCAGGGCCGAGGGTCAACATTGCTGAGCCAAATGAGAGACTTGAGCAGCTTGAGCGAAACAGTGAACGTGCAGAAAGACACATCAGAGCGGAGCAACTGCGGCTCACGAAGCGCAAAGCTGACGTGAAGTCAATGCTCTTGCATCCGAACGGCGAACAGGAACTTAAATCTGCTCCGGAGATCGACCCTTTATTTTCGCCGGGTGAGAGATGGTCGGATTCAGAACGTCTAGCCGTTGCGCAGCTGCCACTAAACCCCCATGCCAGCGAGAGCATCAAACAATCGGCGACCGAATTGCTACCGAAGGGTGGCTTCGGTCCCGACGTTTTATTCAGAATACGGCACTCGATCAACTTGCAGCGAGAAGCCCTTTCACGAATTACAATGGGTGCTGTATTGGCTGCTGCGTCCCCGAGCTTTGCGTCATACTGGGAAGGCTATCGAAAGGACAGTCGGTACACCGACATCCATTACCTGATGGACGGGGAAGAGAGTTTGAGGATTCTTGCGCGTGCATTAACATTAGGAGCGAAGAATCGCCGTGCATTACGGAGAGCACTTTGGACGGGTGGCAGAAAATCACTGAAGAGTCATAGTGATGCAGCTACGATCGAGATTTTCAGCGAGCCCTCTTCGAACGGATTACAGAAGGTACCAATGTCAGATGAGCAGGAAATGGACGACCTTGACGACAATGATGACTACCTGGATCAGGGACGACACGCGACTCAGCAACACATTATGAAGGCTGTTGATTCCTCGACTGCGACCGTGGCAGCGGGACTGCAACATCAAGTAGGGATCGGGCCCGAAGGACGGGCTGCATTGCTAGCTTCGGATGCGATCGTGAAGAAACTTTATGTAGCCTTGAGCACCAAGAGTCGGGCTACGGGTGAACTACAAGCGCGTTCTTGCAGTATGGATATGGTAGCAAACTCTAGTGGCTCGGCTGTTCTGCACAAATCCGCCCTTGTCCATGCAAAAGAGGTCCGGAAGCAATTCCTCGAGCTAGAACTTCAAAATCGAGCATCCCAGAGGATTGAACAGATGTTGAATCGGCTCCGTCGGAGCCTTTATATGCGTGAAGCAGAAAAAGTTCCTCCCAGCAGTAGCCATCACTGCGATGATGCTGCAGGAGGCCATCAAGATGAGTCGGAAGATGCTCTGACTGAACGCTGGGTGCAAGAAATGCTCATGGAAGAGGAAATTAGTCAGTGCTGGCCCAGTCCGGAGGCAAAACTCAAATATGGTGATATCGAAACGGGCTCATCTCGGGTCATGGAACCAGAACTCTTTAAGCTCCTATCGCCTGCCTTGTCAACTGCCTCACGCCATCGCGCATTTGGAATCCATATGGGGAAATTCGACGAGAAGCGTGAACTGGCGAATCTCCAACCTCCCAGATCTACTCCAAGGGTAGACGTAGCGGCAGAACCTGAGGCCCAAGTCATTCGAGCCAAGCCCTCGTCTCGCACACTTTCGCCGTTGGTGCCTGGATCAGAGCCTGTTGGACGGCTCTTCCTGCTTGGAACTCGGAAGTCGCTCGACGCCAAAGAGAATCATCATGAAGTTGGCGGCGCTCAGTCTATCGCATACGAGGGCGCGTCGACTAATTCTCTAGAAGATGTCGGGGGCCTGTCAGCAGACAAGCCAATAACATCTTCTTCCGTGCGTGCTGTTATGGAGGTGGCGGCGGAGTCCCCCCTTTCTGAGAAATCACTCACGAAACCTGAGCGTCCAGTGGAATCGTTTGCGGTGCCCCTACCTACTCCTCGGCAGCGCACTATTGACCAATTTCCTGAATTGACACCGAATGCATCTGTTTTGGATGAGTATTCGGCCTTGTCCGCCAGGATCTACAACAATGGGGCTCGCATCCCCTTCAGACTTTCTGGTGATGAGCGACAACCACTGCCTAAGGCTCATCACGGACAGCTTTGCAATGACATTAAGCAGCCACCCCTAAGGGCTGTTAATAATGAAATCGTGAAACGCAAGCAAGACCCTATGCGTCCTTCGCAGCTCAATCGCCTCCTCTCTGTAACAGCAATTCGGAAGCCAACTGCTGAAGCGCCAAGATTGCGAACACGAGAAACCGAACTCGTTGCAGAACCCAAGGTCGTGATTAATCCCGCCATTAATCTCGTGCATGCACTACAACAAGCCAACCTAGGACCAGCTGAGAAGTTCGAAGTTAACCCATCTGAGGAAGTCACTGGCCCTCAATCTAATCAATCACGGTTAAACGAAGCAATTCAACCTGGATCTGGCTCTACACTTCCACAGTTCACTGATCATGTTGCTGCATGCTCGCCAACTGAAGAACGAAGCGAATGTGAGGCATCGGTAGTTGCAGAATCAGTCGATATCGCTCCAGATGTAGTGTCTGTCATTGATGCAGAGGCCATGGACAATATGGGTACTGAACTCCCACCAAGAGAGGATGTAGCTAGCACTAGATTGCACGAAGACAGTGTAGTTTTGGACCCACCAAACGCCCAAGAACGCGAAGAGCTTATGGGGGCACTGCTACGACCTGATCGCCAGGCACGCCTAAGACAGGGTGTAGTGGCTCCGCTATTCCAGCATGTCCAGATTAAACATGAAGTTCCTCGAAACCAGATTGATCAAGCACACGAGACCATCGACGCTGTCATGCCAGATGCACTCGTTATGGCGATGCACGTCGCGCATCGACCCTTTGTTCACTCCCTGTACACCGTGAGCCCTGAGCCTGACCTGTTAACCAAAGCCATGGATCCGTACCGCCATCCAACCCTCAAGGAAGTAGAAGTGGGCTATGAAACTAAACGCAAGTTTATCCGTTCTACACTACGAAATAATGAAGCAACTCTCTCATCCCTCGATTCGACATTGATGGAGGAGGTTAAGAAGGGTGATGCGAACCTTGGTCTCTCCACGCATACTCAGACTCTCAAGGCGCTCGATACGATGAGGCAGCGGTTGGAAAATGCTCTTGAAGGCAATACTGAAGTGATAACATCAGGTCCAGAGCAGATGTGCGACTGGACTAGCAGTCCCAGGCCATATGTCCTACAAAGTGGTCCTCCTCCAGCCCCTCTAACTCCTCGCCTTCCCGATCAGGCATGGTCAATCCAGGATGGCTTAAGCAGGCGAGTTACTGACGCTGCACTTCAGAGCCAGAGAGCAATTAAGAATGCTCAAGCGAAGCATGCCGCGAAGGTGCATCGGGCGAACCTCGCGGAGCACCGTCGTCGACTGCGTGAAATTGCGCATAGTCGTGAACAGCTCCAAGCGTCGCAGTCGGGCCCTCTGCCCAAACCCCCCTCACCAAGGACTGGAGTTGGAGTTCAGGGTAAGTTAGCTGAGAATGCCGCAACAGCACAGGTTAATAATAGCAACTCAGCACACGAGCCGGGACTCGGGGCTAGCATGGAACAACCATCGGCTTCCCAGCCAGAATGGGTAATTGAAGCAGAATCTCCGTGGAAAATCGCAACAATCGACAATGTGCGATTTCCTGAGAACTTTCGGCCTGGCTGCCTAGTACGAACAGTGGTGCGAGTTTCAACGCAGACTGGCGAGCGGGAGGAATCCGAAGAGTATGAACCCATTTCAAGCAATAACATATGGAGGATATGTTGATGTCATGTATTTGTGCCTGCGATCGCAATTGAATATGTACATAAACGATGTGGCAGTATGTTGCAACATTTTAAGGTTCAAGTTCGGACAACTTCGGAAACTGATCGTAGCATCAGCAATAGGACGAAAGTTACAGTGCGTCTTCCATGGCAGATTTGTACCAAGTGCGCAGGTTGTCGTATTCGCGTTCAATCTGTCTCAAATGAGTCTCTGAGATTGAGGACGGAATCTCCCCTAGGGACTTACGAGGACGCACCAGGCCCATTCCTGACTCCACTGCGGCGAGATCTGCGGGCTCTATCGATGGGCCATCGCTAAGCCTCCACTTCGCCTGCAACTCGGGTGTGAGAGCGGCTAAAAACATTTCATGGGAGCCAACGGTCGTCGCGTATGCGTCCCAGATTACCCTTGCTCTCCTGACCCGCTCTCCCACAGCATCTGCACCGTGCTCTGGGGGTGACTGCTGAGGCTCAAAGCTGAGTCGCCTCTGTGCGCGGTTAGGTGGAGGAAGTGATGCATTCAAACCAGCAGGTGCTAGCACTGGCCTCGTGGTCTCAGTCGTAAGTTGCTGCATGGGAAATTGCGTTATCTGAGCCTTAACTCTCTCGATAAAACGGTCTGCCTCCTTAAACAACTCCTCACGAGCATCCATGAGCAGGCCTGCTCGGCTGAGTGCTTGCTGCGCCAGGTTGGCGGCCTCTTGCAGTGCAACATGAAGGGGAGCCATCACGTTTTGTAAAGGCGAAGGGCCTTCAAGTTCACTCGCTGCTGAAATGGCTTGTGCCAATCTATCACGAGTCTCCAAAGCGGCTTGTGCTTTTTCCTCAGCATCCGAAGTGGCTATACTAGCCCTTCGAAGCGCTCTCGAGATCCTATTCGCATCTGGGGCAATTGTTGGGTTACTCTCGGAAAGTGAGGAGAGAATTAGGCAACGAGTCCGCACTGGTGCTGGCGTATTGGCTGAGATAGTTGGGGGCTCATCAATCGTCTGAACTGACGTCTTGGAATCCCTTCGTACCGGAGAGAGGAGATTCACTGCCGTGGCCAGAGGTGCGACAATCTCTGGTATCTCTGGCTTCGGAAGAGGTGCATCATGTACTGTCGCAGTTTCGAACTCATCGGATGCTGATTCGTTCAGTGGCTGCTCCTCAGGGTTTGCACCTGTGGAAGTTGTGGCTCCTTTCTGAGGAGAGTCATGGGTGAGGTGAGCAACTGGTTCGGTTGCTCCTTCGGAGGTCTTGTCTGGCACTGGCTGGGCAACCGTGCCATCCGATGGATTGTAGTCTGAGTAGGTCCAGTACCCATTATTTGCGTCTCCATGGAATTCATACAGTCTACCAACCTGGGTTACCCCGCCATCCGATTCAGAAACGAATGCAAAGGTTCGTTGGACTTGTTGTTCACTGTGAGGAGGCTTTGTGTTTGAGGTTGACGGCTCTCGCGAGAACTGCGAGACCTGCGAAACCTGCGAAACCTCGCGAGACATGAGATAAGTTCGTCTGACCGCTTCTGCCTCGCTCATTGCGCTCTCTGCAACACTCTGTTGGACCGCAATGAGACCCTCCAGCCTGCGAATTTCCTCAGGACTGCATTTCCTGACACCTCCCTGCTGCTGAGATCCTCGGCGCTTGCAAGTGCACTCGGAGCCTGATGCACTAGGAGCGAGTGGCTTGGGGGTCTGTTCTTGGTCTGAATTCATTGAACGCAATTTTCTGAGCTCCTCTTGAAGCTGTTGAACCTGTTGTTTGAGCTGCAAGAAGTGCTCATCGTTTTGAGGTTGGCTTTCCGGTGTCTGCCTCACTAGCACCTGTTTCTCTTGTGCCTGTTTGTTTTCGCATGGGGATGGGACAGCTGGCACAGGTCCCTGAGACATGCGTCTGGCTTGTCGCTGCTCAAGAGTTGCAGCTGCCGCTGCTAGGTCGGCAGCTGTGACCGAGCTACGCCTCCTCTCCGAGCTGGCTTGTTCTGAACTTGCAGACTTGCCTTCTGAGCAGCGGGGAACTGCCACTTTGGAGTCCGGCTCTTGGCTAGAGTCTGAATCAGATGATGATGAGTCGGATAATAGAGGCTTCTTTCTTTGGTCACGCTTGCAACGAGATTTCTTCCCCCGAGATTTAGATCTACGCTGATTTGTAGCCTCTCGAGAGAGCTCGTCACGCAGGTTCTCCTCTTCGCGTACCCGCTCAACCTCTACTCTAGTCTTGGCCGAGTACTGTGTATCCTTATCCACAAACCTGTCTGAGTCGTGTTTGTTCATCGATCGCTTCTTGTATCGAGACTTGTGCTCAGAATCGGCGCTAACGTCGCTTTCTGAATCAGTGTCGGACGACGACGGACTCTCACTTGAGATGTGCTTGGCTGTTGAACTACGATGTCCCTTTACGCCTTTACGTGCATACGACATTTCAGGCTCGGACGCCTCGCTACCTGAGTCCTCTCCTGAGTCTTCACTGGCCCCGTCTCGTTTATACCGGCTAAGACCCCGCATCCGCTCCCAATCCTCCTGGCGGAAAGCTCGGCGACTGGCAAGCTCCCTAGCATATTCTTGCTTGAATGTCTTAGCATGGCATTCATAACGTTCACTCTCGCTATCACTATAGATATCACGGTCGTCAGAAATGCCTTCATATGAACGGGCGTGCTTCGACGAGCGGCGGGAAGCTAGATGTTCAGAATGTTCGTCTTTAGTCATTGAAGAAGTGCTACTTGTCGCTACTTTCCGGCGTCGCTCAGCACGACGAATTTGATCAAGGACTAGCTCGCGTGCAGCTTTAGCGGCGTCCGCGTCGGCGCGGATTGCCTCTTCTGCAATCAATGCAGCTTGAGCAGCTGCCAGTTGTCGCTTTGCGTCAGCAAGCTGACGATGAAGGTCAAGCTGGGAACTGAGCCAGGACTCGCGATCAGCCAATGCATCTGCAGAAAGTTGATTCAGTTGGGCCTCCAAGAGTTTGATTTTGGCCTCTTGTTGTGTTTGGATGTTGTGCCAATTGAAGCGTTGTGCAATTGCGGCGGCCTCATTCAGGCTCGCTCCGTCAGAAGGAGCATTACCACCTCCCACACCATTACCTCCACCAGTACCCGCAGCAGTAACCGTACCTGAGGCCGAATGAACGGATCTGGAAGACACCCCCTCGAGGGCACTCCAGGTACCAGTCAACGGTGCAGGCGGAACAGGAGCGCTCACAAGGCCCGTCGCATAGGGGCGGGATATTGACACATCAAGCGCAACCGACCTCGGGATGCCAGAGTAAGACGAACGGACTCTAGCGGCTGCAGCATCCGTGAGTCTGGAGATCATGGCGCTGTACTTGCTGGCACCAGGCTGATATGCAGAGTTGGTATGGGCGTAGGTATGAGGCTCTGGAGCTGGTGTGGCACGGATCGCAGATCCAGCGGCAGCAGGCCTGGGATTGAGCCCAATCTCCATGGGTCGGAATCTTGAGGCCATTGGAGTGCTAGCCGCGGCTAGAGTTGAAGCGCTCGCTAGGAATGTGCCTTGGTTCTGAAGAGTGGAAGGTGTGATTGTGGATGCGTTCAGACCACTGACTCCTGGACCTGTGCTTGTACCAAGCGCGCCGACTTGCTCCAGTCTGGCTAAAGCTGGATTTGGCGCGGTTTGTGGCTGTGTTGAAGCCGTCGAGGCTTGCGACACTGTGTTCAATGTGGGCGCGGGCGTGGATGCAGGTGCTGTTCTGCCCGCTTGCCCAGCCCGCTCTGCACGGAGTCGATTCGAGCTTGAGTCAACCGCAGCTGCGATTTCGGGGGGCAGGGTCGCTAACACGGCTCTGTCCATGTGGATTCGCCCCTAGTCCTAGATAATGCACATGGCAGTGTGGCGACGCATTCATAGCAGCAATACATGTGAGTTAGGTCGATGTTCCAACCAGTAGCATATACAGGCACTCCAATTTCCGAGAAACGTTTCGCAAATTGTGTTGAAGACAGTGTTCGAAGTCTTCCCATTGCTGCATAAGAGTAAATGTGGTATCTGCAGGTGTGACAGTGCGCGATCTTCGAAATGCAGTGTAGATCCTAGCAATTGCACAAGGCCAGGCCAGCCAAACACGGCTCAAAATACCCCTGGAGGTTTTTTGGTCCAACGGTTACTGGTCCAGGCCCCGGGGGCAAGGGGGAAGGGCTCGCAAAATGTTGCTAAAGTCGCAGCATGCTGTCATTCACAAAAAATATTCACCCCAGGTTTCCCTCGGAGAATTTCGCATTTTGCAGTTTTTCAGGTCCGAAATTGCTGACTTAAGTCGCGCGCAATTCGGTAGCATCGTAGAGTTTTCAGCTCTGACGAGCAGAATTATCCTTACCAGCTTCCCATCATGATGTTTCATGGATCTGCAAGGATTGCGAGGGCCATACCCATCGTAAAGCACTCCTTAAATGGATTCAGACAGGCTATAAAAAACAACGCTGACCCAGTCCCAGCCTTTGCAGTCGGTATCAGACAATTCTTTACGAGCAAATTGACCTCCGGCTCCAGTTCCGGTGAAGCAAAGTCTGAGCAGGCAACACGGCCCCGAGAGTCCGCAGGACGTCCATCCTCAACAGCAACCCAGGCTGCTCTCAAGCCTCACGTTCCCAGGATTCTCGTCATCGATGGCTATACTGCGGAAGGCAGAGCTGAGCTTGAGAAAGCCGGCGCAACACAAGCAGGAAAGCTATATGAGCGGATGCTGAAGAAAGCATCGAGGCGCGCCCTCGGTGTTGAGGCCGAAATTGAGATCATCTATCCTAGCGACGTCCCGGCAACTGAACCTGTCGAACCGTGCCCCAGTGACTTTGAGAGCTTCGATGCAGTGGCGTGGACCGGATGCTCGTTATCCATCTTGGCCGCTGAGGACCCCAAGGTCATACGGCAACTGAAGCTCGCTAAGCATTTCTTCCACGTCGGGTTACCCCAGTTTGGGAGCTGCTGGGCAGTGCAAATTGCTGCCACAGCTGCCGGGGGTAAGTGTGATAAAAACCCACGAGGCCGCGAGATGGGAATTGGTCGGAAGATCTACTTGACTCCTGACGGCCGTCATCACCCAATGTATGCTGGAAAGCAGAGTGCCTTCGATGTCTTCACGAGCCACGAAGATGAGGTTGTAAAGCTTCCTCCAAATGCACTTGTCCTTGCGCAGAATAACTGGAGCGGAGTCCAAGCCGCAGTAGTACACTATGCTGAGGGAGAATTCTGGGGTGTGCAGTACCATCCGGAGTACGATCTGAAGGAACTGGCCATGTTGACAAAGGCTCGAACTGTGAAGCTTACCAATATGGGTTTCTTCAAATCATCCTCAGATGCTCAGGAGTATGTGGATGAGCTGATGGACATTCACAACTCCATACAGAACCATGGGCCAGAAGCTCTACAGAAGTACTTCGTGAGCCCTCCTGCAGCCAGTCTGATACGCCGCGACCTGATGTGGAAACTCGGTATTGATTCCGATGTACTGCTCGAGAGTATTCGGTGCAGGGAGGTTGAGAATTGGTTATCATTCCAGGTAGCTCCGTTGGTCGAGAGGCGAAGTCGAATGCGTGGCATCGAATGATAAAGCAGCATTGTTTCACGGTCTGAACTCAACACAACTAGGTTACAAGCGACTTTATGAGGGATAAGCTGTTTAGGCACTAGCGCGTCCTAGCCAAATAAAAGATGTACATTGATAAGGTGGGCAAATGCTGAAGTGGTTTACAGTGTCTACAAAGCTACACTCGAGGGGGTAGTCTATGCTTTGTAAGCGTACAGAGTCTGCGGGTTTCATTAATTTACTCCTGACCTTCAACCGCAATTGTGGCCTCACCTTGGCTGGGCTCGGCCACAACGGGCTGATCGGGGTCGGCCGCAACGGGCTGATCAGGGTCGGCTTGCTGAACTTCTGTCGTCTCAATTGCGACGGTGCTCTCAGGATTCTTGGGGGTCTCAGGATTCTCAGCGTTCTCAGGATTCTCAGCGTTCTCAGGATTCTCAGCGTTCTCAGGGTTTTCAAGGCTTGTAGGCTGGTACACCTCTTCAGCGGGAGCCAACATTGATGGATCAAATGCAACTTCCTTCTGCTCGACGTCAGTGTAGGTTGGTGCTTCTCCGGTGCCTGCAGGCTCGAGCTGAGGACCGGATTCTCCAGCTACCACGCTTTCAGAGCTAGGTTGAACCTCGGGTTCGGGCTGGGCACCAACTTCAGCCACGGTGGTTGCAGGCTGAGGCTCAACGATAGGCAGGAAACGCTCGAATCCCTGAATGGGAGTTACGACGAAACGGATATTTGGAGCAACCTCGCCAGATGGAAGGGAACCTGCGAAGGCAATATCCAGAGTCTGGCCTTGGTGCTCTGCTTGTGCTCGTGCAGCGGTTGATAGGTCGATCTTGCAAGTGGCAGAAACGGCGTTATCGGAGATGTTTGTCTCACCGCTGTTGAAGGTAAAGAGGTTAGCAGTGACAATAGCGGTTGACAATTGTGCGAAGGGAATGAATACAGCCTGCTCGAACACAACCGTATCGCCCTGGATAGGGACACCTGGAGTGGTGGCAACGTTCTCAAAGCTCTCGTTGTAGAATGCAACACATGCCATATTCGTATTCGGTTGAGCAACAACGCCCTGAACCTGAAGCAAGAACTGCGCGCTTTCAGAAGCAGTGGCCGCAATAAGCTCAGCTTCAGTCGCCTTGCGAAGAGTACCACGGGGCTGAACGCCCTCAGGCAGCTGTTGCAAAAGGTCTTCGGCTTCGGATAGCACAGCGAAGTTGAGTGTGAGCGAGGATCCCTCCGACAGCGCATTCCTTAGTTCGTCATGCGTGAACTTAGCCGACAGAGCATTGATTGGCGTGCCGTCCTTTGTAATGACATACACCGCCAAGCGGTAGACTCGCTGTAGGTCGGAGCTCAATGGGAGGGCCGCGGGTTTCAAGATATCCTCGAATGAATTCTGCGCCGGATCCGAACTGAGTGCGAAATTGTTGCCTTCCACAACCTTTTCATATCCCTCTTCGTTGACTCCCCGTCCGTAGAGTACCAAGAATCCCTTCGCTCCACTCTCCTCAGCAACCTCGCTCTTGAGGCCTGGGAGATCAGCTGCACTGAGGATGACATATTGTCGCTCTGGCTGCGCCTGCTGGGACGATGCGGAGGCAGAAGCTTGTCCTGCGTCAGCGCGTCCGGCACTCGATGAGACTCCCTGAACGGCTGTCTTTGCACCAGTGCGTCGTGGGGCAGATCTCGTGGGATCAGCAGTGCTTGCCACAGGAGTCTCAGACTGTCCGGAAGTAGGTTGTTGGGTTGCATCACCCTCCGCTTGAACAGGGGTTTCTTCGTCGTTCAGAGGCTTGATGTACAGTGTTGCCAGAATGTCCGTGGGCTGCTTCAAGAGAGCTGCTTCCAGCGCAGCCTGAGCAGCGGCAGCTGCGGCTGCAGCAGCCGCGGCAGCAGCAGCAGCGGCAGCAGCTGCTTCTTTCTCTGCCTTGGACATCTTCTTCTTTTCCTCTTTCTTTTCTTCCTTTTTATCCTCCTTCTTCTCTTCTTCCTTTGCGTCTGACTCAGGTCGACGGATCGGGACTCGAAGTGGCACACTCATGACATGCTCGGCGTTCGTTGTGAGCGTGAACGTGCCTTCTGCAAGAACCTCCGCATTTCGCAGCTCAAAGCTAGGCTCACCCTGAGGGACGTCAAGGACAACAATTTTGAATTTGCTAGCCTCTTCGCTTCGTGCATTGCCTTCGTAACAAAGCACAGGAATTGCAGAGGAGAACTTGGGATGGCAGGTGTTCTGTTGCATTTCCGTATTGCCATACATAACGCTGAACTGTCCCTTCGAATTAAGACCGTAGATACATACGATAGGGTCGCACTTATTAGCTTTCTCAGACTTGGGCAAGTTGCAGATGTCAACTTGAATGAGGGCCGTCCTACCCTTGCCCAAGTTGTGTGAATCGAAAGCAATTGTGAGCTCGTGGGGTAGCGAGCGCGAGGCTGAGGAAGCAACAGGCTTCAATGTGCAGACGAAGCGCGGGCCCGTTGGTGCAGCACCAGTGTCTTCGAGAGGGGCAACAGAAGCAATCGGGAAGGTCTCTGAGCAACCCAGGATGATGGCATCGCCAGGATCGCCGGATTCTCCAGGCTCATATGCAAGCAACTCCACAACATCATCCGTCGTGAATAGACCGGCGTCACAGTAGAATTCAGCAACCTGATTGTCCTCATGAATGATAGCAGGATCGACCAACCAGTTGCCAGTGTTAACCGATCTCAGAACAAGGCCTTCGCAAGGGATAGTAAGCGAAGCAGCCGCAACCTTCAAGACCAGGCGAACCTTCTCGCTGCCACGAGTCGCTGGCAGAGCGGGTGGCAATGCTTCCGCCTGAAGAGAAATAAAAGGCTTGACGGGTGTGAGTCCCTGTGCCTCCTCGACATTGTAAGCGACGTCGCCAGTTAGCGATTGGTAGACAACTGGGCGAATTGCGGCGGGGCCTTCGGACGTCAGAGCCAAGTTTTCGATCGGCACCTCCACGGAAACTGTTCCCGGACCCGCATCGACAAGCTGGACGAATGCAGCATTGCCTTGTGCAGCACCTTCCTCAGTAGCTTGAGCGGGCTGACCGGTGTGAAGTTGAGAGAGCCAACATGTGCCATATGCAATAAGACCTCGATCTGGTGATGTGGGGTCGAAAGTACCTGCAATATGGATAGTAACTCGGATTTCTCGATCAAGCTTGGCGTATTGCTCGACAATGACCGGCGTATTGAAGATATGGTGGTCCATTGCGATCTGGCCCGCAGAGAACAGTCCAGATGAGGTTGGCGGTCGGACAACTTCTGTTTTGTCAACTGGAATCCAGACACCGGCGGTGTTGACGTCTCGAACCCACACCACAGCGTGGTAACCAGCCGGTGGTGGCGGCAGTGTGATAACTGGAGCTGGGCCAGCTGGTGTGCCCGGTGGCATACCTGCGACACCCGGCTGAGGTGCCGTGACCGGTGCAGGCTGTGCCGATTCGGGAGTGCCGACTTCGGCTGCAATATCGTCACCGTTGTAACACAGGGCACCATACTCGGTGGCTGCAGCATGGTCAACGAAGTGGATGTTAGCGGCATTGATATGGAGCTTAACACGTGCGACTTTGCCGCGACGCTTCGCGAGATTGACGTGGCAGCTAAGGTTGCAAGTGCGGTCTGTAATGGCGCCAGTGCGAGGATTGCGCAGCTCGTAGGTGACACATGGTGTGACAGAAACTCCGATATGAGGTGGCACATTCGCAGCCTCGGCTTCAGCAGCCGCTTGATTGGCCGCAGCGACTTGTGCCAGTGCCAAAGCATACGCTTGGGGACCCTGCATTTGAGCTTGTTGCAAAAGCTGCTGCTGCTGCTTCTCTCTCTGAATCTTCTCCTGCTCTGCTGCTGCAGCGGCAGCCACAGCAGCAGCCGCGGCATCCAAACCTTGACGAAGGTGAACAAAGGCAGCACCTGTTGCATATGTCATAAGCATTTCGTTGGTCATCTTCTGAGGATCGTCTCCGACAGGAACCTCGAACAATAACACCTTGAAACAATCGGGTCCATGTGAGTTCTCATCATCCATGGAGTCAGAAGCACGGATGGACAGAACCTGGGCAGGATCAAATTCAAATACAGAGTTGAAGTTGAATGAGGAGTGAGCAGAGTTGCTGACCTCGGTGAATGCCACAAGCGCGTTGTAGTCGTCGATAGGGCGCTGCGTGATGTCGACTTCTGCCTCTGCACCACCGTCCTGTTCGGCAAGCAGCTCGTTGAAGCGACGAATAGCATCGCCACCATCGTTCGCAAAGACACCCAACACGGGACGAGTTCCTGGTACGCGAGTATAGCCGCGCAAACCAAGGTTCATCAGGACCTTTGTGGCTTCCTCCGGATCGCGCGAGGCATTCTTCTCCTGACGTTGCTTGCGACGGTTCTCCTCCAGTTGGCGGCGACGAGTCTCCTTCTGACGAAGGCGTTCGTTGTCTGACTGCATCTCCATGCGAGCGAGGTCATCCTCATCGATAGGAATGCCCTCTACAAGCGAGGTCAGAATCTTGCGAACCATGGGAGGATTAGGTAGATTGACACGATAGACGATCTCGCCATCCTTGAACACAACGTAAACGGGTCGAGGGTGATCGTAGCCAGTGTACTCCTCCAGCTTAGGAAGCGTAACGGACTCTTCAGGGAGATCATCATCCATCGAGTTTCCTTGTGCACCAGAGTTGGAGCCCGCACCACTTGAAGAGGGCCCAACACCAGGACCACCCATGCGACGACTGTTCAAGTCGCGACGCAGTCCATCGTCAAGCATCTCAACTTTGCGTCGTTGCACTTCGTCCGCCTCGCGCTTCTTTTTGAGCTCTTCCAGACGTGCCTGACGGATGTCCTGCTCGAGCTTGGCCACGTTGACGGAGACCCAGCGAATCTTTTTATCTGCATCAGTGATCTGGATCATGATGTTGTGGATCGTTGGCAGAAACGCGTTGCATGGTCCGAACGTCGATCCATAGATCTCGGCAACTACATTTGGAGGGTTGGGGGAACGCGAAGCCGTGAGTGGCAGCTTGGGTGAGAGGATCCAGCGGACTGCGCAAGCGACAGACGATAAAACTACACAAGTGCATGCTACAGGCAGGCCACGCAGGCTGAGATAAACCGCCGCAAAGGGGAAGCTACGAACCCATGATTCCAGGTGTCTCAAGTGCGTTGATCCAGTCCCGCTGGGAGAGGATCGGGACACGGTACGTGTCTTTGATTTGCCCGCCACGGTTAGCCTACATCATTGCAGATTATACAGCGCTACGTGAGTTATGCTCCAATGCTTCCAACGCGTGCAAGCCGTGGCGAAAACACGGAAAAGCAGGCTCTTTCTAACACTCCGTTCCTTTTGGCGACGAATAGCGGAGGTTGGATCGGGCCTGCGCGGACCAATCAGGCGTCAAAATAGGGCATATGCGGCGCTCTTACGAATGCATTTACTATCCCACGTACCATGTTTTGATTATACTGCTAAATTCGCAAATATATCAATGCTTCGGCAGTAACGGAAATGACCCCAAAATTCAAATTTCGAGGTTAAACCTCGGGCTTGCCGGGGTTGATTGCCAGGGTCGTGCGCGGGACTTACTATGAGTTTAGGGTCTGAGCGCTGCACATGCATTATGCAGGCAGTGATAAATGCTCCACATGAAGGACAAGTGTCTCCTCTGACTATACGGACGTGTTCCAGTACCGAGTCAGGATCCAACACATAGGGACATTTCGCAATATGCATATGTCATTTTGACCCTTCATAACGTGCATTGTATTCTCCAGTCCATTTTCTTTCCAACAAGTGACGTATCGTACGGTTGTATCCAGCTCCATCGTCACAGGGACGCAAAACCTGCTTCGGCCTGGGGGTGTGAATCCTTTTGGACCGTTAATTACAGTAACAGTTACTTTCGGATCTCGGCTCTGTTTGGAGCGATCCCGTGAGTGCTTGCGAGAATCGCGACGCAAAGATGTTTCAGCGACCGCATCGAACCGATGTATTGAATGACTCGAGCCAGATCCGTCAGATCCTGGAGATGCCGAGCTCTGATGCTGCTTCCAGTTCAGCTCCGCCTCATGCTCAGTGCTCCCCACCCCAGGACCGGCAGTCTGGCTACGTCCACGCCGGCGCAAGCAATCAAACGCCTCACGCTGCACCCGAGACCGCCACAGTGCGCTATCCCAAGCCTTCGGCGAGCTGGCGAACGGGTACCGACAGGGTAGCTGGGTATGGACCTGATGGCTTGCCTCGACACCCGCACTTGCATCATCACGAACACGTCAACCTCTTTTCAGATGCGGCACCGGCGGAGCCTGTCACGAGTAGAAGCGCTCAGGTTTACCCTCAGCAGTATCCCCAACAGCACCCCCAGCCCCAACCCCAGCCTCAGCCGCAGCAGCTGCCACCGCAAACCTCAGAGCCCTCACTTCAGGACAAGATCGACGAAGTGGCGATGAAGCTCAACATGCTGTACCAAACGGTGAGTGAGCTGGTTGCACGTAGTCAACACCCTCAGGCTGTAACCTCTAATGCACAGCATCTTGCTGCTCAGCAACAAGAACAGCAGCTGCAGCTTCAGCTTCAGCAACTCCAGCAGCAACAGCAACAGCAACAGCAACAGCAACAGCAGCAACAACAGCAGCAACAACAGCAGCAACAACAGCAGCAACATCTGCAACAACGGCAGTCAGTGCAATCCGCTCGGGCACAACCTCCTACCGCACGCAGATCCACGTCTGTACCACCCACAGCACGCAAGCCACGCCCTGCATCTGCTCTTGCACGCCCCACGATCGCATCCCAAGCAAGGGCGGCTGCCAACCAGGCAGCAATCGCGCGAGTCAACGCCGCACAGGCTGGTCGGACCCAAAATACTGCGTCAAACATCAACAGCAAACCGCTGCCCACTCGAACGTGCGTGCTTGATGCTGGAATCTCAGCGCGACCAGTTGGGCGAGCGGCCGTTTCGGATGCAATTCAAAGAATTCAAGCTGTAACCCCGCGGTTGCAAACTCAGGCGCATCGACAACAACAACAACAGCCACAACAACAGCCCGTTTACCAATATTATGCACCCCAGCCGCAATTGGCTGTCCCCACCATCCCTGTGGTGGCTCCCCTCCCAACAGTTGGTGTTACACCTGTCCGGCCACAGGGAGAAGTAATGCCGGCTCAAGTCTATAGTCTGTGTCCAGAGTCGGTCTACACCCAGATGTACAATGCCCAGGACCGCACTCAACCTCAATTCCAGATTCCGACACAGGCCCATACTCAGTATGTGAATCTGATGCCAACACAACCTGGGTATCCAGCCCAAACTTGGGCGTCAGGTCTTGCACAGCCTTCTCTAACTCAGGCTCAGACTCAGACTCAGGTGCAGGTGCAGGCCCAGCCACAATCACAAGCGCCTCCGCAGCAACAACCACAACAGGTTCAGGTCCCAGTGCAATCGCAACCTCAGCATCAAACTGCGAATCAACACCCTGTTGCTTCTCATGTTGTACAGGACTTTAAGCGGCCAGCAGCTGTGCAGCGCTCGAACTTGGACTCGAGGCCTGCGGCTCCTGTTGTACGGGAGAGGGTATGTAGCATGATGGGCGGCTACTCCGCACCACCCCAAGAGAATGCATTGGAAGCCCCTCCAGAGTACTCGAACTCGGCTGGAACCAATACTGCATTTGAGCGTCATCAGCTCAAGAAGCTCCTCGCCGAGAAACACAAACGCGGTATTATGGATTGGGCACCTTGTCTTGAGCCGTTCCCACAGGCACCAGCCACCAGGTCGAGCGGTAGCAACCGCACAGAAAAGCAATCGTCATCGAGCACGTCGAAGCCACAGAAGGCAATCTCTTTCCAAATCGAGGCCAAGGGCAACTTTGACGACAGGAAACTTGTGGTAGAGAAAACTGCGCGAAGGGCTAAACCCGTTGTTTGGATGATCGATCTCTCCGATAACAACCAGCTCCAAGCTACTGAAGACAACGGTGATTCCAAATCACACCGAAGGCAAGGACAATCAAATGGAGGCCCTCGTTCGCGTACTGAAGTCGAGGATTCGAGTGAGGGTAGGGTGGTGCACGAGCACGCCGCAGACTCTCCAGCATCTTCGCCAACATCACCTGCCACCTCAGCAATCCCCCCGACAACAACCGCCACCGAGGCTGCATTTGGTAGCAGGCGGAGCTCCGTCAGTTCCTTCGACTCGGCTGCCTCGAGTGCGGCTGCGTCTTCGCAAGTTCCAGATACTGTCAGCACCACCACCTCTACAAACCTGGGGAAGACTTCTGACCACAGCCTCCTAAGTTTCCTCGAACTTGCAACCAAATTCTGCCGGGAATAACGCCTTTTCGCAATGTGCAGCTATACAACATCCTAAATGTACCAATGTATGATCTAACTTGAGTATTGCTACGAACCTATGACTAGCTGAACTCTCTCACCAGGCGATCGAAACATACATCAGACGGGTGGGATAAAGCGTACGCCAAAAACCAATGGAAGTCTCTAACAGGCATGTCTTCGAGGCTACTACCACCCTTTGATTGCTCCATAAATAGTTCATAGATGACCTTCATAATCTGGAATCCTGAACCATCCGGGGTAAAATCTGAACTACCAGCTTCGTCAGTAAATATATCAAATAGTTGAATCGATATCGCTCGGCTTGGGGACCACTTGCGGACATTATCAAACGAAATCATCTTCGAAAAGTCTCCTATACTACCCTTCGCAGGAGACTCCGCAGTTTCCCAAGCGAGAAAACCTAAACCTTCTACATACTTGAGCAGCTCTGAAGTGGTCGTATCGGCATGCAGTGGCGTGTTTGGATCAATTCGCTGCAGGATTGCGACCAGCATTGCTGAAGAAACAGTCAAAACAAAGCTAAGTCGCGACATATCAAGGCCCATTCGCACAGGCGTTCGTTGCGAGATCCAGCGAGACGAAAAAATAAGATCACCCTCTCCTGCCCTTGGTGCTGAATCTGTTGCGGGCTGTGACACATTAGCCTGCGCTCCTACACGTTCAGCATATGTAGCGCCAACAAACAGTGCAATATCCTTATGCACGTGCTCAATGGTCACGGCTCCTGGGTCTTTCTCACCTGGCTGATACAATCCATTGATCACATGACTTCTCTCCACCATCGCGCGAAACCTCTGGGCCTGGCGTGCCAAGTCATGTCGCATCTTAGTGTCTGGTACTGCTTCGATTGAAGGTGGGGAAAACCTAGAACACGTGTGCAAACAATACAGTGTCGTGAATTGAGATCGAAGCAAAGTCCGACTAGGCCTTGCTCTTGGATGCGTGCTTTGGTTCCGAAGCTCAGGTAGCATGCTCCACGTACTTTCGCTCAGCGCTGCGTTCCAGTTCAAGTCGGCAGCTCTCTGCATGAACGTCCTATATGTGTAATGGGGTTGAGTCATGCACAGGGAGTGATAAGCCAGGAATCGGCATTGTTTTCATCGAAACTAGGCTATAGTGCGTCAAGCACGTACACTGAGTATCCGCTGCAGGACGCCATTGCGTGTGACATTGTCGGAGGCGCGGGAGCCATATGTATCTAGGGCGGCTCTGACGACTGGAGTGCGGGGTGGGAGTGGGAGTGGGAGTGGGATATGACATTTGTGTCCGAGCTATATTACAGGGACTAAGAGAATAGCTGTGTCGTATGTACAGTGGGAGGGTGCTGAGCGCATTTGAGGTATTCTAACTTACCCTGGAGGCCAGTTGCACGGAAACGCAGAATTCGCGACGCGAGTTGCATCCTCCGATGTTCGTATTCAACCACACACACAAAGTGGTAGCTCTTGTTTCATTTCACGTGTCTTGGTTTGAAATTAGTAGTGTGGCGCTGGACTTGCGAACCTCCGGCGGGGGATGACGCCCGGGAAATGCCAATTAGAGATCGCAATTACAAATACCAGCTCATGCTGTATCATCCAGCTCTATCTGATACGCCGATGGGCGTTGCTAAGGGCCTGCAATATGCTGCAATAAACGGCTACTTTATTTCACGACCGCTGGGACTACCACACGACGATGGGTAGTCTGCTAACGCGTTGTAGTCTGGAGCCTAAACACTGGCCAGTCGACGCTTGTAACATTCCAATTTACAGTACGCCCTCTCGGCTGAGATACATTTCATTTCATTTCATTTCATTTCATTCCATTCCATTCCATTCCATTCAACTCACACGTGACTTACTTCATCTTTTTCTTCTTGGGCTCCTCGAAACCACCAATGATCGTCTTGATAGTTTCGGGCTCAATCCAGTAGCAGGACTTGTTGTTGTGCTCACCTCGGTTGAGAGTGAACGAGACAACACCACCGTTGACCATCTTGCAGTCCTTTCCTGGGTGGTCCTTGGAGTGGTCGTAGAAGACGCGGAAGAAGCTTCGGAACCACAGGGAGTGTCCAGCCACAATGATGGTACTCTCGGGGCGTGAGAAGCACCACTCAACGAAGTCCTGAAGACGCTGCAAGCCGGTCTCATCCAAAGGCTTCTGACCTGAGTTCATAGCAGGGTTGAAGATGTCCTTGCTGTACTGCGTCTGACCAGGCAGAGTCATGAGCTTGGCGGCGTCGCCACAGTCTGCACCCTCCATGTGAGGAACGGCTCCCGCAGTTGCGCTAGCATAGCAGTCAATGTTGCGAGAGATTTCCTGGCAGGCAGAGTGAATTAGGATCTGCTCACCTGTAGCAGCAAGTCGGTGCTTCAAGCCGATTGCTACGGTGGCCAATGCACGACGGAGGTTGGAAGAGACGATAATGGAGTGGTTCGTGGCAGGTTGGACTTGGTTACCGGCGTGAGTAGGCTCCGCGGACTTGGCCTCAGTAGCGGAGGCGCTCACACCAACAGGAGGCTGAGGAACAATAGCCTCACCACGCAAGACTGCAAGGATGTAATCGAGCTCCTTATCGTTCGAAGAAACATGACGAGCCTTTTCAATGCGCTCACCAATTGCCAGTGCCTGCTGAAGACCCTCGGAGTTAAGAGGAGTATCAAGAAAGACGGAGTAAGGCTTTGCAAGGAAGCTAATCTCGCGCTTCAGGGCCTTGAACAGACGTCCAACCAAGCCAATGTTCAATCCGCGGTTGAAGACCTCGTTCCAGACGGATTCACCGTGGCGAATGAAGATGATGCGCTTGGCATCGCGGCGCTGCAGATTCAACGCAGCAACATTCTGAGGCAATTTCCACTTTGTATCACGTGTCGCAACCATGGTGATAAGGCCATCGATGTACATCAAGATTTTCGAGTGCACGGCCTTGAAGTACGAGCTCAATTGCGCGAGCACAGTGAGGATAGAGAACGCCGCGACTAGACGTGTGGGAAAGACCATGCATACCAATGAATCAAATGCACTTGTTCGGTGTGCACAGCACCTGAAACGTATACAACCAGCAGAGCGCGGAAAATTGCAATGACGTACCGATAAACCAGAAGGCAAACTCGATGAGCACGAGTCGCGGCAGGATAAAAGGCGGGGAAATGTAAAAGAACTTGTTGACTAGATTCATGACCATCATCGTTAGTCTCGAAACTAGGCTAATTACCCTGATTTCGGTAGAACTAACAAACTAGTTTTTTCGATCACTTTCTCTTTTAGTAGAACAAGGTTTTGCGGGATATTCGCCACTGTATCCGACATCAATTGCTATGTGTCGCCGGAGTATTGCACACCAATGCTGAATAATATCCCAAACCTCACCTCACCCGCTGTGTGTCTAGATCCCGCCCCTCTAAGAGTCCAACCTTCGGATCCTGATCAAGTGTCACGGCTAGTACAGAGAGCGCTGAGGACCGGCGAGCTGCTGGGGCAGATATAAGCGCCACACCCTGTTATAGGCATATTTCTCCACATAGTCTGTGTATGCGAGTTTTTGATTCTCTCGGATCAGAGCACATTTAGTCGTTCGAGATGAACTCGTTTGGATCAAGACTCAACGTCTTGTTCTTCTTCTTCTTATCTGTGATGATCGGACTGGCATGCCTCACAAATGTTACAACAATGTTCCGCAGTCCATCGCCACCAGTCCGAGTGACGATCTCCAACCCTGCCATTGTCAAATATCGACCTGCGCCTCGATATCCCAGCTTTGAACCAGGAGGCAAGGCCCGCATTAAGTTCGATCTGGATGCGGACCTGCGCGGCATTTTCGACTGGAGTGTGCGTCAGGCCTTCATCTGGATCACGGCTGAGTACCCCGGCACCGGTAAATCAGTGAAGAACGAGGTAGTTATCTGGGATGCCATCGTAGAGTACGTAGACATGAATGGGCTTTCCACAACGTTTGGATGCATCGCACTTGGAACATCTCTATTGTCTCGTCAAGCATCATATATTTCATGTACATAGGGACTAACGTGTGTGCCTTGCACGGATGTCATTGTGTAATCTGCCTGCTTTCTATCTGCCTCCTCTCAACGTATCGATCAATTCGACCTTCACCCGTGTTCGCATGTATCTCTCTTCTAGAGCGGAGGATAAGCAGGATGCTCTCTTCCAGGTTAAGGACTTGTACTCCAAGTACAAATTGTCTGACTATGCATCATCCATCAAGTACGTGTGACGCTGAAGTTCGCCTCTTTCGATGTCATCACGAACTTCGTTATCTCGAGGTTTCCTATGGATATCACACCTCTAACCCTTCCCCTCGTGCTCGACACCCTACTCCCTCACGATCCATTTAGGAATGTGCCAATCACTCTGACTCTGCACTGGGAGACTTCCCCCTGGACAGGATTCTTCAATGTCTTCCATGCGTCCAAGTATAGTCAGAGGTCAGAGAGCTTTACGTTCAATCTTCGTTAACAACTTACTGCAATGTGTATGCTAGCACCTTAAATACACCATGATTTTCCTTGTCTCATTGCCATCAGTATCGTTAGTGAACAGAAAACGAACCCTAGCAACTACGCCAGGGGTTAGCCTCTGACCATCACTTGAGGGATTACAGTTGCATGCGAATAAGTTATTCGATCAATGATGATGTCAGCAGCAATCCAAGCTTGATGCTCGTAAAGAGAGCATGCAGTGATCAATCTAACAACATACGGCAGATGACGTTACACCTTCTCTCTGAAGCGCACCACTCAGTATTAATCAGCCCTGGGCAAGCCTGCTGACTCAGCAGTCTTACCCACAGATTTTGACTCAATGACGTACGTGAATTGCACCGATGAGTCATACATGTGAAATGAGCGTGTGGTGTGGCTAACGAGCCTTGATCTACAATTCATTCGAAGCATCTTGGCTCTAACTCACATTATATCATTTTTATTCACACTATAGACGAATGCGTCGCTCGCTTTTTAAGCTCGCAATTGTTGCTATCTTTGTAACTCTGATCTGCTTCGCAGCGCAGCCCAGCGTAGCAGCAGATGCAGACGATAAGGAGTGCGAAGGTACGTTATCATGATGACTTTCCTGCGTCTGTGTGGTGCTCAACCCATTTTCATGCGTAGATATCGGTGTCTATGCATCAGCCAGGCCGCATCCGTGGAAGGCGACGTCCTGCTGGACTTAAAGATCCGCCCGTCCGGGTACCTAGGCATGACCCTCAGGACATAATAGCTTCTTGATGACTATGCCTTACCTATCTCTCCATTACTCTCCTCTCCCCCACCGCGCACGCGTATCTCTCCTTGAACTGGTGCTCGACGCAACTCTGTATCCATCCGGTTGTCTTGATTCATCATCTGTGTGTATTTGGATGAACGGATGATAACGACTTGAATCACGACTGAATGTCTCATAATTCACTGCGCTGCCATGAACTTCCAGTCTGCCTCGGTGTCGTCAAGCGATTTGAGGCCGCCAAGAGTGCTAACTCCAATCTCAAGACCCTGGAAGACTACGAGAAGATGATGCGCGAGGAGTGCAAGAAGATGGAGCATCCCAAGGAGAAACGTGTCTGCTGGTACCTTGGCGCAGCTAAGGACAGTGCTACTAACATCCTTCGTGAGGTTTCTCGTCCCCTCCAAATCGGTGTCCCCCCGATCAGCATTTGCCGCCGCCTTAAGAGCAAGGATGCTGCCATCTGCGCGCTCCGCTACGAGGGTAACTCTGTCGTTGAGGACGCTCCCGCTGCAAAGCCGAACAAGAAGCGCGTTCCCTTCATCAACTGGAATGAGCTCCCCAAGATGCGTGTCAAGCAGCTCCGCAAGCTCCTTGAGCAGCTTGGTGAGACCTGCCAGGGCTGTGTCGAGAAGGGCGACTTCCTCCGCAAGTTCAACGAGGTTCGCCCCAAGTATGAGGGCAAAACTGAGTTGTAAATGATGGAACCTGTCTAGAATATTCCATCAGTGTCCACATAGGTGGGAAATGGTGCAGGCACCAGCGTTCCTTACCCGCGTCACTTCGGGGCAGCAGCCTCAGGATCGACTTATACCTGGACGAACAGGTATTGCATCGAAGCACTGACTCCTTAGTTTGCGGGGTCATACCAGCGAACTAAGGCGACTTCTATTTAACGTAACTTGACAATGTTAGACATCGGTGTGACTGTCTCGAGCAGGGTGGCGACCTGAAAAAGCGGTTGCTGACTCACAACGCGCTAGCCTGGCTGTATTTTAGATTCGTCCTTCTTTCAATTTCATTGACACTCCCATACACTACATATATACGTAGTTTTACAACCTGCCCACTATATTGTTATCTAACTACCAAGGTCCCACGGCGCCTTGCTCGACCACGGGCAGCGTTGAATTCCGTTCTCAACTTTCGAAACAAGACTGTTGAACTCAAGCCTTTGTGCACATTTCCGGATAGCCTGAACTGAGGCATTCCTCCGGTAGATCTGCGTATTAATTGCATTAATCGGTTTATTTACGCTATTTATCCTCTCTGGATACTTGGAACACGCGAAAAGTCAAAGCACTTGACGTGAAATACGATAGAAAAACTTCGCTCACACAACTCGACACATGAGCTTCACCGAGCGCACGTATTTGCCGCGTTCTGAGCGACGCGACTACGAGCTGTCAAATTCGCGCGAAAGAAAGCGCGATAGTGAAACAAAAAGCGTCGACGATGATGATGAGGACGTCGAAATCACCTACATCCCCAAGCGAGTTAGAGAGACTCAAGCCCAAGCTAGGATTGCCCAATTTCAGAGTCAACAGAGCGTCTCAGCGGCGACACAAGCACGCCTGCGGCGCGAAGAAGAGGAAAGACGACGAAGAGAAGAGGAGGAAGCAAAGCTCTTAAATCCAGATGAGGGCAAGACCCTGGTCGAAATCAATCAGGAAATCCTTCAGGAGAGAGGTGGACAGGCGAAAACGGAAGAAGAACTTCTAGCCGAAGAAGAAGCACAGCTATTGCGACATCTTACGAAGGATCGTGCTCCGCTTCTCGGTCGAAAGCAGGCTGCGGGCGCCGTGGAGCGTCAACAAGAAAGGATGAAGACAAGTTGGAGGCCTGCACGAAGCGTGCGAAAGATGACGGAAGAGGAGGCAAGGAAAATCCGTGAGAAATACCGCATCGCCGTTGATGGAGTTGATATTCCTCCACCCATCAAGAAGTTTGCACTCATGTCACTTCCTGACGCCATTCTTGACGCGCTCCAGGACAGGGGCATCGTCGCCCCCACTCCTATTCAAATTCAAGGTCTTCCAGTCGCTCTGTCTGGACGAGACATGATTGGCATCGCGTTCACAGGTTCAGGTAAGACGCTCGTCTTCACACTCCCTATGATTATGTTTGCGCTCGAAGCCGAGGTTATGAATCCGCTACGCCGTGGAGAGGGCCCGGTGGGCTTCTGTCTCGTCCCATCGAGGGAGCTTGCCGGTCAGATCCATGGTATCGCCAAGCACTTTGCAACTTACCTAGCTCGAGACAAGTTTCCTCAATTGAATATTCTCCTAGCTATCGGAGGAGTAGACATGGGTGAACAATTCCGGGCCATTCCCCGTGAGTCTGGCGTCCACGTTGTCATCGCTACGCCTGGTCGAATTGTGGACTTGCTGACAAAGAAGCGGATCAACTTTAATCGGTGTATTTATATGGCAATGGATGAGGCCGATCGACTTATTGACTTGACCTTCGAATCCGAGGTTCGAACCATCCTTGATCACTTTACTGGACCGCGCCAAACAGTCCTTTTCTCGGCTACAATGCCCAAGAAGATCCAGGAATTTGCCCTCTCCGCTCTTGTGGACCCAATTGTTGTAAACGTTGGTCGTGCCGGTGCCGCAAACTTGGATGTTATTCAGGAGGTCGAGTACGTTAAACCTGAAGCAAAGATTAGGTATTTGCTCGAGTGCTTGCAGAAAACAGCACCGCCGGTCTTGATTTTCGCTGCTAACCAAACCGCGGTAGACGACATTCAGGAATACCTTATGCTACACAACGTTGACGTCTGCGCCGTTCACGGTGGCATGGATCAAAGAGATCGTCTTCAAGCTATTGAGGACTTCAAAAATGGCCGGAAGGATGTCCTAGTTGCAACTGATGTCGCTTCGAAAGGTCTCGACTTCGCCGACATCCAACATGTTATCAATTACGACATGCCCAAAGAAATCGAAGACTATGTTCACCGTATTGGTCGTACTGGTCGTAACGGAAAAACAGGTGTTGCAACGTCATTCGTGAATCGTGATTGCTCTGAAACCTTCTTGTTAGATTTGAAACATCTCCTAAAAGAAGCGAATCAGAAGATTCCTCCCGTTCTGCAAGCCCTTGACGATGGCTCAACATCGAATTCTATTGCAGTCGACGGAATTAATGGATGTGCATACTGTGGCGGTTTAGGTCACCGTGTAATGACATGCCCCAAATTGCGTCAGGTCAACGCAAGCAAGCTAAAGAGCTCATCTTACGATCGAATTGAGTCGAATATGTAACTTTCTTCACTATGCTTTATGGATTGCACGTACTATAATGTCACGAGTCGCGAACGGTAGCAAGTCGACGCATGCTGATAGGGCATCCTGCTACAATAAACCTATCAAGACTGGGCCTAGCGCCGCCCCGGCCAGGCCAAGCAACGTTTGCTTTGAAGGAAGCGTAATCCCAAATGCCGAATTCATTAAGTAACAAGTTCCAGAGAGACACATACCCGTGTCGCAGTCTGTGTTGAAATTGCACTGCTGGCCTCGACTACACTGCTTACAACTGCCACCACAATCGATGTCCGTCTCATCCCCATTGAGCGTTCCGTCTTCGCACGTCACAGGTGAGGATGAAGGTGCTGGGGTGCTTGTCACATCAATAATTTCGTCAGGCAGCGCAGTTTGTGATTCTGTGGCAAGGTCCTGTTGATGCGTTACTAGGTAGTTGGATAAATCGTCGACTGATACTCCATTGGATGGTGTCAGCTCAACCGTCACTTGTAGGTATGTCTGCGAGGAGGACGATGCAAATGTTTTCTGTGCTTCGCCCTCTTTCGCTCTGTTATTACGACGCATTTCAGCGATACGGGCTCGCCACATGGTTGCAGCGGAATTTAGGAACGGTGAGTTCCTAGGGCTCAACCTGAAGGGAGAGTTTGGCTGAATGTTCTGGACGATGGACCAGATCGACTTGCGATTAGATGCTAAGCCTGCATGCCATATGGATGGATTTCTACTCTTCTCGCCGTTATGCTCAAGTACCCCTAGTAAGCTTCCAACGACAACGACCTGTCTGATAACGCGTACAGCGGATAGGTAATTTCCAAGTGTTGATTGATAGGCGTTTTCCAATGAGCCAATCTCGGCAACATTAAGTGGAATTGATCGCTGTAATATGATCGTATGCACTAAGCGCCTAAGGAAATCAACTACAGTACCTGGAATATCACCCAATCCCCCTGGGATGCCACCTATTCCGCCTGGTAAGTCACCCAATCCACCTGTTAAGTCATCTAATCCACCACCACCCAAATCACCTGTGATATCGTCGAGGATTCCACCCAGTCCACCACCACCGCCAATACCAACTGGAAGCCCTGGTAACACATTCAGACCTGTACCTGAACCATCTCCGGATTGTCCGCTATTAGCATATTCACCAAAACCGTTGAGTGTTGCATCAGTCGTAAGTTCGGTTACTCGACCGAGGGGATCGTAGGCAGTGATGACGATGTCAGATCGGGCCGGACTACTAACAAGTGGGAGTTGTACATTGAAGCAAGTGATCACTACGGGTTCCGAATTTGCAGTAATGTAATCTGATGAGCCCGAGCCCAATACAAGAATCAGCGATGAAGGCTGCGTAAGAAGCTGTGCATTGGTTGTACGGCTACCTTGCTTGATCGAGCACGTCGATAAGACGTCACCTGCGGAGTTCCGCACGAAGCTAATTGTTTCAAGCGGAAAATCGACCTTTATCCGTGAGCCCTGTGGTAAAGGGTTGGAGAAAGGATATATGGTGCCAGTAAGGGTTGTTATTACTCCCAGAGCAGTCGAAGAAGTGTTGAAAGCTCGGACAATCGAACCAAGGGTGTTGGGTGAAATCTTGGGGAACTTGATATCGTTGCTCGTTTCACGGACAGTGCCTGCAACGTTGGAGATAGATAGGCTGCCCGTGCCTTCGGTGGACGTTTCGAAGCGTGGGACTCGGATGTTGGTGCACTGTAGGGCGAAACCGGCGTTTGTGCGTTGTACCTCACTCTGGAAGACCAACTCAATTCGATTTTCGTTTGGATACAGCGAAGTCGATGTAGTCGCGTTGTTTGAAGAGCTGTTGTCAGTCAACTTGCAAGCGGTAGTCGCGCCGGCGGACAACGTCCAGTCGACAGGCAACGTAAACGTCATTTTGTCGCCGACACGTATCGTGTTCACTAGCGGTTTTATAGTCAAGGTAAGATTATTCGTCGCACCAGCCAAAGCTGAGGTCACAGATACCATCTTCAGAGCTCGCCCCAACTGCGCTGGGATAGGACTCGGAAGTATTGCTCCTTCCTTCCGTACGGAGAGATAGCCATCTGGTGTTAGGAATTCTATCGCAGCTGCCTGTTCGCTTAACGGAGCATCATTTCGAACTGGATCTCCTGGCACTACACCTTGACAAATGAGCTTGGTCAGTAGTGGTTGATCATTATCATCGTAAATGCGTGTCAGTGGGGAACTCAGAGTATAGTTGAATGAGGATTCGATCGACGTTTTAATCTCCTCTGGGGTGGAGCTGAATCTGGCCTGAACAACCCCAGGAGCATTATAAGAGCCTTGCATGAGTTGGCAAGTAGCATTATGCAGCACACTCCATGTCGATGGCAGAACGATACGGAGTTTACTCCCCGTCGCCATATCGAACGGTAGGCTACTGAGTCTCATTGTGAGTGTCGTCGGTGTGCCAGCTTCGTTCGAGGGCAGGTCCGCATCGAATATTTCTGTAGCGAAGTCAGAGTATATGGGTTCGATTGACACATCATATGCATAGGCTCGAACTACCGAGGTTCCATTCGCGGTTGTGACGGAGTGCATACCAACAGGTCTCAGAGCGTGAGAGGGTTGAGTATTAAGCATAATCACTCCGTTCTTGCCACCAGACGTACCACGGATCGGCCGTCGAACACTGGTGCATGCGACTTCATGCACTGTTTCTGGATCGCTTGAGAAGGCGAAAGGTAACTTCAGCACTCTAGCGCGATTTTGTACATCTGAAAGATCCGCGATATTGCTGAAAAGGGAGAGAGAGCTGTCCGCTCTCAGTGCTACCGAGCCATCAACTCGGCATACGGATGACTCGTTGAAAATCCAACCCTCCGAAAGGACTAAAGTCAGTATCTCACCTGAAGGGACTTGGAAGGGTCCGTTGAATTTTGCGATAATCAGACCAACTGATCCAGGTTCTTTTACCTCTGCCGCCTCAATCTGCTTGATTTTGTCGCCTAGTGGTTGAGGCGATATGGCTTGCATACTCATCCCATTACCCCCGCCGGATACGGCGGGATACGCCTGTCCCGTCAACGGGGAACTCTGAACTGCATTCACGAGATTGACCCCTCCTCCTGACACTCCCATAACGAGTCTGCCATTGCTGTCTAAGAACCTGACAGCCATGGGAAGAGTTGATCCAGAGATCGACTGAGTTGGGAGTGTTGGATTCTGAACACCGTCGCAAATTGCAGCAACTGTCGCAGCGACAGGGATTGAAGTGTTGATTGGGAATGCAAGCGAGTACACGTCACCGACGGTTGCATTTTCAGAGATCCGTACTATGCTGGGTCGAACTGAAGGAGTCATAGCTCGTCCCGAGTTATCAGCAAGGTAGCACGATGGCTCGGCCAAATTTCCCACGATGAAGCCTGGCGGAAGCGTTTGATTGAAAATATCGCGCTCTAAGATGGGAACGGGAATGTTGCTGATGGTCGTTCTCACCCTACCGTAAAGTCCAGTGTATACTCCGGGAGGCGAATGTCTACTGTTCACGGCCGTACTTGTCGACACAGGCTCGATGAGCACGTGTGAGCCTGGCATCAAATTCGGTGTAGTTACAGGACTGTGGATGGTAAGGCCTTTGCTCACGGATGCGACAAGGCCATTCATAATTGTGCGAACTCTCACGGTAGGCTGGTTGATGACGTCCTCGAGGTTGGTTAGTGCCCGTCCTCGTCGTATGTAGGTGCAGGTGATGTTTGTGAAAAACGGGACGATCGCTTCTGGTCCAATAACCGTGCTCATGGCCAAGACATCTTCGGAAAGCGCATATCCTCGGACTAGTTCATTAGGGATCAAACGAATGGTTTGATTGAACACCGTTGTAACCATATTCGTCAGTACTTTTCCATTCTGCACCCAAGAGCACGCAGTAAGGTTTGTCGGTGATAGAGATTCTCGAGGGAAGAACACCTCAAGAATATCTGTGCTACCTAGAGTCGCGTTGATCGAACTGATGTCCATCTGCAGCGTACCCATGCCATCAGCCACCCCAGTCGAATGCCGAATCGAGCTGTAGTGAACGGCCACTTCACTCACATCATCCATGTAGAAATCCTCGCTGGTACTCAGCAGCACACCGTCTTTGTCTCTGACCTCATAGGCGAGCTGTGAAGTTGATGAATTCGGAATTGTGATATCTGAGCATATAATATCTGTCACCGCCGTCGTTCCATCGGGCACGGCAACAGTAACGACTCGGTTGACAATCGTGGTCACTGCTGGGTTTCCATTAAGAGAGCAGATGGGATTCTCGCCAATCACCCAATCTAGTGGGATCATGGCTGTTATGGTTGTGGCATTAAATACAGGTGGGATTGAGACTCCAAGACTCCCAGCAATTGAGCTGGTAAGATTGTGTGCAAGCGAGCCCACGATGGGTGTGATAATAGATGAAATGGGATCACCAGTTACGACAGAAGTAGCACCATTGAAAGTCTCTCCAAGGACATCCAAGTTGTTTCCAAGGCCGTTCGTTTCTCCGCTAAGAGGAGCACTTATAACACCTCCAAGCGCACCGAGTAGGCTATCGAATATTGTTGCTGAACCTGACGTCGATTTTGACATGGCAATTAGATCACCTCCGGACTTAGTGCCATTCACGTACACTCCGGGAATATTAGAAGGATTCGTGCCTGCGGGAGGGTCTATGTTATAGCAAGTGCACTTGAAGCTCACCGTGCCCAGACCCAAGAACGAACCGGGAAAGTTGTCAAGTAAAGTGATGGCAATCGTATTGCCCGAGCGGACATGAGTGTTCCTGATAGTTGTCGATCCTGTTAGGAGGCCCCACATGGTAATGACACAGGGAGTGCTATCCGGTCCGATGATCACATTCGATGGAAGGGCGAAGCGTAACACATCTCCAGCTGAAAATTCCCACTTGAGGTTATTAGAATTAATCACAACCGTCCACTTACTGCCGTCTTTTGCAAAAGACACTAGGCCATCAGTTGTGGCGCTGAAATCGACCACTGTCAGAGATCCTGAACTGGCAGTGTTAGTAATGGACATAAGATTACCTTCACTCGTCTCGGTACGGATCATTAAGTCATTTCGCCCATTAGTTGGGTTTGGCTGGTTGCGGATATTGCCACAGGTAATTACAATTGGCAGAGACAGCTGCTCAATGTTACCCATTGGCAGGGAAGTAGTCATAACCACATGGATGTCTTTGAAATTCGCGTTGCTGTCTGTGCGAGTTGTTGTCAAGATTTGATCCGTTCCTCGAACCATATTGCAATTAGTCAAACCGCCCTGATTGAGCTGCACATCAAAGGGCAAGCGAATCACAATCTCATCGGTAGGCAATAGGTTAACGCCCAGGCTCGAGAGAGAAACCGTTATGTCAGTACGTCCGTTTGGTGCGCGATTGCTCGTCGTAACTGTGGTATGAGATGGGATGAGGGTCTCTGGGCCAAATGGTGGCATGTTCATAGAATCTGATCTTGCAATCGCTAGGCCAGTGGCTCCATCTTCAATCCAGAAGCGGTCATTACTAGCGGCTCCTACGTAATAGCGAGGTGTCCGAATGTTACCACATGTTATAGTGATCTTCTGCAGCAAGTTCATAGTGTCCAAGTTATCCAACACGGTGAATCGGATCTGCTTCGGATCTGAATGGTTGTTCACCTCAGTTGATCCGCGGATTAAGCTTGCCATCGCGAGCGAAGCCGAACATACGGTGTGCCCACCAAAGTTGAGCATGAAGCTTCGAGGCAATGCAAGAACTAGCACTGATCCTGCTGGAATGTTTGTGTTGGGGCAATCGATTGAAGCCGTCACGGAAGTCTGTTGAGAGAGCTTTGTCGACCCGAACGTATATTCATGGTGCTGCAAACACATCGTCGCGGGTAAAATAGGATCTGTCACGAAATTGTGAGCGTGAGACGCCAGCGCCCCGATATCTGTGATATGCCTTGCGTAGATGTTAGAGATACCTTGGCTATACGGCAGAGGTGGGTTGCGAATGTTAGTGCAGACCATCTCCAATGTTACAGGCCCATCTGGAAGCAGTTTCGATGCCGAAGGCAGGAGCCTAACGGCTAAGCTGTGTGCATCTTCGTTGGCAGTTGCCCTAACTACTATGGATTGTGTTGTTGCTTGATTAACTGTGACTCCTCCATGTTTGAGATGGCAATGAGTGTTGGCTTGAGGAGTAAACTCCACAGGAAGCTTCAGCTCAACCCGATCATTCGGCCAAATTGCGTGGGTAAACTGGTCAACTAGCATGGTCAGGGTTCCAATCTGCTGCAGGTAACTATTGCTTAGCTTGATCATTCGCGTCACCTGGCCTAGTGAGCCGATGTAAACAGGATCAATAACCATTGAGTCGGAGTATTGCATGATGCGACCTGACGGGCCTTCTGTCCGAAAGCGAGCAAAACGTATAGTAGTCGTTTCTTTCTGTGGGTTCGACACTCGAGTACAGACTAGATGCAGCGGATTCGTTGGCTTGACTTCATCGATCCAGTTTCGCGAGACCGCATCAGTAAGTGTAAACCTGAGATGGCTCCACTGCACAGCAACAAGGGTCTCGGACTCACCGGTGGTCACCACTCGAGGTTCAAATGAATCGTAGCTTTGAACCATGCCACCAGAGATTAGCGTACCGTTTGAAGCGCGCAGGCTGCACTGTGTTGCAGGTAAACCCAGTTCCGTGATTTCAGGGTTAGTCAGTCTCGGGTTCGCAAACTGAAAGTAGGCTTCAGGAGGGAAGCTCAGGACGAATGCATCTCCGGAGCGCAGGGGAATGGAAAGGTGTCCGATCGACAAGTCTAACGTGGAGGTGGCATTGGGGAAGAATCGGTCGGTAGTCACCCGAAGCAAGTCGTCCGGAAGCCGCTTAGGTTGAGCTCCACCCATGGTGGCTTCGTTGTAAAGGGCGATGTTTCGTTGTTGTGAATCGAACAGGGCGATTGCAGCATAGTCGAGCTGGTCATGTGAGATGCGGGAACTTCGGAGCTTTGAGCATTCGAGCAGTCCTTCGGAGGATGGAGCACCAGTGAGATTTGCATCCAGAGTGAAGGAAATCGCCGTTTGCGGTGGTGAGGAGGAAATTTGGGTAGAAGTAGCTCCGGGCTGGAGTACCCCATTATAGTAGAAGTCGCAGTGAATATCATTCATATTGCTCCCCAACTCCACACTCAATTCGACCGGGATTAGGATGGAGAGCACATCCCCCGCAATCATGTCCTGAGTCATAGGCTTAATTCGAACCGATAAGGTGCCACTCGAATCCACAACGGGAGAAGGTGGGGTAATGATATGCTCCTCAGATGCGAAGTGCGGGTCCGCGACAATGGCATCTAGGGTTCCAAAACGTGTTTCTGCTTTGGTAATTCCTTCTTCGGTCTCGGTCCAGATGCGAATGTCTGATCGCGCCGAATGCACGGTTCTTGGATTCACGATTGTGCAGTTCAAAAGGGTTGAGATACCCGCTGCTTGATGCGGGTTTGACGGAAGCAGCACGTCTTCTTTCAATTCATAGTAAATGGTTGTGTATCCAGGATAAGAAGCGGTATCAACATGTGCTATACCAAAGATTGGTGTTCCTAGCGTATCGTGGTAGAGACCACAAGCTGTTGCCGTAAACTGATTAAAGTCACCTGGAAGAGAAACTCCAATTCGCTCCCCTGCCACCAGTGGTAGCTGCAGAGAGGTGATATAGATGCTCGCAGTCGTAGTAGCAGAGACTGTAGGATCTTCCAATGTAATTGTAGCTCGAGTCTGGCCTAGGGCTGAGACCTTTACAGCAGGCAGAGATGCCTGCGTTGTTTGCGAGATGTAATTACCAAATGCGGTTTGAACACGAATCGTCGCATCTTGGCTGGCTGGTGCTGGAGAAGTTGGGTTGCGGATATTATTGCATTCTATCACTACCTGCGAACTTGGTGCTTCATAGGATTCCGAGAATGGATCGAGCGCGGCCAGCGGCAAATGGTCGTCCGGGACGGCGATAGGAAAAGGCACAGTAAATCTGGCGGTAACACTTTGGCTACCATAAGAAACCTGGGGGATGACGCTCGCTGTCGCTGAACTACTTCCTTCGGACCAACTAAAGTCACAAACTGTTTGACCGCCGTGATTAAACTCATATGCAACTGGAAGCCGTATCAAAATCGTATCGTTCGTTGTGACAGATGCACCGATTGAGTCCACCATGATCTTCATGCTCGTATGAGCTCCAGGCCACGATGCATTAAACGAGATGGCTTTCGTATGCAAGCCGAGTGGAGATACGCGTAGCCGTGGCTCCATGTACATAGGAGCATACGATCGATAAATTAGCCCACTGCTGTGCTCAATTGGCGACGTCGCTATGGAATCGAGTGGAGGAGGGACTTTTTGAGACATGACCCAGAGTGGATGCACAACGTCAACAACGCCCGCAAGGTACTCGGTCGGATCTGTTGCTTGCCCAGCGACTGAAACAGCGCGAGGGTGATGGATACCTGTACAATGTAAGGTGAAAGTCGTACCGCTTGGAACTGAAGTAGCCAGTTGCAGCCCAAGAACTTTGTTGCTGTACAGAGCATTGTCCGGGTCACTGACGTCTTCAGGAGGGGTGAGTGATTCCACCATAGCCGGCGAAAGCACAGTGCCGGAGATTTCATCCGACGTGCACTCAGTCATTTCATCAAACGCGTGGAAGCGCGCATTCCAGGATCTAGGCAGGGTGATGCGCATTAAGGAACCTTCAGGTATAACTGATGCCGTTGGGTGGTCAAAGACGAATGTCGCTTCAGACACCCTTCCTGTATAAGGAAGTGACCAAATCATCGAGGGGGAGCTTAGCACAGCTGGCGTTACGGGAGCGACCCTGAGTCCAGCCTGGTATAGGAGCAGGTAGCTAGGGCCAAGGGCTTCTTGAGAGAATACTTCGAGCTTTGCATCGGCCCGCTCTTTGTCAGCGAATGCAGGTCGGGCATTTGAACATGAAATGGTGTAGAGGGGTACCAATCCCCGAGTGGGCGCGCGACTCAACGCTACGGGCACACGAATACATAGTCGTTCCCGAGATGAATCGCTCAGGTCAGGACTGATACTGAATATGATCGTAGGGAGATTCTCGCACGAGCATGAAGGCGCTGCATCCTCGAACCAGTATCGAGGTAAAGTTAGACACACAAGCCCTCCTTCTGGAATGTCGATGGCCTGGGCGCGAAGTTTAAGTTGAAGCGAGGAACTCACAGTTGCGCTTGTAGGAGTGGTGAGATTGACATGACTTCCGTACATCAACGATGCATTCATTTTTCCAGTGCTCTCATGAGTGACTTCGTCGTAGATGAGGAACTGAGGATAGATGTCTCCTCCATAGCCACGAGGATCATTATCTGCATCGCTCATGTCAATACTTACAATTGCTGGGAACTGGTAAGACTTCTCGCGCTTAATCACGGTTCCTGTCTCATCGGTGACTAGAAGGCGTACATTCTGAGGTCCCTGACCTCGATCTGGATTCTGAATCCGACTGCATGAGATACGTGCTTCTGGATGGGCTTCGTTGAGAGCGTGTAGGGTCCGGATGACTAGACGTGATACAGCACCCGGTGCAGAGGGGTCTGGAGGGACTTGGGCGGTAACCTCATTCTGGTGATCTACGGAATCAGGCAAAAGACCGAACTCAACGGTGCAGGTCGTTGGGGATTCTCTGGAGTTGAAGCTGATTGTTGGAGGTAATTCGATAACTATTCTCTCATCGAGTTCTAGAACGTTTAGAAAGCTCTCAGCTCCAATTGTCAGCAGAGAAGTATATCCTACTCGTCTATCAGATAGCTCGAGATAGTTCGTAGCAGGATCATCTGCTACAGCTCTGGTATGCACTAGAAGGGATATTTATCAAGAGACGGAAGGTCATGGTAATAGTTTGCAAAGGTCATGTTTAGAGCCGGGTTGAGCCAGAATGATTGACTGGGTGCACAGCCAGCACCTGAGGCAGGGTAAGATCAGGTTACGTACACAGACTCAGTAGTAGCAGCAGGGCCAATATGGACACTGTCCTGGAGCGTTGTTTGCTTGGACCCTTGGTAGATAGGCTTTCTGTGGACTTCATATCACGAGTTGAGGAAAGACACAATGGCTTGGACCGACTCTTCGTTGCAAACAAGCGCATTACTTTGTGAAGCCGGAGAGCTGGTCTCTTATAGACGAAGCATCAACCTAAAGCTAGACAACGACTGTGGCTGCCACAGGAGGCGTATCGAGAAGAATCAGTTCTTCGGCTCGTCGAACTTCCAGCTCAGGCTAGAGATGCACAACTATGCCAAGAGTATCCGAAAGGAGTGAGCAAGTGAGCATGAAGGTTTGCTCCGCCTGGGACTGCATTAGATATCGCAGCACATTTGGCTCTTCAATGCATTCCCCACCTGCAGGCATGTATTCTCGTTCGCAACCTGTCCTGCAAGTACGAATGCCACGCATAAATAAGCTCTGTTCGGGAGTATAACGCAGCTTAAAATTCACTCATTTAATGTGTACACTGCTGCAGTGTCACTACTACTCTGGCCAGGTCCCAAGGCCCGCGCAGTGCCCGCAATTTGCAGTCCAAAGCCAGCCTCCCTGACCTGCATTTCAGAACTGATCCAGTGGCTCGGAGATTTGAAAACAGCGCTGCAAGCGTTCGGGGCCAGAGGATCGCGCGTGCAGCCGCGGCCGGGGGTGCGGGAATGGAAAAACCGCATGTGTCGGGAAGGAGGGGTTGGAACAATTAAGAAAGGCGTGTGAAACGCGGGTGTTATGTGGATATATCATGATATGTATGGAATCATTTGATAGCCACATGTGAGCTGTTTCATTTAATGATATTAAGTATATGTTATGTCCGGTCGTCTATCACGCAATTCAATGCCATTTTTTCTCACCTTCCCCCACAAGTGAGCCTCGACCACTGGTTACGCCATGCCGTTTCGGCTATCACAACGCTAGTTTTGGCAGAACACACCGCACCGAAACTGCATGGGAGGCCCGCTCACCACTCGAGCTATAAATCTTTTCGCTACACGACTCTAGTACTCAGAACTAACATGGGCGCGTGCTCCAGTGTTCCCATCGAGGACAAGTCGAAGGTGTCGGCTCACCCTGAGCCCGAACAGAAGCCACAGCAGCAAGAGCAGAAGCAGGACCAGCAGGAGACCCCTGCTGCTCCTGAGGCTGCTCCTGCTACTACTGAGGCGGCACAGGCGCCTGCTGAAGCCAAGTCCGAAGTGAAGGAGACTCAGCCTGAGGCCGAGGCACCCAAGGCCGAGGAGCAACCCAAGGCCGAGGAGCAACCTAAGGCTGAGGAGCAGCCCAAGGCTGTGGAAGCTAAGGTCGAGGAACAGCCTGACACCCCTGTTACTCAGGAAGAGATTGATAGGATCTTCACCAACGCTCGTACTCATCACGGTTTCAAGGTTGGTGATGAGGTCAGCGCTGAGGACCTCAAGGCCATCTATGACATCTTCAAGTGGGGCCCCAACGCGTTCAACTCGTTCCCCATCCGCATTGTATTCGTCAAGACCCCTGAGTCGAAGGAGAAGCTCAAGGCTTGCCTGATGGAGGGTAACATTGAGCAGACCATGCAGGCACCTGTTACAGCGATTGTCGCCTACGACCTCGACTTCAAGGAGAAGTTCAATGTTCTCTCGCCTAACTTCGACGCCAAGGCTGTCTTCGACAGCAACCCCAGCTGGGTCGAGCCCACTGCTACCCTCAATACCAGCATCTTGGGTGGTTTCTTCATTCTGGCAGCTCGCATGCGCGGCTATGACATTGGCCCAATGACTGGTTTCGACAAGGAGGCTGTTGATAAGGCCTTCCTCGAGGGCACCAACTGGAAGTCTCTCTTCATGCTGAACATTGGCCGTGGTGTTCCTGAGAAGCTCTACCCACGTGCTCCTCGCCTGGCGTTCGAGGATGCCTGCACCTTCCAGTAAGAGCCTTTGCCTACGTGGCTGGCTCAGACGCTGTGTAGTGTGTCTCGGCTCTCTTATCTACTTTGTTTGACTAGTTTCCGTCGACTCTCACCCAATACTATTTTGTCCGTTGAAACCCTGCCTCAGTAGCGTAACACACTAGTAGCATGCTTTACTTGATGACTCTGAAGCTTGCCGAATTGTTCTCATAGCAAAAACCAAGGTAGTCGTCCGGGCTGCAAGAAATAAACGGACGTGTCAGCTTACATACTGCAGTGAAGCGAAGAGCTATGTACCCAACGAACAAGGGTGTTGTGGTAATTTGGTATTTGGTTTTCTTCTATTATGTCAATAGCTCGCACCTTGCATGACTGTTACGCCATGCTTGGTGCGTATGTTCCGTACCATTTGATTTCGATCCAGTTAAGTACTTTTCCATCCAAACCGGAACGATATCAGTTTGTCGTCGAATTGGAAGGGCTCAACTCGACGTATGAATGAAGTTAAGTCAAAAGGGATTAATGAAATGCCTGACTGATCCAACTTGAAGACATCACAACCCACAACGGCAGCACACCACTAGACAGGCCGCGTTCGCATGTTCGCGAACATACTGACGTAACAATATACAGGTCAGAAATGTGCTGTATCGTCTCAACTCGCTTGCTTTCTTCTGGTTGCAGATCGCTTGCTAGGTTGCTTGGGCGCTCAATTCGGAATTTGATGGAGTGTTTGCCTGCCATCTCGAGCCCAAAGTTGTGAGTAACCTTGTCCTTGGTGTAACTTGATTTACTGATCACTTTCCTGCTTGTATACTGCGAGTGGTTTAATCACACAGCCTCAGCTGGCCAAACCAAACCACCTTATTGAGGGTGCTGGTCGCCGATCTGCTGCTGGTTCGAGTATTGAGCATCAGCCTCGTCTGCCTGGTTGGTCCAGAGAGTCAGATTGTCGCGAAGGAGCTGAAGGATCAAGGTACCGTCCTTGTACTGAGGCTCCTTGAGGGTCTCAACGCGTGCAATTGCCTCATCGAAGGCAGAGCGAGCGAGCTGGCAAGCGCGATCGCGGTCCTTGAGGATCTCGTAGAGGCAGACTGAATAGTTCAACGCAAGACCAAGTCGAACGGGGTCGGTGGGCTCCATAATGGCCTGAGCGGTGTTCATGGCCTTCTCGTAGAACTCAGCGGACTTGGTCTGGTAGGTCTCGAGTTCGGGACCAACGATGAACTCGGCGAGGTAGCGGTAGTAGTCGCCGGCCATCTTCTGGTAGAACACACGTGCCTCCTCAGTAGCGCGCTCATGAGGAATGAGGATATTTTCAAGGAGATCCAGCACGTCGCGGCAGAGTGCCTCGAGCTCACGCTCAACGAACTCGCGGAAGCGCGCAATGGTGGGGGGCGCCGCAGAGTCCGAGCCCAACGCACGCCAAGATGCACGACGGGCACCAACAGCGTTTTTATATGCCACGGACAGCAAGTTACGCTCGTCGAAGTCCAAGTCAGGTCCATTGGCAGCGGCCTTCACGACCTCACGCATGAATGCACACATGTCCTCGTGGCGATCCGCGATCTCAGCCAAGTGAGCCAAGCCCTGGAAGTGCTTGCGTGCATCAGCAGGGTCGATCTTGAATGCCTTAACGTCGATTTTAAACACGCTCATTGGTGGTCTATACGAGTTGATATGGAATGTAGGATGGTACCGGACGTGAGCTAAAAATGTTTCGCGCTGGATCACACAGTCAAGTGCACTGGATCGCTTGGGAACGCCTTCAAAACATATGATTTGGGGTGGAAGCAGAGGCCCATGTCATCCTTAGATACATGTTACTATTGTAAAAAAGTACAACATATTGATGAATATAGGTGTTATAAATCATTTAAATCAGTACATCCAGCTAGTCTACACTATTTTATACAGTATATATACCACTACCACGCCGGTCATACCGTCAAAACATGCAGAAATACACCCAACAATTTGAACGTTTCCCACTGGACTCATGGCACTGGGGGCATATTCCGTCACCCCCGGTTGCGGTAGTACGGCCGTCACAACCAGGGGTGACGGAATACTCCCAGCCTGGAAATTCGCGAAAAATGCCCCCTCTGAGTGAGGTGTGGAAAATATTTCCGCGAAAAAATTGCTGCTTACCAAGAAAGCATCCGTACGAAACCTGGCTTCAGTGCTGGAATGACTGCCAACTTCTCCTAGGATACTAGGCTTGGAGGGAGTCTGTGCGCTAGATAACCACACGATCAAGTACGCAGGATGGATATTCGCATGGATTTGATTTTTATTTCACCCAGGACACTCTGGAATGGGTATATATACACGGACCTTGCGAACTGCACCGCACATTGAGATCACCGCAGAGATGCAGTGCTGATCAGAGGTGGCTTGCACCAACCATTGCGACTCACGTCCATCACACACATATCCTGGGCTGGGGCCGGGATTGTGAGTGTGTGCCTCGGAAACGGCGCGCGGAGAGTGGTGAAGAGCGACTCTTGCACGGTCTTCCAAACTGGTTGCGCGGGACTATACGTGGCGTGAAACGCGATGCAAACATTTGAGCTGTGTGGGGCATGTAGCAACTGTTTTGTTTCATCTTGATTTGAGCGCGAATACTCCCAGCAAGACATCCATTTTTGACTCCAAAATCCTTCACTGTTCCTCCCACCTTCACGTCTCCGGAGAACTCTCGGTATTTCCGAGACGTACCGTGGGTGATTGTCAGAGCACGTGTGCGCATCGCGAAGTGTATGAATACTTCTATTACATCATCTAGTTTTCCCCTGGCAAATCCCACGTCTCACCCTCTGCGAACGCAAAACATCATCCCACCCGCGACTTGCGACAATCTAGTCACCCGGTTTTCGCACGTGTTGACCATGTCCGAACAGGAGACCACTGTTGCGGCTCCTGCCCCCGAGGCTCAAACCCAGTCCGAAACTCAGACCGACTCCACTGCTCCCGCAAACCCCGAGGCCGAGGGTTCCAAGACACACAAGCTTCAGACGGAGTGGAGCTTCTGGTATGAGTACAAGCCTGCACATGGATCAAGTGCGACGACATACAAGGAGTACCGAAGCTCGCTAGTGAAATTGGGCAGCTTTGACACGCTGGAAGGCTTCTGGAAGCACTACGCCTACTTGAACAGCCCTGAGACCATTCCTACAAACTACACCTTGTTCCTCGCACGCAACCAGGTTGAGCCCGCATGGGAGAGCTATCCCAATGGTGGTTGCTGGATCGTGCGTGTGCACAAGAGCAACCAGATGATTGAGCGTCTCTGGGAGGAACTCTGCTTTGCCTGCGTCGGTGAGGTCTTTGGCGAGTCCGACATCTGCTGTGTCTCGGTCAGCATCCGTGCTCGCGACAACATTCTTTCCATCTGGAACCGCAACGCGACTCAGAAGATCCAGATCGCCATCGGTGAGAAGCTCAAGGAGATCCTTAACCTTGATGCCACCACCAAGGTCGACTACAAGACTTTCCACGACTCCATGATCGATAACTCGACTTTCCGCAATGCCACCACCTACGTCTACGCTATGTGGAATGGTAGCATGCCTGCTGGGGCAGCCGTTCCACCGCAGTTCTACCCTCCTCACGCTGCTTTCTTCAATGTCCAGCAGGGTCAGGCTGCTCAGCAAGGCCAGTCAGAGCAGGCTGCGACCGAGGCTCCTCAGCAGCCAGAGCAGCAACAGCAGTAAGCCCAAATCTGGCGCTGGCTGTAGCCACCATGTTAATGCGACCCAAACAGGCGGCCGGTGTTACTTCGTTCTGTCACTGTCACTGTCACTGTCACTGTCACTGTCACCGTCACTGTTACCGTCACTGTCACCGCGCTGCAATGTATCGCGTCTTGTGTCTCCATCGATGCGTTGCAATCCAAGCACCGGCGAAATTGCCATAACGTAGTAAGTCGTAACACGAGGCTATAGACCCCAGGTGTGCTCCGGAGTGGTTCAGCAACGTGCCCACCCGTCGCCTCTGTTTATCACTCCCGTGACTTCAATGATCTCACGTTTACTAGTTTAATTTTATGCGCGCACAATGGACAAGTGGAGTGGACGGCAAGCAGCGTCGTCGCTGTCTCCCTTCTCTTGTAACAATGTTCAACGTGATGCTCCAGGTTTCACATTTGCACGTGTCGCTTTGACGAACAGTTGGTCACCGTAAGAGGATTCGGATGGAAAGTGCAAGAGCGGCATAATCGCATCGATTATCCTTTTGTACCACATCCTCACTCTTCCGGCAAACTCGCTTGGCCCTTCCGTGCCCCCCTTTTTGAGTAGCATTGGTCCACGATAATGAGTCCAAGGATAGCTTTTGGTTCTTGGACTGATTTGCACGCCATTTCCTTAGCTCGGTGAAGCTCTACATTTCTTCGCACAGCTTCCCGGTCCATTCCAGCCCACGGGTTCAACTCAAACTTTCGCTGAACCATCACCCCTAAACCTTCCGCTTTTTCCGAGAACACTCCAACATGTACCAAGCAAAAACCCATTTTTGTTGGACCCAATTCACGAAATAATCACAAGTTTACACATCAAAAAAAAAAAAAAAAAACCAAAAATCTATATATTAATCAAAAACCACAAACGCTTTAATTCCGCCCATCGCCGCTCCCTGTATCCCCGACCCAATTTTCTCTC